>ERZ1292640.4443-Hain-H43-02um-R1-4443-length-10676-cov-5_pt1 | contig 10676 bp, 17 predicted proteins | sample MGYA00564404_ERZ1292640 | MGnify/ENA primary metagenome ERZ1292640 (study PRJEB36523, sample SAMEA6512636) | groundwater metagenome | collected 2019-01-08 | study: AquaDiva: Metagenomics assemblies of 32 groundwater samples | reverse complement strand
GAGAAAATAGGCAATAAAATAAAAAGCACTATTATGAAAGCGAATATTCGCGTAATCGCTTCGGCGGAGAGCAAAGAGCGGGCTGAAGCAATTTTGAAAGAAATAGAATCTTCTTTCAATCAATTTTCCGAAGCAGCCAGCAACTCTTTTTTCTTCGAGCAAGTACACGGCAGCGATTTAAAAAATTTATTCCACGATTTTTCTTACCGCACTTTTTCTTCCGATAAAATATTGCCCATGAATTTGAAAGAACTTTCTTCTGTTTTTCATTTTCCAGTTGGAATTGGGAGCCAGCCTCAATTGAAAGAAGCCAAATCGGGAATTGCGCCGGCGCCGATCGAAATGGGGCAAGAGGGGATAATTCTGGGAGTCAATAGCTATCGGGGGAAAGACACGGAAATTCATATGGCGCGCGAAGACCGGATGAGACATTTTTATGTGATTGGCCAGACTGGCACCGGAAAGACGAATATTATGCTTAATATGATTACCCAAGATATCAAAAACGGGGACGGGTGCTGTTATATCGATCCGCACGGCACCGATATCCAGACCATTTTATCCCGTATTCCGAAAGAGCGCATTGATGACGTGCTTTATTTTGATCCGGCTTACACTCCTCGTCCAATGGGATTAAACATGCTTGAGTACGATACCAAATATCCGGAACAGAAAACTTTCGTGGTGAATGAAATGATGGGAATTTTCAACAAGCTTTTTGATATGAAAGTCGGAGGCGGGGCGATGTTCGAGCAGTATTTCCGCAATAGCGCATTTTTGGTGATGGAAGATCCGGATTCCGGCTCCACTTTGCTCGAAATTACTCGCGTCTTAGGTGATAAAGAATTTCGCGATATGAAACTTGCCAAATGCAAAAATCCGATTATCAAACAATTCTGGGTTTCCGCCGAACAGACGACCGGCGACCAAAGCTTAGCAAACTTCGTGCCTTATATCTCATCAAAATTCGATAATTTCATCAGTAACGATATTATGCGTCCCGTAGTTTTACAGCAACATTCCGTCTTTAATTTCCGGAAAATTATGGACGAGAAGAAAATTCTTTTGGTGAATCTTTCCAAGGGCCGGCTGGGCGACATTAATGCGAATTTAATCGGTTTGGTGCTGGTCGGGAAAATTCAAATGGCGGCGCTCTCTCGGGTGGATATGTTCGGCAAGCCGATGAATGATTTTTATTTATATATTGACGAGTTTCAGAATGTTACAACCGATTCGATTGCTTCTATTTTGTCCGAAGCCCGCAAATACCGGCTGTCGCTCAACATTGCGCATCAATATATCACCCAGCTGGAAGAAAATATTAAAAATGCGGTTTTCGGCAACGTCGGCTCAATGGCGGTCTTTCGGGTCGGCACCGAAGATGCGACCTTTTTGGAGCCGAAATTCAAACCGCAATTCACGGCGCATGATATTACCAAGCTCGATAATTATAATGCCTATATGAGCATGCTGGTCCGTGGCCAGCCGACCAAGCCATTCAATCTTCACACTCTCGCGCCCGAAAAAGGGAATCCCGATATTGTAGACAGCTTGAAAGAACTTTCTTATGTCAAATACGGCCGCGACCGCGAAGAAGTGGAAGCCGAAATTATGGCGAGGTACACATCAATGGAATAGTCAGAATTTTTCTTAAATTTTGCAAAAGTATTTTTATTTTGCTAAGATATTGACATGAATACTTTAGCGGTTGAAAAAATGAATAATCAGATTAAAGCCTTTGTTTCCAGTGCGGTTTTTGATGTTTTTAATGACCCTGACCTTGGGCTTATTTTGAGCACCAAAGCTAAAAAAAGATTGTCTCTTTCTTCAAAAAATAATAAGACTATCTCACTTAACCAAATTAAGAAAAAATATTTATAACAATGCCCAAATGGTCTGTTGAATTTACTAGCGAAGCAGAGAAAGATATTTCTCTTTTAGATAAATCAGTTCAAAAACGTATTGTCGATAAACTCGACTGGCTTGAAAGTAATTTTAGTGAAGTTTTGCCAACTGTGCTGACGGCAGATTTTCGAGATTATTTTAAACTACGAGTGGGTGATTGGCGTATTTTTTACCAAGTAGATTGGTATAGAAATATTATTACCATTCGATACATAGACCATCGAAGTAAGGCTTATAAAAAAAGCAAAAAATAAGACAAAAGAACTTGAGATAGAAATTTTGCAAAAGTATTTTTATTTTGCTAAGATGGTTATATTATGACAAATTCACAAGAAAGAACCTTAGTTATTTTTAAGCCGGATGCGGTGCAAAGAGGTATCGTGGGGGAGATACTTTCCCGCTTTGAAAAAGCCGGATTCAAGATTGTCGGGGCGAAAATGTTGAAGCCGGATTATGACCATTATTATCATCACTACGAAACTATCGGGAAAATGATTTCCCGCCACAATCAGAAAATTTTTGACATTACCGTCGAAATGATGAGCGAAGGCCCGGTTATCGCCATGGTGCTCGAAGGCATAGAAGCGGTTTCTTTCGTACGAAGAATGGTTGGAGCTACGGAATCAAAAAGCGCTTTGCCCGGCACTATTCGAGGAGATTATTCCCATATGAGTTTTACTCATGCGGATAAAGAAGATGTCGGGTTGCCGAATTTACTTCACGCTTCCGGCGATCCAGAAGAAGCGAAAATCGAAATTGCGCATTGGTTTTCCGAAAGCGAACTTTTTGACTACGAAACAGTCCACGAAAAATTCACCCAGAAAAGAAAATCTCACAAGCAAAAATAAATCATTTAGTTTGCTATCTCATGAAACATCTTACTAATCTTTTTAAGCTCATAGAATTAACTCGTTCCCAACCGCAGTACGGATACGCCTTGTCTGGTGTTCAACAAGATGAAATGAGTAATTTGGGCTGAACATCATTATTTGGTGACATTTATGGCGTGGCAAATTGCCCGGCAAGTAAACAAAAAGGGGGCCAAGATTGCCGATTATCTTGAGTTGTCTTATTTTAAGCAATATATAAAAATTTTTTCCAGGAAATTTGACATTGATTTAATCGTACCCAAAATAAAATCCAAGATTTTGCAAATCAAAGATCCAATTGCCAAAAAAGAAATCAGTAATTTTGTAAGAAATTGGGCGAAAGATATTCTGAAAAAAGAAATTCCCGAGATTTTATACGAGAGTGGAGATAAATAATTGCAAAACAAAAAAAGACACTCGTCCATGTTGCAAGAAGTTTAGAAGAGAGTATAGTTTAAGTAGGGTTATTTCCGATTATTACCTAGAACACTATTTTATGGGAGTTTCGATCGAATTGGGCCTTGGTCCAGCACGTCTAACACCCACTTAGCTATAAGCTATGGTAATACATCAGAAATAGTCCTAAGAAGAACTCCGCAATAGCGGATTTTTTCTTGAAAATATGCTTTAATACTGGGATGGACGACAAAAAGCTTTCAAAAATTCTGATTTACCTTATTTTTTTTATTCTGGTCGTAAATTTTTTAGCCAACACCTTTTACTGGTATTCTTCTATCTGGTGGTTTGATATAGTAATGCATTTTCTCGGCGGATTTTGGATTGGGCTTAGTTTCTTTTATCTTTTCCCTTCTCGAAGCAACTCTCCGAATTCAGTTTTTAAAATATTACTTTTTGTCTTTATTGTCGGGATCAGTTGGGAAATTTTTGAAATTTTATTTAATAATATTCTTGCTCAAAACCCTTTCGATATTCTGGATACCCTTTCAGATATTTTCTTTGACTTATCGGGTGGATTATGTGCTATTCTTTATACATGGAAAAAACTGCAAAAATAAAGAATACTTTGTTTTCGGATCGCTCGGATGCTATGGATGAGAGTACTCATCCGCAGCACTCCTCGCTCGCGAAAATAACATTTTATGGGGGAACGGGATCGGTCACTGGGGCTAATTTTCTTCTGGAAATTGACGGCCAGAAAATTTTGATTGATTGCGGACTTACCCAGGGAGCAAAAGTGATTGACGATGTTAACTGGAATTCTTTCTTGTATGATCCTAAAGAAATAGATATCCTTTTTGTTACTCACGGACATGTGGATCATTTGGGCCGAATTCCGAAATTAATCAGTGAAGGATTTCGTGGAAAAATTTATTCCACCGAACCAACCCAAGGACTTGCTCGTCCGATGCTGGAAGACACGGCGGACATTTTGAGCAAAAATACCGATTTGAATTTGGATAAAATTTACACCCCGGAGAATATAAAATTGGCGCTTTCTCTTTGGCAGGGCTTTTCCTATCGGGAGAAGATAAAAATTACCGAAAATGTGGAAGTATGTTTTTTGAACGCCGGACATATTTTGGGTTCTGCGATGATTGAATTTCTTTATAATGGCAAAAAAATTCTTTTTACCGGAGATCTGGGCAATAGCCCTTCGCCCTTGCTTCCGGATACGGAAAAAATTACGGATGCGGATTATTTGATAATGGAAAGCGTCTATGGCGATCGAAATCACGAATCCAGAGATGATCGCCGCAGGCTCTTGGCCGAGGTCATTCAGGATAATCATAAAAGGAAAGGAACGCTGGTCATTCCCACTTTTTCTTTGGAACGTTCGCAAGAATTGCTTTTTGAACTGGATGCGCTTCTGGAAGATGATCGTATTCCGGTCATGCCTATTTTTTTTGACTCTCCGCTGGCGATTCGCTTAACGGATGTTTTTAAACAATATAAAAGTTATTTTAATGAAAACGCACAGAAGGCAATCTCGCCGGGAAAATACTTGTTTGATTTTCCGGGCCTCCAGAATACTCTGAAATCCGAAGAATCCCGCATGATTGGAAATGTTCCCAATCCTAAAATCGTGATTGCTGGCTCTGGAATGTCGACCGGAGGACGGATCGTGCATCACGAGAGACACTATTTGCCGGATCCCAACAACACCCTGCTTCTGACCGGATATCAGTCGGTCGGCACTCCGGGGCGCCTGATTCAGGAAGGGTTAAAGACAGTTCACATCACCGGGGAAGATGTGGCTGTTCGAGCGCATATTGTGACAATTTCCGGATATTCCGGGCACAAAGATTCGGATGGCTTGTTAAACTTCGTAGAAGATATGGCGGACAGAGTCAAAAAAGTTTTTGTTGTGATGGGCGAACCGAAATCGGAAATGTTTTTGGCGCAAAAACTAAGAGATAATTTGGGAATTGAAGCTTTAGCACCGAAGCTGGGAGATACAGTTTTATTATCTTGTTAAGTTGTGTATAATGAAAGAATGGATTTTCCAAAGAAGCACGGACATAGTCAGATAAAAATTTGCGTTTCCGGCGCGGCCGAGACTGGTTATTGCGGAGTGGATGCCTTGGATAAAGCCAAAGAACTTGGACGAGAAATTGCACGGCAGGGGGCAATTTTGGTGACCGGGGCGACGACCGGATTTCCGTTGTGGGTAGCCATAGGAGCGAAAGAAGGAGGCGGAACTTCTATCGGCATCTCTCCCGCCGCTTCGGAGCGCGAGCATGTGGAGGTTTACAAGCTTCCGCTCGATTATTTGGACTTGATTATCTATACCGGTTTTGGTTATTCCGGACGCGACATTCTTCTCACTCGTTCGGCAGACGCGGTTATTTGCGGCTGCGGACGAGTTGGAACGATTCACGAGTTTACGGTTGCTTTTGAAGAAGGAAAGCCCATCGGCATTTTTGAAGGACCTTGGGAAACAGATACAGAATTAAAAGAAATCATAGAAAAAGGTCATCGTCCTAACGCGAAAATAGTTGCGAATTCCGATCCTAAGAAGCTTTTGGAAGACCTGATTATTTTGATTAAAAAAGATAAAGTAACGGAATATAAGGCCTGAAAATGAAAAGTATTTTTATTTTACTGCTTCCAAAACTTTAGCAAAAGTTAAGGGATAATGCTCGGCGAAGTCTGATAATATTTTTCTATCTAGCATTATATTTTTCTTGTGCAGGGCGCCGATTAATTTGGAGTAAGACATACCGAGCTCCCGGGCGCCGGCATTGATTTTAATATTCCAAAGTTTTCGATTGTGCGATTTCTTGTCTTTGCGGTGCGCGAAAGAATAATTTCCGGAATGCAGAAGCGCCTCCTTAGCCTGGCGCTCCTTGGTGCTGCGTCCATGGCGCATCCCTTTTGTTTGCTTTAGGACGCTTCTTCTTCTTTTTAATGCATGAACTCCTTTTTTTACTCTGGTCATGGTGTTTTATTAATTTCCGCCAAAGGCGGATCAGCCTTAGGCTGAAAAAGGCAGCAAGTGACTTTTTGGTTTATTTTTGATAATAAAATTCTGACCCTTGCGGCCGGCCAGCTGGGTAGTTCTGGACTGTTTTGCGTTGAAATGATTAAAACCCGGCTTGCGGGAAAGCAGCTTTCCTTTTTTTGTAAGCTTGAGTCTTTTCGAATATGATTTATTTGTTTTCATTCCTTTCATAATATTTGTGGCGTTAAGCTCGTAGACTATTTTCTTTCTATTGTTGTTGTTAAACCTTTCGGACCTTTTTTATATGCGTCGGATATTTTATAATCTTCGGTGATTAAGTGCAGGATTCGATCTAAACGCTCTCGCAAAAATTTTTCATCCATATATTTCGCGCGTCCAGCCAGGAAAAGTTCCACTTTAATCCGATGCCCTTCTTTGAGCCACTTGGAAGCGGTTTTCGCTTTTAATTCCAAATCGTGGTCTCCGGTACCTATTTTTATTTGAATGGACTTGGTTTCGGTGGGTCTAGCGCCCGCCTTGGCCTTTTTTAATTTCTTATTAGCCTCGTACTGGTATTTACCGAAGTCCATTATCTTGGCAAGGGGAGGGTTGGCATTCGGACCTATTTCAATCAAATCCAAATCTTTACTTTCCGCCATTTCGAGAGCATCCCTGATACTTAAAATACCAAGATTTTTGTTTTCACTATCTAGAACTCGGAGTTCTTTCGCTCGTATTTGGTTGTTTATTCTTTCTCGCAATTTGTATTAAGTAGAGCCCGATAAAACCTTTGACTATAAGATAATAGTGTATTCGGACCCGAAAGTCAAATTGACTAGGTTTTTAAATATCGTATATTATAAGATATAAGCAAATCATGCCATATTCAAAGTCTAAAGAAGACCAAGAAATAGAAGCAGAGCGGGAACGCGAATTGCAACGAAAACTCGAAGAGGAATTGGAATTGGAACTAAGGTTAGAACGAGAAGAAAAATTGGAAAAAGAAAAAGAAGAAGAACTCAAAATAGAACAAGAACTGGAAAGAGAGCAAGAACTCGAACAGGAAAGCGAACGAAAAATAGAACTAGAAGAAGAGGAAGAAGAAGAAATACAAGAACAGGAAGATTTCGACAGGTATTATAATGATTAGTTGTTTTTATAACCTTATTTATGAGTTTAAATTATCAGCTAAATTATAGTATAATCCGCTTATGGAATCAGAAACTAAACAATGCCAGAACTGTAAAAAGAATTTCATTATTGGGCCAGAGGATTTTGGGTTCTATGAGAAGATAAAAGTTCCACCACCGACTTTTTGCCCAGAATGTCGATATCAAAGAAGGCTTTCTAATCGTAATGAATGGAACTTTTATAAACGTAATTGCTCTCTTTGCGGTGAGAGTATGGTTTCAATCTATAATAAAGATTATCCTGGTCTAGTATATTGCCAACCCTGTTATTGGTCAGATAAATGGGACACTTTAGATTTTGGAAAGGATTTTGACTTTAATCGGCCATTTTTTGAGCAATTTAAAGAACACCGTTTTACCGTACCTCGTATTGCATTAACAAATAAAAATAGTGTAAATTCTGAATACACAAATCAGGCGAACGACAATAAGAATTGTTATTTTATTGAAGCTAGTAGTTTTAATGAGTATTGTTTCTATGGAAATTGGTATCAAAAGAGTCGAGAGTGCGTAGATTGTTGGGTTATTGATGAAGGGGAACTATTATATGAGTGCCTTGATTGTTTAAAGTGCTACAAATCGGCTTGGCTGGAAACTTCTGTGGATTGCAATGAATGTTATTTTGGCAGTAACTTACGTGGATGTAGTAATTGTTTTGGTTGTGTAAATTTAAGAAGCAAATCTTATTGTTGGTTTAATGAGCAGTTAACGAAGGAAGAATATGACAAGAGATTTAAATCAAAGGAGATGTCTTTGCAAAATATCGAGAAAAATAAGCAAAAAATGCGAGAACTTCGTATCAATCTTCCAAACAAATATTATCACGGAGCTAGTATCACAAATTGCTCTGGTGCATAAGTTCAGAAACATATGAGACTTTTAATTAAGTTTCATTTATGCGGCAATTTAACAAATTTAAGGGGACAAAACAATATTTCAGTATCAAAAAAGTGGTATGGGTCTGATGTATATTACTCTGAATTAACATTTCATTCAGATAATTTGTTTGGCTGTGTATCAATGATAAAAAAGAAGTATTGTATTTTTAATAAGCAATATTCTAAAACCGACTATCTTGTCTTAAAAGAAAGAATTATAGAGCATATGAAAAAAACAAAAGAATAGGGTGAATTTTTTCCAACAGCTATCTCTACCTTTTCTTACAACGAATCGGTCGTGCAGGAGTATTTTCCATTAACAAAAGAGCAGGCACTTTTAAAAGGATATAAATGGTATGAAAGGTCAGACAGAAATTATCCAACAAGTCTTATTCCAAACCAAATACCCGAAACAATCGATTCTACAAATGATTCAATACTTAATGAAATTATAAAGTGTGAGACACAGTTTAATGAAACCGAACGTATAAAATATACAAACTGTACTACAGCATTTAAAATAACTTCCGATGAACTTATGTTATATAGAAAGATGGGTATTCCTATCCCTAAAAAATGTTTTGCTTGTCGTCGCAACGATAGACTTGCATTAAGAAACCCGCGTAAACTTTGGCATAGAACCTGTATGTGCGACAAAGAAAATCATTTTCACAGCACAGATAAGTGCGAGGTAGAATTTGAAACTTCTTATGCACCAAATCGCCCTGAAATTGTCTACTGCGAGAAATGTTATCAGCAAGAAGTGTATTAATTTTAAATCAATCTTTTTTTAGCAAAAGCAAAACCAGAACCTTGCTTAATGTATTTTTCAAAATCAAGAGCTTTTTGTTTTTCTAGAAAGGCACAACACCAAACCAATTCAAAAGGAGCTTTCGTTGATGAATACTTATTAGATTTATGATTATGATCATATATTCTTTTCTTTAAGTTTTCTGTAAATCCTTTATAATATGAGCCATCTTTCTTGCTTTTTAGTATATAAACATAATACATATATTTTCATTATAACAAAGTTTGGTCCTACTACGCTAAAGCTTCGAAGGACTCACTTCTGTAAAACAAAAAAACTGGAAAATATCCAGTTTTTTTGTTTCTTCAAAGTGCGCGCACTTCGAAGCTCTGCTAGGCAGAGCGTAGAAGTGGAGATGCGGGGAATCGAACCCCGGTGCAGAAGGTTTTTGTAAAGACGTCTACATACATAGCGCGCTTTTTTGTTTAGATTAAAAAATTAAGAAACGAGCCAAATATTTTTTAATCGAGTTCTAAGTTTTCGAAAAATGTTCGAACGGGCATTTCCTTATCCCGATAATATTATGCCTGCTCTTATATATCGGAAGTCTATAAGAGAGACATCGGTTACGCGTAAGCGGAAACCGAAGCGTAAGAAAAATCAGTCATACCGAAGTATGGAGAGATTTTTGCAAACACCTTAGAAGCTAATTTTGCAATTAAGCTATTGAACAAATTTTTACGAGGTTATGTTCATGCTCGGTATGCATCGATAACAATAGGCCAACTGTCTATGCCTTGCATCCCCAAATTTGCGAAGCAAATTTGTCCTGAGCCGTTTTGGCGAAGGGCAAAATTTACTTCTGTGTTGTCAATGTTCCTTATACTCTCTTCTTATTTCGCGGTCTGTTTCGCGTTTTTTGATAGTTTCTCGTTTGTCGAGTTTTTTCTTGCCTTTCACCAAAGCAATTTCTACTTTGATTTTTCTGTTTTTATTATACACTGAAACTGGCACGATTGTCAAACTCTTGTTTTTCTCGCTTCCGGATAATTCGGCGATTTCTTTTTTAGTCAGCAAAAGTTTTCTGTTGCGAAGTGGGTCATAATCCTTCGGAGAATTTTTAGGCTGATAGGGCGGAATATTTGCATTGATTAAAAAAGCTTCGCCCCCGCGAATAATGACGAAAGCTCCTTCGAGCGACATCTGCCCTCCGCGGATAGATTTTACTTCCGTACCCAAAAGTTCGATACCTGTTTCGTATTTTTCCAAGAATTCATAGTTGAATCGCGCTTTTCGGTTTTCCGCATAACTGGCCATAATTTAATCTTAACACAATTTTATTATTTTTTTCCTACTTTTCTTTACCTCTTTTTTATGCTATCATCTTCTAATGGATTTTAATTTTCTAAATCAAAAAAACTTGCAGAATAAAGGTAGAAAAGGAGAAAAGCCGGCGAAGTGGAGCGGGAGTCTGGCTGGCGCGGTACTTTTTTTTATGCTTATTACCGCATTGTATTTAGCGGTGTCCGGCGACACTCAAATGGTTCCGGAAGTGGCGATTTCCGATCTAGCGAAAAGCGTTTCGGCGGGAGAGGTGAAAAAAATCGAAGTTGCGGGCGAGGGACTTACCATTACTTACAAAAATGACGAAGTAAAAAAAGCCAAGAAAGAAACAGGCTC
>ERZ1292640.4441-Hain-H43-02um-R1-4441-length-10676-cov-44_pt1 | contig 10676 bp, 6 predicted proteins | sample MGYA00564404_ERZ1292640 | MGnify/ENA primary metagenome ERZ1292640 (study PRJEB36523, sample SAMEA6512636) | groundwater metagenome | collected 2019-01-08 | study: AquaDiva: Metagenomics assemblies of 32 groundwater samples | reverse complement strand
GCGATCACCATGGCGCGGCCGCCGAGCACGTAGCTGGGACGCACCAGCACCGGGTAGCCGATCCGGCGCGCCACCGCGCAGGCTTCTTCCACGCTGGTGGCCGGGCCGTTGGGCGGCGACGGGATCTCCAGCCGGTCCAGCAGCGCGCCGAACAGCTTGCGGTCCTCGGCCAGGTCGATGTTCTCCGGGTCGGTGCCGATGATCGGCACCCCGGCGCGCTTGAGCGGCAGCGCCAGCGTCAGTGGGGTCTGTCCCCCAAACTGCACGATCACCCCGTCGGGCCGCTCGGTGTCGTAAATGTTGAGGACCTCTTCCAGCGTGAGCGGCTCGAAGTAGAGCCGGTCGCTGGTGTCGTAATCGGTCGAGACGGTCTCGGGGTTGCAGTTGACCATGATCGACTCGACGCCGTATTCCTGGAGCGCGAACGAGGCGTGGCAGCAGCAGTAGTCGAACTCGATCCCCTGGCCGATGCGGTTCGGCCCGCTGCCCAGGATCATGACTTTTTGCCGCTCGGAGGGCTCGGCCTCGCACTCCCCCTCGAAGCTGGAATACAGGTACGGCGTGAAGCTCTCGAACTCGGCGGCGCAGGTATCGACGCGGTTGAAGACGGCGCGGACGCCCATCTGCTTTCGCCGCTCGCGCACCGCCAGCTCATCGGCGCCCCACAGCCGCGCCAGGCGCCGGTCGGCGACGCCCTCCCGCTTGGCTCGCCGCATCTGGTCGCGGGTGATTGTCTCCAGGCTCTCGCGCGCCAGTTCGGCCTCGAGCGCGACCGCCTCCCGCACCTGCTCGAGGAACCAGGGGTCGATGGCCGTCATTTCGTGCACCTCAGCCACGCTGCGGCCCCGCTGGAAAGCGAACCGCAGGTAGTTGAGCCGGTCGGGATTGGCGGTGATGAGCTTCTGCGGAATGAGCGACTCGTCGTAGGTTTCCGCCGCGGCCGCCTTGCCGGTCTCCAGGCTGCGCAGCCCCTTGGCCAGCGCCTGCTTGAAGGTGCGCCCGATGGCCATCACCTCGCCGACCGATTTCATCTGGACGCCCAGCACCGGCTCGGCGCCGGGGAACTTCTCGAACTGCCAGCGCGGGATCTTGACCACCACGTAGTCGATGGTCGGCTCGAAACAGGCGGGCGTCTTGCGGGTGATGTCGTTGAGGATCTCGTCGAGCCGGTAGCCGACCGCCAGCCTGGCGGCGATCTTGGCGATGGGGAAGCCGGTGGCCTTGGAGGCCAGCGCCGAGCTGCGCGACACGCGCGGGTTCATCTCGATGATCACCATCCGGCCCGTGCCGGGGTGGAAGGCGAACTGCACGTTGGAGCCGCCGGTATCGACGCCGATCTCGCGCAGGCAGGCGATGGCCCCGTCGCGCATCATCTGGTACTCGCGGTCGGTGAGCGTCTGGGCGGGGGCCACCGTGATCGAGTCGCCGGTGTGCACCCCCATGGGGTCGAAGTTCTCGATCGAACAGACGATGATGGCGTTGTCGGCCAGGTCGCGCATCACCTCCAGCTCGAACTCCTTCCAGCCGAGCACGCTCTCTTCGATCAGCACCTCGTGGACCGGCGAGATGTCGAGGCCGCGTCCCAGCAGCTCGACCATCTCCTCGCGGTTGTAAGCGATGCCGCCGCCGCTGCCGCCCAGCGTGAAGCTGGGCCGCAGGATGACCGGGTAGCCGATGCGGGCGGCGTACTCCAGCCCGTCCCCGAGGTTGTTCACAAGCTGCGACTGCGGCACCTCCAGCCCGATCTTGCGCATCGCGTCCTTGAACAGCAGCCGGTCTTCGGCTTTCTTGATCGCTTCCAGCTTGGCGCCGATCAGCTCGACGCCGTAGCGGTCGAGCACGCCGGCCTCGGCCAGCTCCACCGACAGGTTGAGCCCGGTCTGCCCGCCGACGGTCGAGAGCAGCGCGTCGGGCCGCTCGCGCTCGATGATCTTCTCCAGAAAGGGCAGGCTCAGCGGCTCCACGTAGGTGCGGTCGGCCAGGTTGGGGTCGGTCATGATGGTGGCCGGGTTGGAGTTGACCAGCACCACTTCGAAGCCGTCGGCCTTGAGCGCCTTGCAGGCCTGGGTGCCCGAGTAGTCGAACTCGCAGGCCTGGCCGATGACGATCGGCCCCGAGCCTACGATCAGGATGCGGTGGAGGTCGTTACGCCTGGGCATTCTTCCGCCCTTTGAACTCGGCCATCAGCCGGGTGAAGTCGTCAAACAGGTAGAGCGAATCGTGAGGCCCCGGCGCCGCCTCGGGGTGATACTGCACGCAGAAGACCGGCTCGCGGCGGTGCCGGAAACCCTCCAGCGTGTGGTCGTTGAGATTGAAGTGGGTGAGCTCGACGTCGGCTGCATTCAGGCTGTCGGGGTCCACGGCGAAGCCGTGGTTGTGCGAGGTGATCTCCACGCGGTTGGCGAGCTTGTTGAGCACCGGGTGGTTGGCGCCGCGGTGGCCGAACTTGAGCTTGTAGGTTTTGCCGCCGAAGGCGAGGCCCAGGACCTGGTGGCCGAGGCAGATGCCGAAGATCGGCGTCTTGCCGATGAGCCGGCGGATGTTGGCCACCTGGGCCTGGAGCGGCTCGGGGTCGCCGGGGCCGTTGGAGAGGAACACCCCGTCGGGCTGCATGGCCAGCACGTCCTCGGCCGGCGTCAGCGAGGGCACAGCCGTCACGCGGCAGCCCGAGTGCACCAGCCGCCGCAGGATGTTGCGCTTGATGCCGAAGTCGTAGGCGACGACGTGGTAGCGAAGCTCAGCCGGCCGCCCGATGATCTCGGAAGGCGAACAGGGATCGAGGCCGCGCTCCCAGGTGTAGGCGGTCGGCGTGGAGACGCCGGTGGCGAGATCCAGGCCGGCCATTGAGGGAATGCGCCGCGCCTTCTCGACCAGCTCCAGCGGGTCGGCCGGCAGCGACGAGAGCACACCGCGCATCACGCCGCGCGTGCGCAGGTGGCGCACCAGCGCCCGCGCGTCGATCTCGGCCGCTACCGGGATGTTGTGCCTGGCCAGGAACTCGCCGGCCTGTTCCTCGGAGCGCCAGTTGCTGGCGATGGGCGAAAACTCGCGCACCACCAGCCCTTCGATGTACGGGTGCGCCGCTTCATTGTCCTCGTGGTTGGCGCCGTAGTTGCCGATCTCGGGGTAGGTCAGCACCACGATCTGCCCGGCGTAGGAGGGGTCGGTGAAGATCTCCTGGTAGCCGGTGATGGCCGTGTTGAAGACGACCTCGCCGGAGCGCTCGGCGCGCGCACCAAAACTCCTGCCCTCGAAGACGGCGCCGTCTTCCAGGGCCAGGATGGCAATGTCCAACTGAAAAGCCCTCCCGTGGCGTGACGGTAATTCCTATTTCAGCATTTCGCGGCGGAAGGGTTCAAGTGCCGGGTGGGGCCGGCTTCAGCCGGCCGGGGGCGGGTGATGCAACATCACGGGTATTCAGGGTCGGATCTCGGTTCGTCAGCGCTTGCCCGGTTCCCCAGGGTTAGGTCTACAATGTAAAGCGAGGTTAACGACTACTTCTGATGATCATCTCGCGGTTGATCCTGAAGAACTGGCGGAACTTCCGCTCCGTTGACTTCGCACTGGGCGACCGCATGTTCTTGGTGGGGCCCAACGCCTCCGGCAAGTCCAACTTGCTGGACGTGTTCCGGTTCTTGCGGGATATCGCCAAGCCGGGCGGGGGACTTCAGCGTGCCGTGAGCAGACGGGGTGGAATCTCCAAGATCAGGTGCCTGGCGGCCCGGCGAGAACCCGACGTGGAGATCGAGGTTCACCTGTCCAACGACAAAGAACAGACCGCCTGGAAATACGCCATCGGGATCAAGCAGGAAGTGCGTGGTTATCGCCAGCCGTACTTGGCCTACGAGCGGGTCTGGAAGGGGGCCGAACAGCTTGTGGACCGGCCCGACGCCGATGACGCCAATGACAAGCTCCGGTTGACGCAAACTCATCTGGAGCAGATCAACGCCAACGCGAGCTTCCGGGAGACCGCAAAGTTCCTGGAGTCTATTCTGTACCTCCATCTGGTTCCACAGTTGTTGCGTTACCCCGAGGCATTTGTCGGTCCTGGGGTCCCGGATGATCCCTTCGGTCGCAACTTCTTGGAAGTTGTGGCGAAGACGCCGGAGAAGACTCGCAAGGCCAGGCTCAGGAGGATCGAGAATGCCCTCCGCGAAGCTGTGCCTCAACTAAAAAACTTGCGGGACACGAAAGACGAAGCCGGGGTGCCCCACTTGGAGGCGGTCTACGAGCACTGGCGGCCAAAGGCGGGGTTGCAGCGGGAGGACCAGTTCTCCGACGGCACACTGCGTCTGATCGGCCTGTTCTGGTCGTTGTTGGAGGGGGATGCTCCTCTCTTGTTGGAGGAACCCGAACTGTCATTACACTCGGCCGTGGTCAGCAAACTCCCAGCGGTGATCCATCGCCTGCAACGAACGCGGAGACGGCAAATCCTGATCAGCACGCACAGCTTTGACCTGTTGTCGGAACGAGGAATCGGAGGCGAAGAGGTGTTGCTGCTGACCCCGGATCGTGAGGGGACCAAGGTTGAGGCGGCTTCGTCTGTCCGAGAAGTGCGTGAACTCCTGGAGGCAGGACTAAGCCCAGCCGACGCGACTCTCCCGAGGACCGCTCCCGCAAATCTCGACCAGTTATGCCTGTTCGAGTGAGCACTCCCATTCCCGTTAACCTCGCCGTTGAGGACGAGTTGAGCGAGGAGGTGCTCCGGAAGATCCTGGCGTAATTGGGACGAGGCTATGCGGTCGGCCGTGCATATCGCCGGGCCGGTTTTGGCTACCTGAGAAGGACAATCGCTGGTTTCAATGCAGCCGCCAAGGGTATACCGTGGGTCGTGCTAACCGATCTCGACCGATATCGGTGCCCTCCGGCCCTGCTGAACGAGTGGCTCCCTGTCCCGAAACATCCCAATCTGGTCTTTCACGTGGCTGTTCCCGAGGTCGAGTCGTGGTTGCTGGCTCACCCGGACGCCTTTGCAGTTTTCCTGGGAATACCGAGGGTGCTGATGCCGCAACACGTCGAGGGACTGGCCGATGCCAAACGGACGTTGGTCGAGTTGGCTCGCAAGTCAAGATATCGCGATCGCCGGGATGCCCTTGTGCCTCGCCCGCGAAGCACCGCCCAAGTCGGTCCCGACTACAATGGGTGCCTTAAGGTGTTCGTGAGGGATCATTGGAACATTTGGGAAGCCGCGCGTTGCTCGGCCAGCCTGCACAGAGCTGTCGAACGGCTGGGCGCTTTCACACCCACCTGGGAGCAGAACTGACCACGAATGGGTCGAACAAGATTGCTGGCTGTGTCTAACCGGCGCGGGCTTCACAGCGCGCGGCGCTCCACGGAGCGACCAGCCCTTCGATCAGGACGCAGCTATCGAGGGACACTGGCGGGGGCGGGCTCACTTGTAGCGCTTCCGCACGATTTCAGCTCGTTCTGCCAGCGCCTGTTGCTTCATCACCGCTACTGGGGAGCAGGAACCCTTCATGGGTTCCCCCAGCCAGAGGCAGATGGATTCGAGCACGCGGTCGTGGGGGCCACCCCGCCGCAAAGACTCTTCGTTGGGGAACCAGGACAGGATGGTGTGTGCTTGCGGGTTCAACCGACCCGTGGGGCGGCTCCCCGGAGGGGTCGGGCATGCCCGACCCCTACACCTGCTTGACCTGCCCGTTGGCGGCATTGTAACCTCGGGAAGACCATGATCCTGCCCGATTCCTACACGACCGCGCTGTTGGTCACCATTCTGTCGATGATCTGTTGGGGTTCCTGGGCCAACACCTACAAGCTCGCCGGCAAGTGGCGGTTCGAGCTCTACTATTACGATTACGCCCTCGGCGTGCTGGTGGCGGCCACGGCGGCGGCCTTCACCGTCGGCTCGCTCGGCTTCGACGGCTTTCTGTTCCTGGACGACCTGATGCGGGCCGGCAAGCGGAACATGGCCTACGGGTTCGCCGGCGGAGTCATCTTCAACCTGGCCAACATGCTGCTGGTGGGGGCCATCGCGGTGGCCGGCCTGGCGGTGGCCTTCCCGGTCGGCATTGGCCTGGCGCTGATCATCGGCGTCATCTGGAACTACGCCATCAACCCGCAGGGCAACCCCACGCTGCTGTTCGCCGGCGTGGCCATCGTGGTCGTCGCCATCATCATCGACGCAGTGGCCTACCGCAGCCATGCGCTGGCGGTGGCCACGGCAACCATCAAGGCCGGCAAGACCAAAAGCATCGTTCCCAAGATGAGCTGGAAAGGCGTTCTGCTCAGCCTGGTCAGCGGGCTGTTGATGGGTTGCTTCTACCCCCTGGTGGAGCTGGGCAAGCAGGGCGACACGGGGCTGGGGCCATACGGGATCGCCTTCGTCTTCGCCTGCGGCGTCTTCTTTTCGACCTTCGTGTTCAACCTCTTCTTCATGAACCTGCCGGTCCAGGGCGAGCCGGTGGAGATGCTGGAGTACTTCCGGGGAACGAAGCGGCAGCACCTGCTGGGGCTGGCCGGCGGCATCATCTGGGCGGCGGGAACGATCTCGAACTTCGTCGCCGCCAGCACCCCGCGGGAGGTGCAGGTCGGCCCGGCCATCAGTTACGCGATCGGGCAAGGCGCCACGGTGGTCAGCGCGCTTTGGGGCCTGCTGGTGTGGAAGGAATTCCAGGGGGCCGGCGGCGGCGTCAAAATGCTGCTGGCGCTGATGCTGATCCTGTTCGCGTTTGGACTGGGCATGATCTCGGTGGCGCCGCTGTATGTGAAGTAGCGCTCACACCGTCCGCGTCACCTTGCTCAGCCCGCGAGGGCGGTCCGGGTCCAGGCCCTTGGCGGCCGCCAGCGAGGCGGCGAAAATCTGGGCCGGGATGATGTAAGGGATGGGCGTGTAAAGTTCTTCGGGCGTTGCCCGGCGCGGCGCGAGTTTCCCAGGTAGCACGATGCTGCGGCCCGCCCGGGCGCGGGCGGCATGGTTGCCGGCGTCGGTGATGATGAGCGTCTCCGCCTTGAGCTGCTTCAGTCTGTCCAGCATCCCGCCGATGGCCGGCCAGGTCGGGCCGGCCGGCGCAAAGACGAATACGGGGAAGGACTCCTCGACCAGCGCGATCGGCCCGTGCAGGAAGTCGGCCGAGGAGAAACGCTCGGCCACCACGTAACAAGTCTCCATCAGCTTGAGGCCGAACTCCAGCGCGTTGGCGTAGTTCAAGCCGCGGCCCACCACCACCGCGCGCGTCATGAAGCGGTAGCGCTCGGCGCACTGCGCGACCTCGGCTTCCAGCCCCAGCGCCGCCTCGGCCCACTCGGGCAGCCGCCGCAGGTCGTCGAGGCGGATGCGGGCGCCCAGCGCGTAGGCCAGCAAGTACAGCAGCAGAAGCTGGCCGGTGTAGGTCTTGGTGGCGGCCACGCTTTTCTCCCTGCCGGCGTGGACCAGGAAGACGTGCTCGGCCAGCCGCGCCAGGCTGCTGCCGGCTTCGTTGGTGATCCCGACGGTCAGCGCACCCTGCAAGCGGGCCTGTTCCAGCACCAGGTTGGTGTCGGTGGATTCGCCAGACTGCGAGATGGCCACCACCAGCGCCTCGCCGAGGCTGGGAGCGGCGTCGTAGACCGTGAAGATGGAGGGCGCCGCCAGCGAGACCGGGATGCCGGTGGCAATTTCCAGCAGGTAGCGGCCGAACTGGGCGGCGTTGTCGGACGTCCCGCGGGCGGCCAGCAGGATCAGCCGGGGCCGCCGCTTCTCCAGCTTTCGCCGGAAGCGCTCGATGCGCGGCAGCTCGCGGACGAGGCTGCGCTGGAGCGCCGCCGGCTGCTGCCGGATTTCGGCGAGCATCCTGGACATCCGCTACGAGGATAGCAGCGCGACCGCCACTACAGCGGCGTGCGCATGCGCGTTTCGGAGCCGGTGTAGAGCGCCGGCGTGACCAGTTCGCTCGACGGCAAGCTGATTACCCGCGGCTTCAGCGCGATGAGGATCTCGGCCGAGTCCCGCGCCCTCGAGTTCTGGCGGAACAGCAGGCCGATGAGCGGCAGGCGCGAGAGGCCAGGCAGGCCGGTGATGGTCCGTGCCTCGGAGGAGTTCATCAGGCCGGCCACCACCGCCCACTGGCCGCTCTTCAGCCGCACTTTGGAGGCCAGCCGGCGGTTCGACATCACCGGGACCCCGTTGATGCTCTGCCCGGCCAGCAGCTTGAACTCCGCCTCCAGCTCCAGCGTCACCTCGTCCGGGCCGTGCACGTGGGCAACGACCTTCACCATCAGCCCGAGATCGGCGAAGTTGAAGCTGGGCGGCGGCGTGAAGGCCTGCATCCCGTAGGTGTTGCCGAAGTAGCCGGCGGTCATCACCGGGTACTGGTCGCCGACGTGGAAGCTGGCCGGCTGGCCGGCCACCGAGCGCAACTCCGCTTTGAGCAGCGTCCGCGCGGAGGACTCGCTCATGTTGGCGAACAGCTCCACGTCGCTAATGCCGATGCCGAACACCGTGCGGCCGCCGCCAAACATCACCACCCGCGCCACGTTCACCGGGAACGAAGGCACCGAACTCCCCAGCCGCAGGAAGTTGAAGAAGGGAAACTCAGTCGGCGTCTTCAGGCCGTAGGAGAGCATGAGGTTGCGGTTCACCTGCAACATCTCCAGCTCAACGGCCACCTGCGGCTTGTGCTGGAGCAACTGCTCAAAAAGAAACTGCGCCGGCCGCAGCTTGGAAACGCGGTCGCGCATGAACGCCAGCCGGCGCTGCGAATCCACGCCGAACTTGATGATCTCCATCGCCTGCTGAACGCCGCGCGCCAGTTCCTGCGCCTCCTGGATCGACACCGGGTGGGGGATCGGGATCGTCACCGCCACGGTGGGCTCCAGGTCGGTGCGCTTCTGCTGCGTGTCCTTGGCGACCAGGATGAGACGCTCGCCCAGCACGGCGACAAAGGAATCGGTGGCCGCCTCGAGCTGGTGCAGGGCCTCGCGGTAGTCCGTCTCCATCAGGCTGATGCGGGTGGGTTGGCCGGCTTCGTACTCGTGATCGAAGACCGCCTCCAGCCCGTAGGCATGGGCGGCCTGCTCGAAGATCGACTTCGCGTCGCCCTTGAGATCCAGCGTCTTGCGGCCGGGCGTGGCCTTCAGCACCGGGGGAGGTTGCAGCCGGCGCGCCTCGGCCAGCTCGGCTTCGGTGATCACATCCGAGATGCCGGGGGCGCGCTGGCCTTCGGTGGCCGCCAGCGCCAGGGCCACGTACACGAGTAGATCGCCGAACACCGCCAAGAATGGTAGACGACGGAGGAGGGCGGAGCGTGGAGCCGTAGTCGCACGGGCAGGGCCGCCCGCGTTAGAATCTAAGGAAGCCGGAGGTGTGGTGAGATGGTTAATGTAGCCGAGGCCCGCAGCGCCTATCAGCCCCGAGTACCGGAGAGTATCGAGGCCCTGGGGATCCCTCCCGGCCTGGTCACCGACCTGGTCCTGCGACGGCTTTATGTCAAAGGCCTCAGCAGCTTCCACTCGCTTGCCGAGGCGCTGAAGCTGTCGGTGCTGGTGATCGAGGCCGTGTTCCGCCATTTGCGGCAGGAGCAACTGGTGGAAGTCCGCGGCATGGTCGGCAACGACTACAGCTTCGCGCTGACCCAGGCCGGGCGGCAGATGGCCCAGGGAAGCTTCGAGATCACTAAATACGCCGGCGCGGCCCCAGTGTCGCTGAAGGAGTATCACAAGGTGGCCAAGCTCCAGGCGGCCAAGGTGCGCGTTAACCGCAAAGTGCTGCGCGACGCGCTTTCGGACCTGGTGGTGACCGAGCGGATGCTGGACCAGCTCGGTCCGGCGCTGATCTCGCAAAGCTCGATCTTTCTGTATGGCCCGACCGGCAACGGCAAGACCAGCCTGGCCGAGCGCATGCTGCGCATCTACCAGGACGCCATCCTGGTCCCCTACGCGGTGGAAGTGGACAACCAGTTCATCATGCTCTACGATCCGGTCCTGCACGAGCGCATCGAGACCGAGGAATTGGGAATCGATCCGCGCTGGGTGCTCTGCCGGCGGCCCTGCGTGGTGACCGGCGGCGAGCTGGTCCCCGGCATGCTGGACCTGCGCCTGGACGAGGCCACCAACATCTACGCCGCCCCGCTGCAAATGAAGGCCAACAACGGCATCCTGGTGATCGACGATTTCGGCCGCCAGGTCATGTCGCCGCGCGAGCTGCTGAACCGCTGGATCGTGCCGCTGGATCGCCGCGTCGATTACCTCTCGCTGGCTTACGGGGTGAAGTTCCAGATCCCCTTCGAGATCCTGGTGGTCTTCGCCACCAACCTGGATCCGCGGGCGCTGGCCGACGAGGCCTTCCTGCGCCGCATCCAGAACAAGATCCTGGTTGACGCGGTGGACGAGCAGTGCTTCGACGAGATCCTGCGCCGCGTGGCCGCGGCCAAGAACATCCCGGTGGAGCCGGACAGCGCCGCCTGTCTGCGCGGGCTGTGCTTGCGCGACGGCCGCACCGAGCTGCGCGCCTGCTACCCGGGGGATATCTGCAACCTGCTGCTGGCCATCAGCCGCTACGAGAACCAGCCGCCGCGAATGACCGCGGCTGACCTGGAGCGAGCCACCAAACTCTACTTCGCGCAGTTGTAGGGCAGGCGTTCCCGCCTGTCACTGGAGTCTCTGCATTTTGGCCTGCAGCAACGTCGTGGCGGTCGCGGTAGGGATGCCGGTTACCCGGCACCCCCCGCACAGACCCGTGC
>ERZ1292640.264-Hain-H43-02um-R1-264-length-42346-cov-9_pt3 | contig 10678 bp, 7 predicted proteins | sample MGYA00564404_ERZ1292640 | MGnify/ENA primary metagenome ERZ1292640 (study PRJEB36523, sample SAMEA6512636) | groundwater metagenome | collected 2019-01-08 | study: AquaDiva: Metagenomics assemblies of 32 groundwater samples | reverse complement strand
GCCAGCACGCCGCGCTGGAAGTCGGACACGCTGCGCCGGCCCAGGTGCTGGTCGATCATCCACAGGTGCACGTCGTCCATGGATTTGAAATGGCTGTTCTGCACGGTATGAAAAGGGATGCCGTGCCGGGTACAGATGCTGTGGCGGTTGTGGCCGTCCACCAGCACGTCGCCCCACAACACCAGCGCGTCACGGCAGCCTTCGGCCAGCAGGCTGCGCTCCAGGGCCTCGCGTTCGTCGGTCGTCAGCGGGTCGATGTAGGCAAGCAGTTCCGGGTTGACCGTGATGTTCATGGTGAGTTCGTCAGGGATGGCTGGCAAAAAAACGTCTCCAGCCCTCCACGCAGAAAGGACTGGGTCGTCAAAAAAAAGGAAGTCACGCGGCAGCGGCAGAGCACGGCCTGGTGCGTGACAGTCGGCGGGGGGCAGCCTGCAGGAGGCGCCCCGGGCAAGATCATAACGAGGACCAGCCGCGGGCCGGACGCTCACGCGCTTGCAAGTGCCGCCCTGGCTGAGGGTGCAGGCTTGCCGGCTGGAAGCGCCTTGACTGAAAACTTCAAATAAAAAAGGCTCCCAGCCTTTGTCAGCTGGACGCCGGCAGCTATTAAAACAGTAGCAATTCCGACAGCCTGTCCTATAGCAGACCTTCCACAGGACAAGCTCCGAGCGAACGCTTAGCGCGCCGCAGGCAGCCGCCCCAACACCTTTTCAAGCGCCAGGCCAATCGCAATCAGCCGTCTGTCGCTGCCGACCGGCCCGTCCAGCTCCAGCCCTGTCGGCAGGCGGCTGCTGGCGCCCAGGCCCATGGGCAGCTGGATGCCGGGAATGCCGGCGTTGCTGCCGGGGTCGGTGTTCTGGATGAAGAGGCCGAAGTTCTCCAGGCTGCTGGCCTCGGGCGTGGCGGGCAGCGCGGTGCGCGGCACGGTGGGGAACACCAGCGCGTCGAGCCGCTGGCTGGCAAAGGTGTCGGCGTACAGCTTGACCAGCGCGGGCCGGTGCACCGTCATGGCGGCCTGGTAAATGGGCGCGGCATCGACCAGGCCGTTCGGCCCGGGCAGCTTGCGCGGAATCACCAGCGCGTCGTAGGTGCCTTTCACATCCGGGCTCGCAATGGCTGCTGCCATCTGGTTGATGCTGACGCCGGTGTTGTACCTGGCCAGGTAGGCCACCATGTCGTCATACGCTTCGTACAGCGCGACGGGAAAGCCCACCTTGCCGTTGAGATCAGCCAGTTGCGGCATGGCGACATCGACCACGGTGACGCCGGCCGCTTTGAGCCGGGCCAGCGATGCTTCCCAGGCGCCGCGTGTGTCGCTGTCGAGGTTGGCCAGGAAGCCGGGCACCAGGCCGAGGCGAACACCCTTGAGGTCTGCAGGCAGCAGCGCGGGCGCACCCGTGACCACGCGGTCCAGCAGCTCCACGTCGGCCATGGCCACGGCCATGGGGCCGGCGGTGTCGCGCGTGTGGGAGATCGGCGCGATGCCGGCCTGCGGGTAGCGCCCCATGCTGGGCCGCAGCGAGGCACAGCCATTGAGCGCGCAGGGCACGCGCAGCGAGCCGCCGGTGTCGGTGCCCAGGCCGGCGGGCGCCATGCGCGCGCCCAGCGCGGCCGCGCTGCCGGCCGACGAGCCGCCGGCCATCTTTGTCACGTCATAAGCATTGCGCACACCGGGCTGGGGGCCGGTGTTGAAGGCCGGGTTGTAGCCCGAGATGCCAAAGGCCAGCTCATGCAGGTTGGTCTTGCCAAGCACGATGGCGCCCGCGTCGCGCAGCTTCTGCAGCACGGGTGCGTCGGCGGTGGGCACAAAGTTTTTCAGCGCCGGTGTGCCGGCCGTGGCGGGCAGGCCGCGGGCCTGGATGTTGTCCTTGACGACGATGGGCACACCCTGCAGTGGCAGGCAGGCGCCGCCACCGGCACGGCGCTGGTCGGCCGCGCGCGCCGCCTGCAGGGCGCCGGTTTCGTCCAGCGTGACGAAGGCGTTCAGCTCGGGCCTGGCTTTGGCCCGCAGCAGGTAGGCCCGCACCAGCGCTTCGCTGCTCAGCGTGCCGCTGCAGATGCGTGCTGCGGCTTCGGTGGCGGTGAGCGTGTCGATGTCGGGCGCGCCGCGCAGGCCGCCTGGGCCGCTGCAGGCTGAAAGCGCGGCGGCAGCCACTAGCGTGCTGCAGGTATGTGGAAGGGAAAAACGGGCCATGGTCACTCCAGTGGGTTCAGTTGTTGCAGCGCGATCATGGCGGCTGCCGCCCCGGCTGTCTGTCATCGAATTCGATGACACGGCGGATTGACCGTGGCCGGCGTTGGCGCTAGGCTTGCCGCTGCATCCCGTCCCCCTTCTGCACCTTCATAGAGGCCCGCCATGTTTCTGTCCGGCACCGAGCAACGCGCACTGGCCACCTGCTTTTCGCTGCTGGCCGAGGACCTCAACGAGCGCGAAATCCGCGAGCGCATGGGCCAGGCCACGCTGGCGCTGTTCCGTGCGGAATACTTCGCTTCCTACATCTGGAGCGAGCCCTCGGGCTGCTTCGCCCACCCCGTGGCCATCAACATGGACCCCGCCAACCTGCAGCGCTACGAGGCCTGGTACCAGTACCGCGACCCCATCACCTTCGCGCTGCAGTCGCGCCGCCACGCCACCCTGGTCAGCGAGGTGATGCCGCGCAATGAGTTCCTGAAAACCGAGTTCTTCAACGACTTCCTGGCGCGCGACGGCCTGCACTGGGGCATCAACCTGCATGCCTTCGACGGCGACGAGGCGCTGGGCGACCTGCGCATCTGGCGCGGGCGCAAGGGCCGCGAGTTCAACCACCACGACCAGCAACTGCTGGACATGCTGGAGCCGGCCTTCGTGGCGGCGCTGCGGCGCGCGCGCCGCTCGCTGCCGGCGCCCGTCCCGGGTGGCCTGTCCACGGCGGCGCTGAGCCGACGCGAAATGGAGGTGGCGCGCTGCGTCTGCCGCGGCCTGACCGACAAGGAAATTGCACGCGAACTCGCGATTGCCCTGCCCAGCGTGCGCACCTACCTGCAGCGCCTGTTCGACAAACTCGGCGTGCACCGCCGCGCCGGTCTGGCGCAGCTGGCGGACCGGCTGCATTGAGGCGGCCTGGCCGGCATTCGACAAAAATGGCCTGCAGCCCTTGTCATACAAGCGATAACAGCTATTAAAACAATAGCAACTCGGAAAAAACCCGCCGGCACGGGCCGCGCGCCCGTGGCCACCCTGCCGGCGCCGCGCGACCCCCGTGGCTTGTGGAATACGCCCCGACATGCGAAAACGGCGGTATTACTGACATGAGTTCGCGTCTGCAGGGGCTGCGCCAGGGCGGATAATCAAGCTCCCGACACGGAGAGAGAACCCTTTGTTTTCAATGCGTCAAGACCGCCGGATCTGCCTCATCGGCGGGCTCATTCTTCTGGCGGCGAATCTGGCAGCAGGTATTGCCGTGTATGCCGTCATGCAGCGACAGACAGAGTCTGTTCTCAGCCGCGGCCTGCAGGCGGCGCTGCAAAGCAATGCCCGCCTGTTTGAAAGCCAGATCAACCAGGCCCTGACCGATGCGCGCACCGTGGCAACGCGTCCTTTTCTGATGCAGACCCTGAAAACACTTGGGGCCAAGCCGGACGATGCCGCGGCAACGCTGGCGATGCAGCAGGCAGCCACCTCGTTTCTGCCCACCGGTTTCAATGGCCTGTCCTTTCATGACGCGCGGGGCCGTGAAGTGGCCCGCGCCGGCAGTTTTTCGCCCAGTGGCGAGCAACAGGTCCTGCTGAGCCAGAAGGACCGCGCATTCCTGCTGTGGAACGGCAAATTCATTGTCCAGACGCACCTGGACATTCTCGACCCCCAGGGCCTTCGCGTGGGCGAGGTCAAGACGGAGACCGCCCTGCCCTTGTTGACCCGGGTCTTTGGCGATATGGCCACCATAGGCCAGAGTGCCGAGTTCGCGGTCTGCGCGCCGCTGGACGACGGCGGCAAGGACATGAACTGTTTTCTGGGGCGCGTGTCCGGTACGTCGTTCAAGCGCGTTGCGCGCGTCGTCGAGGGCCAGGCCCTGCCCATGAACCACGCCCTGCTCGGAAAGACCGGCATCATCGTTGCCCGGGACTACCGGCGCGAACAGGTGGTGGCGGCCTACGCGCCGATTGCGCCTTTCGGTTTCGGGATGGTGCTCAAAATCGACCAGAAGGAGCTGTACGCGCCGATCTACGCCCAGCTCAAGTTCATCCTGCCCCTGCTGGCAGCGCTGGCGATCGTTGGCATGCTGCTGCTCAATGTTCTGGTCGCGCCGCTGGTGCGCAAACTGGTTCACTCGGAAAAAGCCGCGCTTGAGGCCAACGCCCAGCTGCGCAACAGCGAAACGCAGTTGCGCGACATCACCGACACCTTGCCGGCCCTGCTTTCCTACGTCGATGCGGATGGGCGCTTCCGCTTTCACAACCGGGCCTATGAAGAGGCGCTGGGGTTGTCCTCGCAGCAGATCGACGGGAAACACCTGCGCGAAGTCCTGGGCGAGAAGATCTACCAAGCCACGGCCCCCCAGGTTGAACAGGTCATGGCGGGTTACCCGGTGGTGTACGAACGCATCCGGAACAACCTTCGCGGCGACCCGCGCGACTATGTCGTCAACTACTTCCCGCGTTATGGCGAAGGCAAGGACGAGGGCCGGGTCATCGGCTTCTATTCGCTGGCAACCGACATCACCGAACTCAAGCGCCTGGACCGCATCAAGAGCGAATTCGTCTCCACCGTGAGCCATGAATTGCGCACACCGCTGACCTCCATCCGCGGCTCGCTGGGCCTGATCGCCGGCGGCGTGGCCGGCCAGTTGCCCGACGCCGTCAAGTCGCTGGTGGAAATTGCCAAGAACAACTGCGAGCGCCTGATACGCCTGATCAACGACATCCTGGACATCGAGAAAATCGAGTCCGGCAAGATGCAGCTCAACCTGCAGGTGCTGGCGCTCAAACCCCTGCTGGTGCAGGCGCTGGCGGCCAACGAAGGTTTTGGCGCCGCAAAAAACGTGCGCCTGCGCCTGGTTTGCCCGGACGAGACCCTGCAGGTCCATGCGGACAGCGACCGCCTGACCCAGGTGGTGACCAACCTGCTGTCCAACGCGATGAAGTTTTCACCGCCCGACGAGACGGTGGAAGTGCACGTGTTGCGCGCCGGCCCGGGCGTGCGCGTCGAGGTGCGCGACCGCGGCCCCGGCATTCCCGAGGAGTTTCGCAAGCGCATCTTCCAGAAGTTCTCGCAGGCCGACTCGTCCGACACGCGCCAGACCAGCGGCACCGGGCTGGGCCTGAATATTTCGAGGGCGATCATCGAACGCCTGGGCGGCACCATGGGTTTCGAAAGTGACGCCGGAACGGGCTCGACCTTCTTCTTTGAGCTGCCGCAGGCGCCATGGGCGCAACCCGACGACCAGCCCGTGGCAACACTTGCCGCCAGCACGCCGGCCAGCACCCGCCCGCGCATCCTCGTCTGCGAAGACGACCACGACATTGCCCACCTGATCGGCCTGATGCTGGAAAAAGGCGGCTTTGACGTGGACCGGGCCTACACCGCCGCCATGGCACTGGCCCTGCTGGAAAAAACCCGCTACGCCGCGATGACGGTGGACCTGGAGCTGCCCGACCAGGACGGCGTCACCCTGGTCCTCACCTTGCGCCGGCAGGCGCACACGCGCGACCTGCCCATCGTCGTGGTTTCGGCCTCGGCCAGCGAAGGCCGGATCGAATGCAACAACCTGCCGCTGAACGTCTCGGACTGGCTGGACAAACCGATCAACGAGAACCAGCTGGTCCTCTCCCTTCGCCACGCGATCGGCCGCATGGCCGAAGGCAAGCCGCGCATCCTGCATGTCGAGGACGACTTCGACATGCAGCGCATCACGGCCGCCATTGCCCAGGACTTCGCCGTCTTCGAGTTTGCCGCCACACCCGAGGAAGCGCGTGCGCGGCTGAGGGAGCAGCGCTTCGACCTGGTGCTGCTGGATATGGCCCTGGAGGGTGCGTCTGGCTGGGAGGTGCTGGCAGACATCGAGGCGCTGAACCAGCCGCCGCCGGTGGTGGTGTTCTCCGCCACGGAGCTGAGCCGTGCCAAAGCCGCCCGCTTCGCCGCCGTGCTGGTCAAGGCCCAGACCTCGAACACCGAACTCCTGCAAACCCTGCGGCGGGTGCTTGCCGACGGGCAGCCGGCCTGAACGAACGGCCCGTCGTCAGGGCCTCGCGCGGCTGACGGAGTTTCCGCTCGTCAGAGACTCCTGAATTGATAGCTGCCGGCGCCCGCCAGTAAAGGGCTGGTAGCCTATTTTCCTTGCAATTTGAAGCTCAGCCCTGCTGGAGCAGCGTGTCGATCTGCTGGTCCTTGCGCTCCCACAGGTCGCCGAGCCACTGCTGGAAAGACATGCGAAACGCCGGATCGGCGGCGTAGTCACCCTCGCTGAATTCGGGGGGAATCGGCAGTTGCTGCGCGCGCACGATGATGCGCGGCGCCTGGCCGCAGAGAAACTGCCAGAACGACGGCGCACCCGCAGGGTAGACGATGGTCACATCGATCAGCGAGTGGAATTTTTCACCCATGGCGTTGACGGCCAGCGCCAGCGCGCCGGCCTTGGGCTTGAGCAGGTGCCGGTAGGGCGAGGCCTGCGACGCGTGTTTGGCGGCGGTGAAACGTGTGCCCTCGGCGAAGTTCATCACGCTGGTGGGCACCAGCGCAAACTTCTCGCAGGCGCGTTTGGTGGCTTCACGGTCCTGCAGGCGGCGCTCGGGGTGTTTTCGCAGGTCGGCCTTGGTGTGGCGCTTCATGAAGGGAAAGTCCAGTGCCCACCAGGCCAGGCCGATGACCGGCACCCAGATCAGCTGCTGCTTGAGGAAAAACTTCAGCATGGGAATGCGCCGGTTCAGCACGTGCTGCAGCACAAAAATATCCACCCAGGACTGGTGGTTGGCATTGACCAGGTACCAGCCTTCGTAACGCAGCGCGTCCACGCCGGCCACGTCCCACACGGTACGCTGGGTCAGCCGCATCCAGCCGCTGTTGCAGGCGATCCAGGCAGTGGCAATCGCGTTGAGCAGCGGGTCGATGCGCACACGCACCGCCTTGAAAGGCAGCACCAGCTTGACCAGCGACGCGGCGAACAGCAGCGTGCACCAGAACAGCGTGTTGATGACCAGCAGACACAGCGCAATCACGCCACGAAGAAAGGAAGGCAGAAGTCCGAGCATGGGCAGTTCAAAGCCTGAATTCTCGCCTGCGCGGGCCGGCCCGGCTTTGTGGAAGGTCAAAGGCAGCCCAATGGCGGGCCGGCGGCGGCGCAAATTGCTCCTGTTTTAATAGCTGCTTGCGCCCGCTGCATAAGGAGTTACAGCCGATTTGTCTTGAAGAAACCCCGCAAACCGCCATGGCAGGCCGGGTCTCGCCGGCCCTGTCAGTCGATGGTTTCACCCGTCAGGTTTTGCTGAAAACCAAAGGCGTTGATGTGGGTGACCGCCACCTGCTTGCCGGTGAACTTCAGGACGTAGCGAACGGTCTCGGCTTCTTCGGGCTGGCGCACCACCACGGTCAGGGTGTCGGGGCCGGTCCAGCTGGCCTTGCTGACGAAGGCGGCGCCGTCGCTGGCGTCGGCCGGCGCGAACTGACCGCTCAGGCCAAGCGGCAGGGACACTTTTTTCGTGTCGCTGCTGCCACGCGCCACGAAGCTGACAATCTCGTACGACGGCTTTGCGCCCAGGTGCAGCGTGAATTCCCTGACGCCCAGGTTGTTGGCTGCCAGGCGGTAGGTCTTGCCTGAAATGGATGGGGCCAGGGCCGGCGCGGCTGCGGCAAGCAGCTTCTCGCTGGCCACCGCCTCGACGCGCTGCGCCAGCAAGGTCGCGGCGGCCGGGTTGGCGGCCAGGGGGGTTTCTGATTTCACGGCCTGGTCCACCAGATCAAGCATCTGGTCGATCGGGTAGTTTTTTCGTCCGGTCAGCGCCACGACCAAACCGGTCTGCGGCAGCACCAGAATGATTTGCCGATGGTAGCCCACGGCCATGTAGGCCTTGCGCGCGGGAAGGGTCCACCACTGGTCGCCATAACGCAGGTCCGTGGTGGCCGAGAGCAGCATAGGCACCTTGGCCTGGTAGACCCTGTCCACCCAGCTGCGCGGGACGATCTGTTTTCCCTCCCACTCACCGCCGCGCAGGTACAGGTAGCCGAGCTTGGCCATGTCGCGCGTCTGCAAGTACAAACCAAAGCCGCCGGTGGCAATGCCTTGCGGGTCTTTGCGCCACTGCTCGCCAGAAATACCCAGCGGCCGGAACAGCTGCTGAGCCGCAAAATCAGGCACGGCCATACCGGTCTGGCGCGCCAGGATGGCGCTCAGCAGCTGCGAGTTGCCGCTGCTGTAGTTGAAGGCCGTGCCCGGCGCCTGCGCCATCGGCCGGTCCAGCACAAACTGCACCCAGTTCGGGCTGCGCAGCATCTCGAACAAAGAGTCCGGCCGCTGGTCCGTCAGCGGCTCCTTCCAGTCCAGGCCGGAGGTCATGTCGAGCAGGTGTTGCACCGTCATTGCCTTTTTTCTGTCGTCCACATGGGCGACGGTGCGGTCTGCAAAAAATTCCAGCACTGGCCGGTCGGTGCCGGCCAGCTTGCCCTGCTGGATGGCGATGCCCGTCAGCGTTGCCACCACGCCTTTGGTGGCCGAATTGAGCTTGTGCCGCATGCCCGGTTTGAAAGGCGCGTAGTAAACCTCGGCCACGATGCGGCCGTGCCGCGTGACCACCAGGCTGTCCATCTCGTTGGCGGCCCCAAAGTCCACCAGCGCCGCCAGCGCCCCCGAGTTCATGCCCTGCTCTTCCGGCGTAGCCATGGCCCACTGCTGCGTGGGCCATGGCCCCGCCTGGGTTTGTGCGCCCAGTGGCAGGCAGACCAAGGCGGCGGCAATGAAGGCAAGCAAGCGTTTGGCGGACGGGTGCATATTCTCTCTCTTGGGGTGGTGCGCCGTATCGTAGCGGAGCGCGTCCCGCCGTGTCGCCGCCCGCTTGCCCTTCAGGGTGCGCCGGACCGCAGTTCCTGCAAGGTGCCCACGATCAGCCGCAGGCCAAAGGCGCCGACAACAGCCCCCGAGACCTTGGTCAGGCGGGCGAAGTTGCGCAAATAGGCGCGCTGGACGGCCTTTTGCGAAAAGGCCACGGCGAGGCTGGTGTGCCAGACGACCGAGTTGAAATAAACAAGGGCGACCGCGCTGGCGACATGCACCCAGGACGGCGACGGCGGCAAGGCCGTCGCGAACACGCTTCCATAAAACAGCGCGATTTTCGGATTCAGCGCGCTGGTCATGAAACCCACACGAAACGCCGCGGTGTTGCTCAGGCTGCCCTGCGGCACGGAAGCCACCGAAGCGCCCGACCGCCAGAGATTGAATGCCAGATAAAGCAAGTACAGCCCACCCGCGATCTGCGCCCCTTGGCGCAACATCGGCTGGGTGGAGAACACGACGCCTATGCCCAAAACCGCCAGCGACGCCCACACGAAGGTGGCGGTGGTCATTCCCGCAACGGCTGCCAGCGCCGTCGCGCGACTTTGGCCGCCGGCGAGCTGAGCGAGCAAGACGACGTTGAACCCGGGCACGAGAAGAACGGCCCAGTGGAGTAGCGCGATGGCGAGGAGGGAGGAAAGCATCTGTATACCCTAACGTTGACGTTGCCCGACATGCAACACTAGCCGCGAAGCGGCGTATTGCTCTTGCATGTCCATACCAAGCAAGCAGTTAAACCGATCATTCGAAGGCGTGCGGGTGCGAATTTTCGACTACCTTCCAGAAGTTTGGAGAAAGTAAATGAGCGGCAGCAGTGCCCACATTAGCGCAACTCCAAGCAACAGGTATCTATGGGATAGTGCAACCACTAACCCAACAAACGAGACACCAGCGGCCGCAACGGTACGCCACAAAAACGATGAACTGTCAGCCCCGGCAGAAGCGGCAAGGCCGAATACAAGCCACATGAATGTGACGACGCCGCTAGCGAGAAGACCCAGCCCCCAGAGAAACCAAGCCGCACCAACATAGGAACTCTCGTTTTGCGCCCGACCCTCAGCAATGAGGCTCTTGAGTTTGGAGATGGTGCGGTTGGCTATAGACGTGAGATTTTAGCGTTTGAGTCAGGCCTCTGTCCCTGCGGCGACGACTAGCAGGAGCGTCTCGCCTGTGGCCACCAACTTCTCGCTGCCGCCGGAATGGGCAAACAGTTCGCACGAGGTGAAAACCTGGTTCTTGCCAGGCTTGACAACCTTTGCTCGAGCGACAAAACGCTCTCCGACGGCTGGCCGCAGACAGTTGACCGAGTAGTGAGAGGCTAGGACCCTGCCCACCAGGGTTGCGGCGGCGAAACCACAAGCGGTATCGATGAGCGCGCCGACCAGCCCGGCATGGAGGAAGCCTGAGTACTGACCGGCCTCTGGGCGCCAGGGCATCGCGATGGTTGCGCTTCCGGGTTCGGCCGCCACTACTTCAATACCGCACCAGCAGTTGAATGCTGCCGCAGCGTTGATGGCTCGAAGTTGAGCCAGTGCGTCGCTTGATTGCTCCATGGGGCCACTCCTGAAGTGAACAGTGAGTGGCAATCTAGGCGCATGCTCCGGCGCTGGCTGTCAGCACTGCGACAAAGTGTCACCTCTGCGACGACTCCGCGGCCTAACGTT
>ERZ1292640.4440-Hain-H43-02um-R1-4440-length-10679-cov-6_pt1 | contig 10679 bp, 8 predicted proteins | sample MGYA00564404_ERZ1292640 | MGnify/ENA primary metagenome ERZ1292640 (study PRJEB36523, sample SAMEA6512636) | groundwater metagenome | collected 2019-01-08 | study: AquaDiva: Metagenomics assemblies of 32 groundwater samples | reverse complement strand
AATTAACGTTCTGGCCTGCTCACAGATTGCTTTTGTTAATCTTGGATGACAATGTCCCAATCCACACACGGCAATACCCGCCAATGCATCCAGATACCGTTCCCCATGATCATCCCACAACCACACCCCTTCGCCTTTGACAAAGGTAACGGGCAATCGTGAATAAGTATTCATCAAATTAGACACCACACAACACTCGCATTTTATTTAGATGGAAAATTCACTTAAGAATCCTGACTGACAGAGCAAAGAAAATTTGGAAAAACGATTATGTTCACCTATTTAGTCCGCTTTTTCAAGCTTTTTTCTTTAAAGATCCACTTATTATTGCAGTTTTTACATGTTCATTGTTTCAAAGTTAACAGAGAAACGGTATCAGCATGTTAGAATGGGCAGATTTATATATTTCTTGCTCCAACTGTTAAGAAAATATCCATGCACTTCAACCTATTGTTTCTAAAAGAATCATAAGACATGAATCAATTTGCCAAGGAAACCCTGCCCATCAGTCTTGAAGAAGAGATGCGGCGTTCCTATCTTGATTACGCCATGAGTGTCATTGTAGGCCGTGCACTGCCCGACGTTCGTGATGGCCTGAAGCCGGTACATCGGCGCGTATTGTTTGCCATGCATGAGCTTTCCAACGACTGGAACAGGCCCTACAAGAAATCGGCACGTATTGTGGGTGATGTCATCGGTAAGTATCACCCCCATGGCGATACCGCCGTGTATGACACCATTGTCCGCATGGCGCAAGACTTTTCCCTGCGGTACATGCTGGTCGACGGGCAGGGAAACTTCGGATCAGTGGATGGGGATAATGCAGCGGCCATGCGTTACACTGAAATCCGCATGTCACGCATTGCCCATGAGTTACTGGTCGATCTGGACAAAGAAACGGTGGATTTCGGGCCCAATTATGATGATTCCGAAAAAGAACCGCTCATACTCCCCGCCAAAATTCCGAACCTGCTGATTAACGGTTCATCCGGCATTGCCGTCGGTATGGCGACCAATATCCCGCCGCACAATCTGAATGAAGTGGTGGAAGCCTGCCTTGCCTTACTCAAAAATCACGATATCACTATTGATGAGCTCATTGAGCTAATTCCGGCACCGGATTTTCCAACCGCCGGTATCATTTACGGCGTTTCCGGAGTAAGGGATGGCTATCGCACAGGCCGTGGCCGTGTCGTCATGCGTGCACGCACCCATTTTGAAGACCTGGAAAAAGGCAGCCGCCAGAGCATCATCGTGGATGAACTGCCCTACCAGGTTAACAAAGCCAATTTATTAATCCGCATTGGGGAACTGGTTCGCGACAAGAAAATTGAAGGTATTTCCGATTTGCGTGATGAATCCGATAAATCCGGCATGCGTGTCGTGATTGAACTGAAACGCGGCGAAGTGCCCGAAGTCATTCTGAATAACTTGTATAAAGAAACACAGATGCAAGACACTTTCGGCATGAACATGGTGGCGCTATTGGATGGTCAGCCTCGCCTGCTGAATTTAAAACAGATTCTGGATGCATTCCTGCGTCATCGCCGTGAAGTTGTAACCCGGCGTACTGTTTTTGAACTCAAGAAAGCGCGTGAACGCGGCCATTTATTAGAAGGCCTTGCGGTTGCATTATCCAATGTGGATGAGATTATCGCCTTGATAAAAGCTGCGCCGACACCCTCTGCCGCCAAAGAAGCGATCATGGCAAAAGTCTGGCGCTCCCCATTGGTTGAAGAAATGCTGTCGCGTGCCATGGCAGATGCCAACGCGCTACGCCCGGATGGCCTGGGTGAAGAGTTTGGCTTACGGGCTCAAAGTTACCGTTTATCCGATGCACAAGCGCAAGCGATTCTGGAATTACGCCTGCAGCGTCTGACCGGATTAGAACAAGAAAAGATTGTCGAAGAATATAAAGACGTCATCGAAAAAATTATTGATTACCTTAATATCCTGGCTAATCCAGAGCGCATTACCCTTATTATTACCGAAGAGCTCGAGGCCGTCAGACAACAGTTTGGCGACAAACGCCGCAGTGAAATCATTGTCGATACTCAAGACCTGAGTATGGAAGATTTGATCACGCCGGCAGATGTGGTTGTCACACTGTCGCACACCGGATACATCAAATCCCAATTACTCGATGAATATCGTGCCCAAAAACGGGGCGGACGCGGCAAACTGGCGACAAGCACCAAAGAAGACGATTTCATTGACAAGCTATTCATTGCAAACACCCACGACTATATTCTGTGCTTCTCAAGTTTGGGGCGTGTGTACTGGATCAAGGTTTATGAAGTGCCGCAAGGTAGCCGGTCATCCCGGGGCAAGCCTATTATTAATCTGGTGCAACTGGAAGAAGGCGAGAAAATCAACGCCATTCTACCCGTTAAAGCTTTTGATGAAACCCGTTTTGTATTTATGGCGACTTCTTTTGGCACTGTCAAGAAAACACCCTTATCAGAATTTTCCCGTCCGCGTAGCAATGGCATCATCGCCATCGGATTGGATGCAGGCGACTATCTGATCGGCGTTGAACTCACCGAAGGAAAACATGATGTCATGCTGTTCTCAGACAACGGCAAAGCCATGCGTTTCAGTGAAAATGATGTACGTCCGGTAGGACGAACCGCACGGGGCGTGCGCGGCATGAAACTCGGCTCCGGGCACAAAGTGATCTCCTTGCTGGTGGCTGAGAATGAGGAACTCGCTGTCTTAACGGCGACCGAAAACGGCTATGGCAAGCGTACCCCTATCAGTGAATACACACGCCATAACCGGGGCACACAAGGCATGATTGCGATCAAAACCAGTGCGCGCAATGGCAAAGTGGTCACCGCAAAACTGGTCAAGCCGGACGACGAAATCATGTTGATCACCTCAGGCGGGATACTCATCCGCACCCGTGTCAACGAAGTGCGGGAAATGAGCCGCGCCACTCAAGGCGTCACTCTAATTAACCTGGATGCCGGCGAGAAACTGGCAGGACTGGAAAGAGTGATAGAAAGCGATGATGACGATGGTGATAGTGATCATTAAGAGAACCGTTAAGCTGCTGCGCTAAAATAATTGCCAGAAAAAAATTCAATGGATCAAATCTATAATTTCAGTGCAGGTCCTGCGGTTCTACCTAAGGAGGTTCTGCAACAAGCGCGTGATGAAATGCTGGATTGGCATGGCAGCGGTATGTCTGTCATGGAAATGAGCCATCGCGGCAAGGAATTCATGTCCATTGCTGAGAAAACTGAAAGCGATTTGCGCGAACTGATCGGAATACCGCAGAACTATAGGGTCTTATTTCTGCAAGGCGGCGCGTCCAGTCAGTTTTCCATGGTGCCGATGAATCTGCTGCGCGGCAAAAAAAAAGCGGACTATATCAATACCGGCCAGTGGTCGGCCAAAGCCATTGAAGAAGCGAATCGATATTGCGCTGTCAATGTAGCCGCCTCCTCTGAGGAAGCCAATTTCACCTACGCACCCACGCAAGACAAATGGCATCTGGACCCGGAAGCGGCCTATATCCATTACACCAGCAATGAAACCATTGGTGGCGTCGAGTTTAACTGGATTCCGGAAACTGACCCGAACAGCAGCATTCCTTTAGTCGCTGACATGTCATCCAACATCCTGTCACGGCCCCTGGATGTTACGCATTTTGGATTGATCTATGCAGGCGCGCAGAAAAACCTGGGGCCGGCCGGATTGACCCTGGTCATTATCCGCGAAGACTTGCTGGGTATGCCGATAGCAGGCACGCCGACACTCTATGATTATCAGATCCATGCGAAAAACGACTCGATGTACAACACACCGCCCACCTATGCCATGTATATTACCGGGCTGGTTTTCGCATGGCTGAAGAAGAAAGGCGGGTTAGCCGCTATGGAAAAAATCAATATCGCCAAAGCCAATCTTTTGTATGGCCTATTGGACAACACTGATTTTTATCATTGCCCGGTGGTTCAATCAGATCGCTCACGCATGAATGTGCCCTTCACGCTGAAAAACCCTGCACTGGATAAAGCCTTCCTCAAACAAGCCAAGGCAAATGGCCTGATCCAACTCAAAGGCCATCGTTCAGTGGGTGGCATGCGGGCTTCAATATATAATGCCATGCCGATTGAAGGTGTGGCAAAATTGGCAACATTTATGAAGGAGTTTGCCAGCCAGCATGCCTGAACATCCGCACAGAATCTTCAGGATTCTTACCATCAATCAGATTTCACCCCTTGGTCTGAAACGCTTTCCTGCGGATCATTACCAAGTCGGTAATGATATTGCTGAGCCGGATGCCATCCTGGTACGTTCACAAAATATGTTAAATAAAGAAATTCCTCACGGTGTCATGGCGATCGGACGCGCCGGCGCTGGCACCAACAACATTCCCGTGGCGGACATGAACACTCGTGGCATTCCCGTATTCAATACACCCGGCGCCAATGCCAATGCGGTCAAAGAACTGGTTCTGGCCGGTATGTTTCTGGCTGCGCGCAATCTGATTCCTGCCTTACAGTTTGTTGAAAACCTGCAAGGAGACGATGCTGCGCTGAGCAAGCAAGCTGAAGATGGGAAGAAACATTTCTCCGGCATAGAATTACCGGGCCGCACGCTGGGCATCATCGGCTTGGGTGAAATCGGCCGGCTGGTTGCCGATGCAGCCATCAAGCTGGGTATGAAAGTCATCGGCTATGACCCGAAGATTACTGTTGATTCAGCCTGGAGCCTTTCGGCGGAAGTCAAAAAAGCACACAGCATGGAAGACCTGCTGCGCCACAGTGACTTTATCAGTGTGCATGTCCCGTTGCTGGACTCAACACGCCATCTGATCAATGAGCACAACGTGAAGATAATGAAACCGCATGCGATTCTGCTGAATTTCTCACGCAATACTATCGTCGATGAAGATGCCGTCCTGGCCGGTATCGCAGCCAGCAAAATCAAAACCTATGTGTGTGATTTTCCCAGCCAGAAACTACAGCATCAGAAAGCCGTGATCACCTTGCCGCATCTGGGTGCCTCCACACTGGAGGCAGAAGAAAATTGCGCGGTCATGGTGGTGAACCAACTCATGGATTATCTGCAGAACGGGAACATCAACCACACGGTTAATTTCCCCGATATTCGCATGGAACGGGAATCGCCCTACCGGGTCGCTGTAGCTAATGCCAATGTGCCCAATATTCTGGGACAGATCTCGACCAGCATGGCCAAGGCCGGATTAAACATCCATAACATGATCAATAAGTCACGCGGCGAAATGGCCTACACCCTGGTGGATGTGGATAGCCCGGTACCGCAAAATGTACTGGATGAAATTACCAGGATTACGGGGGTATTAATGGCACGTCATGTCCCATTCCCCCAATAAATGCTGAAACTCTGATTTAATTATCGTTAAGCCAAAACTTTCATCCGCAATGTCTGAACAACTCAAACAATTACGCGACCGAATTGACGCCATTGACAGTGAATTACTGAAGCTGGTAAGCACGCGCGCCGAACTCGCGCAACAAATCGGGCAGATAAAAAAAAGTGGTGTTGTCTATCGCCCTGAACGCGAAGCGCAAATATTGGCACGCATCCAGGAACAAAACCCCGGTCCGGTCAGTAATGCACATATCCAACATTTGTTTATCGAAATTATGTCGCTATGCCGCGCCCTGGAAAAACCCATGAGCGTGGCCTACCTGGGCCCCAACGGCACTTTCTCCGAAGAAGCCTCGATTAAGCGTTTTGGCAGCGCCATCACGACCTTGGCCTGTGATTCGATTGATGAAGTATTCCGAGCAGTGGAATCCGATGCGGCCAGTTATGGCGTTGTGCCCGTGGAGAATTCTTCGGAAGGCGCGGTGGGCAGAACCATGGATTTACTGTTGCAAACACCGCTCACCATCTGCGGTGAGATCCAGCTTCCCGTACATCAATTTCTGATGGCGCAACAAGCTGACTTATCGCAAATCAACAAAATATACTCGCATCCCCAATCGCTGGCGCAGTGCCATCAATGGTTAAAAAGCAACCTGCCGCACCTTTCTCATTCCGCGCTTATCCATACGGCCAGCAATGCCGATGCAGCCCGGCAAGCGTCGGCCGACAAGCATGCAGCGGCTATTGCGGGCAAAAGAGCCGCCGAACTATTTGAACTGACCATCTGCGCAGAAAACATCGAAGATGATCCCAAGAACACGACACGTTTCCTGGTCATTGGCAAACAAATGGTAGATGCTTCAGGGAAAGACAAGACCTCACTGATCCTGTCGACCAATAACCGTTCCGGGGCTATCTATAAATTACTGGAGCCCCTGGCACAACATAGCGTGAGCATGAGCCGCCTGGAATCAAGGCCATCACGCACCGGCCTCTGGCAGTATGTATTCTTTGTGGATATTGAAGGGCATCAGCAAAACGAAAATGTGGCGGCCGCACTGGCAGAACTGCGTGAAAAAGCGGCTTTCCTGAAAATACTGGGCTCTTATCCATCCACCTGATCTTTCACGGTCACTGTTACCGAATAGCCGCCCTCTTGAACCCATGACTCCCTGTATTCTTTTTTATGGCTGATTAACTAATCTTATGAATCTTTGTGATTTTGCACCGGAATATATCCGCTCCATCCAACCTTATCAACCGGGAAAACCCATTGCCGAGCTGGCGCGGGAAATGGGACTGGATGAATCGCGCGTGATCAAGCTGGCTTCCAACGAGAATCCGTTGGGAGCCAGCCCGCTCGCGCTGGACGCCATGATCAATGCACTGCATGACGTCGCGCTTTATCCGGATGGCAGCGGTTATGAATTGAAAGCCGCGCTCTCCAAACGTTATGGCGTCAATCCGGATCAAATCATATTGGGCAATGGCTCCAATGATATTCTGGATCTGGCCGCGCGCGTATTCCTAAAGCCGGGCGCTGCGGCGGTGTATTCGCAACACGCTTTTGCGGTTTATCCGCTGGTAGTGCAAATGATCGGCGCGAATGGCATACCGGTTCCCGCCCGGGATTACGGCCATGACCTGCCTGCCATGCTGGATGCCATCACGCCCGAAACACGCATTGTATTTATCGCCAGTCCCAACAATCCCACCGGCACCTTATCCAGCGCCGACGATCTATTGCGTTTCATGGAACGCGTATCGCGCGATGTATTGGTCGTTCTGGATGAAGCGTATAACGAATACCTGCCTGAAGCCAACAAGGCGGACAGTATCAAATGGTTGAAACAATTTTCCAATTTGCTGATCACACGCACTTTTTCCAAGGTTTATGGCCTCGCCGGTGTGCGAGTCGGATTTGGACTGACGCATCCTGACGTGGCTAACCTGATGAACCGTGTGCGCCAGCCGTTCAATGTCAGCAGCATTGGCCTGGTGGGTGCATTGGCTGCGCTGCAAGACGCCGAATTTGTACAAAAATCGTATGCGCTGAACCGCGCAGGCATGCTGCAACTCACCGAGGGCTTCCGCAAATTGGGCATTGAACACATTCCTTCGTATGGAAACTTCATCAGTTTCCTTGTACAAGGCGATGCAACCAACACCACGAAAGTTTATCAAAGCCTGCTACAACAAGGCGTCATCGTGCGCCCTCTGGGTATTTACGAAATGCCGCATCACCTTCGGGTTACGATTGGATTGGAGTCCGAAAATAAACGATTCCTGGAATCACTTGAATACGCAATGGGAGAATTGGTTTGATCATCATCATGAACAAAGATGTATCCGAAGAACAAATCGGTGCAGTCGTAAGAAAAATCCAGGACATGGGCCACGGTGTCAATATTTCACGCGGCACCAACCGCATTGTTATCGGCGCCATCGGCGATGAAAGCAAACTCGACCCGGAATTGTTTGATTCCATGCCGGGTGTTGAATATTCCATGCACATCGTCAAACAATACAAGATTGTTTCGCGCGAATCGCACAAACAGGATTCGATCATTGATGTACGCGGCATCCCGGTCGGCGGCAATCAGGTACAAGTGATCGGCGGCCCCTGCTCGGTAGAAACGCAGGAACAAATGGATCTGGCCGCGCAGCAAGTCTCGGCGGCCGGTTGCCGCCTGATGCGTGGCGGCGCTTTCAAGCCGCGCACCAGTCCCTACACCTTTCAGGGCAAAGGCGTCGATGGTCTGGCCATATTCCGTCAGGCGGCTGATAAATATAACCTGCCGATTGTCACCGAACTGATGGATGTGCGCATGCTCGACACCTTTCTCAAGCATGATGTCGACGTCATCCAAATCGGCACGCGCAACATGCAGAATTTTGATCTGCTGAAAGAAGTGGGTCGCATCAACAAGCCGGTGATCCTCAAGCGCGGCCTGTCCGCCACCATTTCCGAATGGCTCATGGCGGCTGAATACATTGCAGCGGGTGGCAATCACAATATTATTTTCTGCGAGCGCGGCATCCGCACATTTGAAACCGCCTACCGCAATGTGATGGACGTCACCTGCGTGCCGGTGCTCAAACGCGAAACCCACCTGCCGGTCATCATTGATCCGTCGCATGCCGGCGGCAAAGCCTGGATGGTGCCAGCGTTGGCGCGTGCCGCCATTGCGGCGGGTGCGGATGGCTTGCTGGTGGAGATGCACCCCAATCCCTGCGAAGCCTGGTGTGATGCCGACCAGGCGCTGAATCCGCTAGAATTCAAGGATCTGATGGGATCATTAAGGGGCATTGCCGAAGTGATCGGGCGCAGCCTGTAACGAACGCGCTGACCAGCCATGAACCCATGACAAATACGGCGGCGCTCAACAAACTGGCCATCATCGGCGTGGGTCTGATCGGCGGATCATTCGCGCTGGCGTTGCGCAAGGCCGGACTGGTCAAACATATCATCGGGGTCGGCCGTAGTCCGCAAAATATGCAATGCGCCCTTGAACGCGGTGTCATTGACGAAATCGCCGCCGACATCGCATCCGCCTTGCAGCATGCCGATCTGGTATTCCTGGCCATGCCGGTCGGCCAGACAGCCCACATCATGGCGCAGATTGCCCCATACCTGCACGCCAACACCCTCCTCACCGATGCAGGCAGCACCAAGCAGGATGTCATTGCCGCAGCGCGCCACCATCTGCCGCTGCAAAACCGGCACCACTTTGTGCCCGGCCACCCCATCGCCGGTACGGAACATAGCGGCGCACAAGCGGCGCAAGCGAATTTGTACCGCAACAAACACGTCATCCTGACCCCGCTGCCGGAAACCAGCGCTGATGCCGTCGAGCGAATCAGCCAGTTATGGCAAGCCTGCGGCGCCCAAGTCTCCCTGATGCCAGCCGATGAGCATGACCAAGTGCTCGCAGCCACCAGCCACCTGCCGCACATTCTGGCCTTCACCATGATGAATCACCTCAATCACAGCACCAATCACCCGGAAGACCTGCTCCGTTTCGCCGGCAGCGGCTTGCGCGACTTCACCCGCATCGCCAGCAGCTCCCCGGAAATGTGGCGGGATATCTGCTTGGCTAATCGTGAGGCGTTGCTTAAACAGATTGATGCGTATCAGAATGAATTGAGCGCATTACAAGAAATGCTGAAAAATAATGACGGTGATGCGTTGGAGCAAGCTTTTTCTCAGGCACGGGGTGTTAGGGAGAATTGGTTGAAGAGTAAAGGTTAAAGATAAAGCTGCTGAGGTTATAGTGTTCGAAGCGAATCTTGTTACGCACCTGGTTAAAGGTCATACCGAAAAGGCGATGGGCCAAAATTGAAGAAATGGAAGACCGGTACCTACGGGTAATCTTGCTGCCGGATGGAGAAACTATACACAACGCGTTTTTTGATAGAGGATACAAACCATGAAAGTCAGCTACTTTGATGATACCGATACGCTATATATCGAGTTCCGCGACAGCAACATAGCGGAGTCTAAAGATCTGGATGAAAATACCATTCTTGACGTAGATGCCAAGAGCAACGTCTGCGCTATCACTTTCGAACACGCAAGCCAGCACACTGACGTAAACCATTTGATAGTTGAAGGCATCGCAGCATAACAACCGGCTCTACGCGACGTAAAAATTGCTCACGTGATCCCGCGCATTATATGAAATAAAAAAGGAGAAAAAACCTTTTATCCACAGATGCCAAGCCAGCAATATTATTCCAATCAAAAACCCACCACTCCTCCCAGGCTAAAAAAATTGCTGCCGTCAGTATATAATCCGGGCTTTCATTCTTTATTTGACCAGAGTCAGATGGAAAAACCTGAACCACCCGTTATAGAACCCTTTACCTTTGTTTTCAGTTGGCGGCGTTTCATGGTGCATTGTGCGATTATGAGCGTTTGCGTGCTGCTGGGTCTGATGACCTGGTATTTTGGCAAACCGCATAGCGTGCGGTTTTATGAAACAAAATCGGAAGAATCTCTGGCCACTGCGATAGCGCCGGGTATCGACATGGCGCTGGATACGCGCAGTTCCGCAGCCGTGAAGGAAGGCCTGCCGCTGCAGGTTGAGTTGTTCAAGGGAAATGTTTATTTTGACATCAATAAAAATGCTGCCAGCCAACTTGAAGTGAAAGTCGGCAATGCCATCATCAAGGACTTTGGCACCCGCTTCAGTATTCAGATGCACAAGGACGGCAGCAGTCATATCGCGGTTGCGGACGGGCACATCAAGATCCATGTCGCATCCGGAATCTACCAGATTAACGCGCTTGAGCAAGTCGCCTTTAATGAC
>ERZ1292640.4439-Hain-H43-02um-R1-4439-length-10680-cov-4_pt1 | contig 10680 bp, 10 predicted proteins | sample MGYA00564404_ERZ1292640 | MGnify/ENA primary metagenome ERZ1292640 (study PRJEB36523, sample SAMEA6512636) | groundwater metagenome | collected 2019-01-08 | study: AquaDiva: Metagenomics assemblies of 32 groundwater samples | reverse complement strand
CCCCCCCCCCCCCCCCCCCCCCGTGCCCGGTTTTTACCCCCAACACAAATGTACGAATGGATGGCATTTAGGAGGTTCAGGCTCCTTACGCTCAACCCACCCCGCCGCACGCGGCGATCAGGCGGTCGCGGATCCGGCGCTGGACGCCTTCGTCGAGGATCTTCTCGCCGGTGGGCTTGAGGGTCGCGTAGAAGGAGTTGATGGCGAGGTTGCCGCGCGTGGAGATCCGGGCGAGGCGGAGGTCGAGACCCTCCTCGGCGAGGGCCTTCGCCATGTCGTAAAGCAGTCCCGGCCGGTCGGCGGCGGTGACGTCGAGGATGGTGGCGTCCGGCGCGGTCTTGTTGTGGAAGCGCACCGTCGGCGCGACGGGTGCGTAGGTGCGAGCCCGCACGACGATCCGCCGGCGCCTCCGCTCCAGCATCGGCTCCAGCGGTTCGCCCGCGATCAGGACCTTCTTGAGGGCGGCGTCGATCCGGCCGGCGAGACCTACGTCCGAGGGCAGCCGGCCGTCGGGCCGCGCGATCCGGAAGACGTCGAGGACCCATCCGTCGCGGCGGGTGTAGGCGGTGGCGGCCCAGACGTTGGCCCCGAGCGCGGACAGGACGCCGGAAATCCTGGCGAAGAGGGCCGGCTGGTCGCGCGTGGAGATCCACAGCTCCGCGTGGCTTTCCCGCCAGCGCACCTCGGAGGCAAGCCCTTCGGATTCCGCCCGCCGGATGAGCCGCAGGTGGGCGAGGGCGTCGGCGCACGGGACCTCGAGGGCGTAGGCCGCCGGCATCCCGTCGGCATGCGCGATCGCGGCCGCCGCCTCTTTAGGCCCCGCGGCCTCGGCGAGCGCGTCGCAAAACCGCCCGGGGGGCGCGGCGCCGGCGCTCCCGGCGAGCCGCGCCTCCGCGGCCGCGTGCAGGTCGGCGAGGATCGCGGCCTTCCACCCCGGCAGCGCCCCGGCCCCCGTCGCGCGGATGTCCGCGTGGGCCATCAGGTAGAGCATGTCGAGGCCCTCGAGATCGACCGCCTCGGCGGCGAGCGCGCGCGCGGCGTCGTGGCCGTGGACGTTGCGCTGCTCGGAGATCTCGGCCATTAAAAGATGGTTTTTCACGAGGAAGCGCAGCCTTCGCGCGTCCGCCTCCGAAAGACCGAGCCGAACCGCGATCCCCGAGGCCAGGTCGGCCCCGACCTCGTGGTGGCCCGCCTCGCGGCACTTCCCGACGTCGTGGACGAGGAGCGCGAGCTTCAAAAGATCCGGCCGCGGGATCCGCTCGAGGACCGCGCGCAGGCGCCCGTCGGCCGCCTCCGTCGAGGTTTCCAGCCGGTCGATCTCCTCGACGGCCAGCAGCGAGTGCTCGTCCACCGTGTAGTCGTGGACCATCGTGAACCGCACGAGCCCCGTGAGCGCGCCGAATTCGGGGATCATCTCCCCGAGCAGGCGCGCGTCGTGCATCTGCCGCAGCGCGCTCGCGGCGTTTCCGACGCCCCGGAGGACGTCGCGGAATTCGCCGGCGGCCCGAGGGTCCGTGCGCAGCGCTTCCGTCGGGCTCACGCTCATCCGCTCCCGGACGGCCAGCAGGATCTCCTCGCTGACCTCGAGCCGGTGGCGCTGGGCGATCCGGAAAATCTCGACGAGCCGCCACGGCTCGCGCGCGACGTCCTCGAATTTCCGCGGCCCCAGGTGCAGCGTTCCGCCGATCTCCACCCAGTCGTGCGGAAGGCGCCGGACGGGCAGCCCCCGGCCGGGGGAGGCGAGCGGGGAGAGCAGGTCCTGAAGCGATCGGCGAAGCACCCCGTGGATGGCGCCGGCCCCTCGGAAGACCTCGCGCATGAGGTTTTCCTCGGGGCGGTTGGAGTCGTCCCCGCGGATGCCGAGCGCCGAGGCTGCGAGCGGTTGGAGGCGCGATTCCAATACGTCCATCCGGCGGCCGGCCTCCAAATGAAGCCAGGAGCGGATCCGGAGCAGGAAGGCGTAGGCCTCCTCGGCGCCGGCGAGCGCCGCCGCCGGCACGACCGCCGACGGGCGGAACGGCGAAAGCTCCGGCGAGGCCGCCGCGATCCGGTCGAACGCCCGGACGGCCTGGAGGTCCCGGAGCATGCCGGGGTTTTCCTTGAGGTTCGGCTCCATCCGGTAGATCGAGCCGCCGAACTGGGCGTGCCGCTCGCGCATGCGCCGGATCGAATGCTCCAGGAACGGGCGGGCGCGGATTCGGAGGATGTGCTCGAACGACGTCTCGAACCGTTCGCGCGCGGATTCGGAGCCCTCGAGGAACCGCGCCTCCAGGAGCGCCGTCGAGGACTCGACGTCGTCCCCGAGGAATGCCGCGCACTCCTCCCAGGTCCGCACGGCGTGGCCGACCTGCAGCCCAAGATCCCAGAGCAGCTGGAAGAGGGCCGTCGCGATCCCCGCGGCGCGATCCCCGACGGCGTCGGGCGCGAAGACCATGAGATCCACGTCGGAATAGGGGCAGAACTCGAGGCGGCCGTAGCCCCCGAGGGCGAAGAGCGCCCACGGCTCGGATCCGTCCTTCGTGGTCCGCGCGGCCCACGCGGCGGCGGCGCGCACGATTTCGTCCATCGCCTCGGCCATTTTGCGCGGTGCATCGGCCGGTACGGCCGACGCGAAGATCCGCTCCCGCGCCTCCTTCAGGTGCGCCTTGATGGCCGGCAGGACGTCGCCCTTCGGCGGCGGCGGGTCCGCGCGGAGGGCGTCGAGTGGGCTCTTCACGGCCGGATTGTAGTGCGGCGGGGCATGGCCGGGACGGACGCAGGGCCTAGGGCCTTGGACCTAGGACTTTTCCTAGTAGCCGCCGCCCTTGCCGCCGCCGCCCTTGTGACCGCCGCCCTTGTGACCCTTGCCGCCCTTTCCGCCGCCCTTCTTCTTCTCGGCCGGACACGGCTCGATCAGGAAAAAGTTCTTCCCGTAGTGCTGGGTCACGGTTCCGCAGAACCGGCCTGCGACCTTGTAGGTGCCGTAGTTGGTGAACTCCTCGTAGACGGCGCCCGGCTGGGTGTCGGCGGCCTTCTCGGGGTTGGCCGCGTCCTTCTTGGCAACCTCGTTGACCTGGTTTCCGTTCTCCCAGTCCTCGAGGGCCTTGTTCTCGAGAATCGTGAACTCCTTGCCGGCGTAGGGGCCGGTCGTCACGCGAATCCAGGGTCGGCCCTTGCCGATGGTGACCTCGCCCTGGATGTCGATCTTGGTGCCCTCGGGAATGAGGGAGGGGTCGCTCTCGGCGGGCGGGCCCTGCAGCAGGTAGTACTTCTCCCCTCGATATTCGTAGACCTTCGCCGTCATCGAGACCTGCGAGTCCTTCGTCACCTCGGCGGCGGAGAGCGAAAGATTTTCATGAATCGCGACGATCTTGCCTTCCGCGTCCTTGAGGGCGGGCCGTCCGTTCTCGGTGGCGAGCGTCCCCTTTACCTCGACTGTCTCGCCCTCCGCGCGGGCCGACGGCGAGAACATCAGGAACGCCCCGAGTGCGAGCCAACCGTGACGAATGATTGAAGCCTGTCGCATTAGTAATCTCCTCCTCCTCCCCCGCCTCCTCCACCGCCCCCGCCACTCTTCCCGCCACCGTAACCCTTCCCGCCGCCACCGCCGCCGTAGCTCTTGCCGCCGCTGCCGCTCTTGTGGCCGCTGCCGCTGTGATGGCCGCTGCCGCCCTTGTGGCCCCCGCCCTTGCCGCCGCCACTGCCGGACCGGAAGACCGGCCGGCCGGGCGATGTGCCGGGGCTGCCGGCCGAGGCGGTCTGCGGGACGGGCTGGTAGCAGGTGTCGACGATGAAGTAGTTCCGGCCCTTGTACTGGGTGAATTTCCCGCAGAGAATCCCGCGAATCGAATAGCCCTGCGATTGAGGGTTGTATTCGTAGCCGGTGCTCACGAACTCCTCGTAGTCGTCACCCACAGGCTGGTTCGCGGGCTTGGGGAGGTTGGTCGCGACGCCGCCGATGGGCGGGGCGGCGACTGTCGGCGGGGCGCCGGGCGTTGCGGTCTTCGCGTGGCCTTCCTCCCACTTCTCGAGCAACTCCGTCTCGAGCATGGGGAAGGTCTTCATGTTGTTGGGGCCGGGCTCCGTGATCCGGATCATCGGCCGGCCCGCGCCCGTCAGGATTTCGGCCGCGCCCTTGAACTTCTCGCCCTCGGGAACCAGGTTCGGATACGGATCGCGCTGGGGGCCGAAGAACTCGACGTAGCCTTCGCCCCGGTAGGAGTGGAACCGGGCGAGCGTGGAGACGCTGTCGGGATTGGCCTCGGCCGCTTCCAGGACGAGATTCTCGAGGGCGGTGTAGGGCACGCCGTCCGCGCCCGTGAACACCATCCGCTCGCCTTCCTTCGAAATCTTCCCGGTCACGTTTTCAAGGGCGGCCTGGGCGGGGACGTTGGAGGCGGGCGCGACCGGCACCGTGTTCGGCGCGCCGGAGACGGGGATCATGCCAGGGGCGCCCCTGCCGGGCACCGTGTTCGGGGCGCCGAGGACCGGGATGGGAGCGCCGGTCACCGGGGTCGCCGGACCGGGGGTTCCGGGGGGCAACGCCAAGTCGTTGGCCATGGCGGCAACGGGGGCGAAAAGCAGGAGGAAACCTACGGCCGCTCTCACTCGATAGGCACCCATTTAGAGGAAACCTCCTATTTGATTAGACCCGCCTCCCCAGGGGACCGCAACAGAAAACCCGCGTCTTTCACGCCCCGCTCCTCCCTCCCGCCGTTCAAACCCGCCAAATCGGCGGCCGTCGGCGGATCAGCCCGGCAGGTCTTCCAGGCTCCGGTAGACGAAGAATTTCGTGACGCGGCCCGCCTTGAGGGACGCCCGGAGCGGCCGGGCCGCGGCCCATAGCCCGATGCGCTGGAAGAGGAAGAGGAGCACGAGGGAGGGGATGGAGAGCAGAAGCCCGTAGCCTAGGGTCTCCTCGAAGTCCGCCGCCAGGTTCAGAGCGCCGGTGCGGAGGAGCAAAATGACGGCGTAGATCAGGAAGCCGGACAGGAAAGCGAGCGGCAGGACGAACCAGCGGAGGACGAAAAAGCGCCGGGCCCACCGGACGCGGCCCTCGCAGGACTCGCAGGTCCAGCCGTACCAGGAGAGCACGGTGGGTTCCTCCCGGCGAAGGGAGGCGACGATCAAATGCCCCAGGAGGCCGAAGAGGAAGCCGAAGAGCGCCAGCACGCCGTAGGATTCGCGCTCCTTCCGGACCGAAACGATGGCGAAGAAGCAACCCCGCCAGACGGGCTCCCGCTCCTTGCCGCAGCGGCACCGGTCGAGCGGGGACTGGGGGATGACGACGGTCCCGTCCGGCGCCTCCGCGATCGGGACGCCCTTGCCGCAAAACGGGCAGGGGCGCAGGCAGCCGATGTAGGCCGAATCGAATTCGCTTTCGCGGCCGCAGGCCGGGCAGCGGCGGTTCAGTTTCGGGAGCATGGCGGGCGGGAAGTCTTATCGCGGCCCGGGCGTTTCGCTCGCCTCGATGTTCGCGAGCGCCTTGAGAAGCCACTCGCGGGAGGGGATTTGGGCGCCGTCCTTCGTCCGGATGAGGTAGGGCTTGCCCGAGAACGAGGAGCGGGAGGCCAGATGCTCGATGAAGTCGCGGGCGGTCTTCACCCGATCGCCGGCGGAGGAGAGCTTGCCCCGGAGGTGGCTGGCGGCCGCCTTCGGGCCGTGCTCGGAGCCGTTCCGGATGAAGACGACGTCGGCGGATTCGATGGCGGCCAGGAGGCGGTCGATCTTTTCCCGCTCCGTGAGCGCGGCGGCCGGCGGCTTCGGCGCGTCCGGGGAAACCGCCTTCGTTCCGGGCGGCGCGACGCCCGGCGCCGTCGCCGGAACAGGCCCAGGCGGGATGCTCGCCGGCGGCCGATCGCCGTCCTTCGAGCAGCCGGACACAAGAAGGACGGACAGCAGCAACCCCCGGACAGGCGCGCGCGTCATGGCGCCCATTCTATGCGAGCCGCTTCCGCGGCCGATGAAGGGCCGGCTACTGCGCGCCCTTGAGGGAATCCAGGGCCTTGCGGACCTCGGGGTCCTTGTCGGCGATGGCCTGGACCTTCGCCGCGGCCGCCATGAGTGGCCCCATCGCCTTCATCTGTTCCTGGAGGGCCGCCATGGCCTTCTCGGGCGAGTCGCCGGGGTTCATCTGGATCTTCGGGGGGTTGGCCTTGATCTTGGCGGAAAGCTCCTTGATCTTCGGCACGGCGGCCTTCGCCGAGGCCTCGTCCGTGATGCTTTCGAGGAGGGCCGTGAGTTCCTTGATCGGATCGTCGCCGCCTCCGCCGCAGCCGGGGAGGACGACCGCCAACGCGAGCGCCAGAAGGATCCAGGTTTTCGCCATGAAGGCTCCTTTCTTGAGCCGCCAGGGTACGGAGGCGACGCGCGGCGGGCAAGGCCCCGCGGGCCCGCGGGCGCATTCAGGCGGCGGACGGTTCGGAAGCGCCGGCCGCCGGCAGGACGACCGTGAAGGCGCTGCCCTTGCCGGGCTCGCTTTCGACGTCGATCCGGCCGCCGTGGGCGCGCGCGAGCGCGTCGGCGATGGCGAGGCCCAGCCCCGAGCCCTTCCCGGGCGAGCGCGCCTCGTCGGCCCGGTAGAACCGGCGGAAGAGAAACGGCAGGCGGTCCTTCGGGATCCCGCCGCCTTCGTCGGCGATCCGGATCCGGACGAAGCCCTCCGACGCCGCCGCCGACATCGAAAGGGTCCCGCCGTCGCGGTTATAGAGGATCCCGTTGTGGGCGAGGTTCAAAAGGATCCGCTCCAGCATCCCCGCCTCCCCGCGCGCCGAGAGGCCCGGGGGGACGGCCTCGAGGGCGACCCGGATCCCGCGCGGCGCCCCGAGCACCTCGGCGGTCTCGCGGACGGTCTCGAGGAGAGGGCCGACGGCGACGGGCTCGAGCCGGGGGGCGATGGCCCCGGCGTCCGATCGGGCCAGCAGCAGCAGGTCGTCGACGAGGCGCGCGAGGCGGGAGGCGCCGGAAAGCAGGCTCTCGAAGGTCTCCGCGTCGCCCCGGGGCTCCCGCGTCCGTCCGATGGCCAGCTCGATCTCCGTCCGCATCCGCGCGATGGGCGTGCGCAATTCGTGGGCCGCGTCGGCCGTCACACGCTCGACCTCCCGGAAGGCCTCCTCGACCCGCCCGAGGAGGCCGTTCAAGGTTTCGGCCAGCGCGCGGATTTCGTCGCGGGGCTCCGGAACCGGAACTCGCGCGTGAAGGGTCGTGCGCCCGATCCGGCGCGCCGCCTCGGCGATTCGTTCGACCGGCTCGAGAGCCCGCCTCGCGAGTAGCCAGCCGCCCCCGAGGAAGAGCAGATACAGGAACAGGGAGGCCGCGATGTAGCGCCGGACGAAGTGCTCGAGGCGCTCCCGGACGGGGCGAAGCGGGGTCGCGAAGCGGCAGACCCAGGCGTTTCCGGCGTCGTCGAGGAACCGATTGGCGAAGGCCCGATGGCCGTCCTTCCAGGCAGGCGCGCCCGGGATCGAGACCGTGAAGGGCCGTATGGGAGGCGCCTCGGCTCGCGGGGGATCGGGGATGGCCGCGAAGGCCGCGTCCTTGAGATTCATCGGAAGGGTGACGGGGGGGCGGCCGGCGGGGCCCCGGATGTCCACGACCGTCCGCCGCGGCAGCGCCGACAAAAACTCCCGCTCGAATTCCCGAACCCCGCTGGGGGCGCTGGCGCGCGTGTGCCGGACGAAGGCCGCCGTGATTTCCTCCGTTTCCTCGAGGACCTCCCCGTCCAACTCCTCGTAGAAGAGCTGGCGCATGTAGAAGAAGAGGAAGGCCCCGAACAGGACGAAGACGGCGGCGAGCAGCAGCAGGTAGAGGCCGGCCACCCGGGCCCGGATCGTGCGCAGGATCAAACCGCCCCCGGGTCCCGGATCGAGTAGCCGACGCCGCGGACGGTGTGGATGAGCTTAGGCTCCCCGGCGCGTTCGATCTTTTCCCGGAGGTTCCGGACGAAGACGTCGATGACGTTCGATTCCCAGTCGAAGTGGTAGTTCCAGACCTTCTCGGCGATGGCCGTGCGGCTGACAGGTTTGCCGGCGTTCCGCAGCAGGAACTCCAGGAGGGCCGACTCGCGCGGGGTGAGTTCGATCTTGCGCGCCCCCCGGCTTACCTGGCGGCTGATGAGATCCATCCGGAGGTCGGCGAACTCGAGGACCGAGGGCGTCCCCTCGCGCCCGCGCCGCAGCAGCGCCCGGACCCGCGCCCGGAATTCCTCCAGGGCGAAGGGCTTCGGGAGGTAGTCGTCCGCCCCGAGGTCGAGACCCCGGACCCGGTCCTCGACGGAGGAGCGCGCGGTGAGGACGAGGACGGGCAGCTGGAGGCGGCGCTCGCGGATTTCGCGCAGCACCTGGAAGCCGTCCTTTTTCGGCAGCATGAGATCGAGGACGGCGAGGTCGAACGAGCCCGAGGTCGCCTGGAAGAGGCCGGCCTCCCCGTCGTAGGCGCACTGGGCGTCGTGTCCGTCCTCCTGCAGGGCCTTCTTGAGAAACGACGCGAACCGGCGATCGTCTTCCACGATCAGGACATGCATGACGCGATCGTCGCCCGGAAGGGACGCGCCTTCAAGGGCGGCGCGGCATCGTGAGGATCTTTTCACGCATTCTTCTTCCGGCGCCGGACGGCGGGGCGATCGTGTGGAGCCGGAACGTTTGTGTCGGGGATGTAAGCCGGGAACGGGCTCGGGGTGGGGGCTCGGCTCTTGCTCCCGGTCTCCGCGCGGTCCACGGCAGGTAGACGAATTCATGGCGTTGGACCGTGCTCCGACAGGTCGCCACGATCCGAGCCCCCGCCCCGCGCCCTTCTTGTTATTCGGCGTCAGGAATACAAGAAACGGCGCCGCCAAGCCGCAACCGGGAACCCAAACGCAACGATTTCGCTAGAATGTGCGGCGGGGAAATGGCGGGAGGGCGAACGATGCGCGGGCGCCGGGTGTTCGCGGCCGGGCTTTCGGTTCTCGCCGCCCTCCTTCTTTCGGCGGCCGGGTCCGGGAAGGGCTCGGGGAAAGGCTCCGGGAAGGGCGGGGGAAAGCCCAAGCCGCCGGTGAAGACGCAGCCGGCGAATCCGGCGCCCGGCTCGGGAACCCTCGTGAAGCCGGCCGGGATGAAGGAGATCCCGACCCGGCACTATCGGATCTGGACGGATTCGGCCGGCGACTGGTCCGCGACGACGGGCCCGCGGATGGACGCCTTCCGGGACGCCCTGGGCAAGACCCTCGCCCTGCCGTGGCCGGCGACGGGCGGCTCCTGCGTCGTCCGGATATTCAAGAACACGGCGGACTTCGCGGGCTACGCGAAGAAGAGCGCGTCACGCTCGTTCTCGTATTCCTGGTCGTCGGCGCCGGGGATGTGCGAAGTCATCGGCTTCTGCGGGCCGACCGGCGCCCCCGATCCGGGGCCGCTCTCGCACGAGTGCGTCCACCAGTATTTGCGTGCCCGCGTCTCCTGGCCGTCGCCGTGGCTTAACGAGGGCCTTTCGGAGTTGTTCGAGAGTTCGGAGGTTTCCGCCAACGGCACGCTTTCGCCGACGCCCCAGCGCGGCTGGCTGTCGCGCCTGCGGTCGGTCTCGCCGCAATCCAAGCCCCTGTCCCTCTCCGCGCTTATCAACCTCGACGACGCGGGCTGGGACCGCGCCGGCCCCGACGGCTACGCTGCCGCGTGGGGGCTGTGCTATTTTTTGTGGACCTCCCCGAATCCCGCCCGCCGCGAGATGCTGAAGCGGTCGGTTCTCGCGATGAGTCCCGGCGCGGCGAAGGACGCCAACGTCCGCCCCGCCGCCGACGCCATCCGCTCCGGCGGCGATCCGGCCGCGCTGGACAAGGAGTGGCGGGCGTTCCTCGCGGAAGCCTGGAAGGCCTCCCTGCCGCCCTCCCCGTTCCCCGTCCCTCCGCCCGCCGCGCCCGCGAAGAAGGGCCCGGCCGGCAAGAACGCCGCCCCTCCCGCGAAGAAGCCCCCGCCGACCGAGGAGGAGGGCGAAGAGGGATGACGAGCGTTCGTTAAGGGTTCGAGTCCTAAACGCCTCCCCAATTGTAACAGTGTTAGAACCGGCAATCAGGAAGCCCTTATTCCAGAAGTTATTTTCCGAATCTTCCACCTAAGTATAGATCCCCCAAAGGGCTGCGTCAACTACCGAGAGCAGGCCGTCGAGATCGCCATCGGCCTCAAGGGCGCCTTCGAGAACGGCCGGATCGGCGTCCTGACGCGCCGGGTGCCCGCCGAACGGGTGGTAAGCGCCCTCCCGGCGCGTAGGACGCGCCCGAAGCCCGCCAGGGTGCCAAGGGTGCCCGCCGCCGTCCGGGCGCTCCAAACGGCCCGGGAATGGCAGGCGCTTCTCGACTCCGGGAAGGCCAAGACCCGCGCCGACATCGCCCGCCAGGAAGGCGTCACCCGCGCCCGGGTGACGCAGGTCATGGGGCTCCTACGATTGCCGCCTGGCGTCCAGAAGCGCGTCCTCGCCATGCCGGCCACGAGGGGGGTGCCGGGAGTGTCTGTGCGAGCGCTTTGGGCGATGAGCGTCTCGGCTGGGGTTGGGCAGAGGTAACAACGGGTTTCGATCTTTGTTGGCTTCTGAAGGTCGATTCTTAGCATCCTCCTCTACCGGGAGAGATCTTCGGCGTACAATGTCCTCCAGCGTGCCCCAGAAGCGTTTTTTCCTGCTTGCCGCCGTTCTGGCCATCTCATTCACCTCCTGGGCGCCATCCGGAAAGGCGCCCGC
>ERZ1292640.4438-Hain-H43-02um-R1-4438-length-10680-cov-5_pt1 | contig 10680 bp, 10 predicted proteins | sample MGYA00564404_ERZ1292640 | MGnify/ENA primary metagenome ERZ1292640 (study PRJEB36523, sample SAMEA6512636) | groundwater metagenome | collected 2019-01-08 | study: AquaDiva: Metagenomics assemblies of 32 groundwater samples | reverse complement strand
GGGGGGGGGCCCGGGGGGACCCTTTGGGGACAAGATCGGCGGTGTGGCCCGATCGCTGTCCGGCTTCCTGACGCACTCGAAGACCCGGCCCTTTCGCCATGGCTTCGAGATTTTCGGGGCCCGTTACGGCCTCAACTGTCGATCACTGACTCAAGTGCTGGCCGAACGTGTGGCACGAATCGATCTCACTGGTCGATCTCAATGGGCCGACGAGGTTGGTCGCCGGTTTGCTTTGGCCCGCCGATCCGGTTTTCGACGGGCAATCCGGAAGAGATCGAGTTGTCGACAGCCCGTTTGGCCGCCTCTGGGTGGTACTCCGTAGCCCTGGGACCTCTCGTGGACCTCAGGATCGCGAACAATACAGATTTCCAACCAAGAACGCAACCGCCGTGTGCGAAGCCCTTTCGACGCTCGATCTGCCACTGGTTCCGGAAAATCTCGACTCTATCAAACGTGGGAGCCACTTTTTTGCGTTCTCAATCCCTGGAAAGCTCGGCGTGGATCTTCGAAACCACACTGTTATCGCAGCCAACGGGCCGAAAGGACCCTGCCGGGGACCATCGGGCCCTTGGGGATCTTCTTCTTTCCGACCTTTGTGAGCGACTCTTCGAGCTGTTCGGGCGTCAACCGATCGGTGAAGACGGCGACGGGGGGTGGGAGTCCTTCGACGTCGGCCTCGGGCCCGGCCAGCTTGAGGGCTGATTCGACCGCGGTGTCCTCGGCCTCCCGCAGATTCTCTGCGGTCAGGAGCACTTCGATGTACCGAGGCTCCCACGGAGGCGGTGGGGGGTCGTCGTCCTGGGATTCCTCTTTCTCCACCTCTTCGCCTTTGGGGCCGTCGTGTGCGGCGGGGGGCAGGGCGCGAGTGGGGCGCCGATGAGAGGGCGGCCCAGATTCGGGGGAGTCGGTAGATCCCGCCGGGTCATGTGGGGAATCTTTCGCGTTTTGCGGGAGGGAGACCCGCACGCGGCACCACCAGGCGCAGACACCGAGCTCTTTGCCTTCTTCGTCGACGTTGGTTTCGGGATCGATGTTGAGCACGAGGCGCCAGTCGTCGTGGAGCTGTTCGACGATCTCGTCGAAGCTCATGAGGTGGGCCTCGGTGTCGGGGGCGACCAGGATGGTGCGGTGTTCGTGGGCCGCGGCGTCGACGCCGGCGGCGTCCTCGCGGTGTTCGAGGTCGAAGGCGGCCAGGACCTTCTCGATTTTCTCTCGCAGGGGAGCTTCGGCCCGGATGGTGACGATTTTGTGCTCGTCGACGAAGAAGTAGATGAAGGGCTCCTGGCTCATGGCGCCAAAGCCGCAGAGGCCGTCTTCGAAGAAGAAGTCGGGGACCTGGCGGATGGCCTCGACGAGGCGGTCGAGGCCGACGAGCTCGTAGGAGACGTAGGGGTCGATCTCGCGGAAGGCGTCGTGGCCCAGGATGTCGAGGATCGGGTAGACCTTGTTGGGCATGAGGGCCAGGATGGTGCGGACCAGGGCGGGGACGCGTTCGGCGGAGAGGACGGCGTCAAAGACGTAGCGGTCGGGCCACTCTTCCCAGTCGCCGTCGGATTCGTCGCCATCGCCGGCCTCGAAATCGAGTGTGTAGCCGGGTTTGGGCGCAAGTTCTTCGACCGGATAGACGCCCAGCGGGAACTTGAAGGCGTCGATCTCGTGTCTGGTCAGCGAACTGTCGGACTTGCTGCGGGGCATGGGATTGGACGCAAGGGTAGTGCGGTTGAGCGGGGCCCGACGCGCTGGGTGCCACGACCCGCCGTTTCGGCGCGTCGTGCCTCGGGTGCGGGTCGGGCTGAGATGCCCGGGACCGTTGGTGTGCCCGCATCGCGCGCTGCGCAAAGCCTGCGCGGGCGATGGCACCCCCGGGGTGAACTTTCAGCTCTTATATAGCTCGCCGCTCAGGTACTTGGCCCCCGAATCGCACATGAGGGTGACGACGGTGGCGCCGGCGCCGAGGCGCTGGGCGACTTTGAGGGCGGCGACGAGGTTGGCGCCTGTGGAGGTGCCGGCCATGATGGCCTCCTCGCGGGCGAGGCGGCGGGCCATTTCCATGGCGTCCTGGGTCGAGACGGGCATGATCTCATTGGCGAGCCCGGGTTTCCAATGGGGAATGACGAACCCGGCCCCGATGCCTTCGATTTTGTGCGAGCCGGTGTGGCCGCCTGAGAGGACGGCGGACTCGGCGGGTTCGACGGCGGTGATATGGAGGCTGGATCGCTTGGCTCGCAGGTTCTCGGCGACGCCGCGGAGGGAGCCGCCGGTGCCGACGGATTGGACGAAGGCGTCGACGTGGCCGCCGGTCTGTTCCCAGATTTCGGCGGCCATGGGGCGATAGGCGGTGAGCTGGTCGGTGTTGTTGAATTGGTCGGTCCAGAAGGCGCCGGTGGACTCTGAGATCTGGCGGGCGGTTTCGATCATGATGCGGGTGAGGGTGGCGTTCATGCCGCCTTCGAGGCTCTTGATGATGGTGAGTTTGGCGCCGAAGGCACGCATCTGGTCGAGCTTCTGCTGGCTGAAGGCGTCGGAGGAGACGATGTGGAGGGGGTACTTCTTGGCGGCGCAGACCAGGGCGAGGGAGCCGCCGGTGCTGCCGCCGGTGTACTCGACGACGGCGCCGCCGGGCTTGAGGCGGCCCTTGGCTTCGGCCCCTTCGATCATGGCGAGGGCCATGCGGTCCTTCATGCTGGCGGTGGGGTTTTCGCTTTCAAGCTTGAGCAGGATGCGGGCGTAGCCCTTGGGGACGAGCGAACGTAGCTCGATGAGGGAGGTGTTGCCGATGCGGGAGAGGATGGAGGAAGAGATCGGGGGCGACTGGGTCATCCAAGGACTCCTGTCGGGGTCAATTCATGCTCGCAGCGACCGTGAAGCAAAGCAACCGACGCTTTCGCGCCGGTCGCATCATCAAGCGCCAGTCTCCTGACCAAGGCCGAAAGTCCGACCTGCCGGTTCTGCCCCGGCTTCTCAAGATGACTCAAATCGTATGTCTTTTGAGTGCTGCCGCCATGCGAACTCTCATCCCGCCCGCTTGGTCGGTGTTCCGCGATCCGAGATGATTCTGCGCCCGCTCCTTTGCTGACGTTCACGCAGGGCCGCGGCTAGTTTGTCGATATCGCCGCCGAACTGCTCGTCAATTTTGCGGCGAATTTCACGGACTTCATCGATGAGAGGGTCCGGCGCCACGGAGGGAGTGGTTGGGGGTGTTGGGCGCGGAGAAGGCGGTTGAGGGTTTGAGTTCATGTGTCCTCCCAGAAATAGTTGTCGGGCGTCACAATCACGGGGGGCACCAGGCCCAATCGCGCACAGATGCGGCGAAGGTGGTCAACCTTCGCCGGGTTCGCCAGATGCTGGACATTCCAGCTGAGCACGCAATCCACGGCCCGTACACAGCACACGGCGATGTGCAGTGCGTCACCTCGCGCGGGCTGGGGCATCACACGCTCGCGCACGAAAACTTTCGCGACTCCGGTGGCTTCCTCGTCGATGTCGAGGAATGGAATGGATTCCACCAAGGCCAATGCCTTCGCGCTGTGTGGATAGTCCGGGTGGGACAGCTCAAACACGACCTCATCGGAAATCACCAACTCGTGGCGATGCCGCTGCTCCGCCCACCACCGATTGCTTACTTCGCGCCGGTAGAGGCTTGCAGTATCCTGGCGATCAGAGACGCAGGCGCTGACGAAGCTGGTTTCGAGGTACACCCTGGCCATTCAACCATTGTATCGGCCGGAGGCCCCATCGTGGCATCGCCCTTCTGGGGGATGTTCCAGGTCGCCGAACACCGGGCAGAAGCCCGGTGCCACGTCTCAATCCCTGTCGCTCATGTCCGGAACCTCGACGCCCAAGGCCGTTGCCAGGTCGATCTGGTGTTCCTGTTCCTGGATGAGGATGTCGCGGATCTGTTCGGCCATGGCGTACTCGCCCAGGGCTTCGCACTGGCGGACGCGCTCGCGGTAGTTGCGGATTGTCTCGGTCTCGTTGTCGAGGTCGAAGCGGAGCATGTCGGTCGCCTTGGGCGAGGTCTTGACGGGCTTGGGGGTCACCACGGGCATGCCGCCCAGGTAGTCGATCTGCTTGGAGAGGATGAGGGCGTGGCTGAGTTCTTCGGCGGCGTGGACCTCGAGTTCTTTGGCGATGTTCATGTACTGGGCGCCCTTGAGCACCTGGGAGTACACGACGTATGCGATGATGGCCTGGTACTCGCGGGAGAGGTCGTCGTTGAGCAGGCGGATCAGTTCTTTGCGTGAGATCTGGGCGCCACTCTTGTCTTTGCTTGTTCGGTCCTTCTTGGACATGGATTTCTCCTCTATCGGCGACCTTAGGCGTCTATGACCTCTTCGCCGGGTGCGAACATATCCTTGATCATGCCAAGCGTCACCGACGTCAAGAGGTTCATGCGTGCGATCACATCGGGCGATGGCGCGGGCGTGCGGTCGATGGCGGCGGGCGATGCGGGTTTGGTGAGTGCCACGGATCCGGATTGCTTTGGCACCACGCCGCTGATCTGCGCGGTGGGAACGGGTGAGCGATCGATGGTGGAGCTCCTGCTGGAACTCGGGGCCGACATCGATCAACGGAGTGAGTGGTGGGCGGGGAGCTTTGGGGTGCTCGACAGCGCGGACGATGAGATGTCGGAGTATCTGCTCGGCCGCGGGGCGACGCTGACGCCGCACGCCGCGGCACGCCTGGGCAAGATCGACCAGCTTCGGGCGATGCTCGACGCCGACCCTTCGATCGTTCATGCCCGCGGCGGCGACGGGCAGATGCCGCTGCACTTTGCCAGGACGGTTGAGATCGCGGAATTGCTGCTGTCGCGCGGGGCGGAGATCGATGCGCTCGATCGCGACCACGCGAGCACGCCGGCGCAGTGGCTGGGCGAGTCGCGTCCGGAGGTGGCTGCCTATCTGGTCCGGCGCGGGGCCAAGGCCGATGCGTTCATGGCGGCGAGGATCGGAGACCCGCTTCTTCTGGACAAGACGGTGCGGAGCGAGCCGGGCGGGCTGGAGGCGCGCGTGACGCGCGAGCGGTTTCCCGCCGCCCCGCCCGCCGCGGGGCATATCTATATCTACACGATCGGCGAGGGGTGCGGACTGGTGCACGCGGCGACGCAGGCGAATCAGCCCGCGTCGATTGCCTGGCTGGCGGCACACGGGGCCGACATGGGCGTGCGGGGCGGGTACGACCACGCGACGGCGCTGCACGTGGCGGCATGGGGAGACAAGACCGAGGCGGCCACGGCGCTGCTGGACGCGGGCGCCGACATCAACGCCGTGTCGGGGCCTATGCACCACAACGAGCCGATCGGCTGGGCGATCGTCGGCGGGTCGCCCAAGGTCTTTGCGCTGCTGCTGGCCAGCGGAGCGGTGTTGAAGGAGCACCACGTCGAGGACGCGAAGCGGGGTGCAACTGGCGCGTTCCGCGCGTACAACCCGCGACGGCCGATCGACGCGTGGCGGCGGATCTCGGACATGCTGGCGCGGAATCGGCGAGCCTGACGCCCCGGACTGGGGAAATCACGTGGGAGAATTGCTCTTGCAGAGCGGCCCGCTCGCGTGGTAGAATTTTCGCATGAGCACAGCAACCACATCCAAACCCACCGGCTTTACCCCTCCCGCACCCTCACCCGAGCACTCGGCCACGCAGAAGGTCGCCACGCGACTGGTCGAGCTTTGCTCGACGGGCAAGAACCTAGACGCGATCAAGGAGCTCTACGCCGACAACGCTCGGCACGTGGAGTCGATGGAAGGCCCCGGTTGCCCGCGGATCACCGAGGGCAAGGCGAACCTGCTCCAGAAGGCCGAGCAGTTCGGCAAGATCACGACCGTGCACAGCGCCTCGTGCGGCAAGCCGCTGGTCAACGGCGATCAGTTCACGTGCAACATGACCATGGACTGCACGTGCAGCGAGGGGCCCATGGCCAACCAGCGCATGAACATGAGCGAGACGGCCCTCTACACCGTGAAGAACGGGAAGATTACCGAGGGCAAGTTCTTCTATTCGTGCGGGATGTGAGGACGGAGTGAATCAGCGAGTTCGGTTTTGCCGACCATCGGAGATCCCGGTGGTCGGTTCTTTGTTGCGCCGACGCGTTGGCGTACGTGAGACGCAGGAGCACTGACCGCCGGGTGAGGTTTTGGGCTTTCGTTGACCTGGGTGCGGCGGTCAGTGGTACCGCACGCACCGGACTTTACCCGCCGATGGCCCAGTCGGCGGCGGTCGCTTTGTCGGACCAGTGACGCATGTCGTTCAAGTCTTCCCAGCCCATCATCTCGGCGTGGGTGTCGAGCATGCTGGTGACGGCCTTGTTGAAGTGACGCAGCGAGACGAAACCCGAATTGTTGCCGACGCTCTCGGCGTTGGTGTCGTAGGTCGTGCTCCAGCGAGGTCCGGCGGCGGCGGTGAAGCGGGGCGGCTCGACGCGGAAGAAGCCCTCGGGGCGGCCCAGCTGCGACGCCAGGTCGATCTGCTCGCAGCGGGCCGAGGCGAAGGCGATGACCTGGGCGGGGCGTGCGGGCTGGTCGAGGCGATCGATGTGGGGCTTGCCGTACGAGCGCTGGAAGAGCTTGTCCCAACCGCCGAACTTCTCGCTGCCGCCGACGAAGGCGACGTTCATGCCCAGGCTGGGGTAGAGGCTCACGACGTACTCGTAGGACACGCCGGCCTGTGCCCAGGCGGCGCGGTTCTCGCGGATTTCTTTGAGCAGCTTGTCGTTGCCGTAGAGGCCGCGGAACTCGTAGTTGAACTGCGAGGCGAGGCGCCACGGGTGGCGCTGGGCCTCCTCATTGAAGAGGCGTTCGCCCACGTCGTTGGTGACGGTGATGGGCCCGTTGACCATCGCTCGCGGCGGATAGCCCGGGAGCACCGAGTCTTTGTTGCTCGTCGCGTAGGTCGTGAAGGCGGTCATGAGTTGCTTGGCGCCGGCGAGCTCTACGCACTGGCGTCCCATCGCTCTGGCGCGTCCCAGGGCGGGGATCGCCAGCCCGATCAGGACGGCGATGATCGCGATGACCACCAGGAGCTCGATCAGCGTGAACCCGGCCGTTCCAACCGCTCGCGAAAGCCGCATCACCGGGCACCGGGAAGGCCCGCGAGGCGCATCGCCGACCGGTTCGGAACCGATCGAAGTACGAACAAAACGGGTGAGAAGTTGAATGTGGGCTGGCATGGCGATCCTACATCGAGTCGATGAACGGGGCGAATCCGAGGCAAAATCCTGTAGAACGAGAAATCTTGCGGCTCAATCCTAGGAGGGGTGTGTGACGGGACGAGAGTTCTTGGGGTCTGAGAACATGACTTTATCATGTTTTTGTCCGCTTCTCATGGTTTTCGCCCAGTCACCCGGTACCCTTAAGCTCTCACCGCCTTTCAGAGGGAGAATCGACCATGTTCACGAAAGTTCTTGCGGCTGGAACGCTCCTGGGTCTCTCGGGGTCCGCCCTGGCGCAAAATCTGCACGCGGCGTTCGCCCAGCCTTCGCTCGATCGCTGGATGTACCCGTTCAACCAGACTCCCGGGCGCGAGACCTTGGCGCCTTCGTTCGGCGCGATCTTGCAGACGGGGTTCGACGACCGCGATGCGCAGTTCATCGTCGGGTTCAACTCGGGCGGCCAGGTCCCCGCCGGACTGGGGGCGGCAAGCTACCACCTGGTTTCGGCCCGGCTCACGGTGGTGGTCATGAACGATTTGCAGGTGAGGTACGACGAGTCGTGGGATTCGGTGACATCGCTCTACGACGTGGGCGATCCGCAGTACGTCGCAGACACCGACGCCGGACGCCCGATCGAGGTCTTTGCCGCGGGGTACCGCAATGGGCAGTCGCTCGCGGGGTTCATCGAGACCTCGCCCTTTGGCGGGGCGCCGATCAATTCGCCGGCCGAGGGGGCACGGAATGTCTTTGCGGCGACCATCGACGAGAACGGCGTCGCCACCGACGTCTCCCGCCAGGTGCGCCTGCGGTTCGACGCGATGCCGCTCGCGATCGGGACCACGACCGATGTCGCGCCGGGCGATCTGATCCCCGCGGGAACGGTGATCACCTTTGATCTCCTGGCGTGCAATGCCGAGGTGGGGCGTCACTTTGCGAGCTCGCTCAACGCCGGCAAGATCAACCTGGTGGGCACGTCGCTGGAGCCGGCCTCGGGCGGCCCCGGGGGCGGCACGGGCGACCCGACCTATCCCGTCTTTTCGACCAAAGAAGGCACGCCCGGTTACACCGCGACGCTGACGCTGGATGTGCGGGTGGGAGAGGCGGCGGACTTCGATGGGGATGGCACCGTCGACTTCTTCGACTACGACGCGTTTGTCGCGGCGTTTGAGGCGGGCGATCCGTCGGCGGACTTCGATCAGGATTGCACAGTCGATTTCTTTGACTATGACGCTTTTGTGGTCGAGTTTATCGGGTGAGGGTGGTTCGACGAACCGCGCCCTCTGGGAGCCCACGCGAGCAGGATCTGCGGTGCCGGGGAATGCCCGACGCCGCTATACTTTGGCGTGAGCAAGAGCGATGAACCAAAGCCGCCTCAGTTCCGCCTGGACCGCACGGCGTTCTCGGTAGGGTGGGTGGCGGATCAGGATGACGACGGCGCCTACTGGCAGACCAAAACGCCGCTGGAGCGGCTGGCGGCCACGGAATACCTCCGCAGGATGGCTTATGGACCTGCTGCTTCAGCAAGACTTCAAAGAGTTCTTAGCTTTGCTCAACTCGGAGAAGATTGAGTATCTTCTCGTCGGCGGATACGCCGTGAGCTTCCACGGATACGCGCGCCCAACGGGCGACCTCGATGTCTGGGTCGCAATCCATCCGGATACCGCTGCCAAAATGGCGGACGCACTGGTCAAGTTCGGGTTTGCGACGGCCGGAGCAACGAAGGACATGTTTTTGATTCCCGGGCGAATCGTTCGAATGGGTGTGCCGCCGGTTCGCATTGAGGTGATGAACTCGATTTCGGGAGTTGAATTCGCGGCGTGCCACGCGCGAAGGGTGGATGCCGTCATCGATGGCGTTGCGGTGAGCATCATCGGCCGGGATGATCTGATGGCGAACAAGCTGGCCGCGGGACGCGCGAAAGACCTCAACGATTTGAAGCACTTGCGACAATCGGGGAAGCCTTGAACCTCCCGCCTGAGAAGCCAAGGGAGCCCGAGGCCGCCGCGCCGCCGCAGTAGTCTGAATTGCCGCCACGATTTCATGTCTCGATTGCAAGTGAACATCGACGTGGGAGAGCGATGTGCGCCAACGGCGAAGTGACACGCCGAAACGCCGTGCGCCTTCCCTCGCTGGCGCGTCGGGCTCTGTCACGCTGACGCGCGTTGCACATCGCCGGCGAGCTTTGAGGCCAGTTCAGCGAGGGTGAGGCCGGCGAACTCCGGGGGGACGTCGGTGCGCGGCGAGGCGCCGGCGGCGATCTGGGTTTCCAGGCGCTTGTGGGCGGTGAGCACCGTCGAGTGGTTGCCGCGCCCCATCGCGCGGGCGATCTCGGGGAAGCTGCACGTCGTGAGCTTGCGGCAGACGTAGACGGTCATCTCGCGCCCCAGCACGACAGACTTGTGACGACCCTTGCCCAGCAGTTCGCCCTGGTCGACGCCCAGACGGCGGCAGACTTCGGCGAGGATTTGGGCGAGGGGGATCGGGCGGCGGATGCGGTAGGCGTCGGCGCTTCCGGTGCCCATGCCCAGGGCCGAGTGCACGAGGGCGAGGCCGATGGAGCCGCGGGGGGCGAGTTCGGGGCGGACCAGGAGCGTGGCCTCGATCTGTGAGAGCATGCCCTCGATCTCGCGGACCGATGCGCCGCCGCGGGCCGAGCGGTCGGCCAGGAGCTGCACGGCGGCGTCCTCGAGCATCATGCCGCGACGGGCCGCAACCTGGCGGACGATCTTGGCGCGAAGCGTCGGCTCGGGCGGGTCGATCCGCACGACCGCCCCGGAAACAAACCGCGAGACAAGCTGCTGGGAGAGCTTGCGGATGTCGCGCGGGTGCTCGTCGGAGACCAGGGCGACGCGGGCGCCGCCCACGCCGATGGCGTCGAAGGTATGGAGGAGCTCGCGCTGTGTGGCGTCCTTGTTGGAGAGGAAGTGCACATCGTCGATGCACAGAAGATCGACGCCGCGGTAGATGCGGCGGAAGGCGTCGACGCTCGACGTGCGGACGCTGGTGATGAACTCGTTGGTGAAGGCCTCGGCAGTCGTGTAGCGGACAACCGCTCGCGGACGCAGCTCAAGGAATCGCACAGCGGCGGCCTGCAGGAGGTGGCTCTTGCCCAGGCCGCACGAGCCGTGGATGAAGACGGGGCCGGTGAGCGAGAGATCGTCGCCCTCGGCGAGGCGTCGGGCGGCGGCGTGGGCGAGCTTGTTGGACTCGCCGACAATGAAATCCTCGAAGCGGTGGCGCAGGGCGTGGTCGTTTTTGCGGCGAGCGGGTTGGGCGGCGGCGGGGGCGCGGGAGGGAGCGGTGGGGGAGTCGCCAGGACGAGTGGCGGCGTGGCGAGCGGTCTCGACGCCTGTTGAGGGCGAGGCGGCGAATGCGCCGCCATCGACGTGGAATGCCAGCTCGACCTTGGTGGGGTCGCTCTCGCCCAGGGTTTCGCCGGCGGCGCGCCTCAGGCTCTCGCCGAAGCGACGCCCGAGGAGGTCGGCGAGGAAGCCGGTGGGGACAGTGACATCGACGCGGCCGCCGTGCATCTCGAC
>ERZ1292640.4437-Hain-H43-02um-R1-4437-length-10684-cov-4_pt1 | contig 10684 bp, 7 predicted proteins | sample MGYA00564404_ERZ1292640 | MGnify/ENA primary metagenome ERZ1292640 (study PRJEB36523, sample SAMEA6512636) | groundwater metagenome | collected 2019-01-08 | study: AquaDiva: Metagenomics assemblies of 32 groundwater samples | reverse complement strand
TAAAATCCACCGTATTGTAGCTTCTTTTTAGTTCCTTCATATCTTGAGAAAGTTCGTCCACATCTCTTTTGAGCGCAAATAACTGTCCTGCCATAAATGCTTGAATTAGGAAATATGTTCACGACCCTAGCAGAACAAAATTAAATTCCTTTAAACTTTTTGTGAAAAATTTATTAAATAATTTATGGGGTTTCAATATAAAATATGCCATCCACTATAGACAATACAAACGTGGGATTCTGTGTTGCCCAAATCCAGTTTGAGTTCTTAAACTGTGCAAAACGGCGAAACCCAACTTGGGAAGAATTCACCCCATTCCCCCATTTTCTTCACGTGCTGAATAATTCGCGATTGCCATATTACTTATACGTTACTTCTTTTCCCCTAAGCCCCTCATTTACTTTTCCTTTCTCAAACACAACCCCGCCGTTAACTATCGTGGTCACAGGCCAGCCTTTTAACTTCCAACCGGAGAATGGTGACCAACCGCATTTTGTAAAATATCCGCGCGCGCCAACTTCTTGAGTCAAACTCATATCAACAATCGCCAAGTCGGCATCGTAGCCTTCTTCAATCTTCCCCTTATTTGGAATGTGCAAAAGTGCGGCCGGATTTACGCAAATCAACTTACATACATCATTTAAGCTTAAATCGCCGTGATTTACGGAATCAAGCAGAAGAGGCAGCAGCGTTTCTTCTCCCGGCACGCCGGATGGCGCTTTTTGATACGACTGCTCTTTCTCCGCTTTGGTATGCGGTGCGTGATCCGTAGCAACAACTTGAATTGCGCCATCTTTTAGCGCTTTCCAGAGCGCCTGGCGGTCTTCGTTGCTTCGTAGTGGCGGATTCATTTTTACAAAATTCCCGCGCTCGGCATAAGCGGCATCGGTTAAATATAAATGATGAGTTGTTGAGTCCGCACTAACGCCGGATCCTTTAAATTTTCGCAAAAGTTCAACTTCACCCGCGGTCGAGCTATGAGTTATGTGAATTCGCGCATTGTGTTTTTTTGCCAAGTGCAAAATGTATTTAACCGCTTCATAAGCGGCTTTTGGGCTGCGTATCAGCGAATGAACTTTTGGATCAATCGCATCTTTATATTGTGCGACATTCGCTTTGATAATATTTTCATCTTCCGCGTGAGTAATTACGAATTTCCCAAGGCGTAAAAGTTCTTCGATTGCCGATTCTTTTTGAACCAATAAATTTCCCGTAGTAGATCCCAAAAATAATTTTACTCCGGCAATATTTTCCGCATTTTTTATTTCATCCAAATTATTTTCACTAAGCGCCATGTAAAAACCATAATTCACCACCGATTTTTCTGCTGCAATCGCGCGTTTTTCGGCCAATGCCTCGCAAGTGAGCGTTGGCGGGTTTGTATTTGGCATATCTATGACGGTCGTAATCCCGCCGGCGGCCGCCGCGCATGAACCCGTGTGAAAATCTTCCTTTTCTGTAAAACCCGGATCGCGAAAGTGTACATGCATGTCTATTGCGCCGGGCAAAATAAAAAGGCCGGTGCAATCGCGCTCCGCTCCACCTTTTTCTGTAATTGTGCCAATTTTTGCGATTTTGCCACCAGAAATTCCCACATCACCTTCAATAATCCCATTTGGCGTGACTGTTTTTGCGTTTTTTAAGACAAAATCTAACATCAACCTGATTTTAATTGACGAACCGACATTTTGCTACAGCGTTTTTCCGAGTACCATCGTAAGTAGCGCCATTCTCACCGCAAGTCCATTGGCCACTTGCCTAAAATATGCGGCACCCTGAAGATCATCCACGTCTTGCGCTATTTCAGCAATTCGCGGGAGTGGATGCATTATAAGAAGCTTGGGATTTTTCTGCTCGATCATTTCGCGCGTTAAAATATACGAATTTTTCACTTTTTCGTACTCTTTTTCTTTTTCAAAACGCTCTTTTTGAATGCGTGTCATATATAAAACATTGGCTTCGCGCAGTGCTTCGCCCATATCGAAGGTTTCTTTGAATTTCACGTTTTTTTCTTTGAGTGAACGGCAAATGTGCTCAGGCATTTTGAGGGTTTCCGGCGAAACAAACGTCATTTCCACATCAAAGTGAGAAAGCATATAAGAGAGAGAATGCACCGTGCGGCCATACTTCAAATCCCCCACCATCGCCACTTTGAGCCCATCAATGCTTCCGAGTTCTTGCTGAATGGTAAATAAATCAGTAAGCGCCTGAGTTGGATGCTCGTTTGAACCGTCACCGGCGTTTATTACCGGCACGGCGGCTCCTCGCGCCAATTCTTCAGCGGAATTTTCTTGAGAGTATCTCATCACAATGACATCGGCATATTTTTCAATTACGCGCCCCGTATCAAGCAAAGTCTCTCCTTTTGAAAGGGACGATGTTTGTGTGCCAACCGAATTCACCACGCTTCCGCCAAGCCTTATCATTGCGGTTTCAAATGAAAGTCGCGTGCGGGTGGAAGGTTCAAAAAAAAGCGATGCGAGCAATTTATTCTTCAAAATGTCACTCCATTTCTTTTTTGAAGCGTATTGCAACGCGCGCGCCGCAGTTTTTAAAACTGTTTCCACGTCGCCGCGGTTGAACTGTTTTGCGCTCAAAATGTCAGCTCCCTTGAATTCCATCGGTAATACTCTAGCAAAAAGTAGTGATTTTGTGTAATATCTCCCAGAAATATGGCTAGGCTTATCCTTAAAGACGGCACTTCATTTGAAGGGAAACCGTTTGGGGCCAATACGGATTCCCAGGGAGAAGTCGTTTTTTCTACCGGAATGGTGGGTTATCCGGAAAGCTTGACCGACCCTTCTTATAGAGGGCAAATTTTGGTGCTTACTTATCCTATGATTGGCAATTATGGCGTGCCGGATGACAGCAAAGATAAGTGGAATATTAAAAAATTCTTTGAAAGCGGAGAAATTCAGATTCGAGGACTGATTGTTTCCGAGTATTGCGAAGAATATCACCATTGGAATGCGCGACGCAGCCTTGGTGACTGGATGAAAAAACATAATATTCCGGGGCTGTATGGAATTGATACTCGTGCACTGACGCAAAAACTGCGCGAACATGGCGTGATGCTGGGGCAAATGGTGCAAGACGGACACACTCCGGCCTCTGAAATTCGTGATCCAAACACAGAAAACCTCGTGGCTCAAGTTTCTATAAAAAAGCCGATTGTTTATAACGCCGGCCGCGGAAAAAAACGTATCATCGCTTTTGATACCGGCATAAAAAACAACATAATTCGCAGTTTTTTGGAGCGCGATACCACTTTTATTCGCGTGCCGTGGAATTACGACATTTGGAAGTCCAAATATGAATTTGATGGAATTTTTATTTCAAACGGTCCCGGAGATCCGGCAACACTAAAGGAAACTCACAAAATTGTGCGCCAGGCGCTGGAGAAAAAGATACCGGTCTTTGGGATATGCCTCGGCATTCAAATAATGGCAATAGCCGCTGGCGCGAAAACTTACAAATTAAAATATGGCCACCGCGCGCAAAACCAGCCGGTGATGGATTTAAAAACAAAACATTGCTACCTAACTTCCCAAAATCACGGTTTTGCGGTGAATGAAAAAACGCTACCTGCTGGCTGGGAAGTCTGGATGAGAAACATAAACGACAACACCGTCGAAGGAATTCGCCACAAAAAACTCCCATTTATGGCTGTGCAGTTTCACCCGGAAGCCACACCCGGACCGGTAGATACGGATTTTTTGTTCGACAAGTTTTTGAAAATGGTGTGAAATCCAGAAGCCTTAGGCTACTATGTCTGCTTCAGCGGCGTCCGCAACAGCAACTCCATGATTAGCCGCTGTTGCTTCCTCTACTACAGTCACGCCCGCTTCAGCCGCCTGCGGCTTTTTTCTTTTGCAAGACTCTGCTGGCATCTCCAGCATTTCCCTTATAGACCCCATCATCTCACTTCGCGGCCTGCCGGTTATTTTTTCCAGTTGCCGAAGCGCAGCCCTGGCACGCCTATACATTTCGACTTTTGACATAGCCAATACAAACCTCTTCTCCTCCGGTAGTCGTGCGGTTAATTTTATTAGCCGCTCCTTTAATTTAGTCATATCTTTCCTTAAACTTGAACCGGTGCACCCGGGTTCAGATGCCATTGCCATTTGGAGATCACTACCCGCGCCCCCAACTCCCAAGTTGAAATAAAAATATCTACGAAGTGCATCAGATTTAATTTCATGCTCACACCACTGCCTAAGGAGTGCCTTGTCTACAACAATTATTGCGGTTGTTCCTTTCGGGCTACGCATTGTTCCAAGCCTTGTAATAATTTCATTCTGTAACACTCTGACTCCTTCCCTCGTTACTCCAAGTTCTTCTCCAATATCTCTCAAGGTACGCTTTGCGAATATTCTTTGCTTGAGTACATATGCATCGCGCGGCGGCAAACAATCAAGCGCCTTGTTTAATATTCCAATTGTTTGCGCGTCTAACTCAATTCTTTCTTTTTCTCCCCCATCTACTTCTGGATCAACAAATAGTTCGGGCAAAGTTTCTCCCAGTTCTACCGAACTCTCCTCGCTACTATGGGGATAAGCAGGCTCATTTGTACTCACTGAACTCCCTCTACCCGCACGGATCAATCCCCTCTCAATTAACTCCGCAACTGTAGGCCTTTTGGGGTTGGATTTTCCATCTTTATTCGGTTTTACATTTTCTTCTACCCCCTTCTCAAGGAATCTGCGTTGCATCATGTGCACTTGGTTATGAACATACTCCGGCTTAACTGCCGACTCCAAGTCATAACAAAATCTATCCACTGTACTTTTTGCCCACTGACCAACATATATACCCACTCCACTCAGTCGAGGATCTGTCATCGCCAGTTTTTCCAATGCCATTTCCGCCAAGGTTTGTTCCAAATCTTGTACACTATCTGAAGCTCCACCATATTCCCACATCCTATACCAGGCATAATTTCCACTGGCAAATGCCCCGAACATACGCACGAGCCTCATTAACATAAAATTCCTCGCGGTTATATTCCCTCTTTGCAAAAGCATAATCATTATATTATCCAGACATTTCTGAAGTTCATTTTCCGGAATTTGAATACTTTTTTTTTCCGAATAGTATATCAATTCAGCGCCAACACCGCTTGGCAATGGCTTTTTTATCACCTTATCGCGCTTGGCAACTATATCGCCATAATTTGGAAGAATCTTTCGACTATCACTTTCATTAAATTTAGCTTCGTCTAAGAAACGAGCGAGCATTGTCAACCCATCACTTTCAAAAGCCCGCTCAACTTCTTTATAGCGCTGATCAAAAGTATCAGGGGATAAACCATAACCAACCTTTTTCTTTGCTTTTTTTAAGTCTTTTTTCTCAAATCCAAGTACTTTTTCGTGCGCGGCCTGCGCATCAAGACCTTCGAATATATATAAATAGGCGGCAAGCCTGTGGGTATCATCAAAACGCGGATCGTTCAGAAGCGTCCAAAGCAAAAAATTATCCACAAGATCATTAACTTGCCTGCCACTAAGGCCAAACATTTCGGCTTGTCCATCGTTAAACATTTCAACCGGAAAATGCGATTTGAATGTCATTCCGGTAAAATTCAACACTTGCTGCCGCAGTTGAGGTGATCTTCTCGCAAAATCAGCCGCCTTCATCAACTCCCCATTTCTCTGCAATTGTTCTCCATTGCTTGGCCCTTTTCTGCTACTTCCCGGTTTTTCATCATCACGGCTAAAAGCATATGAACCTTGCTCAAGAACCGCCATAACTTCGTCCCTTATGGAGCTTTTCAAATCAAAATGAAGCGGCAAACTACTGGCAACCAGTTTCCCCTCAAACGAATCAACGGCGGCGTTTAATATATCAGTTCTATTTCCCTGCGTAAGATCACGAGCAAATGGTTGAGACTCGGAAAGTTGTTGGAGTGCAGCCCCGGCAATTCTGTAGTAATGCGCCCTAAACTCCTCCCCCAAGCTACTCAGCGCGGCTCCCCTTGGATCCGTAAGATGACTTCTTTCAAGCGTTCCTGGGGAATTTGCCATATCGGATTTTATTTTCTGATTCATATGGAGGGCTCATAATAAGTAAAACTTCGGCTCAAATCAAATTTTAATCAACTTTTCCAGATCGGCATATGATGGCATAGTGCTTAATCGCAGTGTATAATAATCTCGTTATTTCTTAACCTTCTTTATATATGAGGAAAAAGATAGTTGCTCTTGTTGCAAGCTTTCTTCTATTCGTGCCATTGGTGGCACAGGCCATTACTGTAAATTCTCCAGAAGATTTCACTCCGGGAGGAGTTTTGGTGTCTGGCGATTTTTCACTTAAAGGAAGATTAAAAAATGTGCTTGAACCTCTTATTAAGTCTAGCGATGCGTCGGATGCAAAAGGAAAACTTCTTCTGGACAAACTATTGGCGGGAGATAGTTTCTTTGTAAGCTACGAAGCTCCTGAGTCGGTGGTATTTTCTTTCCCAGCGAGCGATGCAGATTGGCAAGTACTCACGGCAACTGCTACAAAGGCGGCTTACGGTTCATCTGAAGTTTATTTGGAAGATAGTATGTATTTGGTTAAACTTGGTCAGTATGTGGTTGTATCACCAGCTGAGGCGGCAATTCAAAAGGCCGTTGATTTGGCAGAAGGTAAATTGACCGATTCCCTGGCTAAAAATACGGAATACAAACAATTTACGAGTTCATATTTTTCACCACGCATGCTCGGCGCAACCATAGACATGAAGGGAGTTACTGCGTTGTTTGACCAGTTTGTTGATGGGTCAAATGATGTTGGCGATGATGAACAAAAAGTCATTACGGCAGTCAAAGAGTTGCTCGCTCTCATCAAATTTGGAGGTGGCAGCTTGGCCGAGACTCCAGCCGGCTACCAATTCAATATGAAAGTTAAGGGTGACGAGCAAAAATTGACGGCTGAAGGTTTATCTTTCAACCCGGGCGGCTCGTTTACTCCTACCCTTTATAGGCAACTTCCAAACGCCAAACCTATTTTCTTATCAGAATCATTTAACGCAAAGGCCGATTACTTACAAACAAAGGCCTTCCTCAATAAATTTCTGCAAAAGATCGGGATGGAGGATTATGACAGCCTGAACACGGAGCTAAAAACTCAGACCGGCGTGGATATGGAGGAGATTTATAACATTATGGATGGAGAAGTGGTGTGTGCTCTCCAATATGATGCAAATAAAGTACTGCCTTATTTCACTATATTGGCGAATGTAGAAACAAACGCTGCAAAGGCAGCAGAATTAACGACTAGACTTGTGACCGCAATTAAGGGAAACGTGCCTTATAACATTTATAAGGCGACGAGCGACGCTGGACTCACGAAGTTTACTTTTGATGTTACAAAAATTGAGGATTATGACGGACCGTCCGCATTCCCGAAGATTGAAGTAACAATAGGCGTAGATTCAAATGGTCTTCTTATTATTTCCAATTATCCAAGCATTTCGGATAAAAGCCTTCGAACCGGTTTTGTTTTTGATTACTCAACGCCTGAATCAAATGGATTTGTGTACATTAGTATGCGCAATGTGTGGGAATGGTTCGATAAACTTCTCTCTTGGGCAGAGGAAGTTTCGGTTGGCACAGGAAATGGACCGAAGCTTTCTTTCTATCAGGATTACTATTCGGCTCTTGAACAGATTTACACTTGGAAAGATCTGTTCATTCAAGTAAATTCAACGGTCGCGGAAACCACTATCACCGGCACAGTTGCCGTGGATAATGCAAAACATAAAACTTATGAAGAGGTTTTGGGTGGCTATAGATCTAAGGACACTGATGACGATGGAGCTAGCGATTATGAAGAAAAATATATCTACAACACACCCATTGATAATGCCGATTCAAATGGCAACGGCGTATCGGACATTGATGAACTGAAAAAAGGTATGAATCCAAATGGATCCGGAATGCTCTTTAAAGACCTAAATGAGGACGAATACTATACTGAATCTGCAGCGCTCTTGTATCAAAGAAAAGCTATTGCCGGTTATTCGGATGGCACTTTTCAGCCAGGAAAACTTGTGAACCGCGCTGAATTTGCAACGATGGTGGTAAAGGCGTTTGAATCGGGTTCTTCAAATATGCTTGGCATAAATATGGAGATTTCCGGTGGATACTCCCCTTTCCAAGACGTTGACTCAGATAAGTGGTACTACAAACCGATTGCAAAGGCGTATAGCGCAGGTTTAATTTCCGGCAGTAAAGATGCCAAGGGAAGGTTGGTATTCAGGCCGGGTGATCCAATCACTCGCGCAGAAGCTCTGGGAATTTTAAATAAAGCATCTGCGGCTCTAAAGAAGACAAAAGAAACAAATCTTTCCTGCTCCGGTGGAGCATTCAATGATGTTTCTGAAAACGACTGGTTCTGCGGCGCAGTTTCAAATGGCTATGCCAATGGTATTACAAGTGGCAAGTCAAAGGGCAAGTTCGAACCGTTTGAGAATCTTACCCGCGCAGAGGCGGCTGTTATGGTTCGCAGGGCTTTGGATAAGGATATCGATTTAGCCGGCCAAGGCACGCAGTCCCTGGAAGAAATGTCTCTCCCTATGCTCAAGGGAGCTGCTAAGCTTTTCTAATGAACTACGTTTTCGATGCTTTAATAGTTGGGTTTCTGCTGTTGGATGGCAGTATGGCGATAAGATTTCTAAAGAAGACACAAAAGACCCCCGCTAAGCGGTGGTCTTTTGTCTTATTCTGCACAATGGCATTTGCGTGGCTCGTTATTTTCTATGGAAGCTTCATTGAGCCTCAATTTATAGTTGTGCGAAGTCGAGATATAAAATTGTCGGCAACTACCACGGAAAATATAAAAGTGGCTTTAATCTCTGACCTTCACTTGGGGCCATATAAAGGTGAGTGGTTTTTGCATCGCGTCGTTGCAAAGATCTTGGATCAAAGGCCGGATATGATAATCCTAGACGGCGATTTTGTTTACGACAGCAAAACCCAAGCCGAGTTATTGACATCGTTAAAAGATTTGCGCGCCAAATACGGCGTTTTTGCGGTACTCGGAAATCATGATTATGGTGAAGAGAAAGGCGGACCTATGGAAGTGGAAAGCGGTCGTGCCGACAAAATAACTGAGGTTTTGCGGGGTGCTGGCGTGAAAGTCTTGCGCAACGAGGGCGAGCAGTTACAAATTGGTTCCAAAAAGTTGACCGTTTTGGGTTGTGAGGATTTCTGGGTGAATTGCGATATAGGGAAAGCCATGTCTACTGTAAACTTACAAAGCGGTATTTACCCGACTTTGCTCATAAGCCACAACCCGGACATGATTTATGTGGCGCAGAGAAAAAATGTTAATTTGATGGTGTCTGGACACACTCACGCCGGGCAAGTGCGTTTGCCTTTTATTGGGCCTGTTCCGGAGATTCCGGATTATCTTGGCAGGAAGTATGACCGCGGGCTGTTTGAATTCGGCAAAACCAAATTGTTTATTACCGGCGGTGTTGGTGAAATTGGACCGAGGGCGCGGCTTTTTAATCCGCCGGAGATATCTATGTTAAATCTAAGCTTTTAATATGGGACCTTTTATATTTTTGGATATTGAAACTACGGGGCGTGACCCAAAGCGCGACCACATAATGGAAGTTGCGGCGGTAAAATGGGAGAATTTTTGCATTACCGAGCGTTTTGAATCTCTGGTAAATCCTCATGTGCCGGTGCCATACGAAATAGAGCTTTTAACGGGCATAAACGGCAAAATGCTGGAGGACGCGCCGGCTTTTGCCGACGTGCGCAATCAAGTTTTCGATTTCATTGGCGATTTGCCAATTGTCGGGCACAACATTGCGTTTGATATGTCTTTTTTGAAAATTCATATTAATGAATTAAAGAACCAGGAAATAGACACAATTGCGTTGGCAAAAATATTGCTCCACAAGGAATCTTCTTATGCTCTCGAGGTTTTGATGAAAAAACACGGCCTGCCTGCGCGTGGCAGCCACAGAGCCATGGCGGATACAGAAACCACCGTGGATTTTTTTGAATTTCTGGTTGGGAAAATTGATGAAATTGACTCAGAGACGTTGGGGATTATAAATAATGTGCTGGCTAAAAGTAATTGGACCGGCAAGGTGGCTTTTGACAGTCATGTTGCTGAAAGATCAAAGCGTGCGGCTGTAGAAAAAACGCATAAATTAGCGAAAAACGAGCCTGCGCCGTCTAAAAACATTTTTTGGAAAGATTTGACTTTAAAATCTTTCGCCGATGGAGGAAAAATCATACTCGAATCCCCTGCCGAGATTCCGTTTAACGCATTTAAAAATCAACATCTAGTAGTTGCATATGAAAGCTTTCAAAAACGAAACGAGTTGGTGACTGAGGCGCAGGCGGCCGGCCTACAAGTTGCCGTGCTAAAAGAGCCGGCGTTTTATCTTTCACCAAAAAAACTGGAGCAAAAGCTCGCCGGCGAAAGCCTTTCGTCCGAAGAAACTCCTTTTTTGCTTAAATTAATTCTGTGGAACAAGACAACACAGAGCGGCGATCGTGAAGAAATTTCGGTGGAACGTGAGGAGTATGGCATTTTTGAGAACTTGGCGGATAACGACGGCAATGATGTGTATTTTAAAAAAGCCGCCAAGGAAGCGGAAAAAAGTGATGTTGTTTTGCTTCACCACTCCGGATTGGCACTAGGTCTTGCATAAAAACTTTCAGGACGATTAATAATACTT
>ERZ1292640.4436-Hain-H43-02um-R1-4436-length-10686-cov-6_pt1 | contig 10686 bp, 11 predicted proteins | sample MGYA00564404_ERZ1292640 | MGnify/ENA primary metagenome ERZ1292640 (study PRJEB36523, sample SAMEA6512636) | groundwater metagenome | collected 2019-01-08 | study: AquaDiva: Metagenomics assemblies of 32 groundwater samples | reverse complement strand
ACCACGTGTCGGGAGAAGGCACAAACGCGTATTTCCGGCTGAGCGGCACCAGCATGGCCGCTGCCGAAGTGTCTGGCATCCTGGCGCTGCTGCTGGAAGCCAATCGCCAGCTCACCCCGCAGCAGATCAAATTGGCGCTCCAGTTGACCGCGTCGTTCATGCCCGACGCCGGTCTGGTCGGAGCCGGCACCGGGTCGGTCAACATCCCATCCGCGATCGCCGTGGCGAAGTCGGGTCCGATCACGAAGATCCCCGCCGTCGTGATTGCCGGAGAAACAGTCCAGCCGAGCGGCTATGCCCTCGTGACCAGCCGTGACGCCAGACCTGACGGCAACACGATTCTCTGGGGCGACACCAGCCTGTGGGGCAATACCATCCTGTGGGGCAACACCATCCTCTGGGGCAACACCACCCTCTGGGGCGACACGATTCTGTGGGGCAACACCATCCTCTGGGGCAACACCATCCTATGGGGCAATACAATCCTCTCCGGCACTCCCCAGAGCCGAGGCGACCTTTCTGGCAACACGATTCTCTGGGGCAACACGATTCTGTGGGGCAACACGATCCTGTGGGGCAACACGATCCTGTGGGGCAACACAATCCTGTGGGGGAATACGATCTTGTGGGGGAACACGACCCTGCAGTAGCGGCCTGGACTCGTACTGAAGGCAATCGACGGCGGCGTACGCTCGCATTAGGACAGGACGTTCGATGTCTACATACACAAGTTTCTCGTCTAGCGGCCTGGACTCGTTCTGGAGGCAATGGACGGCGGCGTACAGTCGCATCAGGATGGGACGGTCGATGTCCACACACACACGTCTCTCGTTGCAGGGCCGGTGGTATGTCGGGGCGGTGATTGCCGCTGGGGGCGCCGCGATCTGCGTCTCGCTCTACGACCTGGCGGCGGGTCGGATTGGTGTCGGCTGGTTCCTGCTTGCCGGCCTGACGCTGCTCAGCGCATCGATGACCGTCAAGGTGCCAACCGTATCGGCCACGATTTCCATATCCGAAACCTTCGTCTTCACCTCCCTGCTCGTGTTTGGCCCCTCCGCCAGTGCGCTCACGGTGGCGCTGGATGGCTTGGTCGCATCCCTGTGGATTCATCGACGTAAGAAATACGAAATCTACAAGACGTTCTTCAATGTCACGGCACCCGCGCTGGCCATCTGGGTCTCGGCTCACGTCTGTTTCGGCCTGGCCGGTATCGAACCTCTGGTCCACCGATCGACGCCGATCCAGCAGTTGCTGCCGCCGCTGTTCCTGTTGGCCACCCTCTATTTCTTTCTGAACAGCTGGCTGATGACCGCCGCGATCAGCATTGAATCGCGCGTCTCGCCAGGTTCGGTGTGGACCAACAACTTCCTGTGGATGTCGATTAACTACTTCGGAGGCGCGTCGGTCTCGGTCCTCCTGGTCCTGTTGTTCGAAAAGACCGTCGTCGGCTCGGTCGCCCTGGGCATCGTTATCCCCCTGCTGACCGTCTTCTACCTGACGTTCAAAATCGCCATGGGACGAGCCGAGGACACCATCAACCACCTGACCGAGATCAAACAGGCGGCAGAAGAGCGGGTCAGGCTCGAAGATCAGCTGCGCGAGGCGCAGAAGATGGAGTCGGTCGGGCGACTGGCCGCCGGCGTGGCGCACGATTTCAACAACCTGCTGACCCCCATGCTCGGCTATGCCGAAATGCTGCTCGACGAGACGCCAATCAACGGACGGCACCGCGAGGAACTGCAGGAGATCAAGCAGGCCGCCGAGCGGGCCCGCGACCTGACGCGCCAACTGCTGGCCTTCGGCCGCAAGCAGATCTTGTCGCTGAAGCCGGTGGACCTGCGCTCGGTGATCGTCGGATTCGAGAAGCTGCTGCGGCGCACGGTGCGGGAGGATATCCGGATCGACGTGCGCCTGCCACACACCCTGGGGATGACCAGGGCGGATGCCGGTCAGATCGAACAGGTGTTGATGAATCTCGCCGTCAACGCCCAGGATGCCATGCCGGAAGGCGGCCTCCTCCAGTTGGAGTTGGCGGATGTCGTCGTGGGCGACACCCATCCGGGTGCGCCAGCCGAACCGCTGCCCGGATCCTACATCACGCTGGTGGTCCGTGACAGCGGCTGCGGAATGGACCACACGACACTGGACAGGATCTGCGAGCCGTTTTACACGACCAAGGAACACGGCAAGGGCACGGGCCTCGGGCTGTCCACCGTCTACGGCATCGTGAAGCAGCACGGTGGTCATCTCAGAATCGATTCGTCGCCGGGTCAGGGGAGCACGTTCACCGTCTTCCTGCCGCGGATGGAAATGCCTGCCGACTCGACTCAGCCCGACTACTCGCCAGTCCGAATGGCCCCGCGCGGCAGAGAGAACATCCTGGTGGTCGAGGACAACGATGCCGTGCGGAAAATGGCGTGCCAGGTGCTGCAGCGTCAGGGGTACCAGGTGATTGCGGCCGAGAGCGGCCAGGCGTGCCTCGATCTGGTGAACGCGACCCAGGCCCGTGTCGACTTGCTGCTGAGCGACATCGTCATGGCGGGCATGAACGGCCGAAACGTGTACGAGCGGCTGGCCGTCATCCGTCCCGAGGTGAGAGTGATCTACATGTCGGGCTACGCCGACGAGGTGGTCACCCATCGCGGAATCCTGGACGAAGGGATTCAGTTCATCCAGAAGCCATTCACCCCGCAGGCGCTCGCCCAGAAGGTGCGACACGTCCTGGACGCGCCGCGCTAAACTCCTGCCTCTGTGTGGTTCCGGCAGCACGTACCCAGCCACTTCCAATCGGGCCAGGAGAGCCGATGCTCGTCTCGGTCAGGATGGGGTAGGAAATGTTCATTGACGAAGTGGATGCGCGAGTGGCTGCCGGTGACGGCGGGCGCGGCTGCATTGCGTTCCGGCGCGAGAAGTTCGTGCCGCGCGGCGGTCCAAGCGGCGGCGATGGCGGCGACGGCGGGTCGGTGGTCCTGGAGGTCAGCCCCCACATCAATACGTTGGTCCAGTATCGATTCCATCCGGAGTTCTCGGCCCAGCGCGGCCAGCACGGCATGGGCTCGAACATGCACGGCAAGAACGGAAAGGATCTGGTGCTCGACGTGCCGATCGGCACGGTGGTGTTCGAGGTGCCAGAAGAGGGCGGCAACCCGGTGCAGGTGGCCGACCTCACTGTAGCCGGTCAGCGCGTCCGCATCGCCGCCGGCGGCATGGGCGGCCGCGGCAACGCGCGCTTTGTCAGTTCCACCAACCGCGCCCCGCGCAGGGCCGATCCCGGCATCCCTGGCGAGGTGAAGCAGCTGCGGCTGCAACTGAAGTTACTGGCCGATGTGGGTCTGGTGGGCTTTCCCAACGCCGGCAAGTCGACGTTGATTTCGCGGATTTCGGCCGCCAAGCCCAAGATCGCCGACTACCCCTTCACCACGCTGACGCCGAATCTGGGCGTGGTGGCCCTGAGCGACAACCGCAGTTTCGTGGTGGCCGACGTGCCAGGCCTGATTGAAGGGGCGCACAGGGGGCTGGGCCTGGGTCACCAGTTCCTGCGTCACCTTGAACGCACCAACCTGCTGGTGCACATGATTGATATGTCCGGCACCGGACGCGATCCGGTGGTAGACTTCGACACGATCAGGCGCGAACTTGAACTGTACCGGCCCGAATTGGCCGGCAAGCCCCAGGTTGCGGCCGCGAACAAGCTGGATGTTGTCGCCGATCCGGCGGAACTGGATCGGCTGGAGGCGCAACTGGCGGCGCGGCGAATCCCGATGTTCCGGATTTCGGCTGTCACCGGAGAAGGGATCGCCCCGCTGCTCGAAGCTATGTGGCACCACCTTCACCCGGCCGCCGCCAACCAGTGACGATCGATCGACGCATCGGCGTCCTGGGCGGCACATTCGATCCCATCCACCTCGGCCACCTGGCCGTGGCCGTCGAGGCCACTCGCGCCCTGGCGCTCGACGAGGTCCTGCTGGTCCCGTCGCACATGGCTGCGCACCGTTGGGCCGAACCATCGGCGTCGGTGTTCCACCGCTTCGCCATGGTAGCCCTGGCCACGCTGCGAGACGAACGGTTTGTGGCGAGCGACCTGGAACTGAACCGTCCCGGGGCCTCCTTTACGGCCGATACCCTGCGCGGCCTCCAGGAGGCCGGCCTCAGCCCGTTGCAGTTGTTCTTCCTGACCGGCGCCGATGCGTTTGCGGAAATTGCCACCTGGCGCGACTTTCCGCACGTCCTGACCTTGGCGCACTTTGTGGTGGTATCGCGGCCCGGTGCGCCCTCAACCACGCTGCCAGGGCGGTTGCCGGAGCTGGCGTCGCGCATGCTGACGCTTCAGCGCGGCGCAGAAGCGCCTCCGGAGAATCAGCCTGAACCCCGCGTATTTCTGATCGAGTGTCCCACTCCCGATGTGTCATCCACCGGTGTTCGCGCACGTGCGCGTGCAGGGCGGGCCCTTGCGGGCCTGGTACCGCCCGAAGTTGATGCCTACATCCGCCGCCACGGCTTGTACGGCGCTCCGACGGGGCACGTACCCGATGGCAGGCCCGCGGCCGGGAACTTGCATGAGCAAAGCCTTGAACAAGCGCGACCAGACCCAGCCCACCCTGCCCGCTGACCTCGCCCGCGCGGCTCAGGCCGCCTTCGGGAAAAAGGCCACCGATGTGGTGGTGCTCGACTTGCGGAAGGTGCCGTCGTTTACCGACTACTTCTTCATCTGCACGGGTCAGAACCGACGACAGGTGAAGGCGGTGGCCGACGCCGTCGAGATGACGCTCGGTCAGGCTGGAGTCAAGCCCGCGCACGTAGAGGGCCATGAGCGATCGGACTGGATCCTGCTCGACTACTTCGATTTCGTCGTGCACGTCTTCACGGCCGAACAGCGCCGCTTCTACAGCCTCGAGCGGCTCTGGGGCAGTGCCGAGCGCATCGACGTGCCCGACGTGGCTGCCTGATCGCGATTCGACGGGCGCCACCGGCGCGGCCTGTGTTCCCATGCGGCGGGCAACCGGCCTGTTCTGGCGCGCCATCGAGGCCACCCTGTCGGTGGCCATCGCACCGCAGTGCGCCTCCTGCGCACAGCCGCTGCACCAGGTGCGTGGCGGCCCGGTCTGCGGCGCTTGCTGGCTGGCCATCCGCCCATTCACACCGCCATTGTGCGACGCGTGCGGCGATCCCCTTGCGGCGGCGCAAGCCGAGGCTGACGGGCTGTCGCTGTGCCGTCCATGCCGGCAACGGCCCGGCGCCGTGGCCCGTGCCCGCGCGATCGGCCATTACGACGGCACGCTGCGCGACGTCATCCACGCGTTCAAGTACGACACGCGTCGATCGATTGGGACCCGGTTGGCCGCCCTGATGGCCGCGCACGGCCGCGAGGTGCTCGACGGGGCCGATATCGCCGTTCCAGTCCCGCTGCACTGGTGGCGCCGTCACAGGCGCGGCTTCAACCAGGCTGCCGTGCTCGCGCACCAACTGGGTCTGCCGATCTGCGACTTGCTGCGACGCACCAGACACACGCCCCCCCAGGTGCGGTTGCCGGCCGGCGCCCGCCGGCGAAACGTGCGCGCGGCCTTTGCGCTGGCGCTCCGCTACCGCTGGCCGTGGTTGGGGTGGCTCTGCCGGGACCGAGCCCGGACGCTCTCCGGACTGACCGTGGTGTTGGTGGACGATGTGAGCACGACGGGAGCCACGCTGGAGGCCTGCGCGGTGGTGTTGATGGCGGCGGGTGTGCGGGAAGTGCGGGCGCTCACATCGGCCCGAGTCGCGTCGCGACCGCGTTGATCACGTCGGCGTGCACTGCGTCGACCGGACGCGCCGCATCCACCACGATCCAGTCCAGCTCCAGCGCCTGGCGCAAGTAGCTGGTGCGCACACGTCCGAGCATGGCCAGGTCGCGCTCGAACGTGTCGCGGTCCCCCGCTTTGCGGGCCGCCGCCACCTCGGGGGCGATGTCGAGCAGCACGGTGACGCTCGGGTGCGGCAGGTACGCTTGCGCGGCGGTCAGCCAGGCGGGATCGAGTCCTTGGGCCTCGCCGTAGGCCACGCTCGATGCGGCGTAGCGATCGCACACCACCACGCGCCCCTCACGCAGCCAGGTCTCGATCCTCGGCTTCCACTCGTGCCGGTTGGCGATCTGCAGCAACTGAATCACGTCGGGGCCGAAGTCGCGCTCGCCGTGCAGCGCCTTGCCGATCTCGCTGCCGATGGGTGTGGTGTAGTCGGGAAACGTCAACGACTCGACGCGGCGGCCGTGCCATTCCAGCCACTGGCGCAGCCGCCGCGCTTGCGTTTCCTTGCCGCTCTGGTCCAATCCCTCGAACGCAATCAACATGCCAGTCATCGGTAGTGGTTAGGTCTCGAGCGCCATCAGGTCGTCGTAGGTCTGTCGGCGTCGGATGATCTGCCAGCCGTGATCGTCCACCAGCACCTCTACGGGCATCCGTCGCCGGTTGTAGTTGGAAGCCATCACGATGCCGTAGGCTCCCGTGTCTCGTACCGCCATCAGATCGCCAACCTCGACCGGACCCATCAGGCGCTGGTGCCCCAGCGTGTCGCTGGTTTCGCACAACGGGCCGACGATTTCGCAGACATCTTCCAGGCCGTGCCGCGGCTCGACGGCCTCGATGCGATGGTAGGCGTCGTACAGCATCGGCCGGATCAACTCCGTCATGCCCGTGTCGAGTATCACGAACTTTGGCGAGCCGGCGTACGTCTTGATATCGGCCACACGGCCCACCAGGATGCCGGCCGGCGCCGCCAGATAGCGGCCCGGTTCCACGATCAGGTGAAGACCCGCAGCGCGCACGGCCGGAAGCACGGCGTCGGCGTACCACGCGGCATCCGGCGTGGCACCGCCGGCGTAGTCAATGCCCAAGCCGCCGCCCAGATCCAGGTGTTCGAGCCGCACGCCGGCGTCGCGCGCGTCGCGTGCCAGGTTAGACAGGGCCCGTGCGGCCTGCGCCAGCGGCTCCATCTCGGTCAGCTGCGATCCCAGGTGCACGTGCAGGCCCACCGGCTGAAGCCCGCGTCGATCGGAGAACGACCGAAGCAGCGCCGGCACGAATGCGATCGGCACGCCGAACTTGTTGAAGCGCAGTCCCGTCGAGATGTGCGCGTGCGTGTGCGGATCGATGTCGGGGTTCACGCGCAGCGCCACCCGGGCCCGCACGCCGCGCGACCGGGCAATGGCATCGATGCGGCCGGCTTCCCCGTCCGATTCGATGTTGATGGCCTTCACGCCAAGCGCGACCGCCCGCTCCAGCTCGTCGTGCGTCTTGCCCACGCCGGTGAAGACGATCTGCGACGCGTCGTACCCGGCACGTAGCGCCGCCTCGATTTCGCCGCCGGAATTGGCGTCGGCGTGCGCGCCTTCGGTTCGCAACAGCCGGAGGATCGCCAGCGTGGAATTGGCCTTCAGGGCAAAGTGGATCGTGTGCGGATACGAGCCGAGCGCCCCGTCAAGCGCCCGGTAGGCCTGACGGATGGCGTGGGCGCTGTAGACGTAGGCCGGCGTGCCAACCGCGCCGACAATCTCCGGCACGGAAACGGCCCCGCAGTGCAGGAACCCGTGGCGATATGTGAAATCACTCACCTCCCGGCATCTTAACCCGGCCCGCCGGTCGTTTGACACCCCCCACACCGTGCGGTATTCTGCGACGCTGCTTGAATGTGATGACGTCCAGCGAGCCGGTGCCCGCACCGGTCGACACCAACGTGCTGATCGAGCGCTGCCTGCGGGGCGACCAACAGGCCTGGGAGGCCATCGTCCGCCAGTATTGGCGGCGTGTGTTCAACGTGGCGTACAAGTTCGTCGGCCGGCACGACGAGGCCGAGGATTTGTCGCAGGATATCTTCCTGAAGGTGTTTCGATCCCTTGCCACGTTCGACCGGCGCGCCAACTTTCAGACCTGGCTGATCAGCGTGAGCCGCAACCTGTGCATCGATCACTACCGCAGCGTGCGGAAGGAACGCGAAACGATTGACCGCGACGTGAACGCCGACGATTTGTCGCCGGCCTCGGGTGATGTCGGGCCGCATGTCATCCTGGAGCGCCGCGATCTGGCGGAACAGTTGCGCAGAGCGTTGCACGAGTTGCCCGACACGCTGCGAACCGCTGTCGTGATGCGGGACATCCAGGAGCTGTCGTACCAGGAGATCGCCGGGCAACTGGGCCTGCCTGAAGGCACCGTGAAGTCGCGCATCAACCGGGGCCGCCACGAACTGGCGCGGCACATCCACCGTCTCCGTGATCATCTCGGAACGTCTTCAGTCGTGGCACCAGCCGTGTCGCGCCGTTGGGGAGCACCAGAATGAAGCTGACTATCGATCATATTCGCGACATCAGTGTGGTCCGGGTCGAAGAAAGCCGGCTCATGTACCCGCTGTTGTCCGACTTCTCGACCACGATCATGACGTTGGTCGGCGGCGGCTCGAAAAAAGTGATCGTGGATCTCTCTCCTGTCGTCTATATCGACAGTGCCACGATCGGCTGCCTGATGGACCTCTACAGGCAGGCGACGGCGGCCGGCGGAACGATGCGGCTGGCAGGCGTGCAGAAACGGGTCGAAACGATGTTGACGATGACCGGCGCGCAGAACTTCATCCAGTTGTTCGACGACGAGGCGACGGCACTCGCCAGTTTCGGGGGGTAGCCATGCGCACCATCAAGACCAGCACGGGTGTCGAGATTCCGCTCGATGGCGACCTGCTGACCGTCATGGAGACGCTGTATCAGCAGGTGACGGCCCGCCGCGAGCTGCAGCGTTCCTTCGAAGACATGGTGCGCGAAATCCAGAACCTGGTCGACCAGATGACCGACGCCGAACGGCGGACCTACCTGCAGGAGAGTCTCTTCCTGAATTCCGTCACCTACGAGAACGAGCGGCTCGGGGCCTACATGCGCAAACTGGCAGAAAACGCCGACGCCTAGCCGCAGGCACACCGCCCCCGATGTCGCTCAATCACCTGGCCACGCGATTCTCGTGCACCTGGCCGTGGAGCACGATGGTGATGCTGTGCGACGGCCGGATGGTCTGCGGCTGTGCCGACCCGTACGCGACGCGCGTGCTGGGCGATGCCCGGCAGGTGTCGGTGCACGACATCTGGACCGGCCAGCGCGCGTCGACGCTCCGGACCGACCTGAACGCCGGCGGCTCCGCCTTCTGCGGCGACTGCCCGCTGAAGCGGCCGCTTGGCGAGGGTGACGCCCCTCCACAGCGCGGCCTGGATGTGCCGCCTCAGCCGTCGCGCCTCTACATCGAGTGCACCGCCGCCTGTAACATCTCGTGCCTGCAGGCCTGCTGCGCGCCAGAAACCGGCATCACCCGCACGCGCGAGGCCGGCATGCTGAACGTCGATCTGTTCACGCGCGTGGTCGACGAGGCGGGCGCCGCGCTGGTGCGCATCGACTTTTTCAACTATGGCGAGGCGTTCCTGCACAAGCGCGCCGTGGAGATGTGCGAGTACATCAAGACGACGTTCCCGCACATCTATCTCTACACCAGCACCAACGGCCTGGCGTTCAAGGAAGAGACCGCACGGCGTCTCGTGCACTCGGGCATCGACGAAGTGACCTTCTCGGTCGACGGCGCCACGCCGGAATCGTACGCGCACTACCGGCAGCGCGGGCAGTTTGATGTGGCCATGACGAACCTGCGCGCCATGGTTGACGAAAAACGCAGGGCCGCACGCGACCTGCCAATCCTCAACTGGCGCTACATCCTCTTCAACTGGAACGACAGCACAAAGGAGATGGAGCGGGCGCGCCAGATGGCCGCAAAGATCGGCGTCGATCGCCTGTCGTGGGAGATTACGGATCATCCCGAGGATGGATTCTCGCGCCGCTTCGCCCCCGGCACGCCGGATCACGATCGCATTCGTCACGAGATCTGGGACAGCAACAACCTGGGCAATGCCATTGCGGGCGCCACGCCGCGCGCACGCATCCAGGTGCGGAGCGCCTGGCCACTGGTCGGACTGGTCGGCCGTCCCGGTCAGCCGCTGACGATCCACACCAGCGTCACAAACCTCTCGACACGCCCGTTCCCTCGACACGCCACCTACGGCCGCCGGCTGGTGCGACTGGGCGCCCAGCTCTGCAACGCGACCGGCAGCGTCATCAATCGCGACTACGCGCGCGCCTGGCTGCCATCGGACCTCGCGGCTGGCGCCACGATGGAGGTGCCGATCGAGGTACCGGCTCCTGCCGAGCGCGGCCGCTACGCGCTGAAGTTCGATCTGGTCTGCGAAGGCATCGACTGGTTCGAAGCGTGCGGCTCGCCCACCACGCTGACGCCGCTGCGCATCTGGTAGGAGGATCCTAGGAGCCTGGACCCCCGCTTTCCGCCATCAGCAGGTGGCAGGTGGAGGTGCCCATCATCATGACGAAGGTGCAGGGCCCAGCCACGCCACCCCCGAGCACCGCGGCGTGCGCGTCGATGATGGAGGCTGCCACCGCGGTGCCGAATGACAGGCCGAGCCGCGCCGCCCACTCCTCTGTCAGCCTTCCGACCGCCGTGCCTGGCGCCACGACGGGGCTGGCGACCTTCACGTCGTAGAGATTCTCGAACCCCGGATGGAGCTCGGCCAGATACTCCCGGCTCGGATTGCCCTCCTGCTTGTGCCACGTGCCCTTGTAGCCCCAATGCCGTTCAGTTAACACCCTGCCGTCATTCCGGGGCCGCCGAGCGGAACCCG
>ERZ1292640.4434-Hain-H43-02um-R1-4434-length-10688-cov-9_pt1 | contig 10688 bp, 6 predicted proteins | sample MGYA00564404_ERZ1292640 | MGnify/ENA primary metagenome ERZ1292640 (study PRJEB36523, sample SAMEA6512636) | groundwater metagenome | collected 2019-01-08 | study: AquaDiva: Metagenomics assemblies of 32 groundwater samples | reverse complement strand
AAAGTAACTGAGAACAAAGGGAAGCGAACGAGTGGCGTCGATTGCGAACTTTGGGACACGCCAACAAAGAAATGGAATGCGATTAGTTGTCTGACCCCCAAAGGGTACCGGGCTCGCCCCCTCAGGCGGGTCTATATCCCGAAGGCCAATGGAAAGGAACGCCCGCTGGGTATACCGACCATGAAGGACAGAGCCATGCAAGCACTTTACTTGCTTGCGCTGGAACCCGCTGTGGAATGTGCGTCTGATCCGAACTCGTATGGGTTTCGGAAAGGACGATCAACACACGACGCGCGCAGCCAGTTGTTTGTATCCCTATCCCAGAAGGCCTCGGCCCAATGGGTGCTGGATGCGGATATCTCTGGGTTCTTTGACAACATCAACCACGAGTGGCTGCTGAACCGGGTTCACATGAACAAGGGGATGCTCGCCAAATGGTTGAAATCAGGAGTAGTGGACAAGGGTCAGCTCCTGCGCACGGACGATGGCACGCCTCAGGGCGGCATCATTTCGCCGACATTAGCGAACATCACCCTCAATGGGCTGGAAACGGGGCTTGCGCAATTCCTTCGGGAAGAGCTGGGCACGGGCAATGCACAGAAGGGGAAGGTGCACTTGGTGCGATATGCAGACGATTTTGTAGTGACAGGTAGCTCGAAAGAGCTGCTTCAAACTGTGATCCAACCGTGGATAGTGAAGTTCCTGCGCGAGCGGGGACTGACGCTGTCCGAGGAAAAGACACGCATTGTGCATATTGACCAAGGTTTTGATTTTCTGGGGTGGAACTTCCGAAAATACGGAGGCAAGCTACTCATCAAACCGAGCCAGAAGAACGTGAAAACGTTTTATAGCAAGGTAAAGGAGATCATCGCCACGTCGCTATCGGTTCCAACGGAAACGCTCATACAGCGCTTGAATCCAGTCCTGAAAGGCTGGGCTCAGTATCACAAAGGGACGGTCGCAAAGCAGACCTTCAACGCCGTTGACCACCTGATTTACTGGAGGTTAACGCGCTGGGGTTTGCGCAGACATCCCCGCAAATCCGGGAGTTGGGTGTATGCCCATTACTGGAAGCAGTGCGGCTCACGCCGTCGATTCGCGGGGTTGCAAGATGACCTGGCCGGGAATAACGAACGAATACCGCTCCCGCTGTATTCTTTGGCGGACATGAAAATTGTTCGTCACGTCAAAGTGAAGGGGGATTACAACCCTTTCCACCCGGATTGGGTTGCCTATGGGGAGAAGCTACAGGTGCAAAGGATGGGTGACGCCATCTGGAGCATTCAACGGGCCTCCCTGTGGTTCGGCCAAGGTGGTATTTGCGCTCTCTGTGAGCAGGAAATAGACATGGCTGATGAAAACATGCACGACCACCATATCGTGTATCGGCAGCTAGGAGGAAGTGATGCTCTCTCCAATCGGATGCTGTTACATCCGATCTGTCACAGGCGTGTCCACGCCCTAGGTTTGAAGGTTATCAAGCCGGTCTCCAGCACGGGAGACTTTAATCTGGCGAAGTAGTCGAAGGTTATGCAACCTGATGACGCTGTGTAGCCAGTGGTCGTGCGTGAGCCGTGTGCGGTGAAAGTCGCAAGCACGGTTCTTTGGGGGGGATATCATCGCAAGATGGTATCCCTACCCTCCATTTTAACTTTGAGCGCCTGGTGGGGTCTGGCCACGGCCATTGGCGCCGCGCTGGCCTATGCCATCCTGGCGTTGGCCACTGCGCGTTTGAGCGAAACCACCACGCGTGGAGTGCTCCTGCTGGCCTGGCTGCTGCATGCGCTCGCCCTGGCCGAGGGACTGCTCGGCGAACCGCCGCGGTTCGGGTTTGCACCGGCCCTGTCCATGACCGTCTGGCTGGTGCTGAGCGTTTATGCGGTGGAAAGCCGGCTGTTTCCGCAGCTCAAGGCACGCTGGACGCTGGCCGGCCTGGGCAGCGCAGCCGTCCTGCTGGCACTGGTGTTTCCCGGTACCAGCTACCACGTGATTGCCTCGCCCTGGCTGCCTTTGCACTGGGCGCTGGGCATTGCGTCCTACGGCCTGTTTGCCGCCGCCGTGGTCCATGGCTGGCTGATGAACCGCTCCGAGCGCTCCATCCGCTCCGCCACGCAGCCCGACACCGGCGTGCCCCTGCTGACCCTGGAACGGCTGACCTTTCGTTTCGTGCAGGCCGGTTTTGTGCTGCTGACCGCCACGCTGCTGGTGGGCTGGCTGTTTGCCGAAACCCTGTACGGCCCGGGCCTGGCCGGACAATGGAACCACAAGACCATTTTCTCGGTGCTGGCCTGGATCACCTTCGCCGGCCTGCTGATCGGCCGGGCGCGCCTGGGCTGGCGCGGGCGGCAGGCGGTGCGGGTGCTGTATCTGGGCTCAGGCCTGCTGCTGCTCGGTTATGTGGGCTCGCGTTTTGTCCTTGAAGTCATTTTGAAGCGCGTATGAAATACCTGTTGGTGATTGTCCTGGCACTGGTGGTCCTCTGGCTCTGGCGAAGCAACCGGCGCACCGGACAGCCGGACAGGCCACCCGCGCCGCCGGCCGGCCGCCCCGGCAAGCCGGCCACCGAAGTCGTGGCATGCGCCGTCTGCGACGTGCACCTGCCCCGTTCGGACGCGCTGCCCGGCGGCAACGGGTTTTACTGCAGCGACGCGCACCGTCGCCAAGCCGAGGGTTGATGACCAGGGCGGCTCCGGACTCCGGAAATTCCTGGTTTGGACCGGTAGAAAAATCCGGCGCCTGGGAATCGGACGCCAGCGGCGAGTCCTTCGGACGGCTGTGGCGGGCATTCATGGCGGCCCGCGTGACACTGGCCACCGTGCTGCTTGCCTTGCAAGCCTCCATTTATGCCTTGGGCCAGCCCGTCAGCAAGCCCATGATCGCACTGTGCGTGACCTATTTTGTTGCGGCGCTCGCCGTCCGTATCTGGGCCCGTCCGAAACCGCCGGGCAGCACCTTCGATGCCCAATGGCTCTCCACGGTCGGCGTCGATGTACTGGCGTTTTCGGCGCTCAATTTCCTGCAGTCAGGGTCTATCAACTACACGGCGCTGTTCGCGCTGCCGGTGCTGCTGGCTTCCGTGCTGGGCCCCATCCTGCTGGCCCTCGGTACCGCTGCCAGCGTGGCGCTGCTGCTGCTGGCCGATGCCTGGTGGGCCTCCCTGCAATTGCCGGGCGACGCCACGGCGCGCTTTCTGCAGGCTGGTCTGAGCGGGTCAGGTTTTTTCATCATCGCCCTGCTGGCCAACCAGCTGGCCATGCGTCTGTCGCGGGAACAAAAGCGGGCCGAACGCAGCCACTCGGCCGCACGCATGCAGACCCAGGTCAATGAACTGGTGATCGACACGCTGGTCGACGGCGTGCTGGTGATCGATACGAACGGCATCGTGCACGCGGCCAACCCGGCCTCCCTGCGTTTGCTGGCCATCCAGGATACGGCGCGCGCGGCCCCCTTCGTGCTGGCCGCCGAGACGGCCTGGCAACCGCTGGCGGCGCTGGCGCAGCTGACGTTCGAGCAGCGCAAGCCACTGCAGGCCGATGTGAGCCTGGAGCATGCATCGCGCCATGCCCGTCGCCTGCAGGCGCGCACCCGGCTGGCCGCCTCGCGCGACGGCTCGCACGAGAGTCTGTGCGTGATGTTCCTGGAAGACCTGCGGGAAATGGAAGCCAGGGTGCGCACCGAAAAAATGGCGGCGATGGGGCGCATGTCGGCCGCTGTGGCCCATGAGATCAGGAACCCGCTGGCGGCCATCACGCAAGCCAATGCCCTGCTGGAGGAAGACCTGCAGGACCCCGGGCAGCGACAGCTCACAGGCATGGTCAGCCAGAACGCACAGCGGCTTGCCAGGATCGTCGAGGAAATCCTCAACATCTCCCGCGTTCAGGAGCAGGCACCCCAGGTGCTGACAAGCGCCCTGCCGCTCGATGACACGGTGCAGCACATCTGCTCGGACTGGACACAGCAAACGGCACCGGGCCAGCGGCTGCGCCTGCGTGCGGGTGCGGGTCCCACCGCCGTGCTGTTCGAGGGCGAGCACCTGCGGCGACTGATGGTCAACCTGCTGGACAACGCACTGCGTTATGCCAGCGCTGCAGGCGATGCGATACAGGTCACCACCGAAATCACCGCCGCCGGACAACCCCGACTGTCGGTCTGGAGCGACGGGCAACCGCTCGAAAAAACGGTGCAGTCGCATCTGTTCGAGCCGTTTTTCTCCTCGGAGAGCCGCTCCAGCGGGCTGGGCCTGTATATCTGCAGGGAGCTCTGCGAACGGCATGGTGCACTCATAGGCTACCAGCGGGCCATCCACAACACGGTGGAAGGCAACGAGTTTTTTGTTATCTTCCGGCCAGCCGTCGCCGCGGAAGCTTTGTCCCAGACGGGTTTTGACACAATGTGGTCTGACATCCAGGGGACACCATGACTCTCCCGACGCAAGCGCACATACTGGTGATTGACGATGAGCCCGACCTGCGCACCCTCTACGAGCTGACCTTGCTGCGCGAAGGCTACCGGGTCGAGGCCGCTGCCGACCTGGCCCAAGCGCGCGCCCATCTGCAGCAACGGCGCTTTGACGCCGTGATCACCGACATGCGCCTGCCCGACGGGCTGGGCCTGGAACTGCTGCGGGAGATGGTCGCCCAGCAGCGTCCCGAACGCTGCGTGGTCATCACCGCCCACGGGTCCGCCGAAAATGCAGTGGAAGCGCTGAAGGCCGGCGCTTTCGACTACCTGACCAAACCGGTGGACCTCAAGCAGTTTCGCGGCGTGGTGGCGTCGGCCATCCAGGGCCCGGCGACTCCCACGGCTGTCCAGGAGCGCAGCAGGCCCGGCAGCGAGGACGCAACAGCTGCACCCAGGGGCGGCCGGCCGGCGGATGCATCACTGACACTGCAGCGCCTGGTCGGCGAATCGGCTGTGATGCAGGCGGTCAAGGCCCGCATCGTCAAGGTCGCCAGCAGCATGGCACCGGTACTGATCCAGGGCGAGTCCGGCACCGGCAAGGAACTGGTGGCGCGGGCCGTGCACGACTGCAGCCATCGCGCGGCAGGGCCCTTTGTCGCCGTCAACTGCGGCGCCATTCCGGAAAACCTGCTGGAAGCCGAATTTTTCGGGGCCCGCAAAGGCGCTTACACCGGCTCGGCACAGGACAGGCTCGGTTATTTTCAGTCGGCCAAAGGCGGCACCCTTTTTCTGGACGAGATCGGCGACCTGCCGCTGGCGATGCAGTCCAAGCTGCTGCGTGCCATCCAGGAGCGGGTCGTCCGTCCGCTGGGCTCCACCCAGGAAGACACGGTGGATGTGCGCATTGTCAGCGCCACCCACAAGGATCTGGCCGCGGCAGTGGCCGCCGGCACATTTCGCCAGGATTTGTACTACCGGCTCAACGTCATTGAAATCAGCATCCCGCCGCTGCGTGAGCGCCGCGAGGACCTGCCCGCCCTGTGTCGGGACCTGCTCGGAAGGATTTGCCGGGAGTCGGGCTTTCACATGCCGGACATCTCCGGCCAGGTCCTGGCCACCCTGCAGCAACATCCCTTCCACGGCAACGTCAGGGAACTCGAGAACCTGTTGCACCGGGCCATGGCTCTCGGCGAAGGTGGCGACCTGCACCTCGAGTCGCCGCCTGCCGAATATGTCGCCGTGCCGGAAAACCTGCAGGATTTTCTTGACGGGCAGGAGCGCAGCATCCTGTCCAAGGTCCTGCAGGAAACCGGCTTCAACCGCACGGCGGCAGCCGCCAAGCTGGGCATCAGCCTGCGCCAGATCCGTTACCGGATTGCCCGCCTGAACATCGTGACGCCGCAGGGCGATGAAGCAGCCGATGAACCCTCGTGAGGCGATGTCCGCACTGTGGCAGGAGGGCTGGTACCGTTACGCCAGGGCGCAGGCCTCGCCAAACTACGGTCCGCGGCCTGCGTCGGCTTGCATCGACCTGATCGTCATCCACTCCATCAGCCTGCCGCCTGGCGAATTTGGCAATGGCCAGGTGCAGCGCCTGTTCACCAACCAGCTGGACTGGGACGCCCATCCCTATTTTCAGTCGATACGCGGCTTGCAGGTGTCTTCCCATTTTTTCATCACCCGGTCCGGGGAACTCTGGCAGTTTGTCAGCTGTGATGCACGCGCCTGGCATGCGGGCGAATCCGACTACCGCGGCAAAAGCAACTGCAATGACGACTCGATTGGCATCGAGCTCGAGGGCCTGGAAGGAGGGCTGTTCGAACCGGCCCAGTACGAAACCCTGGCCAGCGTCTGCGCGGCGCTGCTGCGCCACTACCCGATCGCGTACCTGGCTGGCCATGAGCACATTGCACCCGGCCGCAAGCAGGACCCGGGCCCCGGCTTCGAGTGGTCACGGCTGCAGGATTCGCTGGGCTTGCCGGCTAAGTGTTTTCCCGCAAGCCCCTGACAGACCTGACGGTGCCCGCTTGGTCGCCGTCCGCGACCATCGGAATCACTGATCGCCTTGCAAGCCGCATGAACACGCGATCGGCACACATCCGGCCGATCGATGCCCAGCTTCGGGGCGCCCATGAGGACCCAAGCTTGTGCATTTTTTCCCGCAAAAAAAAGCCACAAAAAGTAAGCGGAATGTGACGAAGCGATTCAGGACCGATACACTACCTGTAGTGCTTGAAATCACTCCAGACCCTAGGTATAGTGTCTTAGCCCCAATACCGATGGATGGATTCAGGTGCCCAACAGCCCCAAGGAAAGCCCGCCACCAAGCCAGCCACAGGCAACCGTCAGCCCTTCTTCCTGTCCTGAATCACATCGAACTCACCAACAACAAAGCACAACGAGGAAAACATGCAAACAGCCCAACACGCAACCCCCACCCCCGCCGGCATGCCTGCCGCACACCAGTCTCCTGCCAGCAGCGCCCACGCCAGCTCCCTGGCCCACTACCAGATCATCCGCCGCAACGGCGCGGTGGTTCCGTTTGAGCCGAACAAGATCGCCGTGGCAATGATGAAGGCTTTCCTCGCGGTGCACGGCACCCAGGGCGCGGCCTCGGCCAGCGTGCGCGAAACCGTGGACGGCCTGACTCAGGCCGTCATGCGCGCCCTGATGCGCTCACGCCCGGGCGGCGGCACCTTCCATATAGAAGACGTGCAGGACCAGGTCGAGCTCGGCCTGATGCGCGGCGGCCACCACGAGATCGCCCGCGCCTACGTGCTGTACCGCGAAAAACGCACGCAGGAACGCGCACGCCAGCCGCAGACGCCCGCCACCCAGGCGCCACAGCTGCACGTGCTGGACGGCGGAAAAAAAGTCACGCTGGACATCGGCAAGCTGCAGGCGCTGATTGAAGCCTCCTGCGCCGGCCTGGGCGCCGAGATCAAGCCCGACCCCATCGTGCAGGAAACCATGCGCAACCTGTATGACGGTGTGCCGATCGACGAGGTCTACAAGGCATCCATCCTGGCGGCCCGCACCCTGATCGAAAAAGACCCGGACTACACCTACGCCACCGCGCGCCTGCTGCTGCACACGATACGCCGCGAAGTGCTGGGCGAGGAAGTCACCCAGGAAGACATGGGCACCCGGTACGCGGAGTACTTTCCCCAGTTCATCGCCAAGGGTGTGCAAAACGAGCTGCTCGATGAAAGACTGCAGCAGTTTGACCTGGAGCGCCTGGGCGCCGCGCTCAAGCCCGAGCGTGACCTGAAATTCGACTATCTCGGACTGCAGACCCTGTTCGACCGCTACTTCCTGCATGTGCGCAAGCAGCGCATCGAGCTGCCGCAGGCGTTCTTCATGCGTGTGGCCATGGGCCTGTCGCTCGACGAAATCGACCGTGAAGCCCGCGCCATCGAGTTCTACGAAATCATGTCCTCCTTCGACTTCATGTCGAGCACGCCGACCCTGTTCAACGCAGGCACGCTGCGTTCGCAGCTGTCGTCCTGCTACCTGACCACGGTCGCCGACGACCTGGGCGGCATCTACGACGCCATCAAGGAAAACGCGCTGCTGTCGAAGTTCGCCGGCGGGCTGGGCAACGACTGGACACCGGTGCGCGCACTCGGCGCCCACATCAAGGGCACCAACGGGGAGTCGCAAGGCGTCGTTCCTTTCCTCAAAGTGGTCAACGACACCGCCGTGGCGGTCAACCAGGGCGGCAAACGCAAAGGCGCGGTCTGCGCCTACCTGGAAACCTGGCACCTGGACATCGAGGAGTTCCTGGAGTTGCGCAAGAACACCGGCGACGACCGCCGCCGCACGCACGACATGAATACCGCCAACTGGATTCCAGACCTGTTCATGCGCCGCGTGATGGAAAAGGGCAGCTGGACGCTGTTCTCGCCATCGGACACGCCGGACCTGCACGACAAGTTCGGCATCGAGTTCGAGAAAGCCTACACCGCCTACGAAGCCAAGGCCGAACGCGGCGAAATCAAGCCCGCCCGCAAGCTGCAGGCCATCGACATGTGGCGCAAGATGCTCTCGATGCTGTTCGAGACCGGCCATCCCTGGATCACCTTCAAGGACGCCTGCAATGTGCGTTCGCCCCAGCAGCACGTGGGTGTCGTTCATTCGTCCAACCTGTGCACCGAAATCACGCTCAATACCAGCGACACCGAAACCGCGGTCTGCAACCTCGGCTCGGTGAACCTGGTCCAGCACCTGAAAGACGGCGCGGTCGACCACGAAAAACTCAAGAAAACCATCACCACGGCCATGCGCATGCTGGACAACGTGATCGACATCAACTACTACGCGGTCAAGAAGGCCCGCGACTCCAATATGCGCCACCGTCCCGTCGGCCTGGGCATCATGGGCTTCCAGGACTGCCTGTACGAGCTACGCATTCCCTACGCCTCGGATGCGGCCGTCGAGTTCGCCGACAAATCCATGGAAGCGGTCTGCTACCACGCCTACTGGGCCTCCACCGAGCTCGCCAAAGAGCGCGGCAAATACACCAGCTACAAGGGCTCGCTCTGGGACCAGGGCATCCTGCCGCTGGACACGCTGGACCTGCTGACCAAACAGCGCGGCGGCTACCTGGAAGTGGATCGCTCGGCGACGCTGGACTGGGACGCGCTGCGCCAGAAAATCGCAGCCGACGGCATGCGCAACTCCAACTGCGTGGCCATCGCACCGACCGCCACCATCTCCAACATCATCGGCGTGGACGCCTGCATCGAGCCCTGCTTCGGCAACCTCTCGGTCAAGTCCAACCTGTCCGGTGAATTCACGGTCATCAACCACTACCTGGTGCGCGACCTCAAGCGCCTGGGTTTGTGGGACGACGTGATGGTGGTGGACCTCAAACACTTTGACGGCTCGCTGCGCCCTATCGACCGCGTGCCGCAGGACATCAAGGCGCTGTATGCCACGGCGTTCGAGGTCGATGCCACCTGGCTGGTTGAAGCCGCGTCACGCCGCCAGAAATGGATTGACCAGGCGCAGTCGCTCAACATCTACATGGCCGGCGCCTCGGGCAAGAAGCTCGACGACACCTACAAGCTCGCATGGCTGCGCGGCCTGAAGACCACCTACTACCTGCGCACCATGAGCGCGACGCATGCCGAGAAGTCCACCGTGAAAGCCGGCAAGATGAATGCGGTCGCTTCCGGCAACACCGATGACACCGGCAGCATGAACGCACTCGATGCGGCAGCAGCCACAGCGCAGGCGCAGATGAATGCGTCACCTGCGACGGACATCAAGTTTTGCGCGATCGACGATCCAGGATGTGAGGCCTGCCAATAAAAAACGGATCAAGGCGCCGGAAAAATCCGGCGCCTGATTCGATGTAATTGAGCAACACTAATTCAGAGCGATGTGAATGAACACTTTTCATTTTGTATCGCTGCTTTCATAATCCAACTTATTGGAAACATCTATGTTGACCTGGGACGAAGAAGCTAAACCATCGTTGCAAAAACCTCTTGCCAGCGCCCTTCCTGAAGGCCGCTCGATGGAACTTCCGCCTCTTTCTTTGCAGCCCCATGCTGCAGCCCGCATGCTCGACGACAGCGCCCTGACTTCTTCAGGCGTGCGAGCAACACCGGCCACGGTGGCGCCCACCGCCCACCGCGTCAAAGCCGCCGACAAACGCATCATCAACGGCCAGACCGACGTGAACCAGCTGGTTCCGTTCAAGTACAAATGGGCCTGGGAAAAATACCTGGCCAGCTGCGCCAACCACTGGATGCCGCAGGAAGTGAACATGACGCGCGACATCGCGCTCTGGAAAGACCCGAACGGCCTGACGGAAGACGAACGCCGTCTGGTCAAGCGCAACCTCGGTTTCTTCGTCACCGCCGACTCGCTGGCCGCCAACAACATCGTGCTGGGCACTTACCGGCACATCACGGCCCCCGAGTGCCGCCAGTTTCTGCTGCGCCAGGCGTTTGAAGAAGCCATTCACACCCACGCCTACCAGTACATCACCGAATCGCTGGGCCTGGACGAAAGCGAGATCTTCAACGCCTACAACGAAGTGCAGTCGATCCGGGACAAGGACCAGTTCCTGATTCCCTTCATCGATGCCATCTCGGACCCCAACTTCAAGACCGGTACCCAGGAAGCGGACCAGACCCTGCTGAAGTCGCTGATCGTGTTCGCCTGCCTGATGGAAGGCCTGTTCTTCTACGTCGGCTTCACGCAGATCCTGGCGCTGGGCCGGCAGAACAAGATGACCGGCGCCGCCGAGCAGTACCAGTACATCCTGCGCGACG
>ERZ1292640.4429-Hain-H43-02um-R1-4429-length-10693-cov-11_pt1 | contig 10693 bp, 11 predicted proteins | sample MGYA00564404_ERZ1292640 | MGnify/ENA primary metagenome ERZ1292640 (study PRJEB36523, sample SAMEA6512636) | groundwater metagenome | collected 2019-01-08 | study: AquaDiva: Metagenomics assemblies of 32 groundwater samples | reverse complement strand
TTTCTAATTTTTAAATTTTACCCTCTAAAATTGCTAATCTAATATTCTTCATTAATTCAAGATAAAACTCCAAATTATTTAAACTTGCTAAATATCCTGCTAGTGGATCATTAATTTTAAATAAATGATGAAGATAAGCTTTTGAATATTTTTTTAACATTGTTAATTTGCTATTTTCATTTATTAGCGAAAAATCTTTAGCAAATTTTGCGTTAGTTAAATTTATTGTTTTATAAAAAGCCCTCACCCCATGCTCTTTTTCTACGGACGCTAAGAGTGGGAGAAAGACTGGGGATAAAGGATAAAATAATCTACCATGACGACCTTCGCGAGTTGGAATAACACAATCAAACATATCCCAACCCATTCGCGCGCAATTGACAATGTCTTCTGGTGAACCGATTCCTAAACCAAAACGCAATTTATTTTCTGGTATTGAATCTGCTGTAAATTGCAAGGCATCTTTTAAAAATTTTCCATCATTATCAATATGGCGAGCGCCAAAACCATAACCATCAAAACCCAATTTAGTTAATTCTTCTGCGCATAATTGACGCAGTTTTTTATTATCGCCACCTTGAATAACCGCAAACAACATCGGTTGTTTTTTTCCAACTAAACAACGTTTTTCAATTTGCTTATTAAATTCTATTAAACAACGTTTAGCCCATGCAACAGTTCTATTAACAGCTTGGCTAATTTGACTATCTGTATAATTATTTGGCGGACAATCATCTAAAACAACCATCATATCAACACCTAAAGTAAACTGAATTTGAATAGATTTTTCTGGCGTTAATTCGTATCTTGCTCCATTTAATGGGGATTTAAAAATAACTTTATCATCAGTAATTTTACCATTATTTTTATTTTTATGTATTAAAGAAAAAACCTGATAGCCTCCACTATCTGACAAAATTGGATGTTGCCAATCCATAAAATTATGAACTCCACCGCTTTTTTTTATTATATCCATCCCTGGCTGCAAAAAAAGATGATAAGTATTAACAACAAAAGCATCTAATCCCAAAGCAAACAAATCTTCATTGCTTAAATTCTTAATAACAGCTCGAGTAGCATCTGGCATAAAAAAGGGAGTTTCAATCTTACCGTGAGTAGTTTTTATTAATCCCAAACGAGCATTTGATATTTTAGATTTTTTTAATAGTTTAAACATAGAAATAAAATTTTCAATTTTTCACCACAAAAACGTGTATTAGCTATTTTCTCTTAAAATTAACTCTACATCATTTTCTTCAAACTCTGGCCAATATTTTTTTAAAAAAATTAATTCACTACGATATGCCTGCCACAACATAAATCCAGAAAATTGTTGTTTACCTGAAGTTTTTATAATAATATCCAAATCAGGCAAATCCCCTTGATATAAATATTTTTTAATTAGCCCCTCATGAATCTGTTCTATTTCAATTTTATTTTTTATTAATTTACGTATTGCATCAACTATTTCCGCTCTTCCACCATAATTTAAACAAATATTAATTGTTCCCGCCTGATTAGCTCTAGTTTTTTCCATAACATCATAACAACTTTGAGATAAATCGCCTGGCAATTCATCAATTCTGCCACTAACAAGTAATTTATATTTTTTTCGTTGCGCTTCACTTAATAAATCTTCAGTTATTACTTGCTTTAATAATTTCATTAAATAATTAATTTCTTCTTGCGAACATTGCCAATCTTCAGCAGAAAATACAAAAAAAGAAACTATTTTTACTCCACGAGAAAAAAACCATTCAGGAGCGCATACCATTTTTTTATAACAATATGCGTGTCCTTCGAAAATTGGCAAATTTCTTTCTAACACCCAATCATTACTACCGTCCATAATAATACCAATATGAGCTGGAGTTATTTGATTTTTTGGTTTTGTTTCTGGCATAATTTTTTACAAGATTTTTACCAACTTTATTCTATCTATTGCTCCACTAATTATTTTTATATTACTATTATTCGTATTAAATTGTTGTGATAAAAATTTTATCAATTCAATATTTGCTTTACCTTTAATAGGCGTGGCTGCTAAATCAATTTTTATTGTTTCATCAGCCATTAAATTTTTAACACAAGTTTTAATAGCATTAGGATGAACCTTAACGCGCAAATAAACTTCTCCTTTATCTAATAATATTTTTTTAAATTTCACCAAATAATCTATATTCATAATTCATTGAGTCTGTCGCCAAATACCATATCCGGCGACAGACACCTGACTTAACGCATAAAACTATGTTGTTTATAAAAAATTCTCTTAACTATTTCAACTAAAATCAAATAAACAATCACCAAACAAGCGATAGATAATAAAATATTTATTGGTAAAGGCGAAAATTTGAAGAATTTACCGAGTGAAGTATATGGTATCAACCAACCAACCGCCACTGCGGTAAAAGTACTAAAAATTAACCATTTACTAGCTTTGCTTTGCAAAAAAGGAATTTGCTTTGTTCTAATAATATGAATGACTAAAGTCTGAGTTGCTAATGATTCTAAAAACCAACCTGTTTGAAAAGCTGATTCTCCAAGTTTAAAAACGAAAAATAACAGAAAAAAAGTCAAGAAATCAAAAATAGAACTAATTGGTCCAAAAGTATACATAAACTTTTTAATAAAATTTAGATCCCATTTTCTCGGCTTATTTACCCAATCATCATCAACCTTATCTGTCGGAATTGTCACCTGCGAAAAATCGTAAATAAAATTATTTAATAAAATTTGAATTGGTAGCATTGGCAAAAAAGGAATGAAAAAGATTGCCCCCAAAACGCTAAACATATTACCAAAATTAGAACTCAACCCCATCATAATATATTTCATTGTATTACCAAAAGCGCGCCGACCCTCAATAACCCCTTCAATAATTGGCTGAAGATTTTTTTTAGTCAAAATAATATCAGCAGATTCTTTTGCTATATCAACAGCATTATCAACAGAAATGCCAATGTCAGCTGCTTTTAATGACAAGGCGTCATTAATTCCATCGCCCAAATATCCAACAACATCTTTATTATTTCTCAAAATAGTAATAATCCTGCTTTTTTGATTAGGAGAAAATCTAGCAAAAATAGTAGTTTTTTTGATTTTAATAAACAAAGCATTATCTGTTAAACCATCAATGTCTTTACCCAAAAGTACACCTTTAACTTCTAGTCCAACATCACAACAAATCTTTTGTGAGACCAACTCATTATCACCTGTAATTACTTTTACTTCTATCCCATATTTTTTTATCTGTTCCAAAATAGGCTCTAAATCTTTTTTAGCTGGATCTAAAAAAGATATAAAACCAAGAAATTCTAATTTTTCTTCGTCTAAATGGGTATATTTATCTTTAGGTTGCAAATCAGATTTAGTGGCAATAGCCAATACACGGTATCCTTCAGCGCTTAACTTATGATAATAATCAATCGCAATATTTTTATATTTTTCTGTTAGTACTGTTTTTTTATTATTCTCAAAATAATAATCACACTTCATTAATATTTCTTCTGGCGCGCCTTTTGTAATTAAAGTTCTTCCTTCTGGACCAACTACTGCAATGCTTAACATTTTTCGCGTAAAATCGAAAGGAATTTCTTCAACTTTTTGATATTCATCAATAAACGCTTTTTTATATTCCATTACAGCTTTGTCTAATGGATTTTTTACACCAGTTTGATGAAAACTATTTAAATAAGTATATAAAAACACTCGCTCATTATGAACACCAAAAATATCAGTGTAAGTAACTAATTTAATTTTATCCTCTGTTAATGTCCCTGTTTTATCAGTGCATAAAATATTCATACTACCAAAATCAGGGATTGCTGATAACCGTTTAACGATAACGCCAACTTTTGCCATTTTTTGCGATCCACGCGCCATAGCAATAGACATAATCATCGGCAATAATTCAGGCGTAACGCCTACCGCAATAGCAATAGCAAAAATAAATGACTCAAGAATATCTTGTTTTATTAACGAATTACATAACATTATCAACAAAACCAAAAAAAATACCACTTTCATGATAAAAAACCCAAATTTGGTAATGCCTAATTCAAAATCACTTTTTTCATCTTTTTTTAAAATATTTTTAGCTATTTTACCAAATCTCGTATTTTGTCCAACATTAAAAACCACCGCCAATGCTGTGCCACTTACAACATTTGAACCCAAAAAAACTAAATTATTATTAATATTCTCTGCTTGATTAACCAATATAACATCAGATATTTTTTCACAAGGAAACGACTCTCCTGTTAATACTGATTGATTAACAAAAAAATCATCAGCTTCAATAATTCTAGCATCAGCCGGCACCAAATCACCAGAGCTTAAAAAAATAATATCACCAAAACAAATCTCTGTTGTTTTTATTTCTTTTTTATTTCCAAAACGAATAACAGTAGCCGTGCTATTTACTTTATCTTTAAGTTTTTTTGCCACGTTATTAGCGTTATGTTCTTCAAAAAAATCTAAAATAACGCTAGCTAGAACCATCGCAATAATAATAATTGAACTAGTAATTTCTTTAAAATAAGCTGAAGTAATTGCAGCAATCAATAAAATTATTATTAAAGGACTTTTAAAATGAGACAAAAATTCCAACACAATATTCATTTCTTTTTTATCAGAAATTTTATTCAGCCCATATCGCTCTAATCTTAATTTGGCTTCTTTATCAGTTAATCCATCTTTTGAAGTCTGTAATTTTTTTAAAATATCAAAAACAGACGAAGAAGAAAAATAATCTATATCACCGACAATATTATTCACTTGAGAATTAATTTTCATTTAATTCTTTTTTTAACTCAACTTTTATTATATATTACTCTTATCATCTAAATTTTTTAATTTCCTCCACCTTTTAATTGCATGAGTTCTAGCTAATTCTTTGGCAATATTAGCGTTAATTTCAGTAAAATCAACTTGATCGGTGTGTCTGGTATTTTTCTTAATTTCTTCAGCGCGACGATGAGCTTCCGCTGCTCTTTCTATATTAATTTCTTCAGCGCGCTCAGCAGTATCAGCCAAAATTACTACTTTATTTTTTAACACCTCTAAAAAACCTCCTGAAATTGATATAATTTCGCTCTCTCCATTTTTTTTCTTAATATAAATAACACCTGGCATCAAACTTGAGACCAATGGAATATGATTAGGTAAAACAGTAATCTCTCCAGCTTTAGTGGGTAAAGTAATTTGTAAAATCTCTTCTTTTAAAACAACTCTTTCTGGAGTTACTATTTCAAAATTTATAAATTTATCAGACATAAAAAAAGGAATCAGAAATTAGAAATTAGGATTTTTTTTCTAATAAGCTAAAAAATCCAACTTTAAACTATATTTTCCCTATCATATAAAAATCACTTTCATTTTTATCATCATGCTTTCCTTCCAAAATTTCTTGAAAATCACGAATAGTATCAACTAATTTTACATATTGACCAGGTCTGCCTGTAAATGTTTCCGCGACAGTAAATGGTTGAGACAAAAATTTCTGAATTTTTCTTGCTCTGGAAACTGTAATTTTATCTTCATCAGATAATTCTTCCATGCCTAAAATAGCAATAATATCCTGCAAATCTTTATATCTTTGTAAAATTCTTTGTACTCCACACGCTGTTTGATAATGAGCTTTACCAACAATTTCAGGGTCAAGAATAATTGAAAAAGAATCAAGAGGATCAACAGCGGGATAAATTCCTAATTCAGTTAAACTTCTAGACAAAACAACTGTTGAATCAAGATGACCAAAAGTTGTTGCTGGAGCTGGATCGGTTAAATCATCAGCAGGCACATAAACAGCCTGGATAGAAGTAATTGAACCTTTGTCAGTAGAAGTAATTCGTTCCTGTAATTCACCCATTTCCGTTGCTAAAGTTGGTTGATATCCAACAGCAGAAGGCATGCGACCTAATAAAGTTGAAACTTCTGAACCAGCTTGAGTAAATCTAAAAATATTATCTATAAAAAATAATACATCTTGATTTTGTTCATCGCGAAAAAATTCAGCAATAGACAAGCCTGAAAGCGCTACGCGAGCACGACAGCCAGGTGGTTCATTCATCTGACCAAAGACAAGAGCTACTTTATCTAATACTCCAGAACTTTTCATTTCATGATATAAATCATTTCCTTCACGACTTCTCTCTCCCACTCCAGCAAAAACAGAATATCCACCATGCTGTTTAGCAATATTATTAATTAATTCTTGAATAATAACAGTTTTACCAACTCCTGCGCCACCAAATAGTCCGACTTTACCACCTTTTAAAATCGGGCAAATTAAATCTATAACTTTAATTCCTGTTTCTAAAATCTCAACTTTAGTTGATTGTTCAATAAATTTTGGCGCTTGGCGATGAATAGGATATCTTTTTTCTGTCTTTGGATCTGGTTGATTATCAATCGACTCACCTAAAACATTGAAAATCCTACCCAAAGTTTCTTTACCAACGGGCACTGTAATATTCACTCCAGTATTAACAACTTCATCTCCACGTTTAAGCCCGTCAGTTGATCCCATAGCGATTGTTCTAACTACATTTGCGCCAACATGCTGTTGTGTTTCTAAAACTAATTTACCGCCTTGTTTATTAATTTCTAAAGCAGCATAAATTTCAGGCAAATCACTTTCAAAATAAACATCAACCACCGCACCGATAATTTGTTTAATTGTACCCTTTTTATTTTCAGACATATTATTTAGCTAATTTTTTATAAATTCAAGTAAATTAAATATTTATTTCATCGCATTTGCTCCTGCTGAAATCTCTGCAATCTCTGCTGTAATTCCAGATTGTCTAGCTTTATTATAAAACAACGTAAGCTCATCAACCATATCCCCCGCTGCATCAGTTGCTTGATGCATTGCTGTCATTCTAGCGCTATGTTCCGAAGCGTTTGATTCTAACAATGCTTGAAATAGTTGAATTTCAATTAATCTTGGCAACATATCATCCAAAACTTCCGAAGGACTTGGTTCAAAAATATATTCATAAGTAAACCCATCTTGCTTTAAATATTTTTCTTCTTTTCCTTCTAAAAAATTCTTATTAATTCCAATTCGCGGATCCTGTCCTATTATACCCAAATATTCATCTTTAGTAGCTATATCAACTGGTAAAAGTTGCTTAACGCGAGGTACTTGCTTAGTCAAGCTAATATAATCAGTATAAGCAACAAAAATTTTATCATATTTTTTTGCCAAATATTCTTTAATAACCAACTGACTAATAGGCAAAATTTCTTTTACTTCACTAATAACATCATATTTAGGAAAATCAGCAACAATATTATAACCAAAATGATTATAAACAGCCGCGCCTTTTTTACCAATTAAAATAAATTCCGTTTCTTTAGTTATATTTTCTTCACTTTTACAATGTTTTTTAATAGCATCATTAATTTTATTAATAATTGCAGTATTAAAACCTCCGCATAATCCACGATTAGAAGTTATTAAAATCACGCCTGTTTTTTTAATTTCTTTTCTTTTCTCTAATAATGGATGAAGTGACTCACCGTTTTTACTAGATGCTCGCGATAAATTTAGAATCATCGACCAACTTAAGTTAGCATAGCTTCTCGTTTTTAAAACCGATTCAATCGCTTTGCGCATCTTAACAACCGCCATCATTTCCATAGCTTTAGTTATTTTTTTAGTACTACTAATTGATTTTATTCTTCTTTTTATATCTCCAGTTGATGCCATAGCTTTTTAATTTTTATTTTATATATTCTAACGTGCTTTTATAATCTTCGATTAATTTTTTCATCTTACTTTCCAACTCATCATTCAAATCTCTTTTTTCTATAATTTCTTTTAAAATATCTGGAGCAGAAGTATTTGCATATTTATACAATCCTAATTCAAATTCAGTAATTTTATCAGGCTGGATATTGTCTAATAAACCAGTAGTAATTGCAAAAAATATTAATATTTGATGAGCTATTGAAACTGGCATATATTGACCTTGCTTAAATATTTCCATTAATCTTTTTCCTCTTTCCAATTTAGCTTTAGTATCAACATCTAAATCCGAACCAAATTGAGCAAAAGCAGCTAATTCACGATATTGCGCTGCTTCTAACCTCATTTTACCAGCAACTTTTTTCATAGCTTTTACTTGCGCTGAACTACCAACGCGAGAAACCGACAAACCTGCGTTAATAGCAGGACGATTACCTTGATAAAATAAATCTGGTTCTAAATAAATTTGCCCATCAGTAATAGAAATAACATTAGTTGGAATATAAGCGGAAACATCGCCAGCTTGAGTTTCAATAATAGGCAATGCTGTAATTGAACCACCACCATAATCTTGATTGAGTTTGCAAGCGCGCTCTAATAATCTAGAATGAATATAAAAAACATCTCCAGGATATGCTTCGCGTCCAGGTGGTCGTCTAAGAAGTAAAGATATTTCACGATAAGCAACCGCATGCTTTGATAAATCATCATAAACAATTAAAACATCTTCACCCTTATCTAAAAAATATTCAGCCATAGCGCAACCAGCATAAGGAGCAATATAAAGCAAAGATGCTGGATCGCTAGCGCAAGCTAAAACTACTGTAGTATATTCCATTGCGCCATGTTCTGTTAATTTTGCCACAATACTAGCCACTTTTGACTTTTTTTGACCAATGGCTACATAAATACATTTTAAATTTTGTCCTTTTTGATTAATAATCGCATCAATAGCAATAGCTGTTTTACCAATTTGACGATCACCAATAATTAATTCTCTCTGACCACGACCAATTGGAATCATAGCATCAATAGCTTTAATTCCAGTTTGCACTGGTTCACTTACTGATTGACGAGCAATAACACCTGGAGCTATTTTTTCAATTGGATTATATTTTTCAACATTAATTTCTCCTTTTCCATCAATTGGCTCACCAAGAGGATTAACTACTCTGCCAATAATAGTTTCTCCAACTGGAACTTCTAAAATTCTATTCAAACATCTTACTTCATCCCCTTCTTTAATAATAGAAGAATCCCCCAAAATAATAACACCAACGCTATCCTCCTCTAGATTCATTGCGACTCCATATATTTTATTAAATTCGGGATTATTCGCATTAATTTGCGCATTATTTGTGCTTGTAAATTCCAACATTTCTGACATCATCACTTCAGAAATTCCAGAAACACGAGCAATCCCATCGCCAACTTCAATAACCCGACCAACGGTTTGCTCTTTAACAGATGATTTAAAGCCTTCAATTTGTTGTTTAAGTTGTTCCACAATAAAATCTTTTGTAGTAGACATAATTATAAAATTTTTAATTTTCAATTTTCAAATAATATTTTAATATTTAAATATTATTTAAAAATTTAAAATTATAAAATTCTATTTAATTAGCTTATTTTTTAACTCGTCTAGCGTTGCTTTTACGCTTCCATCTAAAACCTTATCTCTGTATTTTATAATAACTCCTCCTAATAAACTCTGGTCAACTTTTTGTTTAATTAGTATTTCTTCAGCCTTGCTTAACTTTTTAAGATAATCTATTAATAATTCTTCTGTTTTAATATTAATTTTTTTAGCGCTAGTAATTTCCGCCTCAACAATCCTTTTTTCAAAATTCCAAATTTCTACAAAAAGTTCAATTATCTGATTTGCCTTAGCTAAATCGTTATTATTTTTTAATACCACAGCAAACTCTTTAACAGCATCTTTAAGCTGCTCATTTTCTTTATCCCTAACAATCTGATAAAAATATTGCGCATATTGTTTAGCTGTAGTTTTCATAATAATAAAAAGAAAAATATTTTTTTAATATTTATCTTATTTTTTTAATATTTTTCTAATTAGCTCCTCGTCTTCTTTGCTATCTATTTTTTTCTCTAATATTTTTTCAACTGTTATTAAAATTAAATCAGCTATTTCTTTTTTTATCTCTTTTAAAGTTTGAGCTTTTTCAATTTGCATTTTTTCTTTTTCCTGATTAATAAGCTGACCAATTTCTTCTTTGGCTTTAATCAGCATTGCTTGCTTATTTTCTTCAGCTTGACGATCAGCTTTAGCTAAAATTAAACTAGCTTCTTTTTTAACTTCTGCTAATTTTTCTTTATATTCTTCCTCTGTTTTAACTAATCTTTTTTCTATCTTTTCCGCATCATCTAAACTTTTAGCAATTTTTCCTGAACGATCTGCCATTATTTTTGATAAAGGCTTGAAAACTAAAAAATAAAGTACTAAAAAAACAATAGTAAAATTTACTACCTGAGCAATTAACAATCTAAAATCAATGTGAAATATTTCTATTAAATTTTCCATAAAATCTAAATTAGTCAAAAGTCATTAAATTTTATGAACGTTTGACTTTCTTAACTTTTGACTAATGCGCTATTTAATACTAAAAGCTATAACTAATGCGTAAATAGCGATTGATTCAGCAAAAGCTGAAGCTAATAACATAGGAACTAAAATTTTTCCTGAAGCTTCAGGATTTCTACCAATTGCTTCTGTTGCCTTAGCTCCAATTAAGCCAATACCAATTCCAGGTCCAATCGCGCCAAGGCCAATTGCCAACGCTTTTGCTAACATAGTCATGTCAATACCATTAATCATAAATTTTATATTTATTTAATTAATTAATTAATTTTTTGTTTTCTATTGGGTCTGTCGCCGAATACCGTATTCGGTATAAAATTCCAAATTTTTGTAAA
>ERZ1292640.1888-Hain-H43-02um-R1-1888-length-17134-cov-5_pt2 | contig 10695 bp, 13 predicted proteins | sample MGYA00564404_ERZ1292640 | MGnify/ENA primary metagenome ERZ1292640 (study PRJEB36523, sample SAMEA6512636) | groundwater metagenome | collected 2019-01-08 | study: AquaDiva: Metagenomics assemblies of 32 groundwater samples | reverse complement strand
TTTGAAATATAATTTATTTAGCTGCAATGGGTCCTGAGTTAAATGAAAATCAGGGATTTTTTTATTTATTAATTTCTGATATACTTGGAAATATTTATTAGCAATTATAAAGAAATTGCTCAATAATTTTTCACCTGGGTTATTATTCATATAATTAAAAAATAAAATTACTACCAATCAATGATAAACAAAAGTAAGATTATGTCAATTAATAGTAAGGATTTAATAAGTTTAATTCAATTAGCAATTAAAGAAGATTTTGGAGAGCTCGGAGATATTACAAGCCTTGCTACAATAGAATCTCAAAGGAAAGCAAAATTTGTTATTAGCAATAGAGAAGATATAACATTATGTGGCAATGATATTATTGATATTTCGTTGAAATATTTTGATTCTGAGTTAAATTTAGTTAAAAATTTTAATGACGGAGATTTTATAAAAGCTAATAGTATTATTGCGCAAGGAGAGGGGGGTGCACGTGCAATACTTGCGATTGAGCGCATAATGCTCAATTTGCTTCAGCATCTCTGTGGAATTGCAAGCGCTACAAGGAACTATGTAGACTTAGTTAAACACACAAAAGCAATTATAAGAGATACAAGAAAAACCCTTCCGCTCTATAGAGATATGCAAAAATATGCAGTTAAGATAGGGGGTGGAGAGAATCATCGTTTCACATTAGATGAGATGATATTAATCAAGGATAATCATATTGCTATAGCTGGTGGTGTGGTTCAAGCATTTAGAGTGGCCAAAGCTAAATACCCAAATAAAATTATAGAAATAGAATGCGATACTTTAGAGCAAGTAAAGGAAGCGCTACAAACAAATTGTGAAGAGATTTTATTAGATAATATGTCTGTAGAAGCATTAAAAGAAGCTGTAAAACTAAATAATGGTAGAATGAAGCTTGAAGCTTCTGGTGGCGTTAATATTAATAACGTAAAATCTATTGCAGAAACTGGTGTAGATTATATTGCTATCGGTAGTCTTACGCATTCAGTAAAAGCTAGTGATATTGGTCTTGATATTGATTAAAAATAGGTATAATGGCGCTTACACGAGATCTCGGGCGAAAGCTAGAAGTATTCGCTTAATTTCGTCATCTTGAGCGTAGTTAGAAACTAGTTCATCTACTTTTTGAATTTGGTTTTCGGTTAGCTTCTTTTGTGTAGGCAGTAATTTTTCCTCTTCTGTTTTAAATACAGCCTGAAGTATTTTGATCTGATTAATATATTCATAGCCAAAATAAAAATTAATCTGCTCTTTCAAAATGCCAATATGATAAACTAACTCGGTGCTAGAAGCTGAATTATTAGTTGCTATAAATAAGACATTCTCTTCATTTATTTTGGTGCGTTTAGTTATAATCTTTACAGGAATGGCATATCTAGCAATATTATTTCCTACAATTAAACCCCAGTCTTTAAGAAGCTTCTGATAATAAACACCTTTCTTGCCAAAGTAAGATTTTCCTATAGAAAAAATAAGCTCATCTAGTTTTTTCAAACCCTGAAAACTCATTTTCCTTCCTTAAGTTTTATGAGTATCTCTCTGAATTCTTCTATAACAGAAATATATAAACTCTTTTTAAAAGATACTATAACTTGAGGAAGTTCTTCCATTTTTATCCATTTCCATTCAGTAAATTCTGCATGCCCTTCATGAATATTTATGTCTTTATCTTCGCCTAAATATTTTAATAAAAACCATTTCTGTCTCTGCCCGCGATAGCGCCCATTCCATAATTTGTTGATTAAGTAAGATGGTAAGTCATATTTATACCATTGTTTTGTTTGAGCTAAGATTTCAGCTTTGTCTGTGCCAATTTCTTCTTTCATCTCACGAAAGACAGTGTTTTCAGGCAATTCTCCTTCATCTATTCCGCCTTGTGGCATTTGCCAAGCTTCAGTTCTTGAATCGATTCTACGGCCAACGAAGACTTCAAGCTTTGAGTTGAGTATCATTAGGCCGACGCTCGGGCGATATGGTAATTTCTTTATATATTCTTCCTCCAAATTCTTCATTGTGTAACCTTCTTAATATTTTGATTTTTACGTTGCAGGGTTAAGTTATAAAAATCTTTTATAGACAGGATTCTTATTCCCTTCTGCTCAAGTTTAGGGGCCCAGTTTTTTAATATTTCTATAGTTAGAGGCAGTGGGCTTGTTGTTGCGATTGCAGAACCATTTTCTATAGCTAGTTTTTCCAATTCTTCTAATTTTCCATTTATATATTCTTCTGAAATAATTTCATCTAGAATTAAGTCATTTGCTAAAATATGAAATGAGCTTTTCTCTGCAAGTTGATAAACTAAAGACGATTTATCCTGCTTTCCGCATAAAAATATAACATTCTTTTTTTGTAAAATTTTTAGGAACCATTCAGTTTCGCTAAATGAATTAGTGTAAACTTCATCTTTATTTGTGTAGATACCTTGGTTATCCTCAAGATTGTCAAGGATATTGTATAAAAGCTTTTGATTTATATCTAATGAATTATCAAAACGTAAACTATTTTCATCATAACTATCGTCTTGCAAAGGGACATTGATCATGAGATTATGTTCTTTTAATAAAGAATTTTCTATTTCTTTTGAATCTTGAGAAATAAAACCAAAGTTTATTTCTTTTGGGAGGCTTAGAATATCTAATGCTTTAATAACATCCAATCCTTCAACTAATATTGCAATAATTGGCTTTCCATCATCATTTTCTTTTATTATTGGATCGGGACCCTCATTAAGAATCATTTCGTTTCGAGTAAGTGAAACTATAATTTTTTGCTTAGCAATTTCAGCTTTGTAGATAAGCTCATTTTTCTTAATAAAAAATACAAAAGCCAATATAATTAAGATAATTAAGGATAAAATAATCGTAATTATGGCTTTTTTGTTATTTTTAAATATCTGACAATTAAAAATCATATTATATTCTCATTGTTTTTAAGTTAGTATAGTCACCATAAGTCTAGATGTCTATTATAATAGAAATTAATTTAAGGTAATAATATGCATTGGAACAGCGAAGCTATAGTGCTAAAACAAAATCCATTCAACGATGATAAGTTGTTGTGCTGGATTTTTAGTGAAACAGATGGTCTTTATAAAGGCTTGATTAGCTTAAATAAAAAAACCAGAAATCAAATACAAGTAGGTAATATTGTAAATGCAAACTGGAAAGCAAGATTGCCAGAACATATGGGGAGCTTCTTTTGTGAGCTAATTAAACCTATATCAATTGAGGTACTGAATGATAAATTAAAATTATCCTCTATAAGCAGCTTATGCGCAATATTGGCATCTTGCTTACCTGAACGCGTGTCTGAACCCAGAATTTATAAAGCCTTTTATGAGTTTTTAAGCGATATAAAAAATAATACAGATTGGTTAGGTGATTATATTAGATTTGAAACACTTCTCCTACAAGAATTAGGTTTTGCTTTGAATTTTAACTCTTGTGCAGTTACTGGTGCAACTGATGGGCTATATTATGTATCACCTAAAACAGGAATGGCAGTTACTAAGGAAGCTGGCGAGGCTTATAGAGATAAATTACTAAAATTACCTAAATTTCTTTTAGATGACTCGCATGCAAGCAAGGATGAATCAACTCTTGGTTTGGAATTAACTTATTATTTTATCAATAAACATCTATATAAATCTCATAACAGAGAAATACCCGCAATAAGGACGATTTTTTATAATATGGTTTGTATAAATTAATAGTTGCAATATCTAGATAGTTTCTGCTACACTATCTAAGTTATAATAATAAATTATTGCAGGGATAAGAATATGAATAATTACATGAATAATCCTATGATGGATATGTTTAAAAAAACGATGGAAAATCCAATGGCCGCATGGTCTTCTGAGAATTTGAATAAGACTATGGAAACATTTCAGAATACAGAATTTTTTAAAAATTTTAATCCTGCAAATTGGTCTGAGATATCAAAAGAGATGTTAGAAAAAGCTCCATGGTTAAATAATTTTAAATCTGAGAATTTCTTCAATTTTGCAGAAAATACAAAAAATGCTGAAGCAGTTGCTGATTTGCATAAATTGTCCTTAGAAAATGCTCAAGCAGTTTTGCGTAGACAAGCGGAAATTATTCAGAAACATTCAACAGATTTATATAAGCTTATGCAAAATATGGTTTCTTCACAAAATCCTGAAGCGGCTATGTCCGTTCAATCTGATTATATGAAAACATCTTTTGATGCATTGACAGCAGATTTTAAAGAATTATTAGAAATGTTTGCTAAAGCAAATCTAGAAAATTTTGAAGCAGCCAGTCATAAAATTAGTAAGCAGTTTCATAAAATGCACAAAGCCTCTTGTTGCCCTTCAAAAGAGCAAAAGGATGATCATGCTTGTAATAGCAAGAAAAACTCTAAGAAGTAATTTTGTAACTGGCTTATTGGTATTGCATATTGATGAATAAAGAAAAGCAATATAAAGCGGCAGGTTTTTCAGTTAGATTTCTGGCCTATGTTTTAGATTTGCTTTTTCTGATGGTAATATTTAATTTCATTGAAAAACTTACTCCTCCACTCCCAGCATCTAGATTTACAATTTTTACAGAAGCTATGAATTTAATCGTTAGCATGCTTTATTTTACTGTTTTTACAGCGTCCAAAATGCAAGCCACTTTAGGCAAAAGAATTTTTGGACTAAAAATTATAAATGAGAATTCTGAGCCACTTAATCTGTTTCATTCATTTGGGAGATACCTAGCTTATTTCTTTTCGTATATTACGTTCGGCTTGGGATTTCTTGTTATAATTATAGATAAAAAACATTTAAGTTTACATGATAGAATAGCTTCAACAAGAGTTGTGATACCAAGTCCATCCTATAATTGAACATTTATCAATTATAGGATGGACTTGGTATAAATCTTTAGTCTTTCTTATTGTCTTCGTTTTTTTTGCTTTCGTCTTCTTTTAGGCCATCTTTGAAGTTTTTAATTCCTTTACCTAAATCTCCCATAACTTTTGGCAGTTTTCCTGCGCCAAATAAAATAAGGACAATAACTAAGATAATTATAATATTAGCAAAACTGATTCCCATTAGTTCCTCTTAAATTTTTTGTGACGATATTTCTCTTCTGCATCTTCTGTAATTCCAAGTCTCATTCTTCTGTGTTGATCATAATCTTGATAGTTACCTTCATAAAATTCTACATGATTACTTTCAAATGCAATTATGTGAGTGGCGATACGATCTAAGAACCATCTATCGTGACTTATTATTATAGCGCAACCAGAAAATTCTAGCAATGCTTCTTCTAATGCACGTAAAGTATCCACATCAAGATCATTTGTTGGTTCATCGAGTAGGATAACATTTGCACCTTCTTTAAGCATTTTAGCTAAGTGAACACGATTTCTCTCCCCTCCAGATAATGATCCAACGATTTTTTGCTGGTCAGAACCTTTAAAGTTAAAAGCAGAACAATAGGCGCGGCTTTTTACTATAGCTTTTCCTAAAGGAATATCCTCTTGGCCTTCAGAGATTTCTTGCCAGACGTTATTTTCAGCTTTTAAATTGTCTCTAGATTGGTCTACATAACCAAGCTTTACGGATTCCCCTATAGTAATATTTCCATTATCAGGTTGCTCTTGGCTGGTGATCATTCTAAATAATGTAGTTTTTCCCATGCCGTTTGGACCTATGATTCCAACGATAGCACCTGGCACGATTTTAAAGTTAAAGTCATTGAGTAAAGATTTACCATTATAGGATTTGCTTATATTTTTTCCTTCTATAACATTATTTCCAAGCCTTGGTCCATCTGGAATAACTATTTGCGCAATTCCAACAGATTTTTCTCTTTCTTTATCTCGTAATTCTTCATAAGCAGAAAGTCTTGCTTTGCTTTTTGCTTGTCTGCCTTTTGGAGATTGTCTCACCCAGTCTAACTCTTCTTTTAGACGTTTCTGACGACTAGATTCAGATTTTTCCTCTTCTTCTAGGTGTTTCTGTTTTTGCTCAAGCCATGAAGAATAATTTCCTTTCCATGGTATTCCATTGCCACGATCTAATTCTAAAATCCAGTCAGTTACTCTATCTAAGAAATATCTATCATGCGTAACTAATATTACCGTTCCGGCATAATTCTTTAAATATTCCTCAAGCCATGAAATAGATTCAGCATCTAAATGGTTAGTTGGCTCATCTAATAATAAGATATCTGGAGCTGAAAGAAGTAATTTACATATAGCTACGCGTCTTTTTTCTCCTCCAGAGAGTTTATTTACGTCAGCGTCTTTAGAAGGGCAGCGAAGCGCGTCCATTGCTATTTCAATTTCTCTTTCTAAATCCCATGCATTTAGATGGTCGATCTTTTCTTGAAGCTCGCCTTGTTCTTCAATCAGATGATTCATTTCATCATCAGTTAATTCTTCAGCAAATCTTGCGCTAACCTCATTAAATTTTGCAAGTAAATCTCTTTTTTCTGCAACGGCATCTAAAATATTATCAAAAACATTTTTACTTGTATCAAGTTGAGGTTCTTGTTCTAAATATCCAACTTTAACACCCTCAGCTGGCCAGGCCTCTCCTGTGAAATCCTTGTCAATTCCAGCCATAATTCTAAGTAAAGTTGATTTACCAGATCCATTATGACCAATGATACCGATTTTTGCGCCTGGAAGGAAAGAAAGATATAAATCTTTAATTACTTCCCTGCTTCCATAAACTTTTTTCAAGCCTTTAATTACATATATATACTGATAAGATGCCATCTTATACCAATCCTTTGCTATTTTTATACTCCAATATATCAAAGATTTTATAAATTTGAACTGTTTTATCTGATTTTTTTATCGACATCTCCTTAGTTAAGTGCGAATCAGTTGCCGTTGCGCAACCTACAAGTACAAAACAGGTGGTAATTAATAATATAATTGATTTAATTTTTGTCATTTTCTTGCTAAATTATAAACTAAACTTTCATCTCTTTTAGCAATAGCAATTACAGACATAGGTATAATACATAATTTCTTAGGAGTAAAATTAATAATGTAGTTGTTAGACCAGCCCGCTTGCGTTCTGCGAACTACAGCGCGCCATCCGTTTCGCTAAACGCTTCAGCGGCTCTTGCTCCGCAATCGCGCTGTAGCGAAGCGGAAGCGGATGGCGGAGAGAGGGGGATTCGAACCCCCGGTACGGTCACCCGTACACACGCTTTCCAAGCGGGCGCCTTAAGCCACTCGGCCACCTCTCCAGAGGAATTCTAACTTACATATTTTATAACGTTTAGTCAAAAGTTTTTCTTCTTATAAGATATAAATAAAAACCCTAATGACCCAAATATTAAAGCGATAGGAATAATCGTGATTCCATAGATTAGAGCATTCGCATCATTGGCACCACCAGTAATATTCACAATATATCCTATAATACTATGAAAGGCATAACCAAAGCTCATAATGATCATATTAGCCAGTGCTGTGGTTATTCCAGCATGGCTTTCTGAAATATATGTAGATGCTTTATATATAGCTAAGATTTGATATGCAGAGCATATGCCAGTTAGAACAAAGCTTATCATAATTAAGTTATTGCTTAAATGAGAACTTAAAATAGCAATAAAGCAAATGGTCATAACGACCCCCGCTCCGATTATCGCTCTTAGATAATTAGTTTTCTCGCCAATATAAGTTAATAAGGGGGCTCCAAAGCACATGCCGATAAAAATCATAGATGGCAAAGAAGAAGCTAAGCTCTTCTCAAGTCCGTAAACCTGTTTTAAGAATGTACTTCCCCACACATCTGCAAAGCCTTCTAATGGCCCTACCATAAATCCAGCAAATATACAGGTCCATAAAATCTTTTTATTTCGTAGAACTAATTTTATATCACCTAGAGCTGTTCCGCTAGGAGCTCTTTTAATATTTGGAATAATAATATAAGTTAACGCGGCTAATATTATACCAATAATTGCAAAAATTTCGATCACAAATTTATAGCCAAATTTGTTTGACATATAATCTACAGGGCCACCTCCATAAATAGCGCCGATAAGCCCTATAGTTACGGAAAAACTTAACATTCTTGGAAAATATTGCTCACTAAAACTCATTCTAATGATTTTAAATAGACCAAGTATAGCCGCGGAAGATCCCATACCTATTAAAGCTCTTCCTATTATGGGATAAATCCAATAATCGGAAAATATTATAGGTAACATCCCTAAAACGGTCATTAATATACAAAGACTCATAACTTTCTTAGGGCCGAATCTATCTAAAGCAATCCCTAATGGCAGATGCATTAAAGAATAGCCTATATAATATATACCTGAAAACTGACCAAAGATCTTAGCGTCAATATTAAATTGCTGCATAATATCATTCATCATAATGCTTGGCATTACCCTTAATATATACTGATATGCATAGAATATAGATGCGACTATCCATATCAACCAAGCTATAAAACGTGTATTGGTCATGATTTTAATAAATAGCGTTAGATTCTTCTCAAAACCAATACCACGTTCTTGCAAAAGCTTAGAATCTTTCTCAGCATTAAACGAGTATTTTTTCTTGTGGAGACGATGCATATTTGTGGACAACCATATTTATAATTTCTTTATAAGAGATACCTAGTTTAGAGGCTCTATACTTAACTATGTCTAAATCACGAGTAGGCATATCGAGACCAATGTGTGTTCTTGCCTCTACATGAGATTTTGCTACATCAACTAGTTCAGCTATTTTTCTTTTAGTTTCTTCTGGCGGATAACTTCCTTGTAATTCAAAATTATATTCTAATTCTTGCTCATACTCATCTAGAAAATATTCTTTACCAGTGATTTCATTAAAGAAACGCTCTTTTTGTTTTTTCATAATAATACCTATTATTTAAATTCTACTCTCAATATATAATAACATAAGTATTTAGTCAAGAATATGCACATTACATGATCTTCTAGAGTTGAGAGTTTGTGTTATACCAATTATAGGCTGGAATTGGTATTAATATTATTCATGAGGTGAAAATAGCTGTAACCGAATGGCCTAGGTTTGCTAAAGAAGCTGATGTAAGCAATATAAGTGCTAAATTAATTGATTCATCTATAAAAAAATTATCAAAGAAAATTTTTAGATATAATCTCCTCCCATCCCATCCTTATATACTATTAGTTTAAATAACTTATTTATTTTAACTATTAATTAACTTTTATACTATTTACTCTTTAAAGTAAGTAGCAATAAAGATTCATCAGAATAAATGCTTGCTAACAGTTTTAACATTATATTTAAGGGGTATTCTTAATTATGCAAATAAAAAAAATTATAAAACCTTTAGCATTAACATGCTTAGTTTCTCTACCTGGGCTATCAAATGCTGCAATGAGTTCAATGATGAATTGCGATAAATGCAATTTCGTTGATGTGAAAGTTGGTGTAGATCAACCAACAAATCTAAAAGGAAATTCAACATTAAGTGGTAATTCAGCTGGTCCTGTATTTGTGGGTGGTATCGCAGTTGGTAGAAAGTTTATGGATACATATTCTGTAGATTTAGAATTTATGCATAAAGGCACTGATAAAGTGAATTCCTCTTCTGCAAATGGCGATACTACAGCAACTTGGGGTTCAAAAAGTGATAGCTTAATGGTTAACTTTGCTGCAGATTTAATGAAAGAAAAATCAACAGTTACTCCTTATGTGAAAGCAGGTATTGGTGCATCTAGAAATAAATCATCAAATTATATTACTACTGGTGACACAATAGCAACTTATAATGGCAAAAATAAAACAAATTTCGCTTGGCAAGTTGGTGCAGGTTTCAACGTAGAAACTAATAATATGATGGATACACAGATTCAATATATGTTTGTTGATCGTGGAAAAATGGAAACCGTAGCTTCTGTAACCAGTAATGGCAGATCAACAAGCGGAACCGCAAGAAACGGAAAGCTAAGAGATCATGTATTTACCATTGGTTTCAAATTTAAATTTTAATTAAGACATAATAAAATAAGGAGAAAATAATTATGGCCGTAGCAATAACAGCAGCCCATAAAACTTGGGCAAAACTAGTAGTAGCATCACGAAGTCTACTTCCAGATGTTAAAACAAATTTAAATAATATTATAGATAATGCAGCTGACTTAGATACTTTAATAACTAAAGTACCATTTTTAATGACTTATGCAAATGCTCCTGGAGCATCTATGAGCAACACTGTAGCTGATAATTTAAAAACAGTGGCAACTACTCTTGGCCTTACAATTCCTTCAGTGGTATCCTTATTAGTGGATGATGGAGTTACCTCAGACCTAATTGCGGATTCAGCTGTTCAGACTAATCATATCTCTGACTCAGCTGTTGGTACACAACAATTGGCAGTTGGCGCTGTTAAAACAGCGGTGATCTCGGACTCAGAAGTTACTACGGCTAAATTAGCAGTTGGTGCTGTTAAAACAGCGGTGATCTCAGATTCAGAAGTTACTACAGCTAAATTAGCAGTTGGTGCTGTTAAAACAGCGGTGATCTCAGATTCAGAAGTTACTACAGCTAAATTAGCAGTTGGTGCTGTTAAAACAGCGGTGATCTCGGACTCAGAAGTTACTACGGCTAAATTAGCAGTTGGAGCTGTTAAAACAGCAGTAATTTCAGACTCAGAAGTTACTACGGCTAAATTAGCAGTTGGAGCTGTTAAAACAGCAGTAA
>ERZ1292640.974-Hain-H43-02um-R1-974-length-23748-cov-7_pt1 | contig 10700 bp, 8 predicted proteins | sample MGYA00564404_ERZ1292640 | MGnify/ENA primary metagenome ERZ1292640 (study PRJEB36523, sample SAMEA6512636) | groundwater metagenome | collected 2019-01-08 | study: AquaDiva: Metagenomics assemblies of 32 groundwater samples | reverse complement strand
AGGATCGCCTTCCGGCCGGCCTCGACCATCTGTGCGGGGGCGCTGCCGGCCGCGCACCATCAGCAGCATGCGCCGGCGTTCATTCAGCATGACGTCGGCTGCACGCGGGATGAGGTTGTCGGCCAGGCCGTGCGCCACCGCGGCCAGTGTGCGCATGGAGCAGGGCGCCACCACCATGCCACTGCATTGGAAGGAACCACTCGCCAAGCTGGCCCCCACATCGCGTATGTCATGCAACTGGTCGGCCAAGGCCTCGACGGCGGCGCGCTCCATGGCCAGCTCGTGCTGCAGGTTGTGCCAGCCGGCGTCGGACACCACCAGATGGGTCTCGATGCCGGCCGTCTCGCGCAGCCGCTGCAGCAGGCGCACGCCGTACACCGCACCGCTGGCGCCCGAGATCGCGACGACAAGGCGTCTTGGTGTGGGCATGGTCTGGCGCATCGGCCCTAGAGCGGTGCCGCCTGCAGATCGGTCACCACGCGCTCAAGCACCATGGCCGCCTGCGCGGGGTCGAAATCTTCGTGCGTCCGTTTCTTGATGCCGTACTGCTGCAGCTGGTAATGCCGGTCGGCGGCAATGCCGTGGCAGGCCAGGCTGCTCTTCACGCACACCAGCGGACAGCCGTCGAGCGCAATGATCGGGCGGCCCGAGCGCACGATTTTCATCAAATGCGGCACGTGGCCGCCCACGCCGGCAATGCAGGACATCTCGGCCACGCCGCGCCGGTCGAGCTGCAGCGCCACCTGGTTGGCCAGCTGCGCCGCGCTGGAGCAACCCGAACACGAATACACCAAAGGGCGGTTGGCGGGCTGCTCGTTCATGGTTGTTTCCCGACAGGGCGCGCTGCCGTGGCTCGCCACGCGGCGATGCGCGCCAGCAGGCGCGGTGGCTTCAGCTGCTGCAGATCGAGCACCGGCAGCTCCAGTGCATCGAGCGTGTTCTTGACCATCAGGCCCAGTTCGGTGTCGCCTTCCATGGCCAGGCGGCGGCTGAAGAACAGCGTGTCCGGGTCTTCCTGGCGCTGCGCCAGCCGCAGGAAATCGTGGGCGCTGGCGCTGATGGTCAGGTCGGCGGCCTGCTGCGCGACGCAGGCCGCGAAGCGCTGGCCGGTCCAGCTGAAGTCAAAGGTCAGGCGTGCATCGCGCACCTGGATGCGCAGCTTCTTGCGCACCAGCTGCTGGCGTACATCGCCCGGCAACTGCGGCGCCAGCCCGAGGTTGAGCGCCGTGACCAGCAGAACCGAGCCGGGGTAGGCCGGCAGGCGTGCCAGCAGCGTGCCGGCAGCGGCGGGCAGCACGAATGACGACGGTGGTGAAGAAGGGGCGCGCATAGGTGGTTGAAGTACAGGGGGTCAAACGGTGGCGGGCGCAACCTGCTCCAGCCCGGGGCGGCCGTGCCAGTAGCCGTTGCAGCCGTGCGCCGGCATGAGGGGCTGCAGATGCGCCAGTGCGTCCGGCGGCGCCAGGGCCCGCGTGCGCGCGGCGTCGAATACCGACACCACCTCGGCCATGTGCTCGGCCTGCGGGCTCAGGCGCAGCACATCAACACCCAGCGCCTGCAGCTCGTCCAGCGCATCCACCAGGTTGTAGACCCGCGCTGATTGCGTCTGCGTGCCGTTGAGCAGCAGGAAGTCTTCGCGCTCGCGCGTCTTGAGCAGCAGGCCGCCTGGGTGCTGCAGACAGCTGAAGCGGCAGTCGTCCTTGGGCAGGTTGTAATGCCGCGCCGTGAAACAGCGTGCCGAGTAGGCCAACGGCAGGCGGCCGTAGGCAAACACCTCGGTCTGCAGTCCGCCCGGGCGCCCTTGCTGCAGCACCGCCAGATCGTCCTGCTTCATCTCTAGCGGCATGACCCAGCGGCGGGCACCGAGCGAGGCCATCCATTGCAGCGTGGGCAGGTTGTACAGGTTGAGGTGCGGCCCGGCGACGAAGGGCAGCTTGCCGGCCAGGCGCTGCACGGCGCCCATGTCGTTGGCTTCCACCGCAAACTTGCCGTTGTCGGCGATCTTGTGCATCACGCTCACGTCGGAGCCCGATTCCAGCAGCACCTGGGTGGAGAGCACAACCTCCTTGCCGGTTTCGTGCAGGCGTGCCGCAATGGCCAGCCAGTCGGCCAGGCGCAGTTCGTGGCGGCGCGAGCACACGGTCTCGCCCAGGTAGACGATGTCGACCGGTGTGGCCGCCATGCGTTCGTAGAAACCGAAGACAGTGTCGCGCGGCCAGTAGTAGAGGAGCGGACCGAGGGCGAGTTTCATGGGATGGGGCTTCGTCATTTCCAGGGCCGGTGGTAGGCGCCCAGCGTGTGCTGCTGGCCTTCGGCAACCTGGTCGAGACTGGCCATCCAGCTCGTCTTGGGCGCGTAGCGCTGCGGCGCGGCCGTGCATTGGTCAATGGCTTCGCGCCATACCTTGGTGACCTGCGCCACGTAGGCGGGGCTGCGCTGGCGGCCTTCGATCTTGATGGCGCGCACGCCCATCTTCATGAGCTGCGGCAACAACTCCAGCGTGTTCAGGCTGGTGGGCTCTTCGATGGCGTAGTAGTTTTCCTCGTCGCCGACGTCGAAACGGCCCTTGCACAGCGTCGGGTAGCCGGCGTTTTCGCCGCTGCCATAACGATCGATCAGCACGCCGCCCAGGCGCGACTCCAGGCCCTTGGGTGTTTCCTGCCAGCGCACGGCCTTGGCCGGCGAACACACGCCGTGCGTGTTGGGCGACTCGCCGGTGACGTAGCTGGAGAGCGCGCAGCGCCCCTCGACCATCACGCACAGGCTGCCGAAGCCGAACACCTCGATCTCCACCGGCGTCTTGTCGATCACCTGCTGCACCTGCGCCAGCGACAGCACGCGCGGCAGCACGGCACGCACCACACCGAACTGCTCGCGGTAGAAATTGATGGCGTCATGGTTGGTGGCCGAACCCTGCACCGACAGGTGCAGCCGCAGCTGCGGATAGTGCGTGGCGGCGTACTGCATCAGCCCCGGATCGGCCAGGATCACGGCGTCCACACCCAGATCCGCCGCCTGGTCCACGGCCTCGCGCCAGAGGCCGGGGTGGGTCGCCTGCGGGTAGGTGTTGAGCGCCATGAACACCTTGCAGCCGCGTGCGTGGGCGTAGCCGATGCCGCTGCTTATGGCCGCCTGGTCGAAATTGAGCCCGGCGAAATTGCGCGCGTTGGTGGCGTCGCGCAGGCCGAGGTAGACGCAGCTGGCACCGTGGTCCACGGCCGCCTTCAGCGCCGGCAGGCTGCCGGCCGGGCACACCAGTTCCGGCGCGGGCGGCGCGGCTGCAGCCAGACCCGCAGGCGCGGCCACATCGGCAAGAGGGGACAAGGTTTCCATGCGATTCGGCTTCCGGTGCGGGCGCCGGAAGGGCCTTGTCGCACTGGGTCGCACGATACGCTGCCCGGTGATGCGCTCTGTTGATTTGGGTCAGAGCTTGCGCATAAGGGGGCAGAGGTGATGCCGCACCGGCCTGGGTGATGCCGGATTTTTGATGGATATCAAGAAGGCCTGTTGTCGCGTACCGGCTTATTCAAATTGGAAGCCGGCATCCAGCACCTGGAGGCAGGCATCGGTGACCTGTGCGTCATAGAGCTTCCCCCGGTTGCCGACGAGCTCGTCCCTTGCCGCCGGGATGCCCAGCGCCGGACGGTAGGGGCGGTGGGATGCCATCGACTCGACCACGTCGGCCACCGCGATGATTCTGGCCTCCAGGCAGATCGCTTCGCCCTTCAGTCCTTGCGGGTAGCCGGAGCCGTCCATGCGCTCGTGATGCTGATGGGCGATGTCGGCAACCGGCCAGGGAAACTCGACGTCCTTGAGGATGTTGAACCCCATGGTCGCATGTTCCTGCACGATTTCCAGTTCAAGCGCTGTCAGCCTGGACGGCTTGCTGAGTATCTCTGCCGGGATGCCGATCTTGCCGATGTCGTGGATCAGGCCCCCCATATGGATGCCGCGGATGCGTTCTTCGTTCAGCCCCATCGCTCGCGCAATGGCGCAGGCCAGCTCCGCCACGCGTCGCTGGTGGCCGGCGGTGTAGGGGTCGCGCAGTTCGACCGCCATCGACACCGTGTGGATCGTGCCCTCCAGTGCCTTGGCCAGCACTGTCTGTTGCTCGCGCAAGGCATGCTCGGCCAATGTACTCGCCGTCACGTCCAGTACCGTCCCCAAGGAACGCAGCGGCTTGCCGTTGTCATCGAAAATGGTTTCGCATTTCTCCAGCACATGCTTGATCCGGCCGTCCTTCATCAGCAAGCGGTGCTCGATCTGGTAGGCGGTTCGTTGCTGCAATGAATCGGTATAAGCCTTGTTCACCGCCTCACGGTCATCCGGATGGATGCTGTCGAGGAACACGTCGTAGGTGGCGTTGACCTGTTGGGGATCGATTTCGAAGATGCGGTAGATCTCGTCCGACCACTTCAGCTGGTTGTCCGGCAGGTCGAGCTGCCAATACCCCAGATGCGCCATGCGCTCGGCTTCGGCCAGCCGGGCTTCGCTGTCGCGCAATTCATCCTGCATCCGTTTTTGCGCGGTGATGTCAACCGAGATGCCAAGCAGGTGGGTGGGGCGATCCGCTTCATCGTAGAGACCGACCTTGAAGGTGTGCAGCCATTTCTCGCTGCCGTCGGCGGTCTTGATGGGTTCCTCGGCGATCTCCAGCAGGCGGTGGCTCTCCAGCACGGCCCGGTCTTTCTGCGCGAAGAAATCAGCCTGGTCTTTGCTGAAAAAGTCGTGATCGTTTTTGCCCAGCAGGTCGTTCTGGGAATAGCCCAGCAACTTCTCGCCCGCATGGTTGAACAACTCGAAACGCAGATCCTCCGCGCGTTTCAGAAACACCATGGCCGGAATGTGCTCGACGATGGAATTCAGCAAAGCCTGGGAATGCTTCAGCTCGCCCGTGACGCGCACTTGTTCGGTGATGTCGCGGAAAGTCACCACCGCCCCCTGGACGCGGCCCTCCTGCATCACCGGGTAAGACCAGTAGGTCGCCGGGAAGGAACGGCCGTCCTTGCGCCAGAAGATCTCCTTGTCGCGATGGGTCGACTTCCCTTCGCGGATGGAGAGAAAACTCGGACAGGCTTCCTCCGGATAGGGGGAGCCGTCCTCCCGGGTGTGATGCACCAGCTGGTGCATGTTCTTGCCCAGCAACTCGGAGGCATCGTCAAAACCGAGGGCTTTGATCCCCGCCGCATTGATGAAGGTGCAGCACCCTTGGACGTCCAGCCCGTAGATGGCATGCGCGATCGAGTTGGTCAGCAGGGTCACCTGCGCCTCGCTTTGCTCGGCTTTGGCCATCGCCTGCTGTTGCCGGCGGCCACCGACGAAGAGGCCGAAGAGGCCTATGCCCCAGATCAGGCCATGCCCGGTCACCAAGGCATTGCGTTCGCGTTGACTGTCGCGCAACAAGTTGTCGATCGGGACCGAGACGCTGACCCCGCCGCGGATATCACCCAGTTTGGCGCCGTACTGGGCGTGGCATTTCAGGCAAGCCTGCTCCGTCACCATCGGCTTCATGTAGCGGAAGTAGGTTTTGCTGTCGTCCAGCACCTCGACCGCGCTCCATTCCTGCTGGCCGCTTGCGAAAGCCTGGAGTGCCTGGCGTTCCCAGGCATCTGCCGTATTGACGGGGTTGATGGGATTTAGGCTCGCGATATGCCCGCGCAAGGAGCTGTCGGCGCCGGTGGCCATGGCCTCGTGCACCTTGCGCACCACGTAGGACGAGTTCAGCAAGGTGAGCTGTTTGCCCGAGGGGGTGCTGATGTCGCGTTCGGGAATCCCGCTCAGCCAGGGGCTGGGCTGGGTCTGCTCGGTCACCGGCGCATAGATCCCGCCACTGTGAATGATCCAGTTGCGGTATTCCATTTCCATGGTGTGGAAGGCCGCCGCCTGGGTGTGCAGTGTGTCCTTGAAACTGCTCTGCTGGTACCACAAGCTCCAAGTCAGCGAAGCGCCGATGACCAGCGACCATGCGACCATGAGCCACTTGATGTTGCGCCAGAATTGCTTGGATCGAGAAAGTTTGCTCTGCTGCATTTGCCAGTGACCGCGACTTTCATTCATCGCACTGGCAACGATGGTAACGCGTTGTGTTCGGAAAAGAAAAAGGCCCTAGCGCATCGCGCTAAGGCCTTGATTTCATTTCTTAATTTCTGGTGGGTCCTGAGTGACTCGAACACTCGACCTACGGATTAAGATTTCAAGAAAACCCTTATTTTTCAATCACTTAGGCTCGTTTTCGCTCGCTACGTTTCGTTAGGACTCGTCAGGATTGTCGCGCTTGGATCGATTTTCGCCTAGGTTCTGGTCACACAGTCACTTCATAGGTAGGGCGCGTCTCGATCAGACTTTGTGGACGACGAGCCTTGATCTGAACCGGCGCCTTACTCGAGGCACAAGGCGTTGATTGAGGGCGTTACGTCTTCGGCACTCTCTTGGCGCGTGCATTGATTCTTGTACGATGCGCTCTTCCGAAAAGAAAAAACAGAGAGGCAAAAATGGAGGGACATTCCAAAGCGCAGTTGATATCGGTGTACCGCCGATATGGCTTCCACCTTGCTCGTGACGATGCAAAGCAGGGGGTTCTGGTTTTTACCCTTAAGACCGGATATTTCGACAACGCCGAGCTTGTCAAACTGCATTCAGCAGCCAGCACCGATGACATCTTCGAAGAATTTACGGGAGCAGGATATGCCTGTACTGTTCGCGAGGCCGTTTCTCCCGAACAGGCAGAGCGACAGCTTTTTCATGGATTCTTTTCTGCCGAATCAACGAGACAGCGTCTTCTTGAGGATTACAAGCGCTTCTCTGATAACTTGGTTTCTCCATATGGGAAGAGTGCGACCTACACGTATATCAAGGCCCCCTACCAGATCAATGGCATTGAAGGGGCGCTCAGCCCGCCTGAGGAGGTCCTAAACCGAATGAATGACCCCGAGCCGATTCTGTTCTTGATTGAGGCGGCTGCGGGGTTTGGAAAGACATGTACTGCTCTTGAGATCGTTAAGTTGCTAGCTGAGGATTACGAGCATCTTCCCTTATACGCTGAGCTTTCCAGGAATCGGCAAGCACGAATATTTCGGTACATCTTGCTTGATGAAATCGACAGAACCTTTCCGTTACTGAATTCCAATCTTGTACAGACAGAAATAAAGAATGGGCGTGTTGCGGCCATTTTGGATGGTTTTGATGAGCTCCTCAGGAAAAATGAGGAAACGGGTGGTTTTGAAAATAAGGAGCCGATGCTTGAGACGGTGAGCGAGTTGCTGACCGGTAGTGCGAAGGTCGTTATAACGACGCGAAGGACTGTACTCTTTGATGGTGATGATTTCCATCAATGGCTCGACCGTCACGCCGAATCTTTCAAGATTATCCGAATGCGGATTCAAGAGCCTCGCGTTGAAAACTGGCTCGATCAATCTCGGCGAGATAGGCTCACTGAAGCGGGACTTCAGATTGAGTCAATGGCCAATCCTGTCTTGCTTTCATATTTGAGATGCATTGAGCAGAGTGCCTTCCTTGAAGCTGTATCTAGACCAGAATCGATCGTCGAAAGCTACTTCATGTACATGCTGGAGCGGGAGAGAGATAGGCAGGACTTGCGCATGAACGCGGACATGCAAAGTGCCATCTTACTTTTGCTCGCCAAAGACATGATGGAGCTCGGCTATACAGCCGAAAGTCGCGACTACATCATTGATTACATTCTCCAGACGGCAGCCAAGTTTATTGACGAAGCTAGGAGTCAATATGCGGTAACTGATAGGCCGAGCAGGGAGGAAATTGCAAACAAGTTAGCCAGTCACGCGCTTCTTGATCGCAGTGCACATGATCAAAGCAAAATTGGTTTTATTAACGAATTCGCGTTCGGTCACTATGTGGCCGCCAATATCATCAACACGAACGGCTGGCTAGGTGATGACTTGCGCTTCATTGATCCTGCCGTTCGCTCATTTGGGCCAAGGCCCGCGTCTACAAGGCGGAAGCTTTATGACCAACTATATGAATCTCTCCCTTATCTCGACGTCAGCTCACGAATTGAAATCGCCGCAAGCCTGACGAATACACTCCCGTTCGAGTTGCGTGATTCTGAGGCCGAGGGTGTGGCTTTAGAAAGGATTGAGATCGGCAGCTCGTCTATTCAAAACTTCGTCTTTAACGAATGCATCTTCAGAGGATGCACCTTCCGCCTCGATGGACTGGCAGAAGTCACTTTCTTGAACTGCAAGTTTTATGACTGCAGAGTTTCAGAGTCTCCACATGCCGGGTCCGTTTATGTTCTCGGGAGCATAGGTGACCCCGATGTCTTGACTCGTCTTAGCCTGGTGATTGGTGAGAGCACGTCAATTGATCAGCCTGACCTTGAGCGCAAAGCAGACATTACAGTATTGAAGAAGCTGTGGCCTATTGGTGAATCGTTCATGAATCGACCATCGCGGCCAATTTATAAGCCATTGAAATTTCTTTGTGCGGCGGTCGATGACCTTTCTTCTGGCGCCATGTACGAAAGTGTTGAGAGGCTACAGAAGGCGGGAGTTCTGGTCGCTAAAAGTCGGTCGGGTCTCATAACCATTAATCTTGACAATCTCGCCGCGATACAGAGCATCACAAAAGGTGAGTCATGATTGCTCAACAGGTGACGCGCAGAGTAGCCGAAGAACTAAGGCGAGAGATAGAGGAGCTTCTTGGGTCGGTAGGTTTCTTGTGTCGAATTTTTGGCCGAGGAAAGACTCAGCAATCACTGGGGAAAAAGCTTTCAGAGCATCCCGAAAAATACTCAAATGACGGCAAATTAGTACAGGATGTGATTGGTATTCGCGTTGTTCTCTATTTCCCTGAAGACATCCCAATTGTTCAAGAAATTTTGTGCGGAAAATATAGACATGATCCTTCTTCGTCAACTATTGATCGACCAGATACAAGCATCTTCTCGGTAACACGCCACAATCTAATTTTTAAAATTCCGCCACCGTATGAACGTGAAATCGTTACTGCAACACACGGGGCGCCCATAGATTGCACCTTCGAGGTTCAGATTCGAACAATTTTGTCTGAGGGGTGGCATGAAGTTGATCACGATCTTCGATATAAGCAGAAAGCTAATTGGATCGGCCATGATGACTTGAGCCGGAGCTTCAATGGAATAGTCGCCACCCTAGAAACTGCCGAGTGGAGTATGCGCAAGATTCTTGATGATCTTGCGTATAGGCAATACAAGGAAATGAAGTGGGGAGCGATGCTCTACTCCGTGCTTCGAATGCGTATTTCATCGAGCTTGTCCGGGATATTGTCGGCAGAGTTCGATAGAGACACGGTTCTAGCGAAAGAAATGCTTCGCGTCGATCGGAGAGTTCTCTTTCGTAGCTTGACGATGCTGGCTCCTCGGATTCCGATTACTCTGGATAACCTCGTTTTTCTTTGGAATCATGTATCCATTGGAAATGAGAATGTTTCTAAACTCTGTCCTCAAATTCTGCGAGAAACATTTGAAGCAGCATTTCCTCTGGCCACAAAGGGGTGATTTTTGCCAGTCTGCAGTTGGCCTGACACTTGGTTGAACTTCTCTCATCTCAGTGCAGACTCGTGATGGTGCCCTTCATTGATCTCGATTCAGCACGCGAAATCTTCTCGCGCCGCTCGTGTCCATGGTTCAACCTCCTGGACGAAATCGACGAGCAGAAAGGTGATCTTGAATTCCCAACCGAGCTCGACGCTGCGCTAAAGAGCGAAGGCCATGATGACTATCCCGGCCTATACGAACGTTGGCCGCAACTGCTACGGACCGCACGCGCCGCCTTAGAGAGACTGGCTCCTGACGAACTGGTACCTTTCGGGGTGAACCGTGGCGCTGGCAAGTTACCAATTCTGGGTGGCATACCGCGTTAGAGGCTGCCGGTATCCGGGACTTTCGGTTTCACGACCTGCGCCATACGTGGGCTTCGTGGCATCGCCAGGCGGGAACGTCGTGTGATGAGCTCAAGGAATTGGGCGGCTGGAAATCCAGGGAGATGGTGGACCGCTATGCCAAGTACGCTACCAGTCATTTAGCTGATGCCGCCATGAGAATAGAGCGACAACGTGCTGAAAATGTGGGCCATATCGTCACGTTTTTGTCACGTTCGGAAAAGAAAAAGGCCCCAGCGCATGACGCTGGAGCCTTGATTTCCATTCTTAATTTCTGGTGGGTCCTGAGTGACTCGAACACTCGACCTACGGATTAAGAGTCCGCTGCTCTACCAACTGAGCTAAGAACCCGCTGCATTGAAGCAATGGGCTGAATTCTACCATCGGTTTGGGGCACCTTGCCGGGGGTTACCAGTCCTCTTTGACGGCCAGCACTGCATCGCGCCCGGCGGCGGCGCGGCCGGCGAGCCAGGCCGTCAGCGTGCCGGCCAGCACCACGGCGGCGCACAGCGCCAGCAGGCGGCCCCAGGGCAGCAGCAACTCCATGCGCCAGTGAAAACTCTGCGGGTTGACCACGTGCACCAGCACCACGGCCACCGCCAGGCCGAGCCCGAGGCCGGCCACGGCGCCGACGCCGGTCCAGGCGGCACCTTCACCGGCCACCACGGCCAGGATCTGCCGGCGCGTCAGCCCCAGGTGCACCAGCAGGCCGAACTCCTTGCGCCGCGCCAGCACCTGTGCGCTGAAACTGGCCGCCACGCCGAACAGGCCGATGCCGATGGCCACCGCCTGCAGCCAGTAGG
>ERZ1292640.1042-Hain-H43-02um-R1-1042-length-22991-cov-4_pt2 | contig 10700 bp, 10 predicted proteins | sample MGYA00564404_ERZ1292640 | MGnify/ENA primary metagenome ERZ1292640 (study PRJEB36523, sample SAMEA6512636) | groundwater metagenome | collected 2019-01-08 | study: AquaDiva: Metagenomics assemblies of 32 groundwater samples | reverse complement strand
GACCGCGGCCCCTGCGACCAGAAGAAGCGCCACGAGGGGCGCGAGGATTCGGACACGCCGTGCAGTCATCCCTGGCTCCTGGAATGTTTGTGATGCAAGTGCACCGAAGTCTTGAAATCTGATAGTGTTACGGCGTCCAGTCAACAGGTCACTTCAAGTCGTGGCCGTAGAGGACACCGGCGCCCGTATTGAACAGGATCAGGCGCTCATCCCTCCCTACAGTACCCCGATCAAGCAAGATGTGCGCCGCCGCTACGGATGCCCCGCCCTCGGGGCACGCGTCCACGCCCTCCAGGCTGGACAGGAGATGCGCACCTTCCAGGAGCTGGGGATCCGTGACCGCGACGGCTCCGCCAGCGCTCTCGCGGAGGGCGCGGAGCATCAGCGCTCCCCCGAGCGGACCCGGTACCCGCAGGCCACTGGCCAGCGTCTGCGGGTTCTCCCAGGGCTCGCAGCTCTCCTTTCCCTCCTCGAACGCCTTGATGACCGGCGCGCAGCCGGTGCTCTGCACCGAGAACAGCCTCGGCATCGGGCCTTGCACCCACCCGGCGGCGATGATCTCGAGGAAGGCCTTCCACATGCCGATCAGGCCGGTCCCGCCCCCCGTCGGGTAGATGATCGCTGCGGGGAACGTCCATCCGAGCTGCTCGGCGATCTCCAGGCCGAGCGTCTTCTTGCCCTCGATGCGGTACGGCTCCCTCAGCGTGGAGAGGTCCATCGCCGAGGTCTCGCTCGCGTATGCTCTCGACAACCGACCGCAGTCACCGATGTGCCCGTCGATGGTGACGAGCTCGGCCCCGTAGGCGGTCATCTGGTCCAGCAGCGGCTTCGGGGTGGTGGTCGGCGCATACACCCGGACCGTCGCACCAGCCCGGGCGCCATAGGCCGCGGCCGCCACGCCGGCGTTCCCCGCCGTCGGGAGCGTGAACCGCGTCACGCCTGCGGCCGCCGCCCGAGTGATGGCCGCGCAGAGCCCCCGGGCCTTGAATGACCCCGTAGGGTTCGGCGCCTCGTCCTTCACCCAGAGGTCGGAGTAGTTGAGCCGATCACCCAGGCGCGGCACCCGCAGCAGCGGGGTGCCGCCCTCGCCGAGGGAGACCGGGTCCTCGGCAGGTTCGAGCGGCAGCAGCTCGCGGTAGCGCCACATCGTCTGAGGGCGTGCCGCAAAGGCGGCGCGAGCGGAGTCCGGGACGACTCGGTCGTACCTCACGAGCCACGGTGCGCCGCAGGCGTCGCAGACCGTGGGGAGACCTTCCGGGCCCCGGTGGACACTGCACTTCGAGCATTCGAGGGTCCAGTCCATCGGTTCAGCTCTTCTCGCGAAGGTGGGCGACGATGCGGTCGGCGAGCTGCCGGGCGATCCCCGGCACCGCTGCCAGCTCCTCGGGGCTTGCCGAGCGCACCCCGGCGAGGGAGCCGAAGCGCTCCAGCAGCAGGCGGCGGCGCGCCGGCCCGACGCCGGGGACACTGAGGAGTTCGGAGGAGAGGGTACGCACCGTGCGGCGCTTGCGGTTGAAGGTCACCGCCACGCGGTGGGCCTCGTCGCGGGCACGCTGCAGGAGCCGGAGCGAGGGGTTCCGGCGCGGCAGCCGGAGCGGCTCCGCGCGGTCGGGGAGATAGATCTCCTCGTCGCGCTTGGCGAGGCTCGCGAAAGGGAGCCGCTCGGCGCCGGCGTCGCGGGCGGCGGCGACGGCAGCGTTGAGCTGGCCGCGCCCGCCGTCCACGAGCACGAGATCCGGGAGGGGCTGCTCCTCGGCGAGGCGTCTCCGGACGTACCGGCCGATCATCTCGCCCATCGCGGCGAAGTCGTCCTGCCCCTCCACGGTCTTCATCTTGAAGGTGCGGTACTCGCTCCGCCGCGGCCGGCCGTTCTCGAGCCACACGATCGACCCCACGGTGTCCCTGCCCTGCGCCGTGCTGATGTCGGCGCACACCAGGCGCCGCGGCACGACGGCGAGGCCGAGGTCGCGTCCCACGGCGTACACCGGGTCGTCGGCCCGTTCGGAGCCCTCGAACGTCTCGAGGCGCAGCGTCTCGAGCAGATGGCGCGCGTTCTGGTCGGCGAGGTCCGCGAGCCTTCGGCCGATGCCCTTCCGCGGCACGCTCCAGCGCGCCGCGCCGAACGCCTCGTGCAACGCCTCCTCGTCGGCGGGCGGCGTCGGTAGCACGGCCGAGCGTGCCCGCGATTCGAGAGGCAGGTAGAACCGCACCAGGAAGGCGGTGAGGATCTCGCCCTCGCCGGCCTCCTCCACGCCCACGAGGAAGGTGTGCTCGCGGCCGACGAGCTTGCCGTCCCGCACCCGCAGGACCACGGCGCACGCGTCGTCCTCGTCACGCGCGATGCCGACCACGTCGCACGTCCCGCCCCCGACCCGCTCCACCGTCTGCGGCTCCTCGATCTGATCGAGGCGCCGGAGCGCGTCACGCACCTCGGCCGCGAGCTCGAACAGCATCGCTGCCGCCGCGGCCTGCATCCGTTCGCGCAGGCGGCGCCGGACCTCCAGCGTCCGGCCCTCCAGGAAGAGGAGCACGTCCTGGATCATTCGCCCGTACGCCTCGCGGCTCTCCCACCCCACACACGGTGCCCTGCACTTCCCGATGTGGTAGTCGAGGCAGGCGCGGTCCGGCGCCTCGCGCGGCAGGTCGTAATGGCAACTTCGCACCTGGAAGAGGCGGCGGATCACGCGGAGGAGCTGGCGGAGGTTGCCGACGTCCGTATAGGGCCCGAAGTAGCGGGCGCTGTCGTCGCCGGCCGCGCGGGTGACGAGCAGACGCGGGAATGGCTCGCCGACGGTGACGGCCAGCCACGGATACCGCTTGTCGTCCCGCAGGTCGATGTTGAACCGCGGGTGGTGCTCCTTGATGAGGTTGTTCTCGAGAATGAGGGCCTGCGACTCGTTGGCGACGACGATCGTCTCGAGGGATGCGATGGTGCGCTGCAGGACCGCCAGCCGCGGGGTCGCGGCGTAGTCGTCACCGAAGTACGCCCGGACCCTGGCGCGGAGGCTCTTCGCCTTGCCGACGTAGACGACCCGTCCGTCCGCGTCCTTCCAGAGGTAGACGCCCGGGACGTCGGGGAGGCTCGCGAGCGCGGCCTCGACGGCGGGGGGCGGAGCGATCACGGCGTCGGGCGGCGCGCCAGGACGCGCAGCAGCGACGCCGCGTCGGGATGGCCGAGCAGGCGGGTGGCCGCCAGGTACGCGGCGCCGAAGACGGTCCAGCTGGCGACGGCGGTCGCGACCATCCCGGCAGGGGCGGTCACCAGGGCCGCCCCGAACCCCGCGGCAACGCTCACAACGCTGGCGATGGCCACGCCGCCCGCCGCACGCCAGTCCGACGGGCCGAGGACTCGGCCGATGCGACGCTGCAAGCGCACGAGCTGCGCGGAGGTGTTGTAGAGCGCGGCGATCCCGGCACCGAGACCGATGCCTGCGGGCCCCATGCGCTGCATCAGCAGGTACGAGAGGACGACGGAGAGCACGACCGATGACGCGGCGGTGACGACCGGCGTCCGCGTGTCGCGCAGCGCGTAGAACCCCGAGGCGAAGAGCTTCACCGTCGCCCAGCCGACGAGCCCCACGCTGTACGCGGCGAGCACGCCGGCCACGAGCGACGTGTCCTCCGCCCCGAACCGGCCCGTCTCGAAGAGCAGCCGGACGATGGGCCGGCCGATCACCGCGAAGCCGACCGCGCACGGCAGGACGAAGTACACGATGCGCCGGAAGCCTTCCGCCAGCCGGGCGCGGAGCGCCTCGTGCGCCTGCGCCCCGGCGGCGTCGCGCGAGAGCTCGGGCAGCGACGCGGCGGCGACGGAGACCCCGAACAGCGCGATGGGGAGGTTGGTGAGCAGCTGCGCGTAGCCGCGGCTCGCGACCGCGCCCGTCGGCAGGAGACTCGCCAGCTGCGTGTCCACGAGGCTCGAGATCTGCGCGACCCCCGCGCCGATGACGACGGGCGTCCAGGCCGTGAGGACATCCGGCACGCCGGCCACGCGGAACGACGGCAGGAAGACGAACCCTCCCGCGAGGCGCAGGGCCTGGGGCAGCTGGATCGCGAGCTGGAGGAGCGAGCCCGCGAGCACGCCCCACGCCAGCCAGACGGCGAGGTCGCCGCCGGCGACGCGCGCGCCCACCGCGATCAGCACCGCGATCTGCGCGATGTTCCAGATCGCCGGTGCGGCGTAGGGCAGGAAGAACCGCCGGTGGGTGTTGAGGATGCCCAGGCACCAGGCAGCGAGGATGAGCAGGCCGGAGCCGGGAAAGATGATGCGCACCAGCGTGACGGTGAGCCGGCGCGTCTCGGGATCGAAGCCGGGCGCCACGACCGCGGTGATCGCCGGCGCCAGCGCGATACCGAGGAGCGCGGCGGCCGCGGAGGCGAAGATCAGGATCGACGCCACGGCCCCGGCGAGGGCGCGCGCCGCCTTCGGGTCGTCGCTCTCCAGCAGCCGGGCGTACACGGGGATGAAGGAGGCGGAGAGCGTCCCTTCCCCGAGCAGGTTGCGGATGAGGTTGGGGATCTTGAGCGCCGCCCGTACCGCGTCCGCCGCAGCCGAGTTGCCGAAGTAGTGCGCGAAGACGCGCTCGCGGACGAAGCCCACGAGGCGCGAAACGAGAATGCCCGCCGCGACGAGCGCCGCGGAGCGGCCCGCGGAGCGGGTCATCGGCTACCCGTCGGTGTGGTCGGGAGAGGCCTTCTGCGCGGCTTGACGCTTGGTGGGATCTTCGAGGAGCCGCTGCAGGAACTGGTGCTCCTCCTGCAGCTGTGCGAGCTGCCGCGTCACGGTCTCGAGGTCGGTCTCCAGATACGCGACCTTCTTCGAGAGCTCCTCAATCTCCGGCGGCGGCCCGGCGCCGCCGCCGTGCCGCCGCTCGACCCACGCACGCACGACCGGGGAGTCCAGCACGATGGCGGTCAGCGGGATCATGAGCGCGACGAGGATGACCAGCGGCCACAGCATCACCATAACCTAGGTCTCGCGGAGGTTCCCTTCAAGTAGCCGGGCCGCGTGATCCCGTCCTGCCGCCCCCAGCACGTCGAGCACCTCGCCCCCGTACCGGGCCGTGAACGACGCGATGGTGTGGACCCGCTCCTGCGGCTCGCCCCTGGGGAACAGGGCGGCCCGCGCCCGGACCAGCTGCTGGAAGGCGGTGTCGCTCGTGCGCTTGAGGGCGGCGAGCAGCTTCTTCTCGATCTCCTGCGAAGCTCCCAGGGCCTGGTTCCGCGCCGACTCCACCGAGCGCTCCAGCGTCTTGTCGATCCCCGCCGCCTCCCGGCCGAGCGCCCCAAACCCCTCTTCCAGCGCCCGCCGGAGCGCGCTGAGGGCTTCGGCGGCGGGAGCCGGGAGCGCGTCCCTGAGCACGTCGGCGGCCAGCTCGTGCTCGGGGCGGGCCAAGTCCCCGGGCTCGAGGCCGAGACGCTCGAGCGTCTTGTCCGCGCGCCCATCGATCAGCATCCCCGACAGGCGCGGCGCGGCCGCCGGCCGCGGCACTCCGAAGGCGCCGAACAGCGGCCGCGTCTGGGCGAGGTACGCCAGCTCGCCGGGGCCGCCGACGTACACCACGGTCGGCACGACGGACGCCTCGACGACCGGACGCAGGAGGACGTTGGCGGACAGGCGCTCCGGCTCCTCGCGCAGGATGCGCTCGAGGTCGGGACCGGTGAACGCCTCCGCGGACCGGCGGGTCACGAACCGCCCGGGAGCCTCCGTCCGCAGGCGGTCACGCCCGGCGGCACCCTCGAGCATCACCAGCGACAGGCCGTGGCCGACCTCCACCGGCACCTCCTGCCCCGCCCGGCCGAGCGCCGCGGCCTCCTCGGCCAGCGCCGCATCGAGCGCTTCGGCACGGCCGAGCGCGCCCAGCAGCACATCGGCGGCGGCCCGCTTCAGCGCGCCGTGCCAGCCGCGCAGCACCACGACGCCGTGGTCGGCGAGGAGCTCGGACAGCGCCTCGGCGTGTGCCTCCGCCATGGACCGGCCCGGCGCGTAGGCGCGACGGAGCCAGTCGACGACGCCGGAGCGGAATTCGCTCGGGGGGAGGAGTGCCTCGAGGCGCGAGAACGCCGCCGCGATGCCGGGTTCCAGAGGTTCGCGGAACGCCGGCAGCATCCGGGCGTCGGGCGCCCGCTCGCGGAGCACGATGGCCTCATCGGTGCCGTCCTGGGCGATCACGTGACAGCCGGCGATCTCGGCGAAGTCGTGGTCGTCCCCCGCAACCCAGAAGACCGGGACGATCGGTCTCGCCCACGTGGACTGCAGCCGCTGCGCCATCGCGGACGCCGTCAGCGCCTTCAGCACGGTGTACAGCGGACCGGTGAACAGCCCGGCCTGCTGCCCGGTCGTCACCGCGAGGGCCCGGCCGGAGAGGAGGGCGTCGAGGTTGCCGCGCGCGGCTCCGGTGGCGATGAAGGCGTCCGCCGCGCTCGAGGGCACGCGGCGCTCCTCCTGACCCGCCCGTGCCGCGGCGAGCCCGGCAAGCAGGGCCGAGGCCGCGAACGGCGTCGGCACGAAGCGCAGACTCACGCGCGCCGCCCCACGAGGATGAGGCGCGGGCTCGCTGCGTCGTGCGGAGAACCGTCGTAGTCGCCGGCCACCGCCTCCGGCCGGATGCCGTGCGCCGCGATCATCTGCTCGAGATCGGCCCGCTCGTAGAGGCGGACGCGCTCGGTGAAGGTGCGGCTGTTCCCGCTCACGTGGATGCTCTTGACCACGAAACGCCCATCCTCGGAAATCCGGCGCTCCTGTACCACCGTCGTGCCGCCGACCTGCCGCTCGTTGCGCGGAACGAGCCCGCTTCGCACGGCGGTCGCGTTGAGGAAGTCGAGCACGAACCGCCCGCCCGGCCGGAGCACCCGGGCGACCTCCCGGATGACCGCGGCGTGCTCGTCGTCACTCGCGAAATAACCGAAGCTGGTGAACAGGTTGAGGACGCTGTCGAAGGCGGTCGTTGCGAAGGGCAGCTGCCGCATGTCCCCGCGCGCCACGCGCCCGCCTCCGCGCCGTCGCGCGGCGACGAGGAGCGCTGGCGAGAGATCCACCCCGACCACCCGCGCCCCGCCCCGTGCCAGCGCCGCCGAGTGGCGGCCCGGCCCGCACGCCAGATCGAGGACCCGCTCCCCCGGCCCGGCGACACCGTACACCCGGAGCAGGCGCACGAGGCGCTCGGCGTCTTCGTCATCCCGGTGCGGATAGACGTGGAGGTACTCCTCCCCGAACCACTGCTCGAACCACTCGGTCACGCGCACATCGTGGTGTCGAAGCGCTGCGCCGTGAAGCCGAGCAGCTCCGTGCCCGGCTCGCGCCACGCGTCGTCCGGGAGCATCGCTTTCTGGCACAGCGCGCGCAGGAACGCCGCCCGGTCGAGCCGGTGCTCCGTCGCGACCTGCGGGAGCAGCAATCCCGCGAACCGTCCGCGACGGATCATCAGGCCGTCCCGGCCCACGACGACCTCGTCCGGCGCGATGGGGCGGAACGGCGAGAGCACGGACACCTCCACGTGGAGGCCGGCGAGCTCATCCGTCCGCACCGGGCTGAAGCGCGGATCGTCCTTCGTCACCGCCGCGGCCATCTCCGCCGTGGCCACCAGTAGGGGTAGGTCCGCCTGGATGTGCCCCAGGCATCCCCGCAGGTGGTCGCGCGCGTGCAACGTCACGAATACTCCGCGCGTCTCCCGCAGCTCGGCCCAGTCCGGCAAGTCCGGCTGGCGGCCGCCGCGCACCGTGGCCCGCAGCACCGCACACGCGAACGCGAGCAGCGCGGCCCCGGCTTGATCGGACAGGTCCGGCGTCAGCCCGTCAGGCGTACAGACCCCGCAGCCGGTGGACCGCCGCGACGCGGTCGATCGCCAGCGTGTAGGCGGCGATGCGCATGTTCACGTTGTACTTCTTGGCGACCGCGAGGACGTTGTCGAAGCTGTTCTCCATGATCTCGGTGAGCCGGCTGTTGACGACGTCCTCCGCCCAGAAGTACCCCCCGCGGTCCTGCACCCACTCGAAATAGCTCACCGTCACGCCGCCGGCGTTAGCGAGGATGTCGGGCACGACGAAGACGCCCTTCCGGTCCAGGATCTCGTCCGCGCCCGCCGCCGTCGGACCGTTCGCGCCCTCGACGATCACCTTCGCCTTGATGCCGTCCGCGTTCCGGGCGGTGATCACGTTCTCGAGCGCGGCGGGAACGAGCACGTCGCACTCGAGGGCCAGCAGCTCCTCGTTGGTGATCGTGTCCGCCTTGGGATAGCCGGAGACGTAGCGGTGCTCCTCCCGCCAGGCGATGAGGTCCTTCACGTCGAGTCCCTTGGCACTGTGCACGGCGCCCGACACGTCGCTCGCCCCGACGATCGTGGCGCCTTCGTTCTGCAACAGCTCGGCCGCGATCGACCCCACGTTGCCGAAGCCCTGCACGACGATCCTCGCGCCCTCGAGGGGCAGCCCGAGGTGCCTAAGCGCCCGCTTGGTGACGATCATGCAGCCGCGGCCCGTCGCCTCGCGCCGGCCCGCCGAGCCGCCCATCTCGACGGGCTTCCCCGTGACGACGGCGGTCACCGTGTGGCGGTGGTGCATGGAGTAGGTGTCCATGATCCACGCCATCACCTGCTCGTTGGTGTTCACGTCGGGCGCGGGCACGTCCGAGTCCGGGCCCAGGGTCTCGATGATGCCCGCGGTGTAGCGCCGCGTGAGGCGCTCGAGCTCCCCCGCCGACATCGTGAGCGGGTCGCAGATCACGCCGCCCTTCGAACCGCCGAACGGGATCTTGACCACCGCGCACTTCCAGGTCATCCACGCCGCGAGCGCCTTCACCTCCTCGAGCGTGACGCCGAGATCGAAACGGATCCCGCCCTTCGCCGGCCCGCGCGAGGTGTTGTACAGCACGCGGTAACCCGTGAAGACCTCGATGTCGCCCGAGTCCATCAGCACCGGCACGGCGATGATGATCTGCTTCTCGGGGTTGCGCAGGACCTTGTACAGCCCCGCGTCGAGGTCCAGGAGTCCGGCGGCGTAGTCGAAGCGGGACATCATCGCCTCGAACGGGTTCTCGTCGCCGAGGAACCGGTCCTTGTCGGGGTGCATGAAGTGCTTGGTCTCGGTCATGGCTCTCTCGCAGTCGGCTGGGTGGCCGAGCGGTTGGAGGTGCGGCGGGCCCCTGCGATCTCGTCGAGGAACCGCGCCAGGGTGTCGTCGCCGCGGCCGAAACGCACCTCCAGGACCGCGACCCAGCAGGCCGGAGGCTCGGCGGGCCAGAGGGCCCGGAGCTTCACGGCGTCCTTCCCCGTCGTCACGACCATCCCGTCCGCGCCCGCCCGGAGTCGGGCCGCAGCCACGTCGGCTGGCCCGTAGGCGTGGTGGTCGCCGAACGCCACGAGATCCACCTGGGCGGGCCCGAGGGCGCGAAGCTGCGCCGCGAACGCCTCGGGGGCCCCGATGCCGCAGACCGCGACCACGCGGCGACCGGCCAGACCCTCGCGCACCGCTCGCCGGTCACCGCCGGTCAAGGGAACAAGATGCGCTGGAACCAGCTCCGCCACGAGGCCCGCCCGCCGGCGGACCCGCGGCGCCAGTGCCGCGGCCAGCTCCGCCGCCCTGCTGGGTGGCGCGCTCTTGCACGTCACCACCACGGCGTCGGCCCGGCGCAAGGCGCCCAGCCCTTCCCGCCACGGCCCTGCGGGCAGCGGCCACGGGGGCGCGTCCGAAGTCTCGGCGGCGACGACCGCCACCATCAGGTCCGGGGAGACGTCGCGGCGCTGGAGGCAGTCGTCGAGCACCAGCACGTCGGCCCCCTGCCGGACGGCCTCGGCCGCCCCTCGGCGGCGATCCGCGTCGGCGACGACTACGGCGTCGGGCAGGGCTTCGCGGTGCTCGCGCACCTCGTCGTCCCCGTAGTCGCGTAGCAGGACACCGACGCGGCAGCCGCGGCGCGCGAGTTCGACCGCGAGGAACCGCGCCACCGGCGTCTTCCCCACCCCGCCTACGGCGAGGTTGCCCACGCCCACGGACGGCGCCGGCAGGCGCGCGCTCCGGAGCACGCCGGCGTCGTAGGCGGCGTTCCGTACCAGCACCGCCACACGGTAGAGCGCCGCGGGCGCCAGCAGCAGCAGGCGCGCCACCGCCACCGTGGGGCCCCTCGCGTACCAGACCCACCGGGCCGTCCGTCCGAGGGTCGAGCCCGCCGTGGTCACGGCTGGAGCAGCGCGTGCGCGAGCGCGGCCCCACGGACGGCAGCTCCCGGGGCGCCGAGGCGGGCGCGCACCTCGCGCAGGCCCTCCAGCTGGCGGGTGCGGGCCGCACCGCCGACAGTGAGGAGCGGCAGGATCGCCTCGGCGAGCAGGTCCGCCCGCGCGCGCTGCTGGATGAACTCCGGCGACACTTCGCGCCCGGCCACGAGGTTCACGAGGCCGATCCACTGAACCTTCGCCAGCACGCGCGCGAGGGCGTACGACAGGGGGTGCACACGGTAGGCGATCACCATCGGCGTGTCCGCGATCGCAGCCTCGAGCGTCGTCGTGCCGGACTTGCAGAGCGCCGCGTCCGCCGCACCGAGACAGGTTTCCGGACGGCCGAAAACCAGCCGCAGGTCTCCCGGGTCGGGATACAGGCCGCCCGGCGTAGCCGCCACAACGATCTGCACGTCGGGTCGCGCCCGACGCACCAGCCGCGCGGTCTCGCGGAAGTGCCCCCACAGTCGCTGGATCTCCTGCCTCCGGCTG
>ERZ1292640.4424-Hain-H43-02um-R1-4424-length-10701-cov-5_pt1 | contig 10701 bp, 7 predicted proteins | sample MGYA00564404_ERZ1292640 | MGnify/ENA primary metagenome ERZ1292640 (study PRJEB36523, sample SAMEA6512636) | groundwater metagenome | collected 2019-01-08 | study: AquaDiva: Metagenomics assemblies of 32 groundwater samples | reverse complement strand
GGGTCTTATCACCGCCTCCGCCCTGGTCAGGCCTGACAAGAAATTAGCCAGAGTCGAAGCTAAATCTGTCAGGAAAAGGTTCAAAGAACCGAAATTCGCCGCCGGCGCCAACCGGGAGAATATCGCCAAGTGCAGCGAACTCGGTATCGAGCTTGACGAGTTTATTGAGCTAGGCTTAAAGGCAATGCAAGACATTGCTCCAGAATTGGGGCTGTAGGGGTTATGACCTCACCCCTTCAAGTCCCCCTCTCCTTCCAAGAGAGGGGGAAGAGATAGACAAGAGGGGCAAAGCCCCTCTTGGACTCCGTTCATTGCTTGATAGGAGTGCTTTAATATGAATATGTTGGAAGAACTGCGGCAATACTATAATGAAGTTGGCATTTCATCACTTGACTTCCGTTGTAAGCACCACGAGGAGTGTAAGGCTGGTGCAGAAAAATTTACGAAGGCTAAAGCAGCACTTGTGGGCAAAGAGTATCAAAGTCGCAAGCTCCCACGGTTATTGTTTATATCATTAGACTCTGGCTCTGGTGATGAATTGGCCGAACCTAGAACCGCGTGCGAGGTACAAAAACAGTATGAACAAAGCAATCCACTTGGAGGAGGCAAAAATAAGCATTGGTACAGGACTCACGAACTTGCGTACGAGATACTGAAAACTTTTGGTTCCAATATGACAATTGATTCTGTAAAAGGGTATTTTGCACATACTAATAGCGCCAAGTGCTGTATGAACAAGCCGGGCAGGCGTAAAGCAGACAGGAAGTTATTTACTAACTGCAAGGAATATATACCCGATGAAGTCCGCATTCTCAAACCAGACATAATTATTACTCAAGGTAATGAGGCTAAATACTCAATTACAGGAGTATTCCCTATATTAGAGTTGGAAAATTTCATATCTATAGAAAAATGGAAACCATCATACTACAGGGAAGTTACAGCCATATCCATTAGTGATGTCCCTGTTTTATGGATTCGTACATATCATCCCGGTTGTTATGGACTCTTCAATAAGCATACACGCGCTAGGGTTGGCGATTACTCACAAATATCACATGAGTTCCATCGTAACTTCTAGGTAGCGCGGACAATCGGCAGCTAGGGTCGAAAAATTACCGGGCTGAGCGGGCTTTTCGATGCCGTGTCTCCTTATGTCCGACGGCCATAGAAAGTGTCGATACCAGGAATTGGTTGAGGCTGACGCCTTCTCTTTCGGCTAATTGGTCCAGCTTGCGGTGCAAGTCTTTAGGCACGCGGACATTGAACTTGCCGCTGTATTGCCGTTCCGTTCTGGGTAAGGGGATATCCCAACCGTCTTCATAGGCGCTTTCCATCCACATCCGGCGGGCTATTTCAATCATCTCCTTTGCCTCTTCCACCGTTTCACCCTGCGCATAGCATCCCGGAAGGTCTTCGATTTGTATGAAATAGCCACCTTCCGGAGCTTCTTCAAAGGTGGCTGGATATTTCAAACCTAAATAATATTCAAGGGGTTTGCGTTCAGTTGAAATTGTCATGTTATTCCTCCAACTTCAAGTCTCTGATTATTGTGTTGATGTAAGGGCTGATTACGTATCTGGACTTCTTGGGAGCAACAACCGTGATAGGCCTGACTCCCTTTTTGTGATAGGTTCTATGGCTGCCACCACCTTTGTGCAGCTTATAGCCATAGCGGGTGAGAAGTCTTCCACAGTCAGCTACTGTGATATGGGTTTTATCAGTGAGAAACTTCCTCACCAGCTTATCATCCGTCACATTGAATATGGTACTACTGACAGTGGCATTTGTCAACGCAAGGGGTTGAGTGTCTACCCCACCTCTATCGTCGAGCCTTCGGCGGTTTTGATGACATCGATGCGGGTGGGGAAGGCGTCCCTTAGTTCCTCGACGTGAGTGATGACCAGTATCATCTTGAAATCGTCCTGGATTGAAATTATCGCTTCTTTCAGTTTTTCCAGGCCGCTAGTGTCCTGGGTGCCGAAGCCTTCATCGATAATCAGGGTAGGCAGGGGCGCTCCGGCCCGCCGCGCCAGCAGCTTGGAGAGGGCAATCCGGATAGCGAAATTGATGCGGAAGGCCTCCCCGCCGCTGAACTGCTCATAAGGCCGCGTCCCCCGCTCGTCAGCGATTTTGATGTCCAGCGTTTCCGCGGTATCTCCCGCCTTAGTCTGGCGCTGGGTTTCAATCTTGATATGCATTCTGTTGTCGGTCATCCGGCTCAGTAACTTATCGGCTTCAAGCTCGATTTCTGGCAGCGCAATTTCAATGAGCCAGGCCTGGATTCCTTTCTTGCCAAAAGCCTGGGTCAGCTCCCGGTAGATTACCTCTTCTTTTGAGGCTTGGCTGAACGACTTTTCCTTCTCCTTTGCCTTTACTTCAAGGTCAGAAAAGTGCTCCAGCTTGCCCTTGAGACTGCCCACCGTTTCCTGCCCCTGTTTTTGCTGGCCGTTCAGCCTTTGGTGCTCAGCTTCAGCCCGGGCTAAATCATCAGCCAGTTGGGGAAGCATTTTCAGGTCTTCACCTAATGCCTGTCTCTTTTGGCTGTCCGCCTCCAAGCTGTGACTCAGCTCCTGAGCAGCCTGTTCGGCGCTTGAGGCCGCCTCTTTTTCCTGGCCGATAAGTCGGTCGGCTTCCTCCAGCTTTTGCCGGGGTTTTTCCCATTGTTCCAGACTGGCTAAGCGCTGGCGCACCTCATCGTATTGCTGCGGGTCGTAGCTTAATCTGGCGAGTTCGCTTTCAAGCTGGTGAAGGTTCTCCTGTTCGCCGGCGGCGAAAGCCTTGCTGGCTAATCGCACCTCGATTTCCTCCAGCCGCTTTCTTTCTTCATCCATCTGTTTGAGCGATTCATAGGCTGAATTAATTCCCTGCTGGAATAAACTGGCCATTCTCTGTGCCTCAGGTGTCACCTTTTGAAGTCTTTGTTCCGTATGAAGGTTTTCGCTGGCGGCTTGCTGTAGTTCGGTTTGTTTCCTCGCTAGCTCGTCCTGTTTTGACGTTATAGCTTCCGATTTCTGGCCCTTATCGTCCGCATACTTCGTCTCAATAAGCCGTCGATGGTCTTCCCCTAACTCCCTCTCACATAGAGGGCAAACCGCCCCGGTCTGGGTTGCCAGCAGACCGAGCTTTTCATCTATTTCGGCTATGTCCTTCTTAAGCCGTCCTGTATCTGATTCCAGGCTGTGGATGAGAGTTCTTAGCTGCTGCTCGGACTCTCTTTTTTGTTTCAGTATCTCGGCTTCTCCTGCTAGTTGGCTTAACGCTGCCTCGGCTTGCTGTAACTCGGTTTTAAGCTGAGGCAGTTTTTGTTCGGCGGCTTCCAGTTCGTTGATTCTTGATTCGGCTAATTTGTGCTCGGTGACTATCGCCGCCTGGACCTGGTCTATTGCCCTATTCAGCTCGTACTTTCGCCGATTTAACTTTTCGACCAGGGCTAATTTGCGGTTTAGCTCCTCGCTTAACTTTCTGGTTTCAATAAGTTGGGCATAACCCTCTTCTATGCTCGCTCGCCGGCTTATCAGTTCCTCATATTCCTTGATTCTGGCCCGGTGCTGTTTAATTCGCTCGTTCTCCCGTGCCAGGGTACGGGCGGTTTCTGTCACGTGTTTCTCTAGTTGGGTTAGCTGCTGCTGCTTGTTGTCCAGTCCTTCTTTAAAGGAGCGTAGTTCATTCAGCCGGCTTTCTCCGTCTGCGATTAACTTCTCTATCTGCGCCAGTTCACTCCGAGCCTGCGCCAGCTGAGCCTCGCAGGCTGGTTTCTGGGCTAATTCATCGTTGATGAGTTTGATGGCGCTCTCAGCCTGTGCCTTTTCGATTTCTTGCTGTTTTGCCAGTTCTTTGGCTTGCTCTTCAAGTTGGTCGTAGAGCGAAAGACCCAGAATATCGGTCAGTACCTGCTTACGCTCAGCCGCGGTAGCGATGGTGAACTCATCGGCGTGACCCTGGCTCAGGTAGGCGCTGTTATTGAACGTTTTATAGTCCATGTGCAGGGTGTCTCTAATTTTTTGTTCCGTTTCCCGGATGGCGGTGCCGGAGAGTACCTTGAAGTCATCCTTCCCTTGGGAAGGACTGGCTATCAGTAAGTCAAGGCTGCTCTGTCCCGAGCCTCGTTGCCGTTTCGGTCTGGTGTGCTTGCGGATGACACGGTAGGTCTCCTGCCCCACGGAGAAGTCGAACTCTACCTCCATCTCATTCTGTCCCTGGTGAATCAGGTCATCGTCACTCTTCGCCCTGGTTTTTCCCCAGAGCGCCCAGGTCATAGCTTCAATTAAGGCTGACTTGCCGCTGCCGTTTTCACCCCAGATGCTGGCGGTGTGGATACCTGCAAAATCTAGTGGCGGTACCTTATCCCGGTAAGGCATAAAATTACGCACGGCTAACTTGATGGGAATCACTAATCAATCTCCTCAAATGGGTATGTTTGTCTAGTATTTTAGCATAACCCTATCCCTTTTATCCCCATCCCTTGCCCTGAGACAAAACTTACCCCACGTGAGACCCTTTGTCCCTTCGGCGGAAGGACTCCAGGATGACAGTAGTAAGGGGGGGCAGGTTGATAACCAACCTATAAGCAGGCTATAATTTTGGAATAATAGTATTGTATTGAAGAGGAGAGAAATGGCTAAAGTCACCGTGGAAAACAAGACGCTGGTTTATCCTATGCCCGCCTTCGTAATCGGGGCAAATGTGGATGGTAAGCCGAACTTTATGACGGCCGCCTGGTCAGGGATTGCCGGCAGCAACCCTCCGATGATTACCGTTGCCCTGCAGCATCACCGCCACACTCTCAAAGGCATGAAACAGAACATGACCTTCTCGGTTAATGTGCCTTCGGTTGATTTAGTAAAGGAGACTGATTACTGCGGCGTTGTCTCCGGGAGTAAAACTGATAAAGTCGCCGACTGTCACTTCAAGGTGTTTTACGGCAAACTGACTACTGCGCCTTTGATAGAGCAATACCCGGTCAACCTGGAATGCAAAGTGATGCACATTCTCGATTTGGGCAGTCATGAGCTTGTTGTCGGTAGGATTGAGGAGACCTATATCTCGGAGGAATGCCTCACTGATGGCAAGCCTGATGTTAATAAAATCAAGCCAATTGTCTATGCCGGTCGCCGCTATATGGCTTTGGGCGAAGTGGTCGGTGGCGCCTTTACAGTTCGGGAACTAGGCGGCACCAAGCCCCCCGCTTAATGTGGCGAATCGAAACCAACTACAGTTTCCTAAATCAGATTCCATTCCGTCCCGATAAAATCGGGACGGAATCCAGAAAACCCACAACATTGGCTGGCACAAGTATTCTGGATACCGACTTTCGTCGGTATAGTTTACGAAACAAGCTAACAAAGCGTGGTAATCCGTACTGTCTTTGCGAGGAAGTTTACCCTGAGCACAGTCGAAGGGTGGCAATCTGGGAGGTGGGGAACGCCCAGCCCAGCCGGATTGCTTCGTCCCGACAAGTCGGGATCTCGCAATGACATAAGGAAGTATAGGTGTGACAAGAAATACGGATTGCTGAGTCCTTCTGTGGAAGGACTCAGCAATGACAGTGGGATTAAATTTGCCTATCCCCACCTCAATCCCCTAAAATAAACGAGATGCGTATCTTTCTGCGTGTGACAGCCCTATTTTGGAAGTACTGGCCGTGGGCGCTGCTGGCTTACGTTACTCTTCTTGCTGGAGCCGGCTTTGCCCTGTTGATTCCCCGCCTTACAGGTAATGCTATCGACCTTGCCCTCGGTTCAAAAGACCGCCATGCCCTGCTGCTGATTACCCTGGGGGTGGTGGGGGCGGGAGTGCTGCGCAGCGTGCTCAGCTACTGGCAGAGTTACCTCTCTGAGTACCTCTCCCAGAGAGTGGCTTATGATATCCGGAAACTGTTTTACAACCGTCTCCAGAGTCTCAGCTACTCCTTTCATGACAGGTCTCAAACCGGTCAACTGATGTCCCGGGCGACCGCCGATGTCGAGGGTGTCCGCCAGTTTGTTGGCTTTGCCCTGCTGAGGGGCGCCTATTTCGCCGTCCTGATGGTTGCCATAACCGTCTTGCTCCTCTCTCTTAACTGGAAGCTGGCTCTAATCAGCCTGAGCGTGGTGCCTTTTATCTCCTTCAGGACTATTTCTATCAACAATAAGCTCAAGGGGCTTTGGGCGAAGATTCAGCAAAATTTGGGGGTGCTGGAGACAACGGTGCAGGAAAATCTGACCGGGGTGAGGGTGGTGCGGGCATTTGCCCGTGAGCGTTTTGAGAGTCAGAAATTCCGTAAACAGGCGGAAACCCTGTATGACCAGGAAATAGAGGTCAACAACCTGCTGGCGGCGAATAGTCCCCTGATGAGCCTCGCCCTTTCTCTGGCTATGGGCGGCATCCTCTGGTACGGGGGGAGGCTGGTGGTGACCGGCGCTCTCACCCAGGGCGAGCTTTTCCAGTTCCTGCTCTACCTGGTCATGCTCAATATGCCGATAAGGATGATGGGGTGGATGACAATACTTTTCTCCCGGGCGGGCGCTTCCGGTCACCGCATCTTTGAAATCCTGGACCAGGTATCTCCGGTAACCGAGAAGCCCGAAGCGCTGAGTATCGATGAGGTGAAGGGACTGGTCAGGTTCGATGATGTTTCTTTTAGCTACGATTCTCATGGCACCATCCTGAAAGATGTGGACTTTGAAGCTCAGCCGGGACAGGTGATAGCTCTGGTGGGAGCCAGCGGCAGCGGCAAGTCGACTGTTGCCAACCTGATACCCCGTTTTTATGATGTCACCTCCGGGCATATCACTGTCGACGGGATTGATATACGTGACTTAACCCTGGCCTCCCTGCGCCGGCACGTCGGCATTGTCCACCAGGACGCCTTTCTTTTCTCGGCGACCATCCGGGAGAACATCAGCTACGGCAGGCCGGATGCCAGCCTGGAGCAAATAATGGAAGCCGCCAAAGTAGCCCGGCTGCATGACTTTATTATCAGCCTGCCCGATGGCTATGAGACCTGGGTGGGCGAGAGGGGGATAACCCTTTCCGGTGGGCAGAAGCAGAGGATGGCAATTGCCCGCACCATTCTGCTCAACCCGCGCATCCTGATTATGGATGATTCCACCTCAAGCGTGGATACGGAAACCGCCTATCTGATTCAGCATGCCCTGGCTGAACTGCTGGTGGGTCGCACCACGTTCATCATCGCTCACCGGGTGCGCTCGGTGCAGATGGCTGACATTATATTGGTGCTAAAAGACGGCCGGATTGTCGAGCAGGGCAAACACCTGGAACTGCTTGCCCAAAACGGTATCTACCAGCAGCTTTATAATCTCCAATTCCAGGACCAGGAAGACTCCGTCCTTCCTTTAGGAAGGATGGCGGTTGCCTTAGCTGAGGAGCCAACGGAAAAGCCGCTGCTGCCGGATGCCAGCGGTCAGCATCAGACCCACATTCCAAGTGAACGCCTGAGCAGCAGTCTGGATGACACCGATGAGGTCGTCTATGGCAAACCCTATGATTCACGAGTCTTTTCTCGCATGATAAAATATTTCGCGCCTTACAAGGTGGCTTTACCCCTGACCATCGTCGCCACCCTGCTTTTTACCTTTTCTAATGTCGTCAGCCCTTACCTGGTCGGCCTGGCTGAAAACGATTACATCGTAGCCGGTAACCTGAGCGGCCTGAACATGATTGTGCTCTTCTTTATGGGTAACGCCGTGCTCAACTGGGCATCTTATTACGTTCAGATAAAGGCGGAGGCTCGCCTCGGGCAAGGTATTCTGCTTAACCTGCGCAGCCAGCTTTTTGACCATCTGCAGCGGCTTTCCTTAAAGTTTTTTGATGTTAACAAAGCCGGGCGCATCATGTCCCGCGTGCTGAACGATGTCGGTGAGCTGGGAGATTTTCTTGATTCGGGGGCATTCTGGGTGGCCGGCGAAGTGGTCAGCCTGGTTGCCGTAGTAATAGCTATGTTTGTGATGGACTTGAAACTGGCCTTATTTACCTTTGCCGTGGTGCCTTTCCTTATTTTGTTCGTTGCCCTGTGGCAGTTCAAGGCACGCAGCTACTTCGTCCGGGTGAGACAGGCTATCGCCCTGGTGAACGCCGCCCTTCAGGAAAACATCTCCGGAGTACGGGTCATCCAGAGCCTGTCCCGTGAGGAATTGAATTCTCAGCGTTTCGACGAAGTGAACAAAGCTAATCTCGAAGCTAATCTTGCCTCAGTGCGGGTATCCGCCTCGATGTCACCGGTTGTCGAAATGCTGATGTCTATATCGACAGCCGTCATTCTTCTTTATGGCGGCGGCGGGGTGCTGGGCGGAACAATTTTTATCGGCACTCTGCTGGCTTTTCTGCTCTATATTCAGCGTTTCTTTGACCCGATTAGAACCCTGACTATGGAGTATACCCAGCTACAGAGGACGATGGCTTCCGGCACCCGCATCTTCGAGCTTCTCGATGTTAAGCCGGAAATGGAGGAGAGCCAGGAAACCGTCACGGTGCCGGCTTTGAAGGGGGACATCAGGTTCGAGGGGGTCTCCTTCAGCTACGACCCGGGCGTTGAAGTTTTACATAATATAGACCTGCATATACCGGCCGGCAAGACAGTCGCATTGGTAGGACCCACCGGAGCCGGCAAAACCACCATGGTTAATCTCATCGCCCGTTTTTATGATGTCACCGGGGGGCGTATCCTGGCCGATGGCTATGACCTGCGCAGTATTAACAAGGTTGCCTATCGGGGGCAGTTGGGGCTAGTCCTCCAGGACCCCTTTCTGTTCTCGGACACGGTTAAGGAGAATATCAGGTACGGCAGGTTAGAGGCGACCGATGAAGAAATAATGGCGGCGGCGAAGGCAGTCGGCGCTCATGATTTCATCGTGCGGCTGGAGAACGGCTACGATACCATGCTTCTGGAGCGGGGGCAAAACCTGAGCATGGGGCAGCGCCAGCTTATCAGCTTTGCCCGGGCCATCCTGGCCAACCCGGCAATCATCCTGCTGGATGAAGCTACCGCCAGCGTCGACTCCTACAGCGAACACCTGCTCCAGCAGGGTATCAAACAGCTTCTCAAAGGCAGGACCACAGTGATTATCGCCCACCGCCTCTCCACTGTCCGCGATGCCGATAGCATCGTTGTGCTAGACAACGGGCGCATCGTGGAACAGGGCCGTCATGAAGAGTTGCTTGCCCATGGAGGCTTATACACCCGCCTTTATCAGATGACGTATGCGGAGGCGGGGACGTAACCAGTTGACTTGTGTTATTCTCGTAGCTTATTTTATAATTACGAGCAAACGGGCGATGAGGATGGCAGTTGGCCAAACTTCCCAATGCTGAAAAGGCAATTATTGACGCTGAAAAGCTCCGGAGCTACATACTTTCTGCCACGCACCCCGTCGGACAGTATAAAGCCGCCTTTTTCCAAAAGCTGGGGTATACTTCAGAGAACTGGGAGATGTTTGCAGAGAGCATAAAGGACTTGATCAATTCTCACGATGCGAGGGAAGGAGAGGAAACTCAATACGGCAAGAAGTATGTCGTTAGAGGGCCGCTTGCCGGGCCAACAGGGGAAAGAGTGCAAATCGTTACGGTATGGATTATACTTAAAGGTGAGAGCGTACCCGTATTCTTAACAGCATATCCTGGAGGATTGTCATGAAATTCAAAAAGCTGGAAGTTGTGGTTCTTACACGTGATGTTCCTGAGCATGAACTTAAAGCGGGTGATTTAGGTACTATAATCGAAGTTTACCCCAAAGGCGGCCTAGAGGTTGAATTTGTTAGAGTCTCTGGAGAAAATCAGGCGCTCCTGACCTTAACCGAACGAGATGTCAGAAAGATTGATTCAAACGACCTTCTAGCGACTCGGCGGCTGGCTAAGGTAAACTAAACCGAGCTTCAGCAAGAAATCCGCCATTTACGCGGTTTTTATTAAACGCTTGACTGTCCGCTTGGGGCGTCTGCTAGTCAAATCATAAGAGTCTTGTAGATTCATCCAAAACTCGGGTGTCGTACCTAAGGCTTGGGAAAGCAGCCACGCTGTCTCTGGTGTCACTCCTCGCTTGCCCCGAACTATTTCATTCACCCTTTGCAAGGGTATTCCGATGTGTTGAGCAATCGCTACCTGGGTAATTCCGGCTGGGCCAAGAAACTCCTCTTTCAAGATTTTGCCAGGATGCGTTGCGATTCGATTTTCAGGTAACATATTCTTTCCTCACTTAATGGTAGTCCGTCAATGATACTTCATGCGCGTTGTTGTTTTCCCAACGAAAGATAATTCGCCATTGGTCATTGACTCGAATACTGTAATAACCTGCAAGGTCACCTTTCAACAACTCCAGGCGATTGCCCGGTGGTTCACGCAAATCATTCAAACGATAAGCAGCATTCACCATATCGAGTTTGCGAAGAGCCACGCTTATTATGGGTGGAGGAAATCGTCGAAGACGATGGGTATCTCTTCCGTGATACAGGTCGGCGGTGGCGGCATCTCTAAATGATAATATCACGTCATTTTCAACTGGAAGTATTATATCCTGTTCACGCTTGCCGTGCAACTATGCATTACAGCTGTCCTCAGCAAGAAATCCACATGCCATCAAAGAGCACCTGGATATGGGGTGAAAGCCCGACTATTGGGCTCATATAGCAGTAATTTGCCGAACTTCAGATTGAGTGACGTTCCCCCAATAAAAAGTGCCAACGCGTCTTAGAGTTCTCCGCTAGA
>ERZ1292640.4423-Hain-H43-02um-R1-4423-length-10703-cov-4_pt1 | contig 10703 bp, 9 predicted proteins | sample MGYA00564404_ERZ1292640 | MGnify/ENA primary metagenome ERZ1292640 (study PRJEB36523, sample SAMEA6512636) | groundwater metagenome | collected 2019-01-08 | study: AquaDiva: Metagenomics assemblies of 32 groundwater samples | reverse complement strand
GCGCAGCAAGCAGCGCCCCTACGATTCAGATACCACAATGACAGACAATCCAGTTACCCACACCATTCCCTGAAGAGCCGGGACTATAGGCGAATACTCCCATCATTTCGATGTGGGGAAGAGAGGAGGGGGAATGAGAATACCTCACGAACAGCGACCGGCTACATCGTTTCTGACTATCCGCGAGGTGGCGGAGAGACTGAAGGTGAGTCAGCGGACGGTGAGGCGGTGGATTGATCGAGGGCATTTGCATGTCGTAAGGCTTGGTCGGACGGTACGAATCGATGAGGAAAGCCTCAACAGTTTGATCCTCACCAATTCGAGAGTCGCGCGACGGCGTTCGCAAGCCGCAGAGATCGCTCCGTTTTCGGCCCTTGCGGAAGAGGTCTTCGCCGGGACGTGGGATAATCCCGCAGACGCCGTGTACGACCAATGGAGAGAGATCTATGGGATACGCAAAGGGCGACGTCGTGCTGGTCGCCTTTCCGTCCCGCGATAAGGCGGCGGCAAAAGTCAGGCCGGCGGTCGTCATAAGTGGCGGGGAATATAATCGGCGAGGGGACGTGATCATTGCGGCAGTCATAACCCATCCTCCCCGCATACCTAGCGATTATCCAATCCGAGGGTGGCGGGAGGCCAATTTAGTGGCGCCTTCGGTGGTAAGGCTTCAATTAGCTACTATTACGACCAGGAAAATTCTCTATCGACCCGGGAAGCTTATTACTGACGATCTCGCAGGATTGAATGGATTGTTGAAGAGAGCCTTAGAACTGAATCAGGAGAAAAGATCCTGATGGTTGAGGGAAGCGTTTTTAAGTCCGGCTTCGTGACGATCGTCGGGCGGCCGAACGTCGGGAAATCAACCCTGATGAACCGCCTCCTCGGCCAAAAGGTCTCGATCGTCTCGCCCAGGCCTCAGACCACTCGGACACGGATCGTGGGAATCAAGAATCTGCCCGGGGCCCAAGTGATCTTCCTCGATACGCCGGGGATGCGCAAGTCCGGCGGCTATTTCCATAAGGTGATGGTGAAGGCGGCCATGAATACACTCGGGGAGGCGGACCTCATCCTCTGGATGGTAGAGGCTGCCGATCCGCTCTCCCTGGATGATAAACTTATCCTGGAGGCTCTTAGAGGCGTCAAGTCTCCGGTTCTCCTGGCGATCAATAAGGTCGATCTGGTCGAGAAAGAGAGGCTCCTTCCCACGATCGATCGGTTCCAAGGGCTCTTGCCGTTTGTCGAGATCGTTCCGATCTCCGCTACCAAAGGGGACAACGTTGAGGTCCTCGAGTCGCTGCTGATCCGATACCTGCCAGAGGGGCAGCCCCTCTATCCGCTCGATCAACTGACTGACCAGCCCGAACGGTTCATCATCGCAGAACTGATCCGCGAGAAGGTCTTTCAACTGGCCTACCAGGAGGTGCCATATGCCGTGGCCGTTGAGGGCGAGGAGGTGAAGGGGCGGGAAGGTCGCAAGCTCACCGACGTCGAGGCGACCATCTATGTCGAGAGGGAGTCGCAGAAAGGAATCATCATCGGGCGCGGCGGCGCGATGCTGAAGAAGATCGGGGAGCAGGCCAGGCCGGAGATCGAGATGCTGCTCGGCACCCAGGTTTTCCTGAAGCTGTGGGTGAAGGTCCGGGCCGACTGGCAGAGGGACGACGAGGCCCTGAAGCGTTTCGGGTATCTTCAACCATAGGCTGTTCCAAGTTCCGGGTTCCAAGTTCGGCTTCGCAGTTCGAGGTTCCATGTTCCGAGTTCCAGGTTAAAATATTGACTTCAGTGCATCTTCAACTTTGAACTTAGAACACGGAACGCGGAACCTGGAACATTCAATATAAGACATGCCTCTACAGACGACTGAAGCGATTGTGATCGGGGGGCATAACCTCGGCGAGGCGGATCGGATTATTCCGTTCTTCACCCGGAGGCTGGGAAAGGTCCGAGCGGTCGCCAAGGGGGCGAGACGGGTTCGCAGTCGATTCGGCGGGACACTCGAGCTGTTCACACTCGGACAACTCGTCTTTTTCGAGTGGCCCAATCGAACCTTACACGCGATCAATGAGTTCTCGGTCATTGAGCCGTTTTCCCCTCTCAAGGAAGAGCTGGGACGGCTCAGCCGTGGCGCCTACCTGGTGGAACTGGCGGGGGCAGCGGTCGAGGATGCGGAGCCAAGCGAGGAGATCTATCTCCTGCTCCGGGATGCCCTTACCCTGCTGGTTTCTCACGACGATCCGAAGCTTCTGAGAACCTTTGAGATCCGCCTCTTGAGGATTGCCGGGTATCTTCTGGAGCTGTACCGCTGCCTTGTGTGTCGCTCTGCCATCGAGAAAAGGGTCGAATTGTCAATCAGTCCGGCTAAAGGTGGGTTGGTCTGTTCGCGCTGTCGGGAGCGGGCTTCGGATAGATTGTCGATCTCTTTGGAATCATTAATATACCTACGATCTGTCCTTGTTGGTGGGCTCCAAGAGTCGCTGATCACCCCCCTACCCCCGCCTTACAGCGATGAACTTCAAGAGATACTAAAGGTCTGCATTGCCTATTTCTTAGGCAAGAGCCTCCGCTCGTTAGCCTTCCTAACCCGTTGTGAACAAGGGTTTTGACGGCTCTTCTTGCCGATTTTTCCTTGACAGGCGGGACTGCTCTTGGTAGCGTGTAGCTCGTTTAGCTTTTTGGTAGGCCTGCTGCAACCTTGTATGTTATTTCCCTCCATCCCCCTCTCAACACAAGGGTCTAAGGTGTGATGATGAAGAAAAGAGCAAACCGCGCAATGACATTTCAGGAGTTGGTCCTGGGGCTCGAAAGATTTTTTGCTGACTTGGGCTGCGTCATCCAGCAACCGTACGACATAGAAGTCGGTGCTGGGACGAGCAATCCTGCCACGTTTCTGCGCGTTCTAGGACCGGAGCCCTGGAATGTCGCGTATGTCGAGCCGTCTCGACGGCCCACCGACGGACGGTATGGGGAGAATCCAAACCGCCTCCAGCATTACTACCAGTATCAGGTGATCATGAAACCCTCTCCCGATAATATTCAAGACATCTACTTGGACAGCCTTCGCAGCGTCGGCATCAACCCTCTGAAGCATGACATCCGTTTCGTGGAGGACGACTGGGAGTCGCCGACCCTTGGGGCATGGGGGCTGGGGTGGGAGGTCTGGCTGGACGGACTCGAGATCACCCAGTTTACCTACTTCCAGCAGGCCGGCGGCATCGACCTGAAGCCGATCTCCGCGGAGTTGACCTACGGGATCGAGCGGATCGCCATGTTTCTTCAAGGGGTAGATAGCGTCTATGACCTGACCTGGGTGAAGGGCGTCACCTATGGGGATGTCCACCATAAGGGCGAAGTGGAGTGGTCGATCCACAACTTCGACGAGGCCGATGTTTCGCTGCAGCTACAGCTCTTTGACCAGTACGAGAAGGAATCACTGCGGCTTATCGAGAAGGGGTTGGTGCATCCGGCTTATGATTACTGCCTCAAATGTTCTCACACCTTCAATATCTTGGACGCACGGGGGGCGATAGGCGTGACCGAGCGGACCGGCTTCATCGGCCGTGTCCGGAACATGGCACGCCGTTGTGCCGAAGGCTATCTCAGGCAGCGTGAGGAGATGGGCTATCCCCTCATGAAGGCCTGGCAGCGATAACGAACCCCAGAAGAAGACGGACCAATGACCAAAGAGCTGTTGTTTGAGATCGGAACCGAGGAGATCCCGTCGGGCTACATGGCCGCGGCCCTGAAAGATCTGGAGGCGCAGGCCCGTGGAATATTTAGGGATCAACGGATCGCCTGCTCAGGCATTCGCACGTACGGAACCCCTCGGCGCCTGACCTTGCATGTCGAGCGATTGCAGGAGATTCAAGATGCCCTGGTCCGTGAGGTGGTGGGCCCGGCAAAGGCGGTGGCCTTCGATCAGGAAGGCCGGCCGACCAAGGCGGCCGTTGGCTTCGCCAGGGCCCAGGGTATCCCTGTCGAGAAGCTCGGGGTGAAAACGCTCGATCGAGGTGACTATCTGGTCGCGACGATCGAGGAGCAAGGGACGAGGCTCGAAGAGCTGCTGCCCACCATCTTGCCCCGCCTGGTCGCTTCCCTCTCCTTTCCGAAGTTCATGCGGTGGGGGCAGGGGAACTTCCGATTTGTCCGACCGATTCGTTGGCTCCTGGCCCTCTACGGCGGCCGGGTGGTCCCCTTTGATATCGACGGGGTCACGAGCGGGAGCAAAACATACGGTCACCGGTTTCTGAGCCGTGGCCAGATTCGTGTCAGGAGTTTCCAGGACTATCTTCAGAAGTTGGAGGGCCGGTTTGTCATCGTGGATCAGGCCCGTCGCCGGGAGCTGGTGGTGAGGCTGGCCGAGGAGGCCGCCGCCAAGGTCGGGGGAAGGCCGGTCCTGGACGACGATCTGGTGGAGTCGGTGAGCTACCTGGTGGAATATCCCAACGTGGTCTGCGGCGAGTTCGAGCGAGAATATCTTTCCCTCCCCAGGGACGTGATCATGACCCCCATGCGGAAGCACCAGCGCTACTTCCCGGTGGTCGATGACGCCGGCCAGCTCCTTCCTTACTTCGTGGCGATCTCCAACATGAAGGCGAAGGACATGGAGGTGATTCGTGCCGGGAACGAGCGGGTCTTGAGGGCGCGGCTGAAGGACGCCGATTTCTTCTTCAAGGAGGATCGGAAAACTCCGCTTCCTGAGCGAGTACCCAAGCTCCGAGGGATCATCTTCCAGGAGCGGCTTGGGACCATGTTCGATAAGGTGGAGCGGCTTCAGAAGCAGGTCGCCTCTCTTGCCGAGCAGGTTGCCCCGCACCTTGTGGATGAGGCTCGTCGGGCGGCGCAGTTGTGCAAGGCCGACTTGGTGACGACGATGGTGAAAGAGTTCCCTAACCTCCAGGGCGTCATGGGCCGCGAATACGCCTTGCTCTCGGGCGAGTCGCCGGCGGTGGCTCAGGCGATCGAGGAACACTACCTCCCCCGGTTTACGGGGGATAGGCTTCCCGAATCGATGATTGGCGCCATCGTGGGGTTGGCGGACCGGCTCGACAGTATCTGCGGGTGCTTCGGGATCGGGCTGATCCCGAGCGGGTCGGAAGACCCGTATGCCCTTCGACGACTCGGTCAGGGCACGGTGCAAATCCTTCTCAGCACAGGGATCAATCTGCCATTGTCCGAGCCGGTCGGCAAGAGTCTCGAACTATTGGGCGATCGCCTGACCCGACCCAGGGACCGTGCAGCGCGGGAGGTCATGGAGTTTCTGGCTGCCAGGCTCCATGCGATACTGATGGAGAGGGGGATCCCTGCCGATCTCGTGGACGCCGTCCTATCCGTCGACGTCGAGCGGGTGTCAGAGGCCGGGAATCGTGCCGAGGCCTTGGCCGCCTTCCGTCAGGAGGCTGACTTTGGAGAGTTGGCTGTCGCGTTCAGGCGCGTCGTCAACATTCTTCCCAAGGGCTTCTCCAAGGCGGTCGATCCCCACCGGTTCGTCACGAGCGCCGAGCGGGCCCTTCATGCGGAGGCGGCCACCCTCCGTGCGGAAACGGAACACCTGGTCCGCGCCCGCGATTATTTCCGGGCGCTGCAACGGATCGCCACGATCCGCCCCATCGTGGACATGTTCTTTGAGGAGGTCATGGTGATGGTGGATGATCGCGACCTCCAGGAGAACCGTTTGGCCATCCTGAAGGAGGTGGCGGATCTGTTTTCCGGCATCGCGGATTTCAGCAAGATCGCCGTTGTTCCCTGAGCAGCTCGAAATGTCGTGAAACGAAACGTCTGAGGAGGCGGCCTATGCCAGGCGGGATGGCATGCCACTAAGCATGCCGATGCGATCGAATCGCGGGGCGGGCGGTGAGGCAGCCGGCCTGGCGTGGGCGTCAAGTCAGCAACGCAGGACAGCAGACCTGTCCCTTTCTGTCGGGGATAGGTCGTTGTGTTTTGGCGGCTATGGCTTCCAGTAGGAATCGGCGATTCATTCTTTGGTTTGAAGAGATCGGGGCGGACGATGCTCCTCTTGTGGGGAGCAAGAACGCCCTCCTGGGCGAGGTGATGCGACACCTCGGCAGGCGTGGGGTGCGTGTCCCCCAAGGCTTTGTGGTCACCGCACAGGCATACCGCCACCTGGTGAGGGAAGCCGGACTACTCTCGGATCTCAAGCGGGTATTGAACGGTCTCGATCCGAGGGATCGGGACGGCCTGGCGCTCAAGGCGAAGCAGGCTCGCGACCTGTTCTTTCGGGCCAGGTTTCCGTCTAACCTGGAGACGGAGATCACAAAGGCCTATTGGAAACTTTGCTCCCGCACGGGCTCGGGCGAGATGCCGGCCTCGGTGTGGGCCAACATTGTGGGAGAGCCAGCCCCCGAGACGCCTGCCGGGCTGCCCGACAGCCTCCTCAATATCAGAGGGGAATACGCCATCCTCGATGCCTGTCGTCGCTCTTTCGCCTCACTCTTCACCGGACGGGCCGTCGCCGAGCTGGTGGCCCGGCAGATCGATCCTCTTGGTTCAATGCTTGCCCTTGGCGTGCAGGGGATGGTGCGAAGCGACGCGGCCTGCTCAGGACGCATGACCGGCTTCGATCCGTGCTCCGGTTTCCCTGACGTCATTGTGGTCCAGGGGGCGTACGGGGTCTGGGGTGGGGCTGGAGAGAATGGCGGAAGCCCAGATGAGTTCTTCGTCCACAAGCAGACCTTGGCGAAGGGGTTCAGGCCTGTGGTCGTGAGACATTTGGGGACCAAGGTGTCGAAGTGGGTTCCTGGACCCGACCCCGAGTCCGGTCTCATGTCGATTCCAGTGCTGAAGCGGGATCGTGGGCGGTACATCTTGAGCGACGACGAGGCGCTGGAACTGGCACGGGCCGCCATGGCTGTCGAGAGCCACCTGAACCGAACAACGGAGCTCAGGTGGGCCAAAGATGGCGATGGCATCAATGTCGGGACCGGTATGCTGTTCCTGCTTCAGGTCCGACCCTTCGTGCGGCCGACGCGCCCTGTCAAGCTCGCCACGTACCTGGTGGAGCCCACGGGGGAGCCTCAACTGGTATTGCTTCGGGGGAGGGGTGTCGGAGACGCGATCGGTTGCGGCAAGGTAAAGCTCCTCGCTGACGCGGGTCGCCTCAACGAGTTCACCGTGGGCAGCGTGCTGGTGACGGAATCCACCGACCCCGAATGGGAACAGGCGATGCGGGCCGCCGCGGCCGTGATCACCGTCCGTGGTGATCGCACCAGCCATGCGTCTCGTTTCTGCAGCGAGCAAGGCTTGCCGTGTCTCGTGGGCGCCGGTCCCGCCGCGGCACTGCTAGTGGACGGGGTGGACGTCACCGTAGACTGCCGCGATGAGATCGGCATGGTGATGAAAGGGCGTCGGGCGTATCGAGTCGAGCGTGTCCGCCCGGCGGAACTTCCGGGGACCAATACCGGGCTGATGCTGATCGCGGGACCGTTGGATCGCGCGCTTTTCGAGGCCCAGTCTCCCATCGATGGGGTTGGAATGTTGGCCCTGGATGCGATCATTGAGGAACAGGTCGGCATTCATCCCTTCGCCTTCCTGGACTTTGATCAGCTTCAGGAGAGGGCAAGTCGTGGTCTCGGGGAGGACACGAGCCTCGCCACCCTGGTGGAGGCCATCGAGAAACGGGCGGCCCCCTATCCCAAGAAAGCCGACTGGCTTGTCGATCAGCTCTCCTGTGCGATCGGCTCGTTTGCAGCGGGCTCATACCGTGAGGTGTCCGGTCACGTGAAGGGCGATACCCTTGTCCGCCTTTCGAGCCTCAGTTCAGATCGTTACCTGCGCCTGCTGGGGGGAGATCGCTATGAGCCGAAGTCGGGGGATCCGCTCCGCGACTTGCGGGGGTCAGGCCGCCACTGTCACCCGTTATACGGGCGGGCCTTCTCCTTGGAATGCCAGGCCATCAAGCGGGTGCGGCATGAGATGGGACTCCGAAACGTCAAGGTGATCGTTCCACTCTGCCGTACGCCCGAAGAGGGCCGGCGACTCCTCGCACTGATGGGCAGCCACGGATTGGCTCGAGGCGAAAACGGGCTGGAGGTCTATCTTCAGGTTCAGACGCCCAGCAATCTCCACTTCATCGAACAGTTTAGTCGTCTCTTTGACGGCTTCATCGTGGATGCCGAGGATCTGTCATCCCTGGTCTTGGGCGTGGGGAGCATTGACCATGACCCCGGCCTCTTCAGGGAGGCGGCTGCCGCGGCGAGGCGGTTCTGCAGCGGGTTGCTGTTGGGGGCGAAACGGCATCGACCGCACCGTAGGGTTGGCTTCTGTGTACGGGACCCGGAGGCGATCCCGTCCTGGGTCGCCTTCTTCGCCGAGATGGGCGCTGACTTTGTCGCCACGCGGCCCAGTAAGCTGGCCATTACTCGCGTGATCATGGCCTACGCCGAGCTTGCGCGACAGGAGCGAAAGCATTTGGTGCTCGTGGAAACGGATCCCGTCACCGGTCGAGAGACCGTGCAGCTTGGCGTGCCGCCCAGGTGGCTGAAGGATCGGGCGAAGCGCTGGGCGCCGCATGTTGCGGGGAAGGTACGGGAGCTTCCTGCCGAGACAAGAAGGACTGCCGCTACCCTTCTGGGCGCGATGACGCCGAGAGTCCAGATCGAACGGCCGGGAGAGGAGCGTGAGGTGTTCTGCTGGCGGGTCGAAGATGTGGATCTCGCCAAGGAGCAGCGGGCGAAGGGCGTGAGGTCGGTTAAAGTGCGACCGATCGGAAGTCTCAACGTCGGAGAGCTATTGGATGTGGCGCATCTCTGGACTGATCAGGCCAGGGCGGCCGGCCGGAAGGAGCCAGCTACCGAATCGGCGAAGATCCAGGGCCTTGTCAAGCGATTCGAGAATGCCAGAGCCGAGTTCGTGGCCCAGATCTTTGCCACCGCGGTCACCGAGCTGTTCAGAAGGGAGATGCAGCAGGTGTAAGGAGAACCACGCCGCCGTTCGCGAGTAGGGGGGGCGTGTGAGGGTGGGCCGGACAGTCGCATCGCGCTCCACAGGTCTTCTCGATGAATGACAGGGCGGGCGAGCGACCTGTACCCACGGGAGCGCAGTGCGAGGATAGGCTATGGAAGCGGAGATCTTGGAACGGATCAACCGAGGTATCCTCCTCAGGACCGGGGCGTACCTGACCAACGATCACTTTGTCCTTCCGTCTGGGCGCCATGCCCAGGAGTATGTGGAGAAGGCCCTAGCCACGACCGAGCCGGCCTTCACCGAGGGGCTGGGGGACGTGATCGCGAAGCATTTCGCGGAGCAGCCGATCGATCTGGTGCTCACCACAGGCTACGGCGCTTCGCTCCTGGGCCACTGCGTTGCCAGAGCTCACCCATCGCAACCGCGGTTCGTCTATGCCATCAAGCAGCGGGACAATGGGGGCACCAGCCAGGTGTCCCTTCCCAGAGAGTTCCGGCAGTATTTTGCCGGCACGCCGAAGGTGCTGGTCGTCGAGGACATCCTCACCACGGGAGAGACCGTGAGGGGGCTGATTGACCTCGTCAAATCGTTGAACGGGAGAGTGGTTGGGATCGGGACGCTCTGGCGGCGGAGCCAGAGGATCAAATTCAAGTTCCCCCTTTTCACGCTGATCGATCGGGAATTTCCGACCTACGCCCCGAAGGACTGTCCGATGTGTCGCAAAGGCACTCCAATCAACCGGGAGCACCTGTCTGAGCCGCCTCCGGAGAATAGCCGCCGAAGGTCAGAGGGCGCCCATTGACGCCCGTGTTGAGGTGGAGGTTCGAGGTCGGATACCGAATCCGGCTGAGCTATCGTGGGCCGGTTGGGCTGTCTACGTAGTGGAATGATGCGAACCGGAACAGTGACATCGTATGTGCCAAACACAGATGATGCTGAGAGAGGAGACCCGCGTGACCATCGGAATCTTAGTCCTGAAGGGTTGGATCAGGTGGGTTGTACTTGCGGTCTTGCTCCCCGCTCTGTCATGGGCGGAGCCATCAACGAGCCCGTCGCTGGCAGGCGCGGGAGCCTCAAGTGATGTGAGGGTTGGTCTGGCAAAGGATACGGAGGTGATCGCCGCCCGCACCCTGGCTCGCGCCGACGACCCCGGCCAGGGAGGAGGAGAGGGAAGGTCCTCTCTCAGACCGGAGGAGGGATTTCAGTCAGGCACCTGGCACCTGGGCCTGATGGGTGGCTACAGCATACCTCACAAGATTTTTGCGCCTAGATCCGCAAATGTTCACTTCGCCCCACTGCTCTTTCAAATCGGCTATACGGTCACCGATGTGCATGGTCCTTTCCCCGTGCGCGGCAGCCTGGAACTCCTGTTCGAACCGACCTTCATGATCACCACCTCGCCCAGCACGACGTTCGGCGAGGGAGCCAGCCTCCTCCTCCGCTACAATTTCGTCACCGGGACTCGGTGGGTGCCCTTCTTCGACCTTGGCATGGGGATCCTTCACTGGAACCTCCGCCTGCCCGACATCCTCGCGACCCAGTTCAATTTCATGCTTCAAACCGGGCCCGGGCTTCATTACTTCGCCACCGACCATCTGGCAATCACCGGGCAGGTTCGCCTGCACCACATCTCCAACGCCGACACCGAGAAACCGAATATCGGGGTCAACTCCAGCGTGTACCTGCTGGGTGTCTCCTATTTCTTTTAAGAAAGCGATCAGCCATCAGCACTCAGCGGTCAGCAGGACACCTAAAAGAACGCTGAACGCTGAAATACCTTCATA
>ERZ1292640.4421-Hain-H43-02um-R1-4421-length-10710-cov-5_pt1 | contig 10710 bp, 11 predicted proteins | sample MGYA00564404_ERZ1292640 | MGnify/ENA primary metagenome ERZ1292640 (study PRJEB36523, sample SAMEA6512636) | groundwater metagenome | collected 2019-01-08 | study: AquaDiva: Metagenomics assemblies of 32 groundwater samples | reverse complement strand
GACCTCAATCAGGATCTCCAAACTGTCGAGTATCTGCGTCGAGTGCGGCCGGGTGCCCCGAGCTAATCACGTTGCGAGGCGCCACCGGTCGGCCCACCCACGTCGTCCGAGTACCCGAACGGTCCGCGGCCGGCTGGTGCGAGTGGGCGTGGGCGTGGGCGTCAATGGACCCTTGGGGCTCACCGGCACGAGTCGCCCGGACGCGAAAGGTGGTTTGGGAACAACATCCGGGCGTGTCGTGGCACTGCACAAGCGACCCGGGGCACCCGGCTTGTGTTCAAAGCACAACGCCGGGGACTATGTGGTCCCCGGCGCGTGGTGTGGAAGCTGGGAATTGGAGCAGGTTCCTGGGCGGGTTGACTCAGCAACCGGCTTCGTAGGCGAGGACGAAGGCGTCGTAGTCGAAGAAGTCAACGGAGCCGTCGGCGTCGAAATCGGCGGTTCGCGCGGGCGGGCAGGCGATCCCTTCGAAGCAGTTCACGAAGGCGTCGTAGTCGAAGAAGTCGACGGTGCCGTCGCCATCGAAATCCGCTCGGCAAAGCGTCCACACCAGCGCTTCGGTCTGCAATGTGACCGTGTTGCTGCCGAATCCCGCGATGTAGATATGGCTCGCATCGCGCGACATACCGTAAGCGAAGCTGTCGGAGAATCCCGCGGGCAGGAAGGCCGACAAGTCCACCCACGAGCCCGCCGTCCCACTCCAGAAACTCGCCCGTGTGACGCTGCCGTTGAACGACCAGCCCGCTTGCAGCCCGCCGTCGGTCGCCAGCGCGAGCGATTGAATCGAGCCCGCCGGGTGCATGTCGACCCACGAGCCCGCGGTGCCGCTCCACACGCTCGCGTGCTGCACGCCGCCGATGGTGGCCCATCCCGCCTGCTGTCCGTTGTTGATGGCGAGAGCCTGCGACTGCGATGCTGTGGCGGGGTTCAGGTTGATCCACGATGCCGCCGATGAGCTCCACAGGCTCGCGCTCTGTACGCCCTCGACGACGGCCCAGCCCGCCTGCTGCCCGCCGCTGATGCCGAACGCACGCGACTCGCTCGAGCCCGCCGGGTTCAAGTCAACAAAGGACGCCGCGTTGCCGCTCCACAGGCCGGCTCGCTGAATTCCGCCGATCGAGGCGGACCCGACTTGCTGTGCTCCGTTAGTCGCGAGCGCGGTCGAAGACCGCGCACCGGCGGGACTGAGATCGATCCACGAGCCCGCCGATCCGGTCCATGCGCTCGCCCGATTCACGCCGCCGACATTGGCAAATCCCACCTGCTGCCCGCCTCCCGCCCCGAAGGCCTGCGAACGGGTCGAGTCTGCGGGGTTGAGGTCGATGAACGATCCCGCGGTTGCGTTCCACACGGCGGCGTGCTGCGCGATGCCCACGAGCGCGAACCCGGACTGCTGCGCTCCGCCCGCCGCAGCGGCCTGCGATGAACCCGATCCGGCCGGATGCAGGTCGGTCACAGTCCACTGCGCACTGGCGGTTGAGGCCAAACCTCCAAGGCACATGATAACGGCCAAGGCTGTCGGCAACGCTGGAGTCCGCTTGCCGCCGCGGATGATGAGAGTGGATTGGATTCGACGGGTAACGGCGTACTTCAACATCGGAAAGCTCCTCGGCTTGATGGGGTTCTCCATCGGGTGCCGCAAGCGAGGAGCCCACGGTGCGCCCTCACGTACACCATTTGTCCGCTTTTTGGTATTTGGCCCTGAACAGCCCTTGAAGAAGTGTCCTTGTTGAGGTTTGATGGTCTCATGCCGTGCTCCGATCAATCGCAGACACTTGGTGGGTATTTGAGCGTGGGCGTCCGTGGACCGTTGGGGCTCAACGTCCGGAGCCCCATGGCACGGTGGCAAGGATGATCCCGCTTCGGGTCATCCTTGCCACCGCCCACTTCACAAAGGACTCGGGGACACCCGGCCTAGGCTCGTTCATGGCGCGTCGAAGCTCCCGAACCGCTGTGCTGATCGTGGGTCTCGCGGCCTTCGCCGCCGTTGTGGTGCCGATCATCGTTGGAATGGTGGGCAGCGATGGCCGCAGACCGCGTGAAGTCTTCGGCAGGCTCCCCGAAGAATGGCTCGTGGTTCGTGACAATGTTCTTTATGCCCTGCTCTCCGTCGCACTGTTCGGCTCATGGGTCGCCGCTCACTTCGTCTTGAACCAGGCCACTCGGCGAGAGACGGGGACGCCCTTGTGTGACGCGTGCGACTATTCGCGCCTCGCACTCCCCGACGAGAGTGTGTGCCCCGAATGCGGCGGGACCGAGCGCACGTTCTTTCGACCTGCCCCCGCCAAACATCGCTTCGCGGCCGTCGCGATCGTGCAAGCACTCGGCGTTGTCGGCTTGCTTGCCTGCCTCTTCAGCATCACGGGCCAGCACCCCGGACTCTTCTTGTTTCACGCCGCGATGACGCTCCCGGTTGCGTTGGTCGCGATGGACCCGCGACTCTCTGTCTCCGAAGCGGCGTTTGTGGCTGGCCTCACCCTTTTCACGATCTCTTTTTGCATCGTCCTCGCCGTGTGGGAATCCACGCATTCGACGGACGGTCAGGCTGCCTTCGGTCTCATCGGCGCGTCGTGCTCGGGCTGGATGTTCGGCGGCCCCGGGTACCTCGCCGCTGCGATCGCGGTGTTTCTCTACCGCCGCCAACAGGCGAGACGTGCTTGATCTACCTTGAAGTCGGATCGGCGGGGCCGGGTGCCCCGGGTCCATCACATTGCGCGGTGCCGCCGGTCGGCCCACCCCCGTCTTGCGAACACCCGAAGGTTCCGAGGCCGACTGGTGCGGGTGGCCGTCGGAGTCGATGGACCCTTGGGACTCGAGGCACCCGGCCACCCGCCTTCGCCTCAATCACCCTCCCCCGTCGCCGCCCACTCCAAGAACTCGATCAATGAACCGCCCCGCTCCTCCGTGTGCTCCAGCACCGCCGCGGCCGATTCATACCCGCGCTCGTGCGACACCAACAGCACCCGCGGCGTCCCATCCGCGTGAGGCGGGGAGTGATAGTCCAGTGCGTACACATCGCCGCAATGCGTCGACCCGATCGGCACGAACCCCAACGGCCGAATGTCGATGCCCGGCCCGAGTTCCTCGCACTCCACTCGGACATCCTCCGGAGAGTCGATCCGGATGCGAAAATCGATCATCTCATCGGGCACCGCCGCCGCGAAGAGGCTCAGCACAGGATCGGTAATCCCCAAACCACTCAGCATCGCCAACTCATCCTGTCGCGCCGGCCGCAGAGATACTTTACACTCCCATTCACGCGCTCGTTTCGAAACCGCTTCCAGTGCAGCCAGGTATTTGGAGAGAAGTTCAGGTGAGATCCCTTGCATCGCGGCATGATAGCGGTGGGGACGACCGGCACGAGGCAGGGTGGCACCGTCGCGGCCGGGTGCCCAGAGTTCAACCCGTCGCGCAGTGCCAACAGTCGGCCCACCCTCGTCTTTCGAACACACGAAAGGTCCGCGGCCGACTGGAGCGAGAGGCCGTGGGCGCCGATGCACACTTGGGACCGACGCGAAGGACTCACGTGACCCAACCCGTCAGCGACGCATCACGCTCCCTGAACAGCGTCCAACGGGCTCATCACCACGATCCCAGGGTACCGCTCGAAGTCGGCCCGGTTGAACGTCAGGATGGTGTCGACTCCATGCAAGCTCATCGCCGCCACGATCCGGGCATCGTGGGCCGCCTTGCCCTGAACTTGCCGCTCCGTCACCAGTGCCCGCCAGCGTCGGAACAAGTCCTTCGCGTCATCCAGAAACGTCAGCAACCCCAGCAGCCGCGAAACTTCCGCGTCAGCCTGCGCCACCGGCAGGCCAAGGCCGTTCTCCGTCGCCGGCCGCGTCGCCACCACCCAAAACTCGTAGAGCACCTGGGGCACGATGCATAACTCGTGTCGAGCGTCGGTGAGCCGCTTCATCGACTCAAATGCGGGCTTGGCGTGCGTGTGCATAGGTTGCGACGCCCGCAGGATCACGTTGGTGTCCAGAACGACCCTCATTCTCCGCGACCCGCGTAGATGCTCCCGCGGCCGTCATCGACGGGAGGGACTCCGGGCTTCGCGGGATGGCTCCTGAACCATTCGTCGAGCGCACCCGAGCGACGCTGAGACTCCGCAATCGGAAGACCCCCCACCCCCCCGGCGCCGACGCCATTGGAACGAGCGCCATTGCTGTCATTGACCGCCTGCTCGACAACGCGCCTGGCGTACTCCTCGGGGCTCACGCCGCTGGCAGAGGCGCGATCGCGCAGCCTTGCCTCGGAATCGGGAGAAAGGTCAAATCTCAGCGTCATAAAGCCTCCGGGCAGAGTCGTCGAGTAAGGGTAGGCGGAATCGGTTCTTCACGTTGCGCGCCGCCACCGGTCGGCCCACCCCCGTCTTCCGAAAGCCCGAATGGTCCGGCAGCCGACTGGTGCGAGTGGCCGTGGGTGTTGATGGACGCTTGGGGCTCACCGGCACGAGTCGCCCGGACGCGAACGGTGGTTTGGGATCACCAGCCGCGCGACTCGTGGCACTTCACATGGGACTCTGGGCACCCGGCCCCTTAGCTTGCTGCGGCCAGCCTACCCGCGCGTTGGCAGAACGAGCATCTGATCACCGGAAGCCCCAGACCCTGAGCGTACCTCTCGGCCTCGAGGAGAGTCGCGTGCTGCCGATACTCACCTTGATCGAACTTGCGATCGCCGCCTCGCTTTCGCGGCTGGGTACAGCCCTCGCCGTGGATGGTTACGTGCGGATTGTGGCGATTTTCGTAGGTTTCGAACACGATCGAGCCCTCCTGTCGCCTCGCTCGCCCCATCGTAGGTTCACCCTTGACGGCCGGGTGCCCCAAGTTCATCACGTTGCGCGGTGCCTCCGGTCGGCCCACCCTTGTCTTCCGATTACCCGAACGGTCCGCGGCCGGCTGGTGCGAGTGGGCGTGGGCGTCCATGGCCCCTTGGGACTCGGGGCACCCGGCCGTGGGCGTCGATGGGCCCTTGGGGCTCAACGGCACGAGTCGCCCGGACGCGAACGATGGTTTGGGAACAACAGCGGGGCGACTCGGGGCACTTCACAGGGGACCCGGGGCACCCGACAACCGGGCCACTCGTGTCGTTTCAGAACGAGGCTTGAGGCACCTCGCCACCCGTCGCCACCCTCCGTCAGGCTTGGTAACGTACCATATCTGGGATCTTTGGAGTGGACGCGAATGTGAGGAGCTCGAATGCATCTTCGGAAAGTCGAAATCGAGGGATACCGATCGATCAGAAACAAGGTGGTCCTGCACGTTGAGAAGGACGTCACGATACTCCTCGGCGCCAACGACCATGGCAAGAGCAATCTGCTCGCGGCTATCGCACATTTGAACGCAGATTTGCCGTTTGATGCCGATCGGGACCTCAATTGGGACCTTCAGGCCAAAGCAATCGAACTTCCAAAGGTGGCATTCGAGCTTGAACTGTCACCCGACGAGCGTGAACTGTTGGCCGCCGAGGAGAACAACCGAACGCTCGCGACCGCCAATGCAACGGATGCTGCGACGGGCGACTTCATCGTGCCCAGACTTGAGGGCTCACAAATGCCCACGACGGTGACACTCACTCGGACTGGTGTTGGACGGGCGCTTACTTGGCCCCGGGGGGAGGTGGTGCCGCCGGAGTCATTTGAGAAAGTGTTGAAGCCGCTCCTTCCGCGAGTCGAGGTGATTAAACCTTGGGAGCGGGTGACCGACGACGCGACGGCAGCCGAGCTGAACGCGGAATCTCACGCGTTCATGCGGGGCATTTTCTATTACGCCGGCATCGATGCGAAAAACAGTGAATCCCTCTTTGGTCAAACTGACGCGAATGAGATGGCACTGCGTCGCGCGTCAGCTGAACTGAACGAGACGCTCAAGAAGAGCTGGACGCAGGGACAGAATCTCGAGTTCGTCTTGCGGCACGAGTCGAAGAGTTCTTCAATCGGTCTTCGTCTCCAGGACCCGGCGGTAAAAGAGCGGCTGGTGCGTGCGTCGCAGCGAAGTAGCGGGTTCACGCACTACTTCGCGATGAAGACGATTCTGCACGCGCGGCAGAAGGAGCATCCCGCAAGCAGCTACATCCTGCTCTTCGACGAGCCCGGAATCTATTTGCACCCGGCGGGGCAGAGGGATCTGATCAATGTGCTTGAGCTGCTTGGCGCGAAGAATCAGGTGCTCTACGTCACGCACTCGATCTTCATGATCAACAAGACCTTCCCGACGAGACATCGTCTGATCATCAAGGACGAAGGCGGTACACGTCTGGATGGCAAGCCATACGTGAGCCGCTGGGGACCGGTCATAGAGGCGTTCGGACTTTCTTTCACGGGCACTTTCCTGTTTGCGAACCAAGTGCTGCTGGTCGAGGGTGATTCGGATCCCATACTGATTTACGGGATCATGCAAAAGCTGATCTCAATGTCAAAGCTATTGGTGGACCTGAACTCGTTCAGTGCGATGGCCACGTCAGACTCGCGCAACACCGACGTGCTCCTTCGCGTCCACCTGGAATCGGCAACCAAGCCGTCCATTGCGGTGTTGGTGGACGGCGATCCGGGCGGAAAGGAACGCCTCGCTGCGCTCCAACCGATGCTCACCAACATGAAAATCGAGGGCAAGGTTCTTGCCGAAGGTACGGAGGTCGAAGACCACCTGATCGCCGTGCGAACCCTCTACGTGAAAGCTGCCGCGCTCTATGCGGCAAAGCTGAAAGTCGCGCTCGGTGGGGTGGCGCCTGACGATGCTGCCATGTTGAAGGGATTCACGGAGAGCTTTGAGAAGAAGTTTGGGTCGACGGGCGAAACCGCAGGTGTCTGCGACTGGGTGGAAAGCGCATTCAAGGAAATCGCTCAGATCAAGTCGCCCCCCTCAAAGGTCGGAATTGCGCGCGAGTATGTGCAACTGCTGGATGAACTACTGGCGGGATCAATCCGCCCAGAGGACTGTGAACGTGCGATCGCGTTGTGTGATTGGATCGCTAGAGCCCTCTCGCTCTCGCCGCCAGCGACGGTGGAAACTCGTGTGCTTGCGAAATCGGGCGAGTGACGGAACGCCGGCGTTCTCCGCAGATGGAACACGGAAGCCTCGCACCGGCGAGTACTGACGGATGCCCCGAGTTCATCGCGTTGCTCGGTGCCGATGCGCACGTCTACCACGCCGAAGCGCGAGTCGGCCAACCAACGAACTTGACGGGATCGCAGAGGAACGCCAGAAGCCACAGGGAAGGGAGGAACGTCATCGCTGGCGACCACTCGCCAGTTGTCAGCACGAAGCGTGGGCGAGTGTTCTTATTGTATTTTTCGTCTGGCATGTATCCGTGGTGGGTATTCCTAAGGTCGCGTAGCACGTTTGCAGTGAAGTCAGCCCATGCTTCCACCTGCGGAGCGGCGCGAGTTCCGAGGTTTACACCCGCAGCAGACGCCTTCTGCCTTGACCACACGGACTGCTTCATGGTCTGGAGAATGTCCTGATAAACGTCCGCACAGGCTACTTCGAATCGTGCACGCCAAGGGTCCGGCAGTGTCGCGAAGCATTCCTTAACCAACGCGGCCCCATTCGCAGGGTGCATGAGCGTCTTAAACTTGGCCGTAGGGTGGCCCCCCTTCCACTCTCCCATCAGTTCCCCCCACTGGTCGGCCACCTCAAATACGGCAAGGCGGTTGATCCAGCGGGACTCGCTCGACTGGAGGGACAGCGTCCTTCGGATGATCCGTCCGAGTGTCCACATTTGCTCCTGGGCAATCACAAGGTCGATTTGCAACAATCCGTCGATCTCTCGCTCATAGTTCGTGATGTCGCCAAGGCACCGGTTGAGTCTGTTGGCCCGTTCGGCAATGAAATCGGCGAGCACTACAGCTTGATCGCCGTCTCCGTGCCAGCAGTACCTCCCGTGAACGGCCGTCCTGGCGACGCTGATACTTTGCGGCCCGATCGTCATCTCCGCTCGCTCTTGCCCGAATTGCGTCTTGCCATGTTTGAGATCAAGGAGAGATATAGGCATAACTGGCGACTTGTAATCGCCGATGGCGTCATCGATGAACTGGATCGACAGCCCCGGCATTCCCCAAAGCATCCCCGTGACCTTCGGAAACACCAGCAAGGACGCCCATTCTATCAATGTGTCGAACAGTGCGGGGGGCCAGTCAAGTTGCCACGCAGTCAGGCTTTGGGGAATCTCTGGGTCCGCGTTGGGAGTGTTCGGGGCGAAGTCGAGGACGTTGAATGCCGCGCAGACTCTCGTGTTTCGAACAAGCGAAAACCGGAGATTCAAGGGGGGCTCGTGTAGGAATAATCGCGCACAGCCCTTCGGGTACCACTTAAAGCCTAGGGGAAGCACTAAGTCCAGCAAGACGGAAGTGAGTTGCCCCTTGGGAGCGTGAAACACCGCCTGAGATAGACGGTTCCATCCCGATGGCGACGCAGTCAGCTTGGGATCGTTCAGAGCGTCGCGGATTGCGTCCATACTCGCGGGCGCGTTTCCTTCGTAGAACTTTTTGCCGTACACAGAGTGTTCATATCTGGCTATTGCGGCGCTCACAGCGATGTCATCCAGTGTGGACGCGGACATCGCCGCACACCGCTTCAGCAAATACTTTGACGATGATCCTGTGAGATCGCTGTCACGTATCCAGAACTCGTCGAGGACCTGAACGACCTCGTAGTCCGCACCCTCGGATAGAGCCTTGGCGATCACCTCTAGCTGGGTGCCTGTCTGACGCGTCTGCTTGCCGAGCAACGCGAACCCGTTGATCCGACTGGGTGCAGTGGTTGCCGTTTTTATCATGGGTTACCTGCACGCTGCATAATCGTCGCTGCGCCGACATCCCACGGCGCCCGGTACTTCACTTCCGCGAGTCGTCGCCGGGCAGTATCGAGTTCCGACGGCTGAAAGTAGCCTCGCCACTCGGGCTTCAGCACGATTGCCTCAACCGTGAGGTCTAGTCGGCCCTTTTCCCAAAGTGTTGTGAACCCATCCGACGGGTTCTTCTTGGCGAGGAGTGTCCGAACCGCCTCGAACGCGCTCAAAGTCGTCACCATGCCCATGAATCCGGTTGGCTTGTAGCCGATCCGGCGGCACTCATTGACCGCTTCTTGCAGCGCACAACGAAAATCGAGTTCTGCATCGTTCATGCGTAGAGTGTACGTTGCTAATGCCGGGGATGCCGCCAGTGCCGCCCCGCCCGAACCCAAGAGGAGTACGTCAATGACGCCAACCGAAGAAAAGCAATGGCTCGAAGAGCACATTCCCCACCGGATTCGTGTGATGCTCGCGAGCACGGCAGAGCTTTCCGCCTGCCGCACCAATGGCGAGCCTTCGTTCAACGACGATGTCGTGGAGCGGTGCTGGACAGACGCGGTATGGGAAGGCCGTTTGTCTGCACTGCGATGGTTGTGCGAGTTTGTGGGCGTACAAATGGGATTCAAGAGCGGCCAGGCGGAAAGGCCGAAGGCTTGGCCGACTGATACGAATGTCAGGCACCTCTCGGGCGGAGTCCTATTGCCGTTGCCCTCGCCCGAGGCGGACCTGCTCGCGAAAGCATGGAAGGCATGCACACAAGGGTCCGTGCATCCGACGCACAATAGCAACCACCCGCGAATCGACGACCCGGAGCGGACCAAGGCATTCGAGATCATTAAGAACCACTTGAGCACGACCGTGTACTCAGCCGAGCCAGACTGGATTGCAAAGTGGGTACTCCAGCCGTCGAAATGAAGGCTTGATGGACATGACTTGCTGGGGATGGAGGTGCCGGAGGAAGGGGCTTCCCTTTCCTCGGGTGGCGGCGTGAGGATTCTCGCTTCGCGATTCTGAATTTCAATCGGCCCCGGTTCAGCGATGAGCCGGGGCCATTTCGGTGGCGCCCTCGTACCATGTTGCCCATGCCACCACCAGATCCCGTCCCTCAAAGTCTCCGGGCCTTTACACACCCGGCCTATCGAAATGTCTACGACCCGGACCTTCTTCCTGATGGGCGGATGCTGTTCGGCACAGAGAACATGCCTAGCCACGGCGATTGGAAAGCGGAGGTACTACTGCTGGCGCAAGACTGTGGGATCGTGAAGCATCTGATTGAACGCATCCGGATCAGACACCCATGCCCGCACGGGTACGGAGAGTCTGTCCAAACGAACGCGAAGCTGTCATCGCTCCAGCGCATCGCCCCGCTTCCGACTCCTGTGCTTTATGGATCAGTGGTTGGAAGTCTTTGGCGAAGGGGCGAGAACAAGACGGGGGCGCCGCCGGCCTGGAACGAGGTTCTTCCGTCCTACTGCGTGCCGATGGTCCGGTGGGTGGTAACAACAATGACAAACGTACGGGCGATCGCCTGTCTGGGGCCTTATTCGTGGATTGGGGTCATGTCCGCCGCGAACCGCACCTATCGCTTCAAGAAGGACGGTTTCGAGGAGCACCGAGAGTTTCGCGATGGTGAAAAATGGATCGATGTGGACGTTCCGTCTTATCCGCCCACAGCGCACGGCAGTCGCAGGGTGAGGGTGTTTGCAATGTGGCATCCCGGGGCGCGAGTGTCGTACGACCTACTCGCGATGAATCGTGCGAATCTCTCCAAATACATCCGGAACGGGGCTCCGGCGGTCCAACGTTAACGCCAGATGACCTGGGCTTCTGGTACCCAAGACACCGACCGCCTCGGACCCCCTTGGAGGCCCGAGACAAGGGACCGGCGGTCGGTGGTACCCCGGAACCCCTCCC
>ERZ1292640.4069-Hain-H43-02um-R1-4069-length-11240-cov-4_pt2 | contig 10711 bp, 10 predicted proteins | sample MGYA00564404_ERZ1292640 | MGnify/ENA primary metagenome ERZ1292640 (study PRJEB36523, sample SAMEA6512636) | groundwater metagenome | collected 2019-01-08 | study: AquaDiva: Metagenomics assemblies of 32 groundwater samples | reverse complement strand
CCGCCCGCGTGGGCTGCGCAGCAGGCTGTAGGGTCGGGGGCGTCGCCGCGGTCGCCGGTCGTTGCGGCGCGGCGGGCGCCCGCGCCGCGCTCGCGCGGACCGGCGGAGGAGCGGCAGGCGTCGCCGGGGCCGGCGCGCTGGTGGGAGCGGTCGGCGCGGGACCCGCGATCAGCTCCACGCGATACGCCATCGGGAGCGGCCGCTGCGCGCCGCCGCCGCGCCCCGCGACCAGGAGGAGCAGGACCGCGCCGTGCATCAGGATCGTGCCACCCGCGCCGATCCCACCGAGCGGTTCGGCCGCGACGCGCTCGCGCAGCGCCCTCACCGCGTGATCTCCTCGGTTTCGGTCACGAGCCCCACGTTCTGCGCCCCCGAGGCACGGATCACCGCCAGCACCCGCACGACGTCCCCGTAGGGTACCCCGCGATCGGCGCGGAGATACACGCCGGACGGCCGGCGCCGGGCGACCAGCGCCCGGAAGGTCGCGCGGAAGTCGGCGTAGGAGAGCCGCGCTTCGTCCACGTAGATGCGGCCGCGGCGGTCCAGGGTGACGACGAGCCCCTGGCGCGACTCGAGCGGCCGCGCCTGGGCCTGCGGGAGGCGCCCGTCGACGCCGCCCTGCATCATCGGTGCGGTGCTCATGAAGATGATCAGGAGCACGAACGCCACGTCCACCAGGGACGTGACGTTGATGTCCGCGTTCAGGGCCGCGCGGCTGCGGCGCCGCGGGCGCAGCATCTCAGAGCCGCCCCTCGCGTGCGAGCGTCGAGATCAGCTCCCGGGCGAATCCCTCGAGCTCGGACGCGACGAAGTTCTGCCGCGCGGTGAAGATGTTGTAGGCGATGACCGAGGGGATGGCGACGGCGAGGCCGGCCACGGTGGTGACCAGCGCCTCGGCGACGCCCGGCGCCACCGCCGCGATGTTCCCGGCCCCGCTCGTCGCGATGCCGATGAACGCGTCCATCACGCCCAGCACCGTGCCCAGCAGGCCGAGCAGCGGGCTCACGGAGCCGAGCGTCGCGAGCCAGGGGATGTGGCGACCCAGCTGGTCGTGCTCGGCGTCCACCTGGGTCTCGAGCACCATCCGGAGCGCTTCGAGCTGCGTCGGCGTGAGCGCGGCCGCCGCGTGCGGCTCCATCGCGACGCCCCCCGGCACCAGCTCGCCGTAGAAGGTCACGCCTTCGTGGAACAGCCGCGTGTACGGCGACGTGGGCAAGGCCGCCATGGCTTGCTTGGCTTCGTCCAGCCGGCCGGCGTGTGCCACCGCGCGGAAGAAGGCGTTGGCCGCGGCGCGGATCCGGCGGAACTGCCAGGCCTTGGCGAAGATGAGGAACCACGACAGCGCGGAGAAGGCGCCGAGGACGGCGAGGACGATCTTGATCTCGAAGCTCGCTGCTGCGACCAGTTCCCACGACGACGCCGGGACCGCGCCGCCCACCTGCATCAGGAGGCGTCCTTCACGATCCACTCGTAGGTGGCGCGCAACCCGTCGTGGAGACTGACCTCCGGCTTCCACCCGAGCACCTGCGCCGCCTTGCCGATGAGCAGCGCGCTGGCGAGCAGCTCGCCGGTGCGCGGCGGCGCGTGCTCCACCGGCACCTCGACGCCCGCCGACTTCATCATCGCGCGCGCCAACTCGGCTACCGAGGTCTGCGCGCTGGTGCCGATGTTGAAGCCGGCAGCGTCGATCGTGCCGTCGTTCGCCGGGAGCGTCGCGGCGGCGGCGAGCACGTTCGCCCGCGCCACGTCCACCGCGTACACGTAGTCGCGCGTCTGCGCCCCGTCGCCGAAGATCGTGATCGGCCGGCGCTCGCGCAGCCGGTTGCCGAAAATCGCCACGACCCCGGCCTCGCCATGCGGGTCCTGGCGCGGCCCGTACACGTTCGCGTACCGCAGCGCGACCACCTCGAGCCCGTACAGGTAGTTGAAGCAGGCGAGGTAGTGCTCGGCCGCGAGCTTGCTCACGCCGTAGGGCGAAATGGGCAGCTTCGGAGCGGTCTCCGGGTGAGGCGGCTGCCGCTCACCGTACACGACGCCGCCGGACGACGAGAACACGAACCGGCGCACCTTCCCCGTGCGCGCCCCCTCGAGGACGTTGAGCAGCGCGAGCAGGTTCTCCTCGGCGTCGAGCACCGGGTCGGTCACCGACACCCGGACGTCGATCTGGGCCGCGAGGTGGCAGATCACCTCGAAGTCGCCCTTCGCCACCAGCTCGCGCGCCTCGGGCGAGCCCACGTCCATGCGCTTGAACTGCGCCCCGCGCGGCAGGTTCTCGGTGCGCCCGCGCGAGAGGTTGTCGATGATCGTGACGTCCCAGCCGGCAGCGAGAAAGGCATCGGCGACGTGCGAGCCGATGAAGCCCGCCCCGCCCGTCACCAGCACGCGGCGACTCACGCCCGGCAGTCCCCCGAGGAATGGTCGCTCACCAACCGGGCGAACCCGCCGGGGCGGCGGGTTCGTGGCTCAGGAGGGCATCCGGCGGACCTGGCGGGCCACCGACCCCGCCCGGATGTCCGGCCGGTAGAGCTCGATGATGATGGCGCTCGAGGTGTGCGAGCGCGTGTTCACCACGATCGCGCGCGCCTGGTCCTGCTCGATGTCGCCGATCGCGCCACGGACGCGCGCGACGCCGCTGATCGCGAAGACGTCGCCGAGACGCACGCCCTCGTCGGCGCCGCGGTCGATGAAGATCACGTCCTGAAGCCCGGCGAACTCGCGCCGGTCCCGGAGGCCCACGACCGCCCCGGTCACGCCGTCCGTCACTTCCACCGGCCGCGCGCTCGTATTGAGCGCGAACGGTGCGGTCTTGAGCAGCTCCTGGCCATCCGCGATCTGCCCGTAGATGCTCACGACCTGCGCCCCGACGTTCTGCCCCGCCTCGGCAGCCTGGGTGACGCGCACCAGGCCGGTCGGGCGGATGATCTGGCCGTAGCCGCGGACCTCGCCCGCACGCCGGAAGACGAGCAACAGGTCGCCCCGCGCGAGCTGCTCCCCGTCAGGGGGCTGCACTGCCACGTCGCTGAAGAGCTGCGGGCTGGAGCTCGAGGACAGGCGGCGGACGGACGAGGTCCGCATGCTGCCGAGCAGCCGGCCGACGGTGAGCGGCTGGTTCTCGGTCAGGAAGCCGGCCGAGAAGTACTCGCCCTCGCGCACGGCGCGGTAGGCGCGCACGCTGCGCAACTCGATCGCCTCCTGCTGCTGCCCGAGCGGGCTGGCGGCGGTGCCGGAGAAGATGGTGCGTTGCTGCGCGGGACGCTGCTCCTGGGGTGGGGCCGCGCGCGCCGTGTCGCCCTGCGGCGTCACCATGATCGGCTGGCCCGCCGCCACGACCGTCGTCTCGGCCGGCGCAAAACGGAGTTCCTCGCCCGGATAGATCCAGTGCGGATCTTCGACGACGTTGGTGTTGAGCCGGTAGATCTCGGGCCACAGCAGCGGATCGCCGAGGAAGCGCTGCGCGAGCGACCAGAGCGTCTCGCCCTGCTGCACCGTGTACGTGGCCGGCGGCGGCGTGCCGGGCGCGGCGGGCTGCTGCTGCCCCTGCGCCGGCTGCTGGGCCTGCTGCGCGGCGGCGGCACCGGCCAGGACGCCGGCGAACACCGCGGCGGTGACCGCTGCGCTAGAACGGCAGATCGTCGTCCTCCTCATCCAGCGCCTCCGGAAAGTCGTCGAACGACTCGCCCTTCCCCACCGCGGCCTCCTGCTTCCCGGCGGCGGCGGCCGGGGCGGCCGAACGCCGCCCCGCCGACTCACCGCCCGCGCCGCCGTCAGGGCGGCCCGCGAGCATCATCAGCTCCCGCACGTTGAGCTCAGTGACGTACTTGGTCTGGCCTTCCTTGTCCTCGTAGGAGCGGTACTCGATCCGCCCCTCGACGTAGACCCGGTCGCCCTTCTTGAGGTACTTCTCGACCACGTCCACCAGCCCCGTTTCGCGGTTGTTCCAGATCACGATCTTGTGCCACTCCGTCTTCTCCTGCTTCTCCCCGCCCTTGCTCGTCCACTGCCGGCTGGTCGCCAGGGAGAACTGCGCCACCCGGGCCCCGCCCGGTGTGGTCCGAATCTCCGGGTCCGCCCCGAGATTCCCGATCAGCATGACCTTGTTGAGACTCCGACTCACCTGCTCCTCCTCGCGCCTGGCTCGGGAACCGCGGACAGGCCCGAAATTAAGGCGCCACAAGGGGTTTTGTCAACCAAATTGATGCACTTCCTCATCGTTTTCTTGCGCTTCGGGGCCGAGGAAGCGCCCCATGGTAAGGGCGTCTTCCCTTGGCTGGCGGTAGTAGTCCGGCCGGGCGCCCAGGATCTCGAAGCCCGAGCGCCGGTAGAGCCGGATGGCCGCCTCGTTGGAGCGGCGCACCTCGAGGAAGACGCTCCGGGCGCCGGCACGGTGCAGCTCCTCGAGCATGCCCTCGAGGAGACCGGCACCGACCCCCTTCCCCCGCGCCGGCGGGTCCACGGCGATGTTGAGGACCTCGGCCTCGTCCGCGGCGAGCATGCCGACCGTGTACCCGAGGACCGCGTCACGCTCGTCCACGGCGGCGAGGGCGCGAACGTGCGGCTGCGCGAGCGCGTCCCGGAACGCCGCCGCCGACCAGGGGTCGGAGAAGGTGTGCCGCTCGATCTCGGCGACGCGCGCGAGGTCGGAGGGATGGAGGGGCCTAAGGGAGGCGTCCACCGGCCTGTCGGGCGCGGAGCCGCGCTTCGGCCTCGGCGAGACGCCCGTACGCGGGTTCCCAGGGCGCCGGGTCGGCCACGGTCCTCGTGCCGCCGGCCACGCCGACCAGGCGGATGAGCGCGGCCGCGGATGCCGCGGCCTCGCCGGCGTGCAGGACGATGGCGGCCGGCACCGGAGAGCGTGCCGGAGCCAGCTCCGGGGCGAGCAGCACCTCGACGCCGCCGGCGCCGAACCGGTAGGCCGCGCGGAACACGTCCCCACGCAACGCGTCGTAGGCCACCAGGACCGCCAAGCCGTCCGGCGCCGCCGCGCGGGCCGCACCGAGCAGCGAGGGCGCCGCCAGCAGCGGTACGGCCGCCGCGCGGCACAGTCCCTTGGCGAAGGCGATGCCGATGCGCAGCCCCGTGAAGGAGCCCGGGCCGTCCGCCACGACGACGCCGGCGAGGCCCTGCGCACGCGCGCCGCGCGAGCCGAGCAGCGCCGCCGCGGCGCGCTCGATGTCGCGCGACAGCACGCGCCGGCCCGGCAGCGCGAGGTCGGCGCCCGGCTCGGCCGGCGTGCCCAGCGCGAGGGTGGGCCGATCGGTGGCCGTGTCGAGCGCGAGATAGAGTGTCACGGGGTCTCGAGGCGGCGCCGCTCCGCGCGGTCGGCGTACGCGAGCGCGATGCGGTGGGTGAGCGGCGGCGCCGCGGCACCGAGCCGCTCGGGCCACTCGACGAGCACCACGGCCTGCGCGTCGCGCAGCATCTCGTCGAAGCCGAGGTCGGCGGCCTCCGCGGGCGACTTCAGGCGGTAGGCGTCCACGTGGTAGACCGTGACGCCGTCACCGTCATAGCGGTGCACCAGGGCGAAGGTCGGGCTGGTGACCGAAGCGCGCACGCCGAGCGCGCGGGCGATGGCGCGGACCAGCGTCGTCTTGCCGGTGCCGAGCTCGCCGCTGATGCCGACGACCGCGGGCGCCCGGAGCGTGCGGGCGAATGCGGCGCCCCACGCCTCCAGCTCCGCCTCATCGACGAGCATGCCTGCCACGGCCCGCCCCGGGGCCACCCGGCCCGTCCCGCGGCGCCGCCGCCCCCTGCGCGTCTGCTCGTCTGCGCGTCTGCCCACTGGCCTTCAGATCGAGAACCTGGTCGCGGATCTGCGCCGCCAGCTCGAAGTCCAGCTCGTCGGCCGCGCGCCGCATCGCGGCCTCGAGCTCCTCGAGCAGCGCCTTGCGCTCGGCCGGGCTCGCGTCCTCCCACGAGGTCCCGGCCTTCGCGACGATCGACAGCGGCTCGGTGCGCGGCACCGGGTCCTCGCGCGCGTCGGCCACGCGGGTCGTGAACCGGATCTCCTCCACCGACTTCACGATCGAGCGCGGCGTGATCCCGTGCGCCTCGTTGTAGCGCCGCTGCACCTCGCGCCGCCGGTCCATCTCCTCGAGCGCGGCGCGCATCGAGTTGGTGACGCGGTCCGCGTACATGATCGCCCGCCCGTGCTCGTTGCGCGCCGCGCGCCCGACCGTCTGGATCAGCGACGTGCGCGAGCGGAGGAAGCCCTCCTGGTCGGCGTCGAGGATCGCCACCAGCGAGACCTCCGGCAGGTCGAGCCCTTCGCGCAGGAGGTTGATCCCGACCAGCACGTCGAACTCACCGAGCCTGAGGCCGCGCACGATGTCCATCCGCTCGATCGCGTCGATGTCGGAGTGCATGTAGCGCACCTTCACCCCGACCTGCGCCAGGTAGTCGGTCAGGTCCTCCGACATGCGCTTGGTGAGCGTCGTGACCAGCACGCGCTCGCCGCGGCGCGCGCGCAGCCGGATCTCCGCGAGGAGGTCGTCCACCTGCCCCGCCACGGGCCGGATCTCGACCTCAGGATCCAGCAGCCCGGTCGGGCGCACCAGCTGTTCGACCACGGCGCCGCCGCTGAGTCGCAGCTCCTCGGGGCCCGGCGTCGCCGAGACGAACAGGATGCGCGGCGCGAGCGCGAGGATCTCCTCGTAGCGCAGCGGGCGGTTGTCGAGCGCCGAGGGCAGCCGAAACCCGTACGCGACGAGCGTCTCCTTGCGCGACCGGTCGCCGGCGTACATCGCGTTGAGCTGCGGCACCGTCGCGTGCGACTCGTCGGCGATGACCAGGAAGTCGCGCGGGAAGAAGTCCATCAGCACCGCCGGCCGCTCGCCGGGGGCGCGGCCCGAGAGGTGGCGGCTGTAGTTCTCGATTCCGTGGCAGGTGCCCACCTCGCGCAGCATCTCGAGGTCGAAGTTGGTGCGTGACTCGAGCCGCTGCGCCTCGAGCAGCTTGCCCGCCAAGCGCAGCTCCCGGAGCCGTTCCGCCAGCTCCTGGCGGATCGCCGCCACCGCCCGCGCGCGGTTGCCGGGGTCGGTGACGAAGTGTGTGGCCGGGTAGATCGCGCAGCGCCGGAGCGGCGCCACCGCCCTGCCGGTCACGGGGTCCACCTTGGTGATCCGCTCGATCGCGTCGCCGAACAGCTCGATGCGGACCGCCTGTTCCTCATAGGCGGGGAAGATCTCGATCACGTCGCCGCGCACACGGAACGTGCCCGGCTCGAAGGCGACGTCGTTGCGCTGGTACTGGATCCCGACCAGCCGCTCGAGGATAGCGCGCCGGCCCGGGCTCTCGCCGGCCTTGAGGTGCACCATCTGCTCGCGGTACTGGACCGGATCGCCCAGCCCGTAGATCGCCGATACCGTCGCCACGACCACGACGTCCTCGCGCTCGACGAGGCTCGAGGTGGCCCGCAGGCGGAGCCGCTCGATGTCCTCGTTGATCGAGGCGTCCTTCTCGATGTAGGTGTCGGTCTGCGGGACGTACGCCTCCGGCTGGTAGTAGTCGTAGTACGAGATGAAGAACTCGACCGCGCTGGACGGCAGGAACGCCTTCAGCTCGCCGTAGAGCTGCGCGCCGAGCGTCTTGTTGTGCGACAGCACCAGCGTCGGCAGGCCGAGCCGCGCGACGACGTGCGCCATGGTCATGGTCTTGCCCGAGCCGGTGACGCCGAGCAGTACCTGGTAACGGTCGCCGCGCGCGAAGCCACGGACCAGCTCCTCGATCGCCCGGGGCTGGTCGCCCGCCGGCGCGAACGGGGCCTCGACGGTGAAGGACGTCACGCCTCGACGCGCTCGCGGCGCCCGACGTCGGTGACGCCTTTCACCCGCTTGACCGCCTTGATGACCTTGGTGAGGTGGGAGAGGTTCTCGACCTCGACGATCATGTGGCCCGTCATGCCGCCCTCGCCGCTCGTCAGCTCGATCGAGCGGATGTTGGTCCCCGTCTGCGAGATCGCGGTGCAGATGTCGGCGTACAGCCCGCGGCGGTCTTCGCCGAGCAGGCCGAGGCGCACGGTGAACACCTCGCCCTCGACTTCCTGCCAGTCGAGCTCCATGCGCCGCTCGGGGTCCTCGAGCGCCAGGAGGTTCGGGCAGTCCATGCGGTGGATGCTGATCCCGCGGCCGCGCGTCACGTAGCCGACCACCTTGTCGCCGGGCACGGGCTGGCAGCACTGCGAGTAGCGCACCATGAGCCCGTCCACGCCCTGGATGCGCACGCCGCGTCCGACGCGCATCCGCTGCACCAGCCGGCCGATGGCCGTGGGCGGCGGCGGCGGCGCCGCGGTCTCGTCCTCGGGCAGGTCGGGGTAGATGGCGTGGATCACCTGCCCCGTGGCCACGTCGCCGCGCCCCAGCGCGGCCTCGACGAAGGAGGCGTGGGGAAGCGACAACGTCTGCGCGGCCTTCGCCAGCTGCGCGTCGGTCGGCTTCGTGAGGCGGCGACGCCGCAGCTCGCGCGCCAGGATCTCCTGGCCGAGCTGCACCGACGCGGTGTGCTCCTCCTGCTTGATCCACTGGCGGATCTTCTGCCGGGCGCGGCCGGTGTGCACGTGCGACAGCCAGTCGCGCGAGGGGCGCGCGTTGGGCGAGGTGAGGATCTCGACCGAGTCGCCGCTCTTCAAGGTGCGGTGGAGCGGCGCGATGCGGCCGTTCACCTTCGCGCCGTGGCAGTGGATGCCGACCTCGGTGTGCACCGCGAAGGCGAAGTCGATCGGCGTCGCGCCCTTGGCGAGCTGCTTGACGTCGCCCTCGGGCGTGAACACGAAGATCTCGTCCTGGTAGAGGTCGATCCGCAGGAACTCGAGGAACTCCTGCGGCGTCTGCGCCTCCTGCTGCCGGTCGAGCAGCTGGCGGAACCAGGCGAGGTGCCGGTCGAGCTCGTCGCGCGGGCGCCCCTCCTTGTAGAGCCAGTGGGCCGCGATGCCGTACTCGGCCGTGTGGTGCATCTCGCGGGTGCGGATCTGGATCTCGTACAGTTGCCCCGAGGGCCCGAAGATCGTGGTGTGGAGCGACTGGTAGCCGTTCGACTTCGGCTGGGCGATGTAGTCCTTGATCCGCTCCTGGAGCGGCGTCCAGTGGGCGTGGATCACGCCGAGGGCGTGGTAGCAGTCGGGCACCGTGTTGACCAGGACCCGGATCGCCATCAGGTCGTAGATGGACTCGTAGGGCAGCCCGCGGATCTGGATCTTCTTGTGGATCGACCAGAGGTGCTTGGGCCGCCCCGTCACCTCGACCTCGGCGATCCCGGCGCGCTCGAGGGCGCGCTCTAGCGGCTCGCGCATCCGCTCGATCAGCGCTTCGCGCTCGGCGCGCCGGGCGGCGACCTTCTTGGCGAGCGCGCGGTAGTCCTCGGACTCGAGGAACTTGAAGGCCAGATCCTCGAGCTCGGCGCGCACCTTTCCCATGCCGAAGCGGTGGGCGAGCGGCGCGTAGATCTCGCGGGTCTCGAGCGCGATGCGGCTCTGCTTGTCCTCGGGCAGGTGCTCGAGGGTACGCATGTTGTGGAGCCGGTCGGCGAGCTTGATGATGATCACCCGCGCATCCTTCGCGACCGACACCATCAGCTTGCGGTAGTTCTCGACCTGCTCCTCCGCCGAGGAGCGGAAGGTGAGGGTCGCGATCTTGGTGAGCCCGTCCACGATCGTGGCGACCTCGGGACCGAACTCCTTCTCGACGTCGGCGATCGTGACGTCGGTGTCCTCGACCACGTCGTGCAGCAGGCCGCAGGCGACCGACACCGCGTCGAGCTGGAGCTCGACCAGGATCCGCGCCACCGCGATGCCGTGCGACACGGCGTCCTCGCCGGACCAGCGCTTCTGGCCGCGGTGGGCGCGCGCGGAGAGCTGCCAGGCCCGCTCGATCAGGTCGAGATCGAGCCGGTCGGCGGCGGGCTCCAGGACGTCGGACAGCCCCGGGATCGCGGGGACGCGGACGGTGGTCACCGAAAGGGCCGCTCCGGGACGCGGAGGTGACGGATTCGCACGTGCATACGGTTACTACAGGATTGCCACGCGCGGCGCGGGCGTCAACACGTAGCCCGGAAAGGAGTTGCGAACGGCGTCGGCCTGGCCGCCAGGTGTGCTGGCTGCGGGAGGTCGGTCACCCACCGATGCCGCGCTGTGGGGAGGCGCCCGCAGTTACAGCAGCCCGGACTCCGCGAAGCTGACGTAGCGCCCGGCGCCGACCACGACGTGGTCGTAAACGGGTACGTCAATGATCCGCCCGGCCTCGACCAGCTGGCGGGTTACCGCCCGGTCGTCCGCCGAGGGCGTGGGGTCGCCGGAGGGGTGGTTGTGCACCACGATGATCCCCGCGGCCGCTTCGGCGATGGCCCCGCGGAACACCTCGCGCGGGTGGACCAGGGAGCTGTTGAGGATGCCGCGGGTGATCAGCAGGTCGCGCAGCACGCCGCTCTGGCTGTCGAGCGCGAGCACGTGGAACTCTTCGGCCGCCAGGTCGGCGAGGCGGGGAGCGAACCAGCGGTACACGTCGGCCGGAGCGCGGATGCGCGGGCGCTCGCCGCGCCCTTCCTCCTGGAGGCGGCGCCCCAGCTCCAGCGCAGCGACGACCCGCGCCGCCTTCGCGGAGCCGACCCCGGCAACGCGCGCAAGCTCCGCCGCCGGGCGCCGCGCCAGGTGCCAGAGCGCGGGCCCGCCCTCGTCCAGCATGGTGTCGGCGTCCGGAGAATGCCGTGCCCGTCTTATGATCGT
>ERZ1292640.532-Hain-H43-02um-R1-532-length-31047-cov-19_pt3 | contig 10712 bp, 11 predicted proteins | sample MGYA00564404_ERZ1292640 | MGnify/ENA primary metagenome ERZ1292640 (study PRJEB36523, sample SAMEA6512636) | groundwater metagenome | collected 2019-01-08 | study: AquaDiva: Metagenomics assemblies of 32 groundwater samples | reverse complement strand
CTGCCGGGCAACACCAGGCCCAGCCAGACGGCGGCCTTGGTGCCGATGGGAAAGGCGATGCGCGCGCGGTTGGCGGCGAGCCCCTTGCGAATGATCGCCGACGCCTTTGCAGAGGACATCATGAACGGCATGGGGAAGGGAGCGCTTGCCGTCAGGCGGCTGACGACGAAGCCCGGGCAAATGACGCTGACGCCGATCCCGTCCTTCTTCAGCACGTAGCGGATGCTCTCGCCCCACACTCGCACGGCCGCTTTGCTGGCGTTGTAGGAGGCGGAGTAGGGCAGGCCAAAGAAACCCGCCAGCGAAGAGACGACGGCGATCTGACCGTTCCTGCGGGCGATCAGACGGGCGAGCAACGGTTCCACCGTATTGAGAACGCCGCCCACATTGACGTCGAGCGTTTGGCGAATGACGGAAAAGTCGTCGAGCGACGAGTTGTCCTTGTCGATCGAGATGCCGGCGTTGGCGAGGATCAGATCGACCGGATGGGCGTCGTCGAAGGCCGTCAGCCAGGGCGCCAGCGTGTCGCGATCGACGACGTCGATGGCCTCGGCAAATACCGTGGCTCCTTTCGCTCGACAGGCGTCAGCCACGGCCTCGAGACGTCCGGAATCGCGGCCGGTGAGGGCGAGCGCCACGCCCGGCTCGGCATAGTCGAGCGCCAGGGCCTCGCCAATCCCGCTTGAAGCGCCGGTAATGACGATATTTGAGAATCGCTTCATGGGATAACCTTCCGACGCCGCGCGTTGTCTGCATTGGGAGCCGATACTAGAGTGCCGCGCCGCACCGCGGCCAGTGGAGCGTCAGGAGCCAGTTTTTGATCGCAAGCATGACAGGATACGCCCGCGCGCAGGGGGCAGATGAACGACGGCGCTGGGTTTGGGAGGCGCGCAGCGTCAACGGACGCAATCTCGAAATCCGCTGCCGGGTGCCGCAAGGCTTCGATCGTCTGGAAAATCCAGCCCGAACCGCCGTCGGCGGCCGACTGAAACGCGGCAATGTCTCGCTGACCCTTACCCTCGCGAGCGAGCGCCAGAGCAGTCCGTTGCGCATCAACCGCGCATTGCTGGCCGAGCTTGGCGCCCTGGTCGAGGAGGTGCGCAAGAGCACCGGCGCCGCGGCACCTTCGGCCGATGGCCTTCTGCGCGTTCGGGGTGTCATCGAGGAAGAAGAGGAGGGGGAGCAGACCGAGGAGGCGCTCGCCGCGCTCGACAAGGCGCTTTCGGTCACGCTCGGCGAGGTGTTGAAGGCGCTGGTGATGGCTCGTGCCGCCGAGGGCAAGGCCCTGGCCAAGGTGATCGACGGCCATATCGTCGAGATCGAGGGCCTGTGCCAGCGCGCCGCCGAACGGGCGCAGGCCCAGATCGGCACCGTGCGCGCCCGTTTCGAAAGCCAGCTGAGCGAACTTCTGGGCCGGGCACCGGCGCTTTCGGAGGAGCGTTTTGCCCAGGAAGTGGCGCTGCTGGTCGGTAAGGCGGACGTCCGCGAGGAGCTGGACCGGCTGGCTGCGCACATCTCCCAGGCGCGGACTCTCCTGGCCGAGGCGCGGCCGGACAATCCAGTCGGCCGCAAGTTCGATTTTCTATGCCAGGAGTTCAATCGCGAGGCCAATACGCTCTGCTCGAAGTCGGCCGATATCGAGCTGACGCGCATCGGCATCGATCTCAAGGGCGCTGTCGAGCGCATGCGGGAGCAGGTCCAGAATGTCGAATGACGCCGAAACGCCCGCCATCCAGCGTCGTGGCCTGATGCTGGTGCTGTCCTCGCCGTCGGGTGCAGGCAAGACCACCCTGTCGCGCCAGTTGCTGGAGAACGACTCCCATATCCAGCTCAGCGTCTCCTGCACGACGCGCGAGAAGCGGCCGGGTGAGAAGGACGGGGTCGACTACACGTTCATTGATACGGCGACCTTCCGCGGCATGATCGACCGCGGCGAGTTTCTCGAGCACGCGCGTGTCTTCGACCACTACTACGGCACGCCCCAGCCGCCGGTCGAGGCGGCGCTGGGCGCCGGTCGCGACATGCTGTTCGACATCGACTGGCAGGGCACGCAGCAGCTCAAGGAGAAGGGGCGCACCGATCTCGTGACGGTGTTCATCCTGCCGCCGTCGACCCGCGACCTCGAGAGGCGGTTGATCTCGCGCGCCCAGGACGCGCCCGACGTCGTGGCGCGGCGCATGGCCAAGGCAGCCGACGAGATGAGCCATTGGGCGGAGTATGACTACGCCATCATCAACCGCGACATCGCCACCAGCCTGATCCAACTCAAGTCGATCCTGACGGCCGAGCGTTTGAAGCGTGACCGGCAGTTCGGCCTCTCGGAGTTCGTCAAGGCGTTGCGCGAGGGACGGTAAGCGGCGCGCCGATGCCGGCCTGGCCCTGCGAACGCAGCACGAGCTGAGACGGTGTGTAGGGACGTCCGGAGAATTCCGCGATCAACCGGTCGCTGGCGCTTTCGGTGGCTTCCTCGAGACGGCGCATGAATGCGTGCTTGTCGAGCCCGGTCTCGATCGCCGGGAGAAATTCGATGGCCGCCCGGCCGGGCTTCTTCCATAAGTCGCGCCGGTTCCACACGAGGCCCACGGAAGTCGCGACCGGCGTCACCGGCAAGTCGAGATCACGAGACAGATAGAAGATGCCGGACCGGTAGCGTTCGCGCTCGCCAGGCGCCATCAAGTTTCCCTCGGGATAGATCGCGATGAACCGCCGATTGTCGTAGGCGCGTTTGGCGAACTGGGCGAGGTTTTCGCGCTCCTTGCCACCGCCGCAAGTGTCGACGCGGATCATTTGCAGCCGGTAGAGAATGGTCCCGATCAACGGGTAGCGGAACAGCTCCTGCATGGCGACGAAGGCGATGCCCGGAAGGCGGGCAGCGAGCAGGATGCCGTCGCATTCGCTGTGGTGCTTGCCCGCAAGCAAGGTGGGGCCGGCGGAGGGCAGATGTTCTAAGCCGCGGAATTCGATCTTCATCCCGCCGATCCAGCGCATCCCCCAGACAACGGCGCGCGCCCAGTAGTGAAGCAGCCCGCGCAGAAGAACCGGGGTTGGAATCGGCACCAGAACGATACCAAGCACAGCAGCGAAGAATGTGCCGAGATAGAAAAAGACGTTGAAGGCCAGAGATCGGATCATGATCGAGATATTAGTGAGCATTCACTCACTTGTCAATTGCCCGGCCAGCTTCACGAACTCGGCTACGGTAAGTTCCTCGGCCCGGGCAGTGGGAGAGAGGCCCAGCCCCGTCAGGATCGCCACAGGGTCAGGGAAAAGCCCTGCCAGGGCACCGCGGAGCATCTTGCGGCGCTGGCCGAAGGCTGCTGCCGTAACACGCTCCAGCGGCCTCAGATCCCCAAGACGATCACTTGGCGGCCTGGGTCTCAGCCGAGCGACAGATGACGTTACTCTGGGAGGCGGCACGAAAGCCGAGGGGGCGACGTCGAACAGGCGCTGCACGGTGCAGACATGTTGGGCCAGCACCGAGAGCCGGCCGTAGTCCTTGGTCCGGGGGACCGCCACCAGCCGGTCGACGACCTCCTTCTGGAACATGAGGACCATATCGGCGAGGGCGTCGGCGGCCTGCAGCCAGCGCACCAGAAGGGCGGTGGAGATGTTGTAGGGCAGGTTGGCCACGATCCGACGGGGCGACGGACCCAAGGTCGCCAAGTCGATTTTCAGCGCATCGCCTTCGATGACTTGCAGGCGCCCTTTCGCAGCCTGCTCCAGCTCCTGCAAGGCGGCGATGGCTCTCGTATCCACTTCAATGGCGACCACCCGGGTTGCGCCCTCGAGCAACAAGGCGCGGGTGAGGCCGCCGGGCCCCGGGCCAACCTCGATGACGGTGCCGGTCGACAGTGGTGCGGCAGCGCGGGCGATACGTCGCGTCAGATTGAGGTCGAGCAGAAAATGCTGGCCTAGACGCTTGCGGGCATCGAGGCCATGGGCCGCGATGGTCTCGCGCAGCGGCGGCAGGCCGGCCAGTTCCGCCGCGACGTCGTCGCCCATTGCTCAGGTCTGGCGTCGGAGGGCCATGTCGTCCGCCATGGCGAGGGCGGCGATCAGGCTGGCAGGGTCGGCGCGGCCGGTGCCCGCAATGTCGAGCGCGGTGCCATGGTCGGGCGACGTCCGCACGAAGGGCAGGCCCAGCGTCACGTTGACACCACCCGCGAAGTCGATGGTCTTGATCGGGATCAGCGCCTGGTCGTGATACATGCAGAGCGCGGCATCGTAGGTGGTCCGCGCCGCCGGATGGAACAGCGTGTCGGCCGGCGCGGGACCGCACACGTCGATGCCGTCGCGACGCAGGGTTTCGATGGCCGGCTTGATCGTCCTCTGTTCCTCGTCGCCCATCGTCCCTTGCTCGCCGGCATGCGGATTGAGCGCCGCCACGACGAGCCGCGGCCGGGCGATGCCGAACAGCGAGGTGAGGCCGGACGCCGCGATCCGGCCGATCCGGACGATACCCGCCGTATCGAGTGTCCGCACAGCCTCGGCCAAGCTGAGGTGGATGGTGACCGGGATCACCCTGAGGCCCGGGCAGGCGAGCATCATCGCGACCTCGACCGACTTGCCCATGGCACGGGACGCCAGTTCGGCCAGGAATTCGGTGTGCCCGGGATGGCGGAATCCGGCGTCCTGAAGCGTTTTCTTCTGAATGGGGTTGGTCACCATGCCGGCGACGTCGCCCGCGAGGGCAAGGCCTGCGGCCCGTTCGATGGCTTCCAGCGTGGCGGGGGCGTTGACAGGATCGGGACGTCCAGGCGTCGCCGGTGCGCGCAGTTGGACGGCAAGTACCGGCAGTGCCGTCGAGAAGCATTGCCTGGCTTCGGTTGGTCGGGAGATTTCGCATACAGGTACATCGAGACCCAGGTCGCGGGCGAGGCTTGTGAGTCGCGCCGCGTCGTCCAGGACAAAGAACGGCCGGTCGGCGTGCCTTTTCGCCAGCCACGCCTTAAGGCTGAGTTCGCCGCCGATCCCTGCCGGCTCGCCCATCGTGATGGCGAGCGGCGGCAGCAGGGTCATGGCTTGGACTTGACGTCGACGGTCGCCACCCGCCGCAGGTCGCGCAGATAGCGACGGGCCGCAGCCTCCAACTTCTGGATGAGGATCTGCTGCGAGATGGCATCGCGGGTCGGCAGACCGTCGCCGCCCGACCGGCTGCAGAGGGAGACGACCTGCATGCCCTCGGCAACCCGGAATGGCCCGGCGGTGCCACCGATCTGCAGTTTTGGAATCTCTTCGTACATCTGGCGGTTGGCGGCGAGGTCGCCTGCCCGAACGCCCTGCAGATCTCCCGAGGTCGCGCCCTTGAGCTGGCGCGCCTGGGCATGCAGGTCTCTGCATTGCTTGACTGCCGACATCGCCTTCGTCGCTTCCGACGATGCCCTGTTGGTTTCCTCGGGCGAGGCGTTCACGGGCAGCGAGAGGGTCATCTGGACGAGGTTCAGCCGGATGTCGTCGTTTCGCGTCGAGGCGAACTGCCGGCGTTCGACGACGTAGAGAATATGCCAGCCGGCAGCGCTACGGATGGGCTCGGAATACTGCCGGGGCTGAAGCTTCTCGATGGCGGTGTCGAGAGCCGGATCGAGCGAACCCGGCAGAATCCAGCCCAGATCGCCGCCGGTCTGGGCCGAAGTTCCTTGCGAGAATTGCTGGGCAATGGCTGCGAATGGGGCGCCGCGTTTCAGCTGATCGAGGATGCGTTCAGTGGCGCGCTTGGCCTCGTCGACACCTTCCGCCTTGTCGACCGGCACGAAGATCTCCGCCACGCGAGACTCGGTCTTGCCGACGTTCGACCGCATTCGGCTCAAGGCATCGTCGATTTCGACTTCGGAGACGTCGACTTGCGGTCGCACCTTGCGGCGCACGATCTTGGTCCAGGCTATCTGTGCCTCGAACTGTTGGGCGGCGATATCGTAGGGGACGCCGATACTCTGCAGAAAGAGCTTGAACTGGCCCGGGCTCAGGCCGGCCCCGCGTTCGATCTCGCTGAGGCGCTGCTGGACCTCGGCCTCGCTGGCACCCAGGCCGAGGCGCTTGGCATTCTGGATTTGCAGCCTCTCGTCGATCATCTGACGAAGGACCTGGGCCGCCATGCGCTGCCGGAGGTCAGGGCTGTCCGTCAGGCCGATGGTCTTGATCGCGAACTGGATGCGCTGGGAGAGGTCGAAGTCGGTAATGGCGTCGTCATTGACGCGCGCCACCACGCGCGAGCCCTGAGCGGAGGCAAGTGCGGGAGAAAGAGCCAGGAGGATCGCGAAGAAGGCGCGGAGGAACAACGCGGACATTTGACCGATGAGGTGACAGGAGGGGCAGGCAGTATATTCCGTCGCAGCAATGCTGCAACGGACGTAGTGCGAGATATCCCGGGACTATGGCAACTTGCGGGCATGCTTGACGCTCGCCAGTGGGTGCGTTAGCCGAACACCGCATTCCGAGGGCTTAGACTTTTCACATGACCGCCGCTCGCCGTCCGATTAGCGTCGCCAGCGCGTGGGCGTGGATTCGCTCGGGCGCGGGCTATCACCTGGACAATTTCGGTCGCTGGCTGATCGTGCGCGCGCCGAAGCTGGGCGCGACATATGCCGCTTGGTGGACGCCCGGGGCGCCAAAGCTAGGTCCATGCCCGGGCTGGGGCTTTGCCGACGAATACTACGTCGAGCGCCAGTGGCGGGCCTGCCGGCGTGGAACTCTATGGGAGGCTGCCCGCGACAACAACCTCGTCGTCCCGCTGACCGTACCGTGGCTTGGCGGCACATCGGTCGTCGTGACGCTCGGCAACGACAATAGCCTCTGCCTCTATGTCTGCGGCTCCTTCGAACCCAACGAGTTCGCCTTCCTCGACCGTGTGCTGAAGCCGGGCATGGTCTTCGTCGATGTCGGCGCCAACGATGGCTACTTCACGCTATTCGCCGCGCGGCGGGTTGGGCCGAGTGGCCGCGTGGTGGCGGTCGAGCCGAGTTCGCGCGAGCGCGCGCATCTCGAGCGCAACCTCACGCGCAACCGCATCGACAACGTGGAGATCGTGCCGGCCGCGCTCGGCGCGGCGGCGGGTCACGCCGACCTCCATCTCGCGCACGGTGCGCATACCGGCCACAACACTCTGGGCAGCTTCGCCCATGACGACGTGGTGCCGGCGCGCATCGAGCGAGTGCCGCTGGAAACGCTCGACGCGGTGGTGGCGAGGCTCGGGTTGCCGCGCGTGGACGTGGTCAAGATCGACGTCGAGGGTGCCGAGGCTGGCGTCATCGCCGGCGCACGGACGGTGCTGACCACGATACGGCCGGTGTTGATGATGGAGTTGAACGATAGCGCGCTTCGCGCCCAGGGAAGCAGCGAGGCCTCCCTGCTGGCCACGCTGCGAGGAGAGTTGGGGTACGAGATACTGGTGTTCTCTACGAAGTCAGGTCTGGCCGAACGGCATGTCGAAGGGGCCGCACTTTCGGCAAATGTCATTGCGATGCCGAGCGAACGCGCTGGCAGTGTGGTGGAGCCACGCTAGACGGTCTTCGTACAGGCGGCATCGAAGGTTTTTGTCGCCGGCGTATTTTGCCATATTGCTTGTGCGGCTGACGGACTTGACCGATATCCTTTTCTTGCCGCCTTGAGGGTTGGGGGACGTCCGGCCGACCGCGGAAGCTAGGGACACGAATGATGGATTCGGAACGAAAAGAAGGCCCGGGGCGCATTGGCTCGGAGTTCTCCTACCGAACAGCCGAAGCGCTGGACTGGGATGCCGGCCTCAAGAAGGCCCATCTGGCATTGCTCGACGAGTTCGGCATCCGATGGAATCGCGAGTCTCTTCTGACGGCGCGCCGGGGCACCATTTCCAGGGTTCTCTTCCTCGATCGACTCTATCGTGAGGTTGTCAAGGTGCCGGGCGTCATCTGCGAGTTTGGTGTTCAATGGGGCGCTACGCTGGCGACCCTCATAAACCTGCGGTCGATTTACGAACCCTACAATCATGCAAGAATGATCTTCGGCTTCGATACCTTTGAGGGTTTCACGAAGCTCGACGTCAATGATGGCCCTCTTGCCAAGCCGGGCGATTATTCCGTTCCCGGTGGCTACGTGAAGACTCTGGAGGATATCCTCGCGCTTCAGGAAGCGGCGGCTGCCGGCAGTGCGAGAACGAGACGACAGTTCAAGCTTTATCCTGGCGATGCTTCCGTGAGCGTGAAGACTTGGAGAGCGGAGAATCCCCACTCAATCGTCGCCCTGGCGATGTTCGACATGGACGTCTATCGGCCGACCAAGGACGTTCTCGAGCACATTCTGCCGCGCTTGACGAAGGGCTCCGTGCTCTACTTCGATGAACTCAACTGCCCCGAGTTTCCCGGCGAGACAATCGCACTCATGGAAACCCTGGGGCTCGCGCGGCTACGGTTGCAGCAGGATCCGCATCAGCCCTATGCCGCGTGGGCGGTCTACGAAGGCTAGACGAACGTCGGGTCGCCGGCGTCGCGGTCGCTGACGACTAAAGCCCGCTGTCCCGTTGCGAAAGGATTGGATGGGCGACCGGCCACCAGATCTTGAGCATGGGATCATTCCACAGAATGGTGAACTGGCCGGCGCGGTCGTATTCCGTCGTCTGCTTGTAGTGGAAGATCGCACGTTCGCTCATGACGATGTGGCCATTGCCGAATTTCGGCGGGATCAGGACCTGCAGGCGATTTGCATCGGACAGCGTGAACGACGTCCATTTGCGATATTGTGCCGATTCTGGATCGTTGTTCACCACAACGAGATAGAAGCTGCCTTGCAGGCACGTAACCAGCTTCCAGGTCTTGGCGTCGCCGTGGATTCCCCTCAGGACGTGTCTGTTCGAAACCGAAATGTCGTCCTGGATGAATTCGATCGGAATGCCGGCGTTGAAATAGGCGCTTCGATTGTAGGTTTCGACGTACTGGCCGCGAAAATCCTCGAAGATGGTCGGCGGCTTTATCAGCAGAACCGAGTCGAGCGTGGTCGCAAGGACTTCCATTGTATTCACTCCTTCGCCATTCCTGCCAGTACCTGACGGCGGATGTCGTCGATCGGGTCCCGCATCAAATCGATGCCCAGCTTTGCCGAGACCAACCCGAAGATCGACATGATCGCAGTCTGCTCGACCTCGTCGCGAAGCACCATCTGACGGAAGGTATCGCGGCACATGACGACCGTCGTGATCCCATTTTCCGGATGGGCGTTGGCGACCGGTTCAGCATCCAGCCCGAGGAAAATGTGCTCCGTCTGCGTGCAGCGATTGAGGTAGAGCCGTCCCGATCCCAAGGGGAGCAGGATGGCGCAACGATATCCGGTTTCTTCCAAGACCTCCCGCGGAGCCGTCTCGGCCGGCGTTTCGCCGCGGTCTATGGAGCCTGCCGGGATTTCCAGCGTCTCCTTTTCCAGGCTTGGGCGGAACTGGCGGATCAGGACCATCTCGCCCTTGGGCGTCAAGGGCAGGCAGATTATTCCGTCGGGTCCCGTCATGCGGTAGTAGGGCGCCTCACCGGCGCTCGACGTCACGCTTTCCTCGATCTGAAACCAGGGTGTCGAAAAAGCGACGCGAAAGCTCGGCGGTCTTTGCATCTGCCTAGTCATCTTTTTTGTAGATTATCGTCGAGCCTGAGAAGTCGACTTGGATCGGGACGTTGATCAGATGCGAAAGCGCCTGGCGTACGTCCGATTGGCGTTCCGGCGGCACAACGAAAACCATGAATCCGGTTCCGCCGGCGCCCAGCAACTTGCCGCCGAGCGCTCCGGCGCGGCGCGCCGTCTCGTAGGCCTGATCGATGGTCGTGGTGCTGATGCCGCTGGTCAGCTGCCGCTTCAGCGTCCAGCTTTCGTGGAGGAGATGCCCGAAAGCGTCGAAGTCGCCACCACGCAGCAGACCGAGGGCCTCCGGGACCATGGCCTGCATACGCTTGAGATGGGAGGTGTTCGCGTCGAGGTTCTCGACGAGCTTCTTGGCGAAATCTGAAGAGAGCCGGCTGCTGCCCGTGTAGAAAAGCATCAGGCGGCGCTCGAACTCGCCGCGGCGCGCGTCGTCGAGGGCCACCGGGGCAACGGCAAACGACCCATCGCGGTCGAAATCGATCACATTCAGGCCGCCGAAAGCGCTGGCGACCTGGTCCTGGCATCCGACCTTCTCCTGAAGTTTGTTTTGTTCCAGGTCGATGGCGGCCAGTGCCAGCTCGCGCGGGGCAGTTGTCTTGCCGCGCATCGCGCGCAGCACATTGATCAGCCCGACCGCAAACGCCGAACTCGATCCGATCCCCGATCTGGCCGGCAAGTCGCCCTGATGATGCAGTTCGACTCCTTCGATGTCGTCGAAGCCTTCGGAGCCCAGCCCGGCGCGTACTGCGGGGTGCAGGATCTCCGAGATCGAGCCGACCGTCTCGATATGAGACCAGACAATGCGATGCCTGATGCCGAAGAAGGGTGGCAGGTGGCGGCCGCTGACATAGCAGTACTTGTTCACCGCCATGGACAGGACCGAGCCGCCATGTCGCTGGAACCAGGAGGGATAGTCCGTTCCGCCGCCGAAGAACGAAACGCGGTAGGGCGTGCGGGAGATAGCCATGTGCATCTGAAGGAGTTGACCTTTCTTTGCGCGACTGTGCCTGGCCCTCCTAACGGGTCAGAAAGCGGTCGCCTTCCGTCGCCATGCGGCTCCGCCAGTAGTCAAGCAGGTCGAGCAGCGTCTTCTCGTAGGGAATCTCCGGCTTCCAGCC
>ERZ1292640.4057-Hain-H43-02um-R1-4057-length-11255-cov-4_pt2 | contig 10712 bp, 9 predicted proteins | sample MGYA00564404_ERZ1292640 | MGnify/ENA primary metagenome ERZ1292640 (study PRJEB36523, sample SAMEA6512636) | groundwater metagenome | collected 2019-01-08 | study: AquaDiva: Metagenomics assemblies of 32 groundwater samples | reverse complement strand
CATTGATTGGGCATACGAAGAATAAAATTATGTTTAGAAACTTATCACCAACCGTTCGAAATTTAATCTTTATAAATGTAGCTATTTATGTCTTAGGCGGATTTTTACCCCAAGATTTATTGAGCTTACACTATTTCCAGGCGAAGGACTTTCATGTTTACCAAGTAGTCAGCTACATGTTTGTGCATGCAAGTTTTATGCATTTATTGGGAAATATGTTCGGTTTGTACATGTTTGGATCGTTGTTAGAACGAATTTGGGGGGCACAACGCTTTCTATTCTTCTATTTCTTTTGTGGTATTGGAGCCGGTTTACTTTACATGGGTATACAACATTTTATTGATTTCGCTGATTTTCGTCGGGCAACCGAAATTGTCTTAAGTGACCCAAGTTCGATGCATTTATATGATTATGCGCAACACTACCAAGTAATTTCATTGCCTGACGGGAATGTCAACATTGAATGGGCGCGCGAAAATTATGCAGAATATGTAAACCGCAGTCAATTAGCTGGAGCATCGGGTGCAATTTTTGGTATCCTAATGGCCTTTGGGTATTTATTCCCAAATTCTGAAATGTATCTTTTCCCCTTCCCTATTCCGATCAAGGCAAAGTATTTCGTGAGTTTCTATGGCCTATACGAATTGTACCAGGGGATTCAACAATACCAAGGTGACAATGTTGCACATTTTGCTCACATCGGAGGAATGGTGTGTGCTGTCATTTTATTGATGGTTTGGAAGACCAAACGCAATCATTTCTACTGATATGCCCGGATTTTGGCAAGACTTTCAACGCATATTAAAGCAACCTGGTGAAGGCTTGCTGAAAATCATTGCGGTAAACTCATTGTTATTCCTTACCCTGATGTTGCTTCGAATTTTCATGATCTTCACAGGGAAAGAGGCTATTTATGAGTCGCTTTTAGAGCAATTGACTTTATCTTCCGACATACGATCTAACTTTCTACACCCCTGGAGTTTTATTAGCTATTTTTTCATTCACGTGGAAATTTTCCATTTGGTCTTCAATATGATGTTCCTTTATTGGTTCGGCAAAATCCTACAAGAGGTTATCGGCAATAATAAAAGTGTTCAAATCTATTTTTTAGGCGGCATCATGGGTGCGATTGCCTTTTTAATGGCCTATCATTTCATTCCTTTTTTCGAGCACCAACAAGGAAGTTTTCTATTGGGAGCATCTGGGGGCGTTTTTGCTATTGTGCTTGCTGCTGCTACACTCAGACCGAATTTTGAAGTTCAGTTATTTTTAATAGGCCCTGTTCGCATCAAATTCATTGCAGGATTCTATTTAATTTGGTCGCTTTTAGAGACCGTGGGAGCAAATGCAGGTGGACAAATCGCCCATTTGGGAGGTGCGCTGGTGGGCTTTTTCATGGCTTACTTTCATGAACACCCGATCCGCTGGGACAAACTAAGAAAAAAAGAAAGTCCCTTCATTCATGCAGATTTATCGCGAGAAACAAAACCAAGAAATCCGCCCGAAAATATCGAAGAAGAAGAATTAAATCAGATTTTAGATAAAATATCGAAATCAGGATATGACAGCCTTAGTAAATCTGAAAAGCGAAGATTATTCAAGGCTAGTCAAAAAAATGAGTAAGCGTCAAAAACATTTTTACCTTTGTAGAGTTTTTCTTTCACTTGAATAAATTAGTTGTGTCCACTCAATTCCCAGCAGGCCCTTTACTTAGTAAGATTCAGGCACCCGCCGATCTGCGTAAGTTACAAGCCAATCAGCTCCCCGCTGTTTGCGAAGAATTGCGTCAATACATCATTGACCATGTTTCTGTCAATGGAGGTCACTTTGGAGCCTCATTAGGTGTGACAGAATTAACAGTTGCATTGCATTACGTTTTCAATACACCTTACGACCAATTGGTTTGGGATGTGGGACACCAGGCCTATGGGCATAAGATTTTAACGGGCCGACAAGGCGTTTTCCACACGAATCGTTTGCTTGGAGGAATCAGTGGATTTCCGAAACGTTCAGAAAGTGAATATGATGCTTTTGGAGTAGGTCACTCATCCACATCCATCTCGGCTGCTTTAGGCATGGCTGTGGCATCTCGTTATAAAAAAGAATTTGATCGGCAGCACATTGCTGTGATTGGAGATGGTTCGATGACCGCCGGCATGGCATTCGAGGCTATGAACCATGCGGGTGATATCCCCAATAACATGATTATCATTTTAAATGATAATTGCATGGCGATTGATCCCAATGTGGGCGCATTAAAAGAATACCTAACCGACATCACTACATCGCATACCTACAACAAGGTTAAAGATGACGTTTGGAATTTATTGGGAAAAATGTCTCGCTTTGGGAAGTCGGCACAAGAAATCGTTTCTAAAATAGAGAATGGCCTAAAGGCTACTTTACTTAAACAAAGTAATTTATTTGAGTCTTTCAATTTACGCTATTTTGGCCCGATCGATGGCCACGATGTCGAATATTTAGCCACCGTTTTACGTGACTTAAAAGACATTCCTGGCCCTAAAATCCTACATTGTGTGACAACGAAGGGCAAAGGCTATACGCTTGCGGAAAAAGATCAAACACTTTGGCATGCGCCAGGGAAATTTGATAAGTTAACGGGAGAGATTGAGAAGAAAACATTCGATAATCCACAAGCCCCTAAATACCAGGAAGTTTTCGGACACACCTTGTTGGAACTTGCGGAAAAAAATCCCAAAATCATGGGAATTACCCCAGCGATGCCATCGGGTTCATCATTGAACATTATGATGGCAGCAATGCCAGACCGCGCATTTGACGTGGGAATTGCAGAACAGCATGCCGTGACTTTTTCAGCTGGATTAGCGACGCAAGGATTAACCGTTTTTTGTAATATTTACAGTTCATTTATGCAGCGCGGTTACGACCAAGTTGTACATGACGTTTGTTTGCAAAAGTTACCGGTCATTTTCTGTCTCGACCGAGCAGGTTTGGCGGGAGCAGATGGCCCTACCCATCATGGAAACTTAGATATTGCTATGATGCGCTGCGTTCCCAATATGATCGTATCGGCTCCTCGGAATGAGCAAGAATTAAGAAACATCATGTACACGGCATCTTTGGATAAATTCAAAGAACGTGGCGAAGCCATCAGCATTCGCTATCCAAGAGGTCAAGGTGTCATGCCAGCATGGCGGACAGATTTTGAGGAAATTAAAATTGGGACTGGGGTCGAACTTAACAGCGGAAAAGATGTGGCTATTTTAAGTTTAGGGCACATTGGAAATGAAGCGATTAAGGCCGTAGAACTATTGGCAAGTCAAGGAATTGATGCCGCTTTATATGACTTGCGTTTCGCGAAACCATTAGATGGAAAACTTTTGCATGAAATCTTCCGTAAATTTAATACAATCTTAACCGTGGAAGATGCCTCCATCGTGGGAGGATTCGGTTCTGCGATCGCTGAATTCATGGTGGATCATCAATATCAGGCAAACATTGTGCGATTAGGCATCCCTGACCACATTGTTGAGCACGGTGAACAGAATGAATTATATGCCCTTTGCGGAATAGATTCAACCGGAATTGCACAAAAAATAGCTGAGCAATTAAGCCCCAAAGCGAAGTCAAAGGCATCAAGCGCCCTGACAGAATAAATTCGAGCCAGTTGATTTTTAACCAATTAGCACTTTTCAAAGAAATTATCCGTACCTTTGCACCTTAAATTCCCCGACTAAGGAGAATTTTATTCATTCAACGCCTACATTTTTATGCAAAGCATTCGTAACATTGCCATCATTGCCCACGTTGACCACGGTAAAACGACCCTTGTTGACAAAATCATTCATGCATCCAAAATTTTTAGAGAAAATCAAGAATTTGGAGATTTGATCCTTGACAATAACGACTTAGAGAGAGAAAGAGGGATTACGATTACGTCTAAAAACGTATCAGTTCGTTATAATGGAGTAAAAATCAACATTATCGATACACCTGGTCACGCCGACTTTGGCGGTGAGGTAGAACGTGTTCTACGTATGGCAGACGGTGTTATTTTGTTGGTAGATGCTTTTGAAGGCCCTATGCCACAAACGCGTTTCGTGCTTTCAAAAGCGATCGCTTTAGGCTTGAAGCCTATCGTCATTGTTAATAAAGTAGATAAAGAAAACTGTCGTCCTGACGAAGTACATGAAAGTGTATTCGATTTGATGTTTAACTTAGAAGCAACAGAAGATCAATTAGACTTCCCTTGTATCTACGGTTCATCGAAGCAAGGATGGATGAGTACAGATTGGAAAAAGCCAACCGACAATATCATCCCATTATTGGATGCGATCATTGAGCACATTCCAGCATCTAAAGTTCAAGAAGGAACTCCACAAATGCAGATTACGTCATTGGACTACTCTTCGTTCGTAGGACGTATCGCGATCGGACGTTTAGAGCGTGGAACGTTGACAGAAGGCATGCAAATCTCACTTTGTAAAGCTGATGGTACAACGAAAAAAATGCGTATCAAAGAACTTCAAGTATTTGAAGGTTTAGGTAAAGTAAAAGTTGAGAAAGTAGAGTGTGGCGAAATTTGTGCAGTAACAGGTATCGAAGATTTCGAAATCGGTGATACAATTGCTGATGCGGAGAACCCAGAGGCATTGGAGCGTATCGCAATCGATGAGCCTACGATGAACATGTTGTTCACGATCAACAACTCTCCATTCTTTGGCAAGGAAGGCAAATTAGTTACCTCTCGCCACATCCGTGATCGTCTATTCAAAGAGACGGAGAAAAACTTAGCATTAAAAGTAATTCCTACAGAAAGTGAAGATAAATTCTTAGTTTTTGGACGTGGTATTCTACACTTGTCAGTATTGATCGAGACCATGCGCCGCGAAGGATATGAATTACAAGTTGGACAGCCACAAGTAATCTTCAAAGAAGGTCCAAACGGCGAGCGTTTAGAGCCAATCGAATCTTTGGTTGTTGACGTTCCTGCAGAAGTAGCTGGTAAAGTAATCGAATTAGCTACGCAAGGTAAAGGCGAATTATTGATCATGGAGCCAAAAGGTGATTTACAACACTTAGAATTCAACATTCCATCACGTGGGTTGATTGGTTTACGTTCTAAGGTGTTAACTGCAACCTTCGGTGAAGCGATCATGGCCCACCGTTTTATTGCTTACGAAGAATTCAAAGGTGCAATTCCAGGACGTATCAACGGATCATTGATCTCAATGAATACAGGCCCTGCAATTCCTTATGCAATTGATAAATTACAAGACAGAGGGGTGTTCTTCATCGATCCAGGTGAAGAAGTTTACACAGGAATGGTTGTAGGTGAGCACAATCGCCAAAACGACATCGAAGTGAACCTTCAAGCTGCGAAGCAATTAACGAACATGCGTGCTTCAGGTACGGATTCAAATACCAAAATTGCTCCGAAATTAAACTTCTCATTAGAAGAGTGTATGGAATTTATCCAAAAGGATGAATACTTAGAGATCACTCCAAAATCATTACGTATGCGTAAGATCTTCTTGGATCCAAACGAGCGTAAACGTAACGAGAAGAAACCTAGCTAATCATTCAAGGCTGCCTCATAAGGCAGCCTTTTTTTATGGAAAATGCAGAGCCGCCTGCTCGGATAAATAATACACTTGTTTAGGCCAATAGGGTTTTAGTTGGGCCAAGCGATACCTTGAAGGCCTCCTGACAAAATACCAAATGGACCCTTGCCACGACTTTAAAAATCGGGGATCTTGTAAATCTAACTCCGCAGATAATAGCAAATGGACCGGATGACCCTCCTGTTGAACACCTGGCCTTTTCAAATAGACAAAGGTTTCTCCATTGAATTGCCAACGAATACTTCCAACAGGCCAATTATGAGTTAAGGTATCTACCACTTGATTCCTGGCCCACCAAGCTCCCACATTCGATTGCAACCAAACGGGACTTGGAGCCCCATAACTTTGCCCGCGCATCGCATTTGTCCTGAGAAAAACAACTTGATTTTCAGCAACTGTCATATAAGCCTCCTCCCGCAAGGGCTCAAAGAAACGAACGATCAGTAGAGAAGCAAAGGTTGCCAAACTTAAATAGAGCCCGAATATTCTGCGACTCTTCCACCAAAAAACAAGTAATCCCAGGCACAAATAATAGCTGGCCAACTCCATCTCATTCAAACGAATAAACGAGATGACGGCAGAAAGATGTTGGGTTGTTGAGAACATCAAACCATGCAAGAGTTCAAAACTAGCTAAGAAGATGTGTCCAAAACCTGAAAATAAAATCGAAAAAGGGCTAATCAAGGGGGCCAAAATCAGATACAAAAAACCGATACATAAAGTAAGGCTTGACAGACCGACCAAAATTGGATTGAGTAAAAAGAAATACAATGGATTGGGAAACTGATGAAAGTAAAAGATAACCAATGGCCAAGTTAAAAGTTGGGCGCTAATCGCGAGGCAGGTTAATTCCCATATTTGTTTAGTGAGCAAGTATTTTGGCTTCCAGCAGTTAACAAGTTTGTTTTGGAAAAAGATTAATCCCAGCACGGCAGCATAAGACAATTGAAAACCTACTTGAAACAATTGATTGGGTTGAATAACAAGAAGCACAAAACAAGAAAAAGCCCAAACATTCAACGGGTGCGAATGCAAGCGAAAAATTTGGGCAAAGAGTAAGACCGAAAACATCCAAGCGGAACGTAAAACAGGCGCAGAAAATCCTGTCATCGCCGAATATGTCCACAAGACGAGCATGATGAGTGTAAAATAAACGGGAGGTCCGTAACGACGGAAACGAAGCAAAAATCCAAGAAGCAATTGCAAGCCCATGTACAGCAAGCCTACATGCATACCAGACACCGACAAAATATGAATAGCCCCTAAGGCCGCATAAGACTGTCGGGTTTCAAAATCAATCGTACTTCCGATTCCTAAAAACATCGCCTCCGCTACATTTCGATGAACCCCTTCTGGCAAAGCTTGCTGCAAATATCCATTCGCATGATCCCTTAGGCGTGTGACAATCGAATGTTGAGCAGCAGCGTCTTGAACTAATACCAACCTTTCCAGGGCGAGAAAAGATGAAGTATAAATCCCTTTCCGAGCATAATAAGACCTCCAATCCATTGCCCCTGGCAATATAGACGAGCGAATAGGGTTTAAGTTTCCATAGGCCAGATACACTTGACCAACACGAGGCGAAAATCCCAAGAGTGGGACATAAAGCATCGATTGAGTATGCACAGGTATCCAAGCTCGATGCTGATGAACAGAAATTACTTTTGCCGGGATTATCCAGGATTTAGGTCCACGCGTGGGGTCCTGATTTATTTGAAAGACAAAGGCATCATGGTTCGGAAGAGCTGAAGAAGAAGCTAATTGGGCGAATCTCAAATATGCGAGTCCAAATAAACAGAGGACGCAGACAATTCTCCCGTTTCGAAAGGCCAGCAATAAGACAAATGCTATTAAAGCAAGCCCGATTGGACCTAACAAAAGACCAATGACCCAAAGGCCTAAAATCCTAAGAAAAGGGAATGGGCTAAAAAATGAAAACACAGCTTAGGCGGATAGGCCTAAATGTAGAATTTTTTCGACAAGATTCGCTCTTCCACAGTATCAGGAACTAGATATTTTATCGATTGCCCTTGTTGAATACATTGGCGAATATAGGTCGCAGAAATCTGCAATAAAGGGGCCTCAACGCGCGTCACCTGCGAATGCTGCCACAAGTCACTCGAACTTTGCTCACCACGAGGATAAACATATAAGCCAAATAATCAAGAATCTTATCGTAATTCTTCCAACTTTTAAACTGTTCTAGGTTGTCTCCCCCCAGAATCAATCGGAATGAATAGTTGGGGAATTTTTCCAACAAATGTGTTAGCGTGTGAATGGTATAGGAAGGTTTACTCAGATGAAACTCAATATCTGAACTCTTGAATTTATAATTATCCGCAATTGCACGGTCGACTAAATCTAAACGGTCGAATTCGTGTAAGAGCGTTTTACTGTGCTTATGCGGATTTTGCGGGGAAACAACAAACCAAATTTGGTCAACGTCCGTTTGATTCAAAACCGCTTGCGCAATAATTAAATGGCCATGGTGAATGGGATTAAATGATCCGAAAAATAGGCCGATTTTCATGCTAGCGAGTAAAATGATCAAATAAACGTTGCGCCTCTTTTACGGCATCCTCCAATTGATCATTCACAAGAATCACATCAAATTTATCTTGAAATGCCCATTCAAATTTCATTTTGAAAATCCGCTTCGAAAGTGACTCTTCCGTTTCAGTTCCACGAGCACGTAAACGATCTTCCAGCATATCTAAGGTTGGAACCTTTACAAAAATCGCTAATGCACGGTCCTTATAATAGTTTTTCAAGGCAAGACCTCCCTTGACATCCACATCGAAAATTACATGTTTTCCAGTGGCCCAAATACGTTCAATTTCAGACTTTAAGGTTCCATAATAAGCCCCCGGATAGACTTCTTCCCACTCAACAAAAGCATCTTCGTCAATTTTTTCACGAAACTCGTCAGGGGTCATGAAATAATAATCTTGGCCATTTGCCTCCGAACGACCGCGTTTATCGCGAGTGCATGCTGAAATAGAAAACCCCAAGTTAGGGTTATCCGCCAATAATTGTTTAACGATAGTTGTTTTGCCGGATCCGGATGGGGCAGAAAAAATAATGAGTTTACCTTCCAAGTGCTGCTTGATTTAGATTAGCTAGCAAAATAACGGAATAAGTATGGAAATAAGGATTAATACGACAAAAAGTTTTGCTTTAATGCGAGCAAAAAGCGCTTCGGGACACTTGCTAGAGCAACTTGATTTAATGGCTTTACGCAAGGATTGTTCAAGTTCGTAACCTTCTTGACACGGCAAGCACTGTTCCTTGTTGGCCAGAAATGCTGCTTCCTCTTCTGGAGTAGCTTCGCGATCAAGGATACGTTGAATTAACTTTAAACAATCAGGCTGATGGGTACAAGTCTTTTTCATGAGTTTACATGCTAAATGCAATAATTTTTTAACAACGGGTATAGGACAAAAAGTTCAATTGGGTTCAATGACACATTGTCAGTGATACCCTTTGCTTTTCGCATAACCCGCTAAGCTTTCCTTTAAAATGGCACGAGCGCGATGCAGTCGAGACCGAACGGTACCAATCGGAATATCTAAAATTCGAGCCATTTCCTCGTAGCTAAATTCTTCTAAATCACAGAGAATAATAATCATTCTAAAATCCACGGGCAATGCTTGAATGGCAGCCGTAATCTCATCCCCTAACATTTCATTTACCGTCTCTGCATGCAAGTCGGCATGCGAAGCTGGTTCTTGATCTTCATCACCAGAAAACGATTGCTCGACCCACTCAAACTCCACTTTTGCAGGTCCACGGGATTTTTTCCGATAATCGTTTATGAAATTATTTTTGAGAATCCGAAATAACCAGGCTTTGGCGTAGGTTCCAGGTTCGAATGAATCGATGAAACGAAAGGCTTTCATGCAAGTATCTTGAACAAGATCTTGTGCATCATCCTCATCATTGGTTAAGCGGAGTGCAAAATTGTACATCGCATCGAGGTGCGGCATAAATTCTTTCTCAAATACAGCTTGTGCGTCTGACTGAGGCATCGAAACCGTTTGTGTATCTATTTCCATGGTAGGCAATTTAGCATATACAAAAATATGCGTGCAGTACATTCATGCAAATCTAAGACCAAAAAAAACTCTGCCAAAAAGGCCTATTCTGGACGGTTGAAAAACTCCAAAATACCAAAAACGGCCATCCCCATGAAAGTAGAAGCTAAAGCTTTTAAAATACTAAACCCAATTAATGTCCAATCCCCTGCTTCTAATAGAAATAATAGCAAATGATGAGACATCAACATGAGGAATAAATAGGGAAAAAACCAGAGCCATTTCATTTCAGCTAATGAAATGCTAGAGCGTTCATCATAGCCATTGGCAGGAGTAAGAATTCGAAAATAAACAGGTCGCAACCAAGCAACTAAAACAGATGCAAAGGCGTGCATGCCATGCGTATTATAAAAAATGTCAATCAGCCAGCCAACAGCCATGGAGCCCAACAGCAACAATAAAGGATTAGTTTGCATGGGAGCCTTGACCAAAAACCAAGTATAAATGAAGCAGAATGCCACATTCGCAATTGCAATATCTCGCAAAAACAAGATTTGAATCGCCATGGCAAAAACGACCGACAAAAACCATTTATAGTTGAATGTGAAGTTCATCTTATTCTGATTTCGGTTTAGTCTTTTCTAATTGAGCCTGCTGTCCTGCCAAACGATTCTTAATGACATACACATATTGCAAGGTTGTAAACGGGGTAAACAACATGACTTTAATATCGTGAAAGGTATCATCTTTTTCAAGACCAACCTTCGCTACGATTCCAATCGGAATGTTGGGGGGAAAGACAGCATTGTAATCAGAGGTAACGACCGTATCTCCTTTGACAACTTTTTTATATTTAGAGACATCCATCATGTCTGCCACTTCGCTTTGATAACCCGGCCATTTGATGTATCCCAATTCCCCACTTCCCTTTAATTTGGCAGAAACCGAATTACTCGTGTGCAGTACGGAAACAACCAAGGCTAAATTATCTGTACAAGACATAACCTTTCCTACAATACCAGTCGATGAAATAACGGCCATTCCAGGCAAAACACCGTCCGCTCGCCCCTTA
>ERZ1292640.4419-Hain-H43-02um-R1-4419-length-10713-cov-27_pt1 | contig 10713 bp, 8 predicted proteins | sample MGYA00564404_ERZ1292640 | MGnify/ENA primary metagenome ERZ1292640 (study PRJEB36523, sample SAMEA6512636) | groundwater metagenome | collected 2019-01-08 | study: AquaDiva: Metagenomics assemblies of 32 groundwater samples | reverse complement strand
CGGGGAGCTCCGGCACGGCGGGCAACTCCCAGTGCAGCATCGGCGCCAGCGGGTCATCGGTGAGCGGTTCCGGCACCCAGCTCACGTTGGTCGTTTCCGTCACGTTTCAAACCTCCTTTTCGGGGACGAAGAACGATTACCTGATCGCCTACAACAACGAAGGATTGAACTCGACTTGGCAGCAGATGGGGACATGGACGGTCCCGCCGCCGCAGCAGTACTACCTCACGACCGCGGTGAGCCCCTCCGGGGGAGGGGCGATCTCACCCGCAAGCGGCTGGTACAATGCGGGTACCGTGGTGACCGTTACCGCCGCGGCCAACAGCGGCTACCAGTTTTCGGGGTTCAGCGGCGACCTTGGCGGGACCACGAACCCCCAGAATCTGACCATGAACGGGCCCAAGAGCGTGACGGCGAATTTCACGGTGGCCAATCAGCCGCCGTCGGCAGTTTCGGTTGCCCCGTCCTCCGGCGCCGGTCTTGGCCCGGTGACCTTCCAGTTGACCTACTCCGACCCGAACGGCTACGGGGACCTGTCCTCGGTTTATGGGCGGCTCAACTCCACGCTCTCGGATGTAAGCGCCTGCTCCTTCCGCTACTACCGCCCGGCCAACAGCCTGTACTTCTACAACGACTCGGGCGGGGAGACCGGCCCGTACAGCCTGGGCACGCAAGTGCAGAACAGCCAGTGCCGCATCAGCGCCGGAAATACCACCGGTACCGCCGGCAGCAATCTCATCCTCAATCTGACGCTCCAGTTCTTCGCCGCCCTTGGCGGGGTACAGAACACGCACATGAGAGCTGCTGACGCCTCCGCCGCCGACAGCGGCTGGCAAACAAAGGGGAGCTGGACGGTGACGCCCCATCCCTGGAAGGGCATCAACTACTCGCCTCGGAGGCACACCTTTTTCCGGATGCTGTACGACTGGTACTCGTGGGACAGCACCGCGGGGAAATATGTGTACCAAATGGTTGACGACGACCTGACGAGGCTGACCCAAAACGGCTATAACCTTCTGCACCTTTACCTCTGGGACCAGCAGTTGCTGCGGAGCGTCAACTCCTCAGAGCCCGCAGGGTTCCTCACTGCCCCCGCGCATCCGAGCGGATCGCCGAACAACCAGTGGGCGGCGCTGAACGAGTTTGTGGCCAAGGCGAAAAACAAGAACCTGTTTATCGCCTTGCATTTCGCCAGCGGCCGCTTCATCAGTCAGGTGCAGGCAGGAGCGGATCCTGAAGCCACCGCAACCGAGCTCGCGAACTGGGCAGGCAGCTTCATCCAGTACCTCAACTCGACCAATGGGCATCGTAATGTGCTCTTGTGGGGACTCGCTTACACGATCGGGCCAATCGCGGGTCAGCCGGGGCACAGTTGGAGCGTGACCTGGCAAAAGGCCTACAAGAAGGTCGACGATATCGCCCGGATGTACTCGCCTTCGCCCGGTGTCCTCGGCCAAATCGGCGTGAATCTGGCAATGGATCTCCTCGGCCCGGGCGGGCTACCGGTTCCTTACGGGACGGTCATTGCCAGAAACACGGGTTATGTTTGGGGCTGGCAAGGCAGCCAGCGAACCGCGAAGACGATGCGCGACCTGCTGACATCTCTCTATGGGTATCAGAAGGATCCCGACATCTACATGATGCAGCTCTTTCACCCGAACTCCTGGGACCTTTCGTCGAGCCTCGGCTCGCTGTCCTCGGGTTCCGTCGCCGATGGTATCCAGGTGCCGGCCGCCAAGATCTTCGTGGTCCAGTTCTCCACCTCCTCCTCGCTGGCGACTGCGCCCAATGGGAACAACGTTCCTTACTTCGGGGACGCGGATACACCGACCACTACGGTTGACGGTCATTCCGTGTGGCTCAACAACACGCTGTGCGCCTACCGCTCGGCCGGCATACAGAAGTTCGCTTATTGGTCTTTGTACGATCCCTATGCCATGTGGACCGGTTGGCCTTGGTACAAAACGGGGCAGGATCTGGCCTGGAACGGGTTCTGGGGTTTGAGCTACGAAGGGGAGACTTACGGCGACAAGCCGGCGTGGAGCGTTCTGACCTCTTACTACCTCAACGACTCGCTGAACTGCCCGGCGATGCCGAGCGGGGCCGTTGCGATAGTGTCGCTCACTCCGAGCAGCACATATTACACTGTCGGGCAACCGGTTCGCCTTACTTGGACGGCGGCGGACGTGGCTTCGCTGGCACTAGATCGCACGCACGGCCCGAGTTACTCCTGCAATCCCGAGCAAGCCAATCCGCAGCTCTCCGCCACCGACTTGGTTGGCAGTTGCGCCTATACCGAGGTCTCGCCATTCTACTCCACAGGGACCCAAACCCTTGCACTCACCGGCTACAACGGCGTCGGTCAGTCGCGGATGGCTTCAGCCGGGTTCACGATCGGAATAGCTCCGCTGGTCAGTGCGGTCACCGACGCAGCCTACAGCAATACCATCAATGCGTGGGACACCATCATTGTCTGGGGCGACGGTTTCTCCCTGACGGGTGGTAACACGATCCAGCTCACCCGGCCCGGGTACCCGGACGTTTGGATGTACAACGGCGATGGGCATTATTTCTGGGACAAGTCCCACTTCCAGATCAATGCGGCGTTGGACGGCAGGGCGGCACCGGGCCAGTGGACGTTATACGTCCGGAACGGATACTCGGGCACTGCGTCGGCTGGCTACAACATCTACATCAATCCGTGAGGCGGTGCAACGAAGGAGACAATCGGACGAGAGGTCTTGATCATGAGTTCACGTATTTCGCTCGCTGTGGTTCTCGTGCCTCTATCGCTGGTCGCGCAGGAGCGCGGCCAGCTTACTGGCAAGTTGCTCGCCCAGGGATCTGGCCGCCCAATTCTCGGTGCAAGGATTGTGGGAGTGAAGCAGGAGCCGGCGTATTCGACCAGCGGTCCTACCGTGATCCGGGCCATCACGGATAGCATCGGAAGTTACCGCTTCGAGAACGTCCCCACGGGTTTCTACCGCCTTTGCGTCTATGAGGCAGGCGACTACCTCGATCCCTGCCAGTGGTCGCGGCCCGCTGAGGCGGCGGTGAGTGCCGGCACGGTCTCCCTGGACATCCGCCTGGAGCAGGGTGTCTGGGTCTCGGTGCGAGTGGAAGATCCGCAGAACTTGGTGGCACAGCACGAAGCCCGTTCCGTGGGCCGCTTCGTTCCACCGGCCGGCTTTGTGACGGTCAGCGTTGCGGAGGCCTCGGGCAGGGCTCGCCCGGTGCCGCTTACGCACCGGGCGGAGCGCCTGCTCGACTACTCCGCATTGGTCCCTGCGGATGCGCCGTTGCGGCTGGTCGTGGCCAGTGACGTCTTTCTGTTGGCGGACGCGGCCGGCACGCCGATCGACGCCAGAGGCCACTCGGTGGCTTTGCGCTTACCGGTGCCGGCGGCGGCGCCGCCCACCGACCGGCCCCGCTTTCCCCCGCCGATCGGTTCCCCGGTGGGCTCCGGAGCGCGTGCCACGATCATCCCAATCCGAATCCGCGGCTTCGGGAATCCCGGCCAGTGAGGTAGCCGATGAAGATCCTGATATGATTTCAAGTGGGGCTCTGTGAAGGGGTGCCACTCTGCACCAAGGAGCAACGGGCATGGAGGAGAGAATCCGACACAGCAGCGGCGGCTCCCGAACCCGCCCCAAGGCGGGGAGGAGATCACGAGCGCCCGCCCTCGTCGCTGCTGTACTGGCCTGTGCGCTGGGCGCCACCGCCCAGATCCGTATTGGTGCGGTGACCTCCGGTGCGAGCTTCGAGGCGGGTCTTCCCGCCAAAGGCTCCATTGCCACCCTCTTCTGTACGGGCCTTACCGGCATCACGGGGATCATTGGTGCCCAGACTCTGCCCCTTCCCAGGGAACTTGCGGGCGTGCGGATGAGTGTGGGGGGCGCTGCGGCGCCCTTGTTCGCGCTAGCGGTCTCGGAGGGCTTTCAGCAAGTCAACTTTCAGGTCCCCCTGGAGGCGGAATTCGGACCGCAGGACGCCGAAGTAGCGATCGAGCAGCAAGGCCAGCGCGCCGCCGTGCGGGTACCGCTTCGGCTGTCGAGCCCGGGGGATTTCTTCCGGTTTCCGGACGGCCGGGGAATTTTCCAGCACGCTAAGGATTATTCGCTGGTGACCCCAGAGGCTCCGGCGCGTCCCGGGGAGGCCCTGATCGCTTATCTGACGGGCCTTCCGGGAACGGTGCCGGCCGTGCCCAGCGGCCATCCGGCTCCGTTCGAACCGCTGGCCATCGTTCCTCAGTACAGCTTCACCGCCGCCTCCGAAGCATTCCGTATCAGGATCGACAGCTCGGAACTCGTGCCGCTGTTTGTCGGGCTGGCGCCGGGGCTGGTTGGCGTCTACCAGGTCAATTTCGTACTGCCCGAGCCGCAACCGGCGGGCGACCGCGAAGTTGTTTTCGTCCGGCGTTCATGCCGAGTGATCTTTGGTTCTTGCTTGGGTGGCGGCGGGACCGGCTTTTCGAACACCTACTTCAGCACCGCTGTGCGGCTGCCGGTTCGGTAGGGTTCAGTCCTCAGGAACTCCGGCTCGTATAGACACCGTGAGGGGCCGGGGACCCTTGTTGCCTGACGCTGGCTCGCTGCTCGCTGGAGCTTGAGACCGGCAGGTCCGGTGTCGTGATGCCCTCCCAACCGGTTGCCACCAGACCTGGCCACCGCTCCTCAACCGGCGGCGAACAGCGACTCAAGCAAGCGATGGAGGCCAAGAGAGGTATTGGGGATGGTGGGCGACTCCATGAAGTCCATAGCCGCCATGAGAGGGAATATGGTCATGAGATTCGCATTGCTATTCGTCTGTCTGGCGGTATGCCAGGCGCAGCAAACCAGCTCCTCCGCCCCCGGTGTGATTGCAGGGGTGCTGAGTGGCGATGACGGGACGGTCATCACGGGAGGGAACGTGATGGCAAGACGGACGTCGCCTTCCTCCGAGAGGGCGTGGAGAACCGACTGGCACACGACCAGTGGAGACCGGGGAGCGTTCCGATTTGACGGGCTGCCCGCCGGGAGATACGTTTTCTGCGCCCGCTCGCCCGACAGCACCTGGCTGAACCCGTGCGAGAGGGGTCTCCCTTCGCCTGCCGTCTCGCTTTCCAATGCCAGTCCGAGCGCCAACGTTGCGATCGTTATGAAGAGGGGAGTCCCGCGGCGGATCCGCGTCGATGACGCGGGCCAGTTGCTGTCACGGCACGAGGGAAAGACGCCGGGGGCGCATCTCCTGTTGGGCGTCCGAAGCGATGCCGGGATATTTCACACCGCTTCGGTGGTTGCTCAGGACCCGGGGGGAAGGGATTATTCGGTTACGATCCCGTTCGATGCGAAAGTGAACCTGGTGGTGGCAAGCTCGTTTTTCCGCCTCACCGACGGAACCGGAGCCGCGTTCGCGGCCACCGGCGCGGCTGCCGTACCGGTTGCCGTCCCATCCGGACACGCGCCGCCCATGTTGCGTCTGGCGGTCAGCGGTCATCGGTAAGTCAAGATGCGCCAAGGGGGTGGCGAATGATTCGAAGTTGGATGGTTCTATTAGCGTCGTGCGCGGTTCCGTGCTCGGTAGTCGCGCAGTGTGGGATTGGGGGGCCGAACCCGTTTGTCCCTATCGAGATTTTGGCCAGCGCTATTGGGCAGAAGGGCCTTGGCGGTAATGCGTTCACGATGCACGCCGCGTGCCCCGGCGAGCCCAATGCGCACGTCAAATTCAAGCTCGATACCACTCGCACGATAAACAGCGGGCTGATTGTCTCGCCGTTCAGCGGTACGACACCCCTCGAAATTCAGGTCGGCGTGAATCCGAATACTGTGGGTAACGGATTCCCCGGCTCCGTAACTAGTATAGTGCTTCCTAAATAACATATCAATAGCTAGACCACGGATAGCGTTTCCAGCTTGTACTTCCAGCGGAAGACCACGGGCGTCTCATTAACCTCCTTGAGGTAGAGTTCAATCCGTGCCTTCAACTCGTCGGCCGAGGCGACCCGGATGCCGCGCAGCAGGGTCTTCGCCATTTTGCCGAAGAACGATTCGATCAGGTTGAGCCAGGACCCGTGTTTGGGCGTGAAGGTAAATTCAAAGCGGTTTGGCAGCGTCCCGAGGAAAGCCCGCGTCTCTTTGGAGAGGTGCGCGGAGTGATTGTCGAGCACGAGACGGATGCGTGCGCCCGCCGCGTAATGCGCGTCGGCCAGTTTCAGAAATTCGATGAACTCCGCGCTCCGATGCCGTTTGCGCACCAGGCCCAGAACTTCGCCCGACAGCAGGTCGATGCCGGCCAGCAGGGACAGTGTCCCGTGCCGGATGTATTCGTGGTCCCGAGCTACGGTGGGGTGTTTTCCTGGTATCGGTAGCAGGTCCGGGGCGGTGTTCTCGATTGCTTGAATACCGGGCTTCTCGTCGTAGGACAGCACGGCCACCAAGTCTGGCGGCGGTACACCCTTCTCGCGCCAGATCTCCACCTCCTTGTAAACATGCAGAACCTGCACCATCTTGGCGTCAAACTCGGGATCGCGTCGCTCCAGGTAGTACTGAATTCTGTGCGGACGCACCTGGTTGGCGCTGAGGATTTTGGAGACCGTTCCGCGCCCCAGTTTCGCCAGACTCCAGACCTCCTGACATACCCCACGTGTGAAATGTCCGGTTTCAAGTGGCAGTGGATGGAGCCGCCAGAGGAGCGGGTCTGGGCCGCGGCCCAGGGAAAGCCAGCCCAGTCTGCGGCCGCGGGCGGATGGCGAAGCGCATCGTGAGATGGGATCCTGGGAACACCGTGGCCGTCTCGGTGAGCGTTTCACAGAGCGCCTGCACCGCGAGGGTGCGGTGCGGAGAGCTGAGCGGACAGATCGTTACCAGGAGCTCGGTGTCGGTGACCTCAATGTCCGCGGCGGCATGGAAGAGCTCATGCAACAGAGTGCGTCCGTCCTCGTCGCTACGGGCGTAGTGCGGCCTGAGAAAGGCCAACAGGTCGCTCTCGGCTTGGTAGGCGACCATCTTGATGATGTTGGTCAGGTGCTTACGTTCGGTGGCCAGCTTGACCACGGCGCCCTCGCTGAGGTCACCGACTTCCACCCGCGGAGCGAGCCCTCGACGACGGGTAAGAAGCTCCCTGAGACGCTCCCGGGCGGCCCGCAGTTGGTTGCCGAGCTGGCCGTGGGCGATCTTGAAACCGCGCATGGTCGGTCGGCGCCCCTCGGGGTTGTCCACCGCGGCCGCGCCGTAGGCCTGCTCCAGCTTGGCCACCTCCGCCCGAGCGCTGCAGATGTGCTTGTCCAGGGCACGTCGGTCGGGATTGGGCACGGTGCGGGTTGGGTCGTCGGGCTCCACCTGGTAGTCGGCCAGGGCGTCGAGCAGGAACTCTTCCCGAAGATACTTGAAGAAGTTCTCTTGCCGCCAGCGCTCGAACATGCGGTAGGCGACTTCGACATCGGTGAGGTCCCATCGGCTGGTGATCACCTGGGTCTGGTGCCCATCGTCGCTCAGGCGGATGACCTGCCGTAGTCGCAGCTTTGCCTTGAGGAAGCGGACCGCTTGATCGTGCAGTCGGTACTCGACCGTGCGGCCGTCGATCTGGGCGCGGCGCACGACAAACCGATGGGCACCGATGCGGCGGGACTTGCCCTTGCGGTACGTCAAGAGGTCGAAGTTGGCCTCCAGCAGCTTCTGGAAAAGCTTGGGGCTCCAGCCCCCGCGGTCGAACACCACGGTGACCCGGCGGTCCCCGGTGAGCTTTCGCACCTCGTTCAGGACCTCGGGGAGCATCTTGACCATGCCGGCGTTAGCCGCGGCGGTGATCACCAAGAGCGGGTCACCGGCCTGGTCGTTGACCCAGTAGTCTGTGGTGGCGGGCATCGACAGGCGCAGGCGGGCGACGTGAGCCTTGGGGATGGTTCGTTTGCCGTGATAGACCCGTACGTGGCCATCAACGTAGAGGAAGCCCAGGAGCTGACCGCGCTCTTCGACGCGTAGACGCGCTAGCTCGGCGGCCAGTTGCTCGGCCTTGTGATAGCTGGCCAAGCGAGTGAGCTTGCGCCGGACGGTCTTGATTTCGGGGGCGCGGTCGAGCCCCAGCACGCGGCCCAGGGTCTGGGGGTCATACTCTTTGAGGGCCTCGGGGCGCTTGATGCGCCACAGCGCCATCAGGAGCAGGGTCAGGAGCGTCGTCCGCAGGCCATAGAAGGCCGGCCCGATCTCACCATAGACCTTGTGCGCAATGCGGAACACGCCGTTGGCGGCGAGCACCGGAACCGCACCCAGCACGGCGGCGCCCGGCACGGCCTGGGCGTTGCCGAAGACCGGCGCGGCGTCGTCGAGAAGACCGAAGCAAGCGAGCAAACGATCCCAGAGGCGATTGGCCGGGTCGCGGTCCAGACTCATGGCGACGGGCTCGGGCTCGGCGCTCACGGCTTGGTCGGGAGAAGCAGGAGGCGGTGCTTTCTCTTCGGGGGAAGCCAAGGGCAACGCCTGCCCGGTAGGACTCGGCGGCGTAGGCTCCAGTGGCTCCGCCGCCGGTGCCAACGTGGCGATCGCGGAGGCTGTGCCAGCCCTGTTCTCGGTAGTGTCGAACGGCAGAGGCGGCTGCCGCGTGCTTCGCTCCGATGAGGGCCCTACCTCCTTGCGGATGGCGTTCTCGGTGACACCCAGGCGCCGCGCGATCTCTCGATTACTCAGGCCCTGCGCTTTGAGGCCTTCGATGATGCGCAGCCGCCTGGTCGGCAGGCGCCGGTGACCAGGACGCCAGCCGGAGCGCGTGGCCAGGGCGGCCATCCCGCCCTCGTGATAGCGCTCCTGATGTCGTCGCACCGTGCGCTCCGAGCAACCGAAGGCGACGGCGACCTCCCTCTGGATGGCATAACCGGCGTCGACCAAGAAGACCATCGCATACGCCTCAGCCACCGCGTCCTGGGCACTGTAGTGGTGCACGGGAAGTCCCGCCACCACGACGACGCGGTGCTCGCCTTCGGCTCGCAAAGCACAGCGCGCGTTGATGCTGCGGCCCCCCGACGACACCGGTGGCGGCAGAGGCAGTTCTTGCTGGATGGCCATACTCCGGTGCTACAACGATCCCGTCGCGCATGGCCAGAAGCGGACAGGATTGGGTACGCATTCGAACTGCGTAATCTACTGAAACGCCGTTGCAAACCGGTCGAAGCCGCAAAAAAGCGGACAGGTATTGGTGCGCACCCTCAACTGGCGCACCCCAATCTTTTCAAGGGATTCAGACCCCTATGTCAGGAGGTCTGGACTCGGGTAGCCGGCCGCCTCGCAATCCTTCCGGACATGCTTCGCCAGCAGCCTCGTGGTCCAGAGTTCCTGGGCATAGCCCAGATCCTTCGGCTTCTGGCATGCCAGCGAAACCACCCACGCTCGCGCTTCCGCCGTCATCGCCGGGCGGCGGCCACGACCCGGCAAATCGGCCAGGGCCTGGGCTACGCCCAGATCCAGGGCCTTGCTCACACACCGCTCAACACGCGGCCGGTTCGTGCCCAGGTTCCTGGCGATCTCGGAAACCGTGTCTCCCGCGTGATAGCGCAATAGAATCGAAGCCCGCTGCACACGGCCCGCTGGCTCACTTCTCGACTGCGCGAGCGCAGTCAGCATTTCAATCTCGCCGTTGTTCAGTCTCAACCGGGCACGGCGGCTTACAAAAGGCAAGCGACAAACCTCCTCGTAATGGTATACGAGGAGTTTACACCACTATCCGTGGTATTGCAATATTATTTTGGAATCGTTATACTAGGTTCCTCGATTTCACCACAGTGGATCAGACCCCGCCCGCCACCACGACTGTGACCGTGAGGGTCAACCTCACCACGCCGGACCCGCCGGTCATCCGGTCGGTGCTAAACGCGGCTTCGTTCGCGCCCGTCGTCACTCCCGGCGCGGTGGTCTTGATCCGGGGAACCAGCCTGGGCCCGAACATGTCGGCCACATTGGACCAGACAGGCCTGTATCCCACCACGCTGGGGAACACCACCGTCACCTTCAATGGAATCCCCGCCCCCTTGCTGTCTTCCAGCCCCACAGTAATCAAGGCCGTGGCGCCGTACGCGATTACCGGGCAGGCCGCCGCGCAGGTGGTCGTGACTCACTATCCTCAATCCACGGTGGAACAGGTTTCCGAAGCGTTCTCCGTGCCGGTGGCGGACACCTCGCTAGGAATCTTCAGCAGAACGCAAACCGGCGACTGCCAGAACGACATCCAGAACTGCGACGCGAACGGATGCTCCCCGAACAGCGCGGAGAACGCGGCGCCGCCGGGTTCGATCATCGTGTTCTTCGCCACGGGAGTGGCCCCCTGGGCCGGCCCGGGAGTGGACGGATCGGTCGCCGTGGCCCCGCGGCTGTACTTCGGGAACCCGTTGAGTCTCACCATCGGCGGCCAGCCGGCCCAGATCCTGTACGCCGGAGTGGCGCCGTACCAAGTATGGGGCGTGTTTCAGGTGAATGCCCGGGTCCCCCAAGGTATCGGTTCCGGGCCCCAGCCGGTGGTGCTGACCGTTGGCCAAGCCAGCAACGCTTCCCAGCAGGCGACGGTGGCGGTGCAATAGTCCAAGGCCGGGACACCTCGCCGTCACCCAGGCAATAGAGTACAGGCACGCTCGCGCCGCACGCGGGGCAGGCCAGCTTGTGGGAGTAGAGCCGCTCCTCGCCATTGACCACCGCCATCTGGATCAGCCCGTTGGCCAGCTTGCCGGCCGCCTCCAGCGAGGCTTCCAGGCGC
>ERZ1292640.4418-Hain-H43-02um-R1-4418-length-10714-cov-4_pt1 | contig 10714 bp, 9 predicted proteins | sample MGYA00564404_ERZ1292640 | MGnify/ENA primary metagenome ERZ1292640 (study PRJEB36523, sample SAMEA6512636) | groundwater metagenome | collected 2019-01-08 | study: AquaDiva: Metagenomics assemblies of 32 groundwater samples | reverse complement strand
TTCGTCAAAAAACCAACAGGAGAAACAAGGACGGGGAAAATAATCAAGCTATTTACTTTTGAAGGAATCCAACGAAAAGAAACGGATGAAGTGCAAGCTGGAGATATTGTGATGCTCGCCGGATTGCCGGATATTTATATCGGCGAAACAATTTGCTCGGAAGAAAATGAAACACCGTTGCCGGCTATAAATATTGACGAACCGACAATTTGCTTAAACTTCTTGGTCAACGACTCGCCTTTCGCCGGACGAGATGGTAAATTTGTCACGACAAGACAAATTAAGGAACGGCTGGAAAAAGAGCTTGAGATAAACGTGGGATTGAAAATTGATTTTTCAACAAACGAATCGTTTAAAGTTTATGGACGAGGCGAGCTTCATGTCGCCGTCTTGCTGGAAAACATGAGACGAGAAGGCTATGAAATGCAAGTCTCTCAACCGCAAGTCATCATCAAAGAAGAAAATGGGCAAAAACTGGAACCGTTTGAGGAGGTGATTATAGACTTGCCAAAAGAAGTTTCTGGAATTGTCATAGAAACACTGGGCAGAAGAAAGGCTGTTTTGATGAATATGAAAGAAGAACAAGGCTCCACACTAAGACTTATTTTTGAGGCGCCGACAAGAGGAATGCTCGGCTATAGAAATCAATTTATGATAGACACTAGAGGCGAAGGTATAATGTGCAGTCGTTTTGTCGGTTTCAAACCTTATGCCGGGGAAATTAAGAAAAGAGAAACTGGATCAATGACATCTATGATTACCGGCAAGGCTGTTGGCTTCGCCTTAGACAACTTGCAACAAAGAGGCGTTATGTATGTTGAACCGAACACTGAAGTATATGAAGGAATGGTCATCGGCAACACGATGAAAGGCGATGAACTGGCGGTAAACCCGATTAAAGGTAAACAACTTACCAATGTGCGTATGGGCGGACAAGCGGACGAAAAAATAGTTTTGACTCCCCCGCTCAAAGTAACATTAGAAAGAGGCCTTGAGATAATGGCGGAAGACGAATATTTGGAAGTAACGCCAAAAAATGTCCGCCTAAGAAAACAAAATCTCAAAGAAAACGAGAGGAAAAATTCAAAGAAATGATATACTGTTGACATGGTAAGTTTCATCGTCAAACTCATTAAAAAAGAAGAGGTCGCCGAAGATACGATGGCTTTTTACTTTGAAAAGCCCTCTAGTTTTGAATTTACAGCTGGTCAATATATAACAGTTACCTTGCTCAACCCACTAGAAACAGACGCCGAAGGAAGCTCTAGGTTTTTCTCTCTCATAACTGCGCCTTGTGAAAATTATTTGGGAGTGGCGACCAGAATGAGAGATACAGCATTCAAACGCGTTCTTAAAAATTTACCCATCACTTCCAAAATGCAAATAACTGGTCCCTTTGGTTCATTTTTCTTACACAAAGATACTTCCAAGCCAGCTGTTTTTCTTATTGGCGGGATAGGAATAACTCCAATTTTTAGCATTATAAAAAACACCACTCGCAACAAAACTCCTCATAAATTATTTTTGTTTTACTCCAACAAAAAACCAAATAGCGCGCCTTTTCTGAAAGAATTGCAAGAATTGGAAAAAGAAAATTCCAATTTCAAACTAATCGCCACAATGACAAGCCCTACGCAAGATTGGCAAGGCGAAACTGGATACATAAACAAAGAGATGATTCAAAAGTATGTCAAAGATCTAGGCTCGCCAATTTATTATATGTCCGGTTCTCCAGCTATGGTAAAAGCAATGAGAAAACTGCTCGGTAAAACCGGCGTCATTGATAGCAACATCAAATTTGAAGAATTCTCCGGATATTAAATATCTACTCCGTTTCTTCCGGCTTATCCAAAATTTGCGCCTCAATGCCGACAGCTTCTCCGGTGATACGCAAAATATCTTTGTCTATTTTGCCAAGCTCTTTGTATGAACTGTTGTAAGAGTTTACCGTGGTCGTCAAATTAACGCCGAGTTTCTTCATAAACTCCTCATAAACACCAAGATGGCGGGACAAATCCTCTACCCTCTTTCTTATTTCCTTTGCCGATTCCTCTATCTGCAAAGCGCGCAATCCTTGCAAAACGGTCTGCAAATAAGCCATAAAAGTGGTAGGAGAAACTATGATAACTTTCTTCTGACGAAAAGCGTATTCTATGAGATCAACTGTGGAAGTTTTTACCGCGCCAATTTGATTGATGAGCAAATCGTAAAATATCCCTTCGGATGGGATAAACATAAAAGCGAAATCCGTCGTGTTTTCGCTCGGACGAATATATTTGGAAGTTTCGTCTATTCTGTTTTTAAGATCTTGCTTGAAAAGTTTTTCCAATTTTTCTCTTTCAATCGGATTCGTTTCGTTTACTATCCTATTATAATTTTCCAAACTGAACTTGGAGTCTATCGGTAACATTTTGTCTTTGTCTAAGAATATTACGGCATCCACAATATCGCCATCGGCAAACTTGTATTGCATTTGAAATCTGCCCGGAGGTAAAACATTTTTTAAAACTGTTTCCAAATAATATTCACCAAGCACTCCTCTTTGTTTTGGATTGGTTAAAATATTTTGCAGGCTTTGCAGTTGGCCGGCAAAACCGATGACTTGCTTATTTGTTTCGTCCAGCTTGGTCAACTTTTCCGTCACTTCGGAAATTATTTTGGCAGAATGTCCCGCTTGTGATTGCATGGCCTTGGTGGATTCCCCTATCCTGCTGTCCAAAGTATTCCTGATATCCAAATTTGTCTTATGCAAAGCTTCTTTAATATCTTTCAACTGTTCTTGCAACATCAAGGCGGATCTGTCTTTGTCGCTATTGTCATTCTTCGGCGCCAACGCCTTTTTTATTAAAATCCAAAACACCACGGCAAAAACCGCCATCACTCCGATCAAAACCAAAATTATCGTCAAAATTTGAGGCATAAAGATATTATAACATATTGCGTTTTCGCGTTACTCAACTAAAAGATTTTTAATGATTTTTATCATTGTTTCTTTTTCTTTCGGCTCGCTTTCGGCGACAAGAAGCGCCAAAGCCACAAGAGCATTGTCGTTGATTTTTCGCTCGCCAGAATTTTTGAAAAGAAAATTTGTTTTGTCCAAAAAATACACAAACAAAAATGCCCCTGAGCGTTTATTTCCGTCAGAAAAAGGATGATCTTTTATTGTGAAATAAAGAAGATGCGAGGCTTTGTCTTCTATTGATGGATACAGTTCTTTGCCGTCAAACGATTGATAAAGCCCTTTGATGATGCCCTCAAAACTGCCACCCCTCTCTTGTCCAAAAAGATCTCCCGCTTCCTTCTTCGCAATCAACTCTTTTTTCAGTTCGGCTATTATTTTCAGGCAATTATCATACCCCAAAACAAACTTTGTTTTTCCGCCTTTTGTTTCTCTAAGTTCTCCTTTGTCGTATTGCTCAAGAATTGACAGGGTTTTGGCGTAATTGGAAAGCAAACTTAAAATTTCTCCGGCTTGTCCGGACAACAATTCTTTCTTTGATTTCTCTTGCAAAAAAACTATAACATTCTGTAATTCTTGAAATTTCTCTTTTGCTTCCAATAATCTTTTTTCATTGATCGTATATCCTTTTAGGAGATGTTCTTTCAGAGTTTTAGTCGCCCACATTCTGAATTGGGTTGCTCGCGCTGAATTAACTCTGTAGCCCACGGATAAAACTATATCTAGATTAAAATATTCAACATTTCTTTTTATATCTCTTCCGCCTTCTTTTTGAACTGTTGCGATTTTTGCAACAGTTGAATTTTGTTCTAATTCCCCGTTTTGATAAATATTCTTTATGTGACGGGAAATGCCAGATTTATCAGTATCAAAAATGCGGGCAATTTGATTGAGGTTGAGCCAAACCGTGTCTTTTTCCAATCGCACATCCAAAGCAACCTCATTTTTTGAAGTCTTGTAAATTATTATTTCCCCTTTTTGAAAACAGTCTTTTTTCATTATTAAAAATGTGTTTGCTGAAATTATAACATAAAAAAAAGGATTTTGGATAATTATGGCTTAATTATTGAGTTTTTTGATTTGTATTCCCAATTCCGCCAGTTGTTCCTTGCTTATCTCGCTCGGACTGTCCATCATCGGGTCGCGGGCGTCGCCGGTTTTTGGGAAAGCGATGACTTCACGGATGTTGGGCTCATTTTGGAGAATCATCATCAGTCTGTCTAATCCCAAAGCGATTCCGCCGTGCGGAGGCGTGCCGGAAGAAAAAGCTTTGAGCATATGACCAAAATCCTGCCAAATTTTTTCTTTTTCAAAGCCCATTATTTCAAAAACTTTTTCCAGCGCTTCCGATTTATGATTTCTAATGCTTCCACCGCCAGCCTCATAGCCATTTAAGGCAATGTCGTATTGGGTGGTCAAAATGTCTCCTATATTTTCTTTTTTCATCAGCATTTCCATGTGTTCCGGTTTCGGCGCGGAAAACGGATTATGCGTAAATGTCCAACCGCCCTTATCCGTCTTTTCAAAAAAAGGAAAATCCACCACCCAGCAAAATGCCAATAAATCCGGATTGTTTTTATCTTCTCTTAAATCCGGCTTATCCGAATTGTATTTTTCTATCGCTTCTTTGTGGGTAATAACTGGAAAAGGAACTTGCTGAATCTTTTTTTGCGGATACAATTCTTTGACCATAGTTATAAGCATCTCCTCAATCAAATTCATCACATCTTTTTGCTCCACAAAGCTCATTTCCAAATCCAGTTGGGTGAATTCCGGTTGCCTGTCGCCTCTAGTGTCTTCGTCTCTTAAACACTTGGCGATTTGGAAATATCTTTCCATTCCTGCCGACATTAGTAATTGCTTGTATTGCTGGGGCGATTGAGGCAGAGCGTAAAATTTCCCATTGTAAAGCCTTGACGGCACAACAAAATCTCTTGCTCCCTCTGGTGTTGATTTGGTAAGAAGAGGTGTTTCCACTTCAACAAAACTTTTGTTGCCTAAATAATTTCTAATAAGTTTAAAAACCTCATAACGCATTCTCAAATTTTTCTGCATCCTGTTTCTTCGCAGGTCAAGGTATCTATTAGTTAGCCTTGTTTCTTCGTTTACTTCTCGCCCATCGTTATTTATTTCAAAAACGGGCGTTACTGCTTCATTCAATATTTTTACTTCCATTATTTCCACTTCCATTTCGCCCAATTCTTCATCCTTATTTATCATCTTCTCCGGTCTTTTGTTGACTTTGCCGATTATTTCCACCACCCATTCGGAGCGGAGCTTGCTCGCCGATGTATGCGCTTCTTTGTGATTGGGCAATGCCACCATTTGAACTTTGCCGGACATATCTCGCAAGTCAATAAAAATAAGCTTGCCGTGATCTCGCCGGACATCCACCCAGCCGGCGATTTTTACTTCTTCCCCTATTTTGTTTTTTAATTCTTTAATATAAATTCTTTCCATAACTAAAATCCTAGCATAAAAAACTTTATTTTGAAATTTTACCTAAATTTTTTCCGGAATTTTGACGCCAAGCAACGTCAAACCGTTTTTAATTACAATTGCTGTGGATTTTATGAGTGCGATTCTAGCCAGCCTCAAAACTTCGTTTTCCGTGCCAATGATAGAAACTTCGTTATAGAAATGGTTAAATAATTGCGCCAATTCTTCCAAATAAACGGCGACAAGATGCGGTGAGTCATTTTTCCGCGCTTCCAAAATAATCATCGGAAAAAACATCATCTTTTTAGCCAGCGCAAACTCACTCTCTTTCTCAAGAACAATATTTCCAAGGACTGTCCTTGGATTGTTTAATTTTTTTAAAATAGAGTTTATGCGAGCGACGGTGTATTGCAAGTAAACAGCGCTCCCTCCCTCAAAATCCAACATCTTTTCCCAATCAAAGGAAATATTTTTTTGGCGGGACTGGCGAAGATCGTTATAAATCACAGCTCCCATACCGACAATTTCGGAAATTTCTTCCACCTCATTAGACAACAAATCTTTATTTTTGCTCATCAAAATTTCTTTTGCCTTGGCGATTGATTGATCAATCAACTCTTCAAGGCGGACAAGTGTTCCCTTTCTGGTGGACATTTTTTCGCCGTCCACAGACACGAGACCAAACCCGATATGTTTTGCGGTGTTTCCGTCCGCGTACCCAAGGGCCTTAGCCAAAGTGAACATTTGCCTAAAATGCAAAGATTGCTCTTCCCCCACCACATAAAGCGTTTCTTGCGGATTGAAAGTTTCTGTTCTGAATTTAAGCGTCGCCAAATCTCTCGTAATGTAAAGCGTGGATCCGTCTTGTTTGCGAAGAAGAAAAGATGGCAACCCGCCAAGTTCCACCGCTATGGCTCCGGTTGTCGGATCTTCAAAAGCGACTTTTTTATCCAAAGCATCTTGAATTATTTTTTCCGCCTCGCCGACAAAATAACTCTCACCCAAAAAAGTGTCAAAGCTTATGCCGAGTTTTTTGTAAACTTTGTTAAATTCGGAAACGCTTATTTTCTCAAACTTTGACCAAGTTTTCAAAAGATTTTCATCACCCACCTCCAATTGTTGAAATATTTTCCTCGCGTCGTCCTCAATGCTTGGATTTTTTTTCACTTCTTCGTGAAATCTTACGTATAAAATATTTAATTCTTCTATCGGATTTTCTTTAAATTTTTTCTTGTCTACCCAATTATTATAAGCGTAAATAAGCTTGCCGAACTGTGTCCCCCAATCTCCCAAATGATTATCTTTCACGACGCAATAACCGGTAGATTCGTAAATATTTACCAACGCTTGACCGATAATAGTGGAACGCAAGTGCCCTACGCCAAAAGGCTTGGCAATATTAGGACCGGAATAGTCTATGACTACCACATTGTTCTTATTTATATCGCTTTGTCCGAATTTATTTTTCAGCTTGGCAATTTCTCTCAAAAGCAATTCATACGCTTTTTGCTTTTTTAAATTTAAATTGAGATACGGACCGAGAGCTTGGGCGTTTTCAAAAAAAATGTTTTTTGTTTCGTTTATTTTTATCGCCAATTCTTCGGCAAGATTTTTCGGATCAACCTTCTTTTCCTTGGCAAGTTCAAAAAGCGATACGCTCAAATCAGTTTTTACATAAGAAGGGGGAATTTCCAACGAAAAACTATTTTGACTGACATCCAAAATTTCGCTCAAACTTTTTTTTATTTTAACAATCGTGTAATTATCAAAAACAACTCTCTTTTTTGACAAAAGTTCTTTGGCGATTCTTTTTTTTGTTTTATCAATAGCTTTGTCCCCCGCCCTTTTAACAACTTCCAACATATCCCCTATCATAATATCAAACATCATTTTTGCCAATAAACAAAACAAAGGGTGGAGTTGAATATTTTTACTTCAACTCCACCCTTTTAAAAAATGTCTGCTTCTGCTATCTGGAAGTAGTGTCCGGATACGAACCAATAAAGCGCGGCGGGTTTAATGAAAGACCTAGCTTTCTAAACTCAAGCCACGCCTCCTCCATTTTCTTGTCGGTCACATACCCTTGAAACTCCAAAAGAAAAGTGTACTCCCAATGCTTGCCCGGGATTGGACAAGGATATATGAGCAACAAATTGATGTTTCTATTGGAAAAAATATTTAATGTTTTAGACAAAGATCCCGGCACGGACTGCTCAAGATTGATTAAAAAACAAGTTTTATCCTTTCCAGTTCTATCAGCATGCTCTTTGCCTATTATCCAAAACCTTGTTCTGCTGTTTTTGTGATCTGCCACAGATTCTTGTCGCACGCGAACCAAGCCGTATGCCTCACAGGCTTTTAGCGAAGCAATCACCCCTATGCTGTTATCGGTTGACGCCTCTTCCGCCGCAACTCCAGTAGAATCTCTAACCTCAACCACAAGATCCTTAATTTCTTTCCGAAGCGCGGAAATAAACTCGCTACATTGTCTTATGGCTACCGCATGAGAAATTAGTTTTTTCGGTGGCTCAGAAACATTCTCTTTTCTTAAAAAGAACAGCTCTATTGGCACAACAATTTCCGCCCAAGCTTTTAATCCCAAATGACCGTCCACATCATCTACCGCCCTGATTGTTTCAGTGACAACGCCATCTATCACATTTTCAATCGCAACGACTCCATAATTCACTTCTTTCCTACCAACAGCCAAACACACTTCCTCGTGTGTTTTATATGGCACCAATTCAACATCATTTCCTTTTTCTCCTGATTTCAAGAAAAAATTTTCCGCAGCCACATAACCAAATGTTGACATATTTGGTCCCAAATAACCAACCTTTGAGCTCATTGAAGTTCTCCTTTAAAAACAATCCGCCGATATTGCTTTTTGCCACGCCGGATTAAAATTATAGAATTTTTAACAAAATTCTCACCGACAATCAAATCTGCAGAAACAACCCTTTCGCCATTTAAACAAATTCCTCCCTGATCAATCAAGCGCCTGGCTTCAGATTTTGTTTTACTAAAAGCAATTTCGCAAAGAAGATCAACAATAGGAACCCCTTTTTTAATTCTTTGCGCATCAATCTCAGTCGTTGGCACTGAATCGGCACAATCTCCAGTGTTGGCAAAAACAGCACTTGTGGCGTTTTTAGCTTTAACAGCCTCTTCCTCTCCGTGTGTTAACTTAGTCGCTTCAAAAGCCAAAATTTCTTTTGCTTTGCGAATTTCCACTGAAGAATCTTTTTTAAAACTTAAAATTTCTTCTTGAGATAAAAAAGTGAAATAATTAAGGAACCTTGCAACATCTCTATCGTCTGTGTTGATCCAGTACTGATAAAATTCATACGGAGATGTTTTTTCCGAATCAAGCCAGATGGCTCCAGATTCCGTTTTGCCCATTTTATTTCCATTAGCGGTTGTAAGTAGTGGAAAAGTTAACCCATAGACCTTTTTATTCCTCACTCGCCTCACAAGATCTACTCCCGCCAATATGTTTCCCCACTGATCGTCTCCACCCAACTGCAAAGAGCAATTATGCTTATCAAAGAGTGTTAAGAAGTCATAAGCTTGAAGAATCTGATAATTAAACTCAATGAAAGACAGCCCTTCTTGCCTATCTAACCTTTGTTTGTAAGCTTCCGCTCTTATCATTCGCAATCGAAAAGTTTTATAAAACATTTCGATTTTATCAAAAAGTCATCGCATCAAAAAGTAAATGGCGTTTGGAAAATTAAAACAAATAAATCTGGACCGGTGCTTGGAATAACAATCCATACTCATGGAAACGAACCTAGCGGACTTGCTGTTCTTTCTCATTTTCGAGAAAAATTTCCACTTGAACAACACTTAAAAACAGGGTCTGTAATATTTGTTCTTAACAACACCCGCGCAACTGAAATGTTTTTAGCAGCTAAAAACATGGAAGATAAAAAATGTTCTCGTTTTGTAGACATCAACATGAATCGTCTACCAAATAACACCTTAGAATGCAGCAAAAATGATGCTAGATATGAAGTTCGGCGAGCTCAAGAATTAGGAATCATTTGGAAACAGTTTGATATTGGACTCGATATTCACAGCACAACGCAAGAAAGTGACGGAATAATTGTTAATATCGGCACCCTCCAACCTGATTTGATTCGAGGATTTCCAATCACAGACATAATCACAAACATAGAAAATATACAAGTAGGCAAACCTGCCGTATCTTTCTATGGGAACGGTTCAATACCCGTGATGGTAATTGAGGCTGGATCTCACGAAAGTCATCAAGCGTTCATGAGGGCAATTAATTGCACTGATGCTTTGCTGAAAAATCTCCAAATGATTGAAGGAAAAACAAAACCTAGCAATCGTAAATACCATGAGTATTATGTTGGTGGTGCGCTTATGTTTCCAGACGCATCATATGCACTGACAAAACCATTTAAAAGCTATACAAAATTTACGGCTGGAGAAAAGATTGCGACCAATGGGCAATGCAACATCGTTGCTCCATTCACGGGATATTCAATTTTTGCTCCGCAAGGAACAACGGTAAAAAACTTAAACGAAGAAGTAATGTTTTTTCTACAACCTCCAAAGATAATTACTATTGAATAATGAAATAGGTTAAACTTTTAAACACAGGGGTCTTTAGCGTCCCCTGTGTTTTTTATTTCTCTAAACAATCACCACCCCCACTTGAATTAACATTGCGCAAGATAAGCTGTTCAATTAAACTTTTTATTTGGACATATGTCCTTTCTGAAATATCACGAGTGGCAAAAGAAGGATTTTCTACTTTCCACAACATCACTTTTCCACTATCGCGCAAAAAATCTGGAACAAATGGTTCTTCTGCCATTGAAACAACAACCTTAGCGTTCTTAACCATTTCCGGCAAAAGTTTTTTAGTCCGATTGTTCCTTATATTAATTCCGTTTTTTTCCATAACTTCAAAGAAATCGGATGTGCGAAAATATCCTTCAATAATAGTCCCCTCTGGCACATCAACAGAACCAACATAAGTACCGGCAGAATAAGCATCATTTGTGCCAGTCATCTTGTTGTATATTGAAGCCGCCATTTGACTGCGGAATTGATTATTTTTACAAATAAATAATATTTTCATTATAAATTATAAATAATTGTTTTCATTTATTGGATAATTTTATTAACCACTACCCGCCACTATCTTATAATTTTTCTTCACCTTTTAAGATACTATCAAAAAAAAGACTGGCACACAAATCGTGCCAGTCTAGTATTTATTTAACACCAACCTTCAAGCCTTCAAGATGCTTTCTGCCAATAAATCCATATTGACATTAT
>ERZ1292640.4417-Hain-H43-02um-R1-4417-length-10716-cov-5_pt1 | contig 10716 bp, 10 predicted proteins | sample MGYA00564404_ERZ1292640 | MGnify/ENA primary metagenome ERZ1292640 (study PRJEB36523, sample SAMEA6512636) | groundwater metagenome | collected 2019-01-08 | study: AquaDiva: Metagenomics assemblies of 32 groundwater samples | reverse complement strand
CCCGGTCAAAAAATTTGACTAAAATGTTCCAATATTTTAACCTCTAACTATAGTATACCATTTGATAGTATTAGAAGTAAGGGTAATAATATTAGGCACTATTATTTTGGGAATTTAGAGGTAGTTTAGTTGTAACTTACTTTGTGCCACCTTTTTTGTCGTTATTTCGAAATTCCTCTAAATGGCATCACATTCCACCGGAAACCACCCCTCACTTGGCATTTATTTCCCTAATCTTACCCCCTTAGCATGAAAGCCTTCCTCTTTGATGCGCAGCCGGTAGGGAACTCCATTTACCTCTGGCTCAAAACGGCTAATGGAATGGTCCGGGTGTGCGAGGAGTACTGGACGTTTTTTTATGCCAAGCACGAGCGGATGGAGGATTTGGAGGCAAAGCTCCGGGCGAAGGGATTGGAGCCGGTTCTGGAGGAGATGCCGACTATTTACAATGAGACTGAATCCGTATTCCGAATCCTCGCGAATTGAGCCGCAAAATGAGGAAATCGGTAGTGTCTAATATTGGTTAATCTGGAACATTTCTTTCCATTATTTGAAAGTGCGGATCAAAACCAGGCTTACAACGCTACCCCTAACAGGATGGGTCCTTAACCTGGCAATAATTTCCTGGGAAAGTTCTAGCTAATGGCTATATTTAGCATTACCAAGCGTAGGAAAGGCCTCCCGATTTTACTATTTGCAAATTCGCGAAAGCTGTTCAGTATTTCCGTTGGGGTATGGCCCCGGAAATGGAAATGCCTAAAAACGTGCAACTGCCTCTTACCTTCTTTGGAATACATATGGCTTTGACCCTCTTCGACATTGAGGATGTATTTTTTATATACACTATGGTTCAATGCATTCGCTTTCAAATTAAGTGCGAATAGGTCGAGGTTTTCTTCTGTGATCGGCGAGGCGATTTTCATATTACCGCTATGTGTTATACATCCTATATGGGATTCCGTAGAATTTATCGCCGATGAGCGCTTTAATCTGCGTGCGCTGTGAATCCGTCCCATAGTAAATTGCAAAGTCGGCTTTTCCGGGGCACCTTTGCGTCCCATCCGCTAGCTTTTCCTCCTCTACGATTATTGTTCCGCCGATCTTTTCGATTTTGAACACCACATTCATGTTCTCTTCAAGCATGATTTTGGCGGAAATGAACGTGGGCAGCTTGTCACAAGGCGCGCCCCTGGCATCGTTTTGCATCTCGAAATATCCCTTTGCCATGATGGCAATGAATATGATCGCAGCCAGAACAACAAAAAAAGATACGATCAGGATCGGCTTGTTTGCCTTCCTAAAATCCCATTTTACCATGCAAACCACCAAATTAATTTTTATTTCCCAATTTATCCTCCCAATCAAAGAAAGGGGGTAGAGGCGATGTACGAATTGAAAGCCAATTCGGACATTAGCAGATCCCAAGTCTGCGTAACACGAGTAGGGGGGAATCCTTCCCCCCTAGGGGTGTCAATTGGGCCCGCGGAGATTTCCTTGCCTTTAATTGGCGGAGCCGCAAAATCCTTTTCTTTCGCGGCGCCATCGCCTTTCTTTTGGAAAAGAAAGGCAAGGCAATCGGACTCCGGTTCTTCAGTGTTCACGACTTCCTTTTCCTTTTCCTTAACACTCCCTTCTTTTTCTAGTGGAGTTCTTTTTATTCGGGAAGAAAAAGAAGTCCGTGTGAAACTGACGTCTTACCACTCGACTACGAGCCCATTCCAATTAACTTCCAGTTGATATTTCATCAACCCAATATTTATATAGAACCCCATTTATCAAGGATTGTGGTTAATATGCGGGGCCAAACTAATTTTGAAATAGCGCTTTTTGCAAGCCTTGGCGCCGGATTGGTGCTTCTGATCCGAAGTGAGGCGGCATTCTTAGCAATGCTGCCGGCTTACCTAATTGCAAGCAAATTGCTTGATAAGTTCAAGCTAAGATAAATCGTGATGATGATGGACATTTGGCAAATGAGATATATCAAGCTAGAATTCAGGGTTAGGCGCCTTGAGAGCCAAATGCGCGACCTCAAGAATTTTGGCTTTGTTACGTTTAGCGGATTGATCGTTTACATCGCTGGCAAATTGCTTTAAAGTCAGATTAATTCTTTTTTACCGAAGCAAGGAAGATCCCCGCCAAAATAAGCACCGAGCCCGCAATTTGCTGGGTTGAAAACACCTCAATCCCAAGCAAAACCGAAAGAAGGCCAGCTGAAATTGGCTCAATTGTGAAAATGATTCCGGTTTGGGTTTCCGTGAGTTTTTGCTGCGCCCATGCCTGCCCGAAAAACGCATAAATGGTTGCAAATATTGTTAGGAGGACAATTGGGGTTATTGCTCCGGCTGAAAAGAAGGCGGTGCCGCTAGCATATGCTAATAGAAAGCCCAAAACCGCAACTACTCCAAATTGCACGACAACAAGGGGCAATGGGCGTATTTTCCTGACATATTTTCCCATGTACACAATATGCGTTGCATAAGCAACCGCGCATATGAGTGTAAGTGCCTCCCCGAAATTTATTTCAAATCCCGGCTGGTAGGTTAGCACAAATAAGCCCGCAAAAGCAATAATTGCCGCAAGCAGTTCCCTTTTCCTAACCTTTCCCCCCAAAAGGAAAAAAATCGCCGGCACTAGCACGACAAATAGGCCCGTTATGAATGCGCTCCTTGCGGGGGTTGTGAAATTAAGCCCATATGTTTGGGTTGTAAATGAAATGAAGAGCAAAACGCCAAGCACAAGCCCAGATTCCAATTCTTTCCTGCCTATCCTAATCCCTTTTGCCACCAAATAGGCGCCCATTATTATGAATGCCAGGAAAAACCTGCTTCCAACCAGCGTGAACGCATCTACATAGGCAAGCGCATCCTTGTTCACAACGAATGTGACGCCCCAGATGATGGCGATGCTAAGGAGCAATAATTGGGCAAGATGGATTTGGCTAATTTTCACTTTTTCATCGCCGATTTAGCCCTTTTAGGTTTATTCAAATCCCCATTGGCAGAGTTCCTTTTTTCGTTTATGCTTTCTATAAAAGAGCACGCCTTGCATAGGCCCGTGGAGGAGTTCTGGCCGCAGTTTTTGCATTTTTGGTATTTTGAAGCCGTGCTTTTCTTGAATGAAATTTTATGGCTTAAATCGTGCTTGGATCCTGATATTTGCGGTTCCGTATCATTAGAATATTCATTTTTTGATTTTGAAGGCGCATCATCCGAAAATCCAGCGATTTTAAGTGACGGATCTGCCATTCCAACTGCTTTGATGAACATTTCCATATCCTCGAAGCCTTCGCCATTGGGAAACATCCTCTCAAAATTTGAGGCCTTCTCCAATTCTTTCCTCATTGCCAAATATGAGCGTAAAAGATTGAATTTCACTCCCGGGAATTTTTGCTCCAATCCATTCAAAAAGTTCTTGATTTCGCCACGGAAGCTCTCATTGGAATACGGGCATTCGCCCCTGTGATATGGGAGCTCCTTAAGCTCGCAGTAAAGCGCTGCCTCCTTTTCCAGGTTGTAAATGAGAGGCTTTATGCGGGGAACAAATCCCTCCACCTCATCGTTTATCACATCAAAGCGCTTCAATCGATCCGGCTCATTATGCAATAAATTCATCAAAAAAGTTTGCGCGATGTCATCCGCATTATGCCCAATTGCAAGTGTATCGCATCCCAGCTCAAGTGCCGCCTTATTCAGAAGAGTTTTCCGGAATACCCCGCAATATGTGCAGCTCCTCTCATAACCTCCTGTAGGATTTGCCTTTTTCATCTTCATGATTTCATCCATTGAAAGTTTGAACCCATCCTTGTAGGAAAAAATGCGAAGTTGCAAATCCAGCGAATCGCATAATTCCCTAGCTTTCAAAATCGCTTGATCCCTATAGCCAGAAATCCCCTCATCAATCAGAATTGGAATAAGCGTGGTTCCGTGGATATTTTTCACAATATGGGAGAGCACATAAAGCAATGCCGCCGAATCCTTCCCCCCCGAAACCCCGACCCCTACCTTCTGATTTAGAGTAATCAACTTGAAATCACGGTTAGCCGATTTCACCCGATTTTCAAACAGGTCGCAAAAGCAATTCCCGCAAAGGTCGGTCTTGTTGTAACTAAGCCTTACAACTGCTTCCTTAGAACAATTGGCGCATTTTACCATAGTGTGATCATCAATAGAACAGATTTACAAGGCTAAAATTAGAAAAAATCAACTTTAATTAGGAGTATCCCCACGTGTACTGCCTGCATTCCTTCCCCTTTGGTTCAAAAGTGACCTCAAAGGGCTCTTGCGTTGATTCGAAAACGACATTAGTGTAGGTATCAAATAGCGTATCTTTCCCATCCTTCACAAAAACCTGTTTAATTTCCCCAACTGGCAATTCGGCATTGTTCTTCAATGAGTAAGTGCAAATTCCGGAAAGCATGCATTCGTTTTTATACTGGGTAATTTCACCGGTGCATTTGATTCCGGATGATGGCTGCAAAAACGCAAAATATGCAAGCGCCCCAATTGCAACAATCAGAATTAGCCACCGCGATTGGAAGCCGGTTCCGGCAATTCCGCCAGCTCCTCCCCCCTGCCCGCCATCTCCGTGACCATCGCTTCTCCCATGATCCCCGCCAACGTGCCCTCCCCCTCCACCACCAGTAAGCGAACCAATCAATTTTCCGCTCAAATCAACCCATCCTTGGGGCGTTTTCAGTCGGCTTAGCGTTTCACTTGTGGCTTCTCCCCATGTTTTCTCGCGCTCATGCAATCCCTCCAATCCCAGGGGCGTTCCCATAAGCGCATCCACATCCACCTTTATGGGTTGGTGCGCCGCCTCAAGCCAAATTCTAAAGAATGGGATGTAAACTTTTACAAACGCGGAAACCGAAACGCTTTCGCGCTTCAATCCAGTTTGCGCAGCAATCTTATCTTTCGTAGCCTCTTTTGCCTCCGCCATTGATATTGCCGTCTCCTCAATTTCCCCGCCTTCTGAGGGATTTTTGGTTTTGGTGAGCGGTCTATCAATGATGTAAGGTATCAAATCTGAAATATCCCCATTATACGCATTGATCGCCGCTTTCCCCGTAATCGGGGGCGCTCCGCCTTCTGCCTTCACATCAAATGAGAACATGTAAAATGGGGTGTAAATCAGCCGGACCTCCTCCACCTCGAATTTCTTCCAGCCCCGGTGCGCAATTTCCTTTTGTATCATGGAAAGCGCGGACTCAGGGGTAAGCACAAGGTTGTATGTGGAAGCATCAAGCACCATAAAAACTCTCTAAAATTCAAGGCGATCCCATTTGGCTCTCCATCTACCGCCCGAATATTACTTCTCTTTTTTGGTTTAAATCACTTTGCCCAAAGCAAGAAAATCTATTTATACCGCAAGCGCTTTACAATTCCATGCCCACAAAAGGAAAACGTAAAGGACTAGCCAAAGCAACGGCAAAATTCAAACCCCAATATAAAGAAAGCACTCCTGCAGGATTATTAATTGAAAAGGTCGATCCGGCCCCAAAAAACGCCGTAAATTCCCCATTATCAATTGCATCGGGTGAAAATGGCAAGCTTAAGCGCGTCCTTGGCCTTTACGATGCCACTGCGATAGATATGGGCGCAATCATCGGCGCTGGCATTTTCGTTGTGATTGGGGTTGCGGCGAGCGTTGCGGGTTCCGGTCTTATTTATTCACTCCTTCTTGCTGGCGCAATCTCCTACATCACCGCCCTAGGCTACGCAGAATTAAGCAAGCAAATCCCCAAGGAAGGAGGGGAATACGAATTCGCCTACAAGGTAATTTCCCACCAAGCCGGATTCATAGATGGCATCCTTTGGTCACTATCGACAACAGTAAGTGGCGCCGTTGTTAGTTTAGGCTTTGCGAGCTATTTCGTTGTCCTATATCCTGGCCTTGATGTGAAAATGATCGCCCTTGGGATTATTGCCATCATGGCGCTTTTGAATATTGTCGGATTAAAGCGCTCAAGCTATGTGAATGATGCCCTTGTTGTCATGAAAATAGCAATCCTGCTCTTTTTCATCCTCTTTGGCATCGGCCGCATCTCGTATGATAATTTCGAAGAGCCGCTCGGGAAGGGTTTGGGCGGCATCATTTCCGGAGCAGCCATTATTTTCTTCGCATTTGCAGGCTTTGGAAGGAGTGCAACAATTGCAGAAGAGGTAATCAATCCAAAAACCACCATCCCCCGGGCTATCCTTCTTGCGCTCACCGTTTGCACAGCAATTTACCTTCTTACGGGATTTGTTTCCATAGGAATGCTTGGTGCAGACAAACTTTCGCTTTCCAAAGCGCCAATTGCGGAGGCGATTTCCCTTGCAGGCAGCAGGTACGCGGTCATTTTGGTGGCAATAGGCGCCCTTGCGGCTACCGCATCAGTACTTTTAACCGAAATTCTGGGAATTTCAAGAATTGCCTATTCCATGGCAAGGAACAGCCAGCTTCCTGCCTTCCTTTCAAAAATCCACTCCAAATATGGCACTCCCTATGTTGCCATCCTCTCATCTGCAATTCTAATGGCCCTCCTTGCCCTCTTTGTTGATTTCAGGCAGATAATTGAGATGAGCAGCCTTGGCTTGCTGGGATATTACGCTGTCACAAACCTATCTGCATTCATGATGAAGCGAAAAAATGGGCTAATGGAGCATTTAAGCAGATTCAGGGCGCTTATCGGCCTTCTTTCCTGCGTTGCGCTCATGCTTTACCTAGCCAAAAACCTCCTTTTTGGGGCATAGGCTAAAAAAGGATTATTTTCTTTATTTCAATTCCGCCGGGTATCTGATTTTATTCACTTTTCATGCGTTTAAGCGATGTAAACCACTTTTAAACCCTCTTGCGTAATATTTTGCAACCCATTTTGTGAGCGCCTTATGTTCGTCGAATCCGTAGAGCTTAGGAATTTCAAATCATTCAAGGATGCGCGCATCCACCTAGTCAAAGGCTTCAACGGAGTCATAGGCCCAAATGGCTCAGGCAAGAGCAACATCGTTGATGCCATACTTTTTGCGCTTGGGGAAAGCCGCATTCGCGCCCTTCGCGCAAAGAAAACAATAGACCTAATCCACACCCACTCCAAAATCGCCGAGGTGAACCTTTCCCTCTCAGATGGGAAGGGCGAAAAGGTTGTTGTCAGCAGGGCAATTAGGAGCGATGGGAAGATCCGCTACCGCATGAACGGAAGGCATGTGCACAAATATGTGATTGAGGATTTCCTTCGCTCGCATGGAATCAGCACATACAACATCATCCAGCAAGGCCAGGTGCAGCAAATAGTCGAGATGAATTCGAGGGATCGCAGGACCCTTGTTGACAACATCGCAAACGTTCTCGAATACGAGGAAAAAAAGAAGGAATCACTCTTTGAACTAGGGAAAGTGGATGATCGGTTAAAGGAGGCTTCTGTAATTTTAGGGGAGCGCGACGGCCTTCTTGAGCAGCTAAAAAAGGACAAGGCAGATGCGGACCGCTATTTGCATTTGGTGCATGAGCTTGATGCCTACAAAGCAACGCTTCTTTCAATCGACCTAAAGGCAGTTGAAATCGAATTCGAGAACGCCATCAACTCGATGGTCGACCTCAATTCCAAGAATGAGCAAATAGTTGCGGAAATGAACAAGCTCGACGATCAGGTCAAGGAATTGCAGGCTAAAAAGGACGAGGTCCACCGGAAAATATCGGAGCGCAGTGAAGGGAAGCAGCTTGTCCTGGAAAAGGAAATCGAAAATTTCAGGGGGGAAATCGAGCGCAACCGCGCCCAAATCGATGAGAAAAAATCCCTCCTCAAGAAGAATGATGAAAAAATTGCCGCAATGCAGCTGGAAAAGATGCGCGCGCACGATGAAGTGAAGGGAACGCTTTCGAAAATTACGGAAATCAAATCCGAAATCAAGGCCATCGATGAAATTTTGAAGGAGGAGCAGCGCAAGGTCGATGCCGTAACCAAGGAAAGCAACAAATTCTCGCAGGATTTCTTCAAGAGCAAAAAGGGCTATGATGATGCGCAGGCGCAAATGCTAAAAATAAAGGAGGAGCTGAATGCGATACAGGCAAAATCCGGAAGCCTTGTGGAAATTTCCCATTTGAAGGAAAATGAGATGAAGCGCCTTCGCCAAGGGGGAAGGGAGGATTATTCGGAAAAGAGGAAATTGGCGGAGGAGGCAAAAAAGAAGCACCAAAGCGAACTTTCAGGCATTTCCAAATCCCTCGATGACTTGTTCAATTCCGAAAAAGCGCTCAACAAGCAAATTGCGGAAAGTGAAAAAGAGCTCCTTACAGCCAAAATAAAAAGCACCGAAATCATGACCCGGCTCCAGCATTCCAAGGAGGCGGAAATTTCGCGCGGAGTGCAATTCGTTTTGGAGCAAAAGGCAACAATTGGAGGAATTCATGGAACAGTCGAGGAACTAATCGAATACGACGCCAAATATGCCCTTCCAATCCAGGTCGCAGTTGGCGGGAGGCTCAATTATGTTGTTGTTGATGGCGTAAAGGTCGCAGAAAAACTTATTGATTCCCTAAAAGCCCGCAAACTTGGCCGTGTCTCATTTATTCCACTTGACAAAATCAAGCCATTCGAGTTAAACAAGGATGAACTTTCCCTGGATAAGGAAAAAGGCGCCCTTGGGTTTCTCCTAAATTTAGTGCAATTTGATAAGCAATACCAAAAAGCCATGAAATATGTGCTTGGAAATACTCTTCTTGCAAAATCGCTAAGGGAATCTGAGCTCCTCATTGGAAAATCCCGCCTTGTCACGATGGATGGCGAATTAGTTGAGCAGGCCGGCTTGGTGACGGGAGGCTCCTTCCAGGAGCGCGTGAATTTCCAGAAGATGAAGGAGCAGCTGGAAGGATATGAAAAGCAGGTGCAGCAGCTCAAATTAGGCAAGGAGGCGCTCCTTGGGGAGCTTTACTCATCGCAGGAAAAGATGGGAATTGAACGAAAGAAAAAGGCCGAATTCGAAGTCAAAATTCGTGCAATAGAGCTTGAAATCCAAAATTACGACAAGCTGGAACGCGATTACGATGAGAAAACCAAGAATGTGAGGGATGCGCTCAAGGCCCTCCAGGATGAAATCGAGGATTCGCAAAAGCAAATTGAAAAATTCGATGAGGATAAAAGCGCGCTTGTAAGGAAGCTTTCCGAACTCAACATCCTTTCTCTTGAGCTTAAATCCAAAATCGATGTCGAAAAGGAGCAGAACTTTGGGATCGCCCTAAAAGAGAAGGAAAAGCGGCTTGCCGACCTCAAATTCCAGATGAGCGATTACCAAAATAGGCTTGATTCGCAAAACACGCAATACGCTGCTTATGAACGGGAATGGAAAAACCTCGAGAAAATGGAAAATGATTTCAAGGAGGAGATCAAAACTGCAAAAGCCGAAATTGCAAAATCCGATCAAGTGATAAAGGATAGCGCAAAACTTGTGAATGCGAAAAACGAGGAATTAAAATTAGTTTCAGGCGCGCTAAAAGATTTGATTGAGGAACGGGAGCGCCTTGACTCTTCAGTTTACAAAATTTCAACCCAAAAGGGCAAATGGGAATTCGAGCGCGAGAAAATTGTTGGTGAAAAGCAAAAGCGCGATGTTGCAAGGGCGGTATCAGAAACCAACCTCACCAACCTCAAAACCGAATTTTCCAAATATGGGCAGGTGGAGCTTCTTAATATCTCCGATAAGGCGGAATTGATGTTCAAAATCAAAGCCTCCGAAGAGGAAATCACTTCAATTGGAACGGTTAACCTCAAGGCAATTGATGAATACGAGATACGCGCAAAGGATTTGGATGAGCAGAAATTGAAAGTGCGGCAGCTTGCAAATGAAAAGCAGGCAATCCTCGATATGATAAAAGCAATCGAGGGAAAGAAAATTGCAACATTCATGGGCGCTTACCATTCCGTCAACCAGAATTTCATGGCCCTATTTTCCCAAATTTTCAAGGGCAAGGGAACGCTTTTCCTGGAAAACGAGGCAAATCCCCTTGAAGGGGGCTTAACAATAAAGGCGCAAATCGAAAACAAGGAGGTAAAATACCTCGAGCTCATGTCCGGAGGCGAAAAATCCCTCATCGCAATCCTGTTCCTCTTCGCCATCCAATCCTACAACCCCTCCTCCCTCTACATCCTGGATGAGGCGGATGCCGCCCTCGATATGGAAAATTCCCGCAAGCTTGCCCTTCTTGTGAAGGAAATAGGCAAAAGCTCCCAAATCCTATGCGTCACCCACAACCAGATGACCTACAAGAATGCGGACTGCCTCATTGGGGTGAGCATGATAAAGGGCTCCTCCCAGCTCGTGGAAGTTGAGCTTGCGGAAAAGCAAGTTGCAATTTCGGAGGCAAAAACAGGATCCCCCGGCTCAGAGGATAGGCAGGTTGCAGTTGCGGAAGCTAAAGTCTAATGGTTTAATATCGTTCCCAAAAATACCGCTGTTTTTCCATTAAGCGGATTTTGCCAAATTATCAATTAATTCTCCTGTAGAAATCACTTCAACGGTATTTTGCTCCTTAAGCGCCTTGTCGTTTGACCAGATGGGGCAGCCTAATTTCAAGGCCAGGGCAAAATATTGGATGTCATCCGGATCAGGGCATATTGATTTTGCTTGATGCATTAAACTTGAATATTCATTTAGATCAAAAATATTGCAGCAGTTTTTGATTATTTCGTAACGGGTTAGTTTTGTAACTCACCGAAAAGCGTAAATTCTAGCTCTGCCTGCT
>ERZ1292640.4416-Hain-H43-02um-R1-4416-length-10716-cov-12_pt1 | contig 10716 bp, 10 predicted proteins | sample MGYA00564404_ERZ1292640 | MGnify/ENA primary metagenome ERZ1292640 (study PRJEB36523, sample SAMEA6512636) | groundwater metagenome | collected 2019-01-08 | study: AquaDiva: Metagenomics assemblies of 32 groundwater samples | reverse complement strand
GCGGTCAGAAGAACCGGACCCAGACCGCGAACATCCCCGTCGCGGACGGCGACAGGAGGATCGTGTAGACCCAGGTTGCCGTCACCAGGCCGGCCGCCACCCAGGCCACGGCCCGCAAATACCCGACCCTCCTGCGCCGCGCAAGCTCTTCCCGCATCGCCTGCCCGGGCTCCTCGCCACGGTCCTCCGTGGCGGAAATCTCCACGAGCCCGCGGTCGAAAAGGGACCACAGCCCCTTGACCCCCTCGAACCAGGTGATGCAGGCCTTGCGGAAGATCCTCTGCGGCTCCGGCGAGAACTCGATCGCCTTCCAGATCCGCCGCTCCTCTTGCGACAGGGCGGCCAGGTCGACCTTCTCGCCCCGTTTGCGAACCACCCGGAAATCTCCCGGCGGGAGCTTCTCCCGGTAGATCGGGTACTCGTCGAGATACTGCATCCCCTCCATCATCAGGACGTCCGCGCGGACGGGGGTCGTCATCCAGGACGGCGCGTGCACCGCGAACCCCTCGAACCTGTACTCCCCTTCCTTGAGCTTCAGGATTTCGAACAGGCTCTCCTTGATCTGCAGGGAGAGGTAACGCGCAAGGGCCTCCCCCGAGATCATCCCCTTCTCCACGAGGGCCTCGCCGAGCTTCTTCCCGCCCCGCTCCCGGCTCGCCAGGATCCTTGCGAGCTGCTCCCGCGTGATCAGCCCGGCGTCCACCAGCATGGCCCCTAACATCCCGGAGGGGTCGCGCCGGTCCGGCTGCACGTCCACGATCAGCCCGTCCGAGAAGAGGAACACCGCCTCCCGCTCCGTATCCCCGATCCGGAGCGAGCCGCTCTTCCTCTGGCTGGCGATCAGCTGGAAGATGTCCGGGATGCTGAAGTCGGTGATTTTCCCCTGCATGCCCTTACGCCCGCTCCCCCGCGATGTTGTGGCTCCGCTGCAGCATGGAGAAGGAGCGCACCCCCCAATACGCTCCCCAAACCCAAAGCACGCCCGCGAGGGCCATCGACAACATCATGACGTCGGACTGAAGCTCGGACACCAGCGGGGCGCCCAACCGCTCCCCCCCCACGGACGAGGATACGCCCGCCAGGGCGATCGAGAGGACGATTCCGAATACGAGCGGCCGGATCTCCTTCCCGGACCACAGCGCCCCCAGTCCGGGCACGAACAGGGAAGTCCCTTTCACGTACAGGCGGTGCATCACGATCCCCTGGACCCTCCGGTCCCTTTCATCGCCCGCCCGGATCCCTCCTCCGATCTTCACCCGGCAAGGGGCGCAGATGTCTTCCGCCTCCCTGCTGCGCACGACGAGCGCACGGCTCCCGCACGCAAGGCAGGTGCCGTGGATCCAGAGCTTTCTCGATACCAGCTTCCAGGCCCCCGACGACAGCCAGACGACGGCCAGGAACAAGAGCGCTCCCCGGCCCGAGAGGGGGCGGAAAAACACCCCGAAAAAATCGCTCTCCCCCGCGTCACGGATCCACGCGCCCCGGAACCGGAAGATCGCCTTCCAGATCTCCCCGAAGGGCAGCGCGGACGCCATCCATTCCCCCTGATCCATGTCGGCGGGGCGAAACATGTACGGGGACAGCTCGCGAACGCGTTTCCAGGCTTCCGGCTGGATGCTCCTTGCCCGCTCCAGGTTGAAAACCATGAGGTACGCCTGGTACGAGTTCCAGAGGGCGGGGGCGTCCCCGGGCCGCTTCGAGAGGGCCGCCTCGAAGTCGGAGAGGGCCTCGTCGATCCTGCCCTGCTGGGCCCGCGTGATCCCCCGGTTGTTCAGGACTTCGGGGAGTTCCCTCCCCTCCTCCATGAGCGCGCTCCACATCCGCTCCGAGGCCCCGGCGTTTCCCGCCTGCATTTCCGATCGGGCCTTCTCGAACCGGACCATCCACGAAAGCGTCCTCGTGGAAAGCGGGACCTGGATGCCCGCCGTCCCTTTCGGCCGCACGACGGCAAGGTTCCCCTCCCCCCCCAGCCATCCCCCGCTGTCCGCGTCGCCGCTGAACGGCTTGAGGGAGTGGAGGATACCCCCCCCCAGAAGCAGGCCTGCAAGAACCAGGATCCCCGTGGTCATGATGACCAGCTCCCCCTTCCTGAGGTACCCCGCCGAAATCATGAACCAGGTGCAGGCCACGACCGCCAGCCCGAAACCGGCCAGGAGGGGGAGGAGAAAGACCAGGACGACCAGAAGGGGCACCAGGTACTCCCGGAAAGGAATCTTGAGGAACCGCAGCACGTCCCCTTCCAGCGACGGGCGCGCCCGCAGGAAGAGGGACAGCGAGGCCCAGATGACGAACCAGCTCCCCGCCGCCGAGAGGAACGAGATCAGCCAGACCGCGTAGCCGATCTGCGCCGGCCCGAACCGGTGCAGCGAACCCGTCAGCCCTTCCAGGTCCTGCGACAGGTCCTCAAGGCTTAAAGCGAGGATGTCCTCCTTGACGAGCCACGCCCACATCGGGACGGAAAAGGGGGAAACCCCCCTCACCGCACGCAGAACGGGAGTCGCCTCGCGTTTCCACCCTTCGCGGACGGCCCGCTCGAAAAGAAGATCGGGGATGGTGTTGATGGAGAGGATCCCCAGGGCGTGCATCCGGATACGGAGGGTCCGTACCTCCTTGTCCAGCGCCGCGCCTTTCCCCGGGCCGGCGACGGCCACCACCCGTTCCGCCTGGGTCCGGACGGTCTCCGGGTAGCCGGGGAAGAGATCCTTCGCGGAAACCGCGGGCGGACAGCCCAACGGGGCCAGCAGGAGAACGGCGAGGGCCGTGGCGGCGACAACGCCGCGGCGACAATTGGGAATCCGGCGCATCATCAACCTTATATGTTATCATTAGTCGACGAAAAAACAGCCATGGACGATTTCCGTAAACTTGTCGATATAATGGTCCGGCTGCGCGCGGAAGGAGGGTGCGAGTGGGACCGCGCCCAGACGCACGCATCCCTGCGCCAGTACCTCCTCGAGGAGACCCACGAAGTCCTCGACGCGATCACCCGGAAGGACCCCGGGCATCTCTGCGAGGAGCTCGGCGACCTGCTGATCCAGATCCTGTTCCACGCCCGGATCGCCCAGGAGAACGGGCAGTTCGATATTTCCGACGTGATCTCGACGATCTCGGAGAAAATGATCCGGAGGCACCCGCACGTTTTCTCGGACGCGACCGCGGACTCCCCGGAAGCGGTCTCCCTCCAGTGGGACCACATCAAGAAAACCGTCGAAAACCGGAATCACGCCTCGCTGATCGGGGGAGTCCCCCGGAACTTCCCCTCCCTCCTTCGCGCGGCCAAGCTCACCAGGAAGGCGGCACGGGTCGGTTTCGACTGGGAGAACACGGAGCAGGTTCTCGCGAAAATCGAGGAGGAAATGGGGGAGCTTTTGGAGGCCCTCCCGCGGCGACGCCCCGAGGAACTGGAGCATGAACTGGGCGACGTCCTCTTCTCGCTGGTGAACCTCGCCCGATTCCTCAACGTAAACCCCGAGGTCGCCATGATGGCCGCCAACGAGCGGTTCGTGCGGCGCTTTCAGGAGATGGAAAAAATCGCAGCGGAAACAGGAAGTTCCATCGAAAATTCGGATCTTGCCACGCTGGACCGGTTCTGGGAGATGGCGAAAAAATCCACGACGTGATCGTCCGCCCTTTCTCCACACCTCATGTGGAAAGTTGGTTTTTTCTTTGACATATCAAGCCCCTCCGTATATCATACTATTTTCACGATTATAACTCGATGGTTGCGCAGGGAGGATCCCGTTGTCCAAGTCAAAGTCCGCGGTAAAACGTCACAAGCAGAGCCTCAAGCGAAAGACCAGGAACCGCCATATCCGCTCCACGGTGAAAACCGTCGTCAAGGAAGTCCGCGCCGCGTTGTCCGGGAGCGACGCACCAAAGACCGGGGAAATCCTCAAGGAGGCGTCCTCGGTCATCGCCCGCGCCGGATCCAAGGGGGTGCTTCACAAGAAGACCGTCGCCCGGAAAGTGTCGCGCCTGTCGAAGGCCGTTCACAAGGCGGCCGCCGGAAAGTAACTCCCACACTACCCAAGAAGCTTCAACAGCTGGATCTCGAACAACTGCTCGGGGGAGAGCCCGCTCTCCCCTTTCATCCCCCTGTCGATCCGGGAAAGGACGGCGAGGATCTCCCCTCCTCTTTCCGGGGATAGCGTCGTCGCCCTGGCGACCAGGCGCTTCCGTACAGACCAGGCGATCGCTCCCACCAGCCCGTGGTAGTCGGCGGTCTCCGCGCCGGCGGCGAATTTCCGGAGCATCGAAAGACACCCTTTCATGTCCCGGTCCTCCAGTTTCCTGGCGAGGACGAAGGGGTCCACCGCCCCCCCCGCGACGCAAACTTCCCTGACCTCCTCCTCGCCGATCTCCGTGCGATCACCAGCAAAGGAGAGTAGCTTCCCGATTTCCTCCTTCAGGCGGGAGTAATCCAACCCGACCCAGCGGACGAGAAATTCCGCCGCGACCGAAGGGAACTCCTTCCCTGCCCCCCGGACGGTCGCAACGGCGAACCCCGCCAGGGCGGAGACCACCAGCTCCTCCTTCGGTGCCATGGCTTTCACGCCGGCCACGGCCGAGTACGCCCGGGCGACGTTCCGTTCCGTGCAGGGGAGAACGAGGACCACGGACGGGTCGGGGGCGCAAAGGTACGCGAGGATCGCCTCGCGGGGCGCCTTTTTCACCTCCGCGAGATCCGGCAGGACGAAGACCCGGAAACGGAAAAAGAAAGAAGGGGTCCGAAAGAAGGCTTCGGGGGATTCCCGCTCCAGGTCCGCGGGGGTCCAGCGGACGAGCTCCGCGGTCGCCCCTTCATCCAGGAACCGTCCCGTCCAGAGCTCCGCGACGAGATCCGCCAGGCCCGCGCCGTCGCCGGAAAGCAGGTAGGCGGGCGCCGGCCGACCTGAAAACCAGGGCCGGAACAGCGGCGGGACGGGAGACGATTTCACAGGAGGACCCGCACCGTCTGCCCGATCCTCCGGGCCATCCGCCGGCACACTTCCTCGACCGCCGCGCGGCGGTTCGACTCCGTGTATTGGAAATCCGAGCCCGCGAAATAGGACGCCGACTCGCTCATCCTTTCCTCCTTCCAGAGGAGGCGGCCCTTCGTGATTTCCTGGACGCGGATGTCGACGGACAGGGTCAGCCGGTGCTCGAGCGCATAACCGCCGGACCCGTGCGAGGACACATCCTCCCGGATCTCCCGGATCTTCCCCTCGATCAGGTAATCCGCCCCCAGGCGCTCGAAGGCGCCGCGGAAGCCGACGCGCCGCAACTCCTCCCGCAGGCGGCCGGCGAGGAATGCGCCCGCGTCGGGGACGACGGAGGCGTTGGCGAAGGGGCGAAGGTCCAGCCGAAGCGCGGGATCCGCGAACCGGGAGCCGGGCTCCGACTTGAGCCGGTAGCCGCAGGCATGCAAGGAGAGAAGGAGCGATAACAGGATCCCGGCCACCAGGATGGCGCGGGGTTTCACGCCCGTGCGGCCGGCGGCGGCCATCCTACGCCACCACGATGTTGACGAGCTTCTTCGGGACATACACCAGTTTCTTCAACGTCTTCCCGTCCGTGTATTCCCTGACGCGCGGGTCGCCGAGCACTTTCTCCCGGATCTCCGCCTCGGTCGCCCCGGCGTCCGTCGTGATCCTCGCCCGCAGCTTCCCGTTGATCTGCACGACGACGAGGATCTCCTCCGCCCTGGCCGCCTCGAAATCGGCAACCGGCCAGGATTCCCGGCAAACCAGCCCCGCGTTGCCGATCTTCTCCCATAGCTCCTCGGAGAGGTGCGGGGCGAAGGGGGAAAGCATAAGCAGGAGGATCGTCACCGCCTCGCGAAGGGCCGGCGCCGTATCCGGAGAGTCCCAGGCCGCGTCCTCGACCAGGTAGAGGAAATTCACCATCTCCATGATTGCCGAGATGGCCGTGTTGAAGTGATACCGCTCCTCGACGTCGCCCGTCACCTTCTTCAGGGTCCGGTGGGTGACCTGGCGGATCCGCCTGCAACCTTCTCCGGGATCGCCCCGCAAGGACCCGGCGGCCCGGATCGATTTTTCCCTCTGCGCGACCAGCCGGTAGACCCTACCCAGGAACCGGAAGCCCCCCTCCACCCCCTGCTCGCTCCAGTCGAGGTCCTTTTCCGGCGGAGCCGCAAAGAGCGAGAAGAGCCGCGCGGTGTCGGCCCCGTACCTCTCGACGAGGGCGGAGGGCTCGACGACGTTGCGCTTGGACTTCGACATCTTCATCGAGCGCCCCACAAGGACCTTCTCTCCGCATTGCCGGCAGTTCCCCCCGGGGTCGACCTCCTCGGGGTAGCGCCAGCCGTGCTTGGGGCACTCGAGCGTCGCCATGCACACCATTCCCTGCGAGAGGAGGCGCTTGAACGGCTCGTTCCCCGGCGCAAGCCCCCGGTCGCGCAGGTATTTATGGAAGAACCGGGCGTAAATCAGGTGCATGCATGCGTGCTCGACGCCCCCGACGTATTGGTCCACGGGCATCCAGGCCCGCATCTTCCCCGGGTCCAGCGGCTCCCGGTCGTTCTTCGGGTCGATGTACCGGAGGAAATACCAGCTCGACTCGAAGAAGGTGTCGAAGGTGTCGGTCTCCCTGCGGGCGGGGCCTTTGCAGGAAGGACAGGCGACCCTCACCCACTCTTCCACGGCCACCAGGGGATTCCCCTTCTCCCGCGTGTAGGGGATGTTCTCGGGGAGGACCACCGGGAGTTCGTTCCCGGGGACGGGGACGATGCCGCACTTCGCGCAGTGGATGACGGGGATCGGGCACCCCCAGTACCGCTGGCGGCTCACCCCCCAGTCGCGCAACCGGTACTGCACCTTCCCGCGGCCGATTCCCCGTTCCTCGAAATGCCTGGTGATCTCGCGCTTCCCCTCTTCGTTGCCGCGCCCCGTGAACGGGCCGGAATTCGCCATACGTCCCGGCCCCTCGTAAGCGGCGTCCATCGTCTCCGGCCTGAGCTCCTCCCCCTCGGGCCGGACGACGACCACGATCGGCAAGCCGTACTTCTTCGCGAATTCGAAATCCCGCTGGTCGTGTGCGGGGACGGCCATCACCGCCCCCGTCCCGTACTCGTAGAGGACGAAGTTGGCGGCGAAGATCGGAATCCTATTCCCCGTCACGGGATTGAGGCAATAGCCCCCCGTCTCGATCCCCTCCTTCTCCAGTTCGTCGCTCGACCGGACGATCCTGTCCTGGCCCGCCACCCGGTCGACGAAAGCGCGTACCTCTTTTTCACGGCCGGCCTTCCGTGCGAACTCCATCACCAGGGGGTGCTCCGGGGCCATGCTCATGAAGGTGGCGCCGTATATCGTATCCGGGCGGGTCGTGAAGACCGTGATCTTCCCCTCCCCGTCGGCCAGGGGGAAGTCGATCTCCGCCCCCTCGCTGCGCCCGATCCAGTTCCGCTGCATCTCCAGGATGTTTTCGGGCCACCCGCCGCGCAGCTCCTCGTGGCCGGAAAGCAGCTCGTCCGCGTATTTCGTGATCCCTAAGAACCACTGGTCCAGCTCGCGCTGGGTGACGCGCGCCTGGTCGTGGATGAAGCACGTCCCGTCCCGGTTGACCTGCTCGTTGGCGAGGACGGTCTGGCACTCGTCGCACCAGTTGAGCAGCGCCCGCTTGCGGTAGGCGAGGCCGTCCTGCATCATCCAGAGGAAGAAAAGCTGCTCCCAGCGGTAATACTCCGGGGAGCAGGTGGCGAATTCCCTCTCCCAGTCGTAGGAGATCCCGAGCTCCTTGAGCTGAAGCCGCATGAAGTCGATGTTCTCATAGGTCCAATTCGCGGGATGCGTCCCGTGCCGGTGGGCCGCGTTCTCCGCGGGAAGTCCGAAGGCGTCCCACCCGATCGGGTGCAGCACCTGGTAGCCCCTCATCCGCTTGAACCGCGCGATCAGGTCCCCGATCGTGTACACCCGCACGTGCCCCATGTGGATGCGCCCCGACGGGTACGGAAACATTTCCAGGCAGTAGAATTTCGGAGCGGCGATCTCGTCCCGGCAGCGGAACACCCCGGCCGCGTCCCAGCGCTTCTGCCACTTGGCCTCGATACCCTGCGGTTGGTATTTCATCGTTACCCCTTCTTTTTCAGGGATAGTACCGATATTTTATCGAGTATCCCATTAACGAAGGCGCCGGACTCCTCCGAGCCGTAGCGCTTCGCCAGGTCCACCGCCTCGTTGATCGCCACCGCGAACGGCACGTCGGAGGAGCGGCAGATCTCGTAGGCGCCCAGGCGCAGGATGTTCCGGTCCACCAGCGCCATGCGCTCCAGCCGCCAGTTCTCGGCCGCCTTCCGGATGAGGCCGTCCACCTCCACCAGGTGCTCCCAAACTCCGCGCACGGTCGCGTTGTAGTACTCCTCGTCGGAAGGGGGCGACGAACTCAACGCAAAAAGGGGGATGGCCTCATCAGGGCCAACCCCCAGGACATCCATCATGAACAGCGTTTGAAAGACCTTTTCCCTCGATTCCCGCCTCACCGCGCCTTCGCTTTCACCCTCCTACATCTGGCGCAGGAGCTTCGCCATCTCGATCGCCGACAGGGCGGCCTCGAACCCCTTGTTCCCCGACTTGGTCCCGGCCCGCTCGATCGCCTGCTCGACGGTGTCCGTCGTGAGCACCCCGAAGGCGACGGGAACGCCCGAGTCGAGCGTCACCTGGGCGATTCCCTTGGTGACCTCGGCGCATAGGTAGTCGAAGTGGGGGGTGCCTCCGCGGATCAGCGCGCCCAGGGCGACGACCGCGTCCACCTTACCCTTCGCGGCCTTGCGCACCCCCAGCGGCAGTTCGAAGGAGCCGGGGACCTTCACCACGGACACGTCCTTCTCATCGACCCCGTGCCGCTTCAGGGCGTCCAGCGCCCCTTCCATCAGCCGATCGGTGATGAAACTGTTGAACCGCGACACCACGATCGCGACTTTCAGCCCCTGCCCCTGCAGGTCCCCCTCGATCATCCGCACCATCGTTTCGCCCCCTCACTCGACGTTCAGGATATGTCCGAGCTTTTTCTTCTTCGTCTTGAGGTACTTCACGTTGTCCGCGTTGGGAACGATCTCGATCGAAACCCGCTCGACCACACGGAGCCCGTAGCCTTCCAGGCCGACGATCTTCTTCGGGTTGTTCGTCAGGAGGCGGATCTCCCGGACGCCGAGATCGACCAGGATCTGCGCTCCCACGCCGTAGTCCCGCAGGTCCGGCTTGAACCCGAGCCTCTCGTTCGCCTCGACCGTGTCGAACCCCTTGTCCTGCAGGTTGTAGGCGCGGATCTTGTTCTCCAGCCCGATCCCCCGCCCCTCCTGCCGCATGTACAGGAGAACGCCCGCTCCTTCCGCCTCGATCATCCGCAGCGCGTTGTGGATCTGCTCGCCGCAGTCGCACCGGAGCGACCCGAACACGTCTCCGGTGAGGCATTCCGAATGGACGCGCACGAGCATGGGGACGTCCGGCCGGACCTTTCCCTTGATCAGCGCCACGTGCGTGTCGCTGTTGATCTCGTTCCGGTAAACGATGGCGGTGAACTCCCCCCCCTCCCGGACGGGCATCCGGGTCTCAGCCACGCGCGTGACCAGGCGCTCCCGCGTCATCCGGTATTCGATCAGGTCCTTGATCGAGACGATCTTGAGCCCGTGCTCCGCCGCGAAGATCTTCAGGTCGGGCAAACGGGCCATCGTCCCGTCTTCCTTCATGACCTCGCAGATCACGCCGGCGGGAGCGCACCCGGCGAGCCGGGACAGGTCGACGGAGCCCTCCGTCTGCCCGGTGCGCACGAGGACTCCCCCCTTTTTCGCGACGATCGGGAACACGTGCCCGGGGCGCACGAGATCGTCGGGCCGCGCGTCCTCGGCGATGGCGGTGCGGATGGTCGTCGCCCGGTCGTAGGCCGAAATTCCTGTGGTCACCCCCCTGCGCGCCTCGATGGAAATGGTGAACGCGGTACCCAACGGCGAGGAGTTGTCGTGGACCATCGGGGGAAGCTGCAGCTGGCGGGCCCGCTCCTCCGTGAGGCTAAGACAGATGAGCCCCCTGCCGTACCGGGCCATGAAGTTGATCGCGTCGGGGCTGACGTGCTCGGCCGCGAGCGTGAGATCCCCTTCATTCTCGCGGTCCTCGTCGTCGACGAGGATGACCATCTTCCCCGACCGGATATCCTCGAGAGCTTCCTCGATCCTTGCGAGCGTCATCTTGATGCGGCCTTTCACGCGAAGCCGTGTTTTTTGAGGAAGTCCCTGGAGACGCCGGGATCCTTCCGCTCCAGAAACCGGAGGACGTACTTGCCGACGATGTCCGTCTCCACGTTGACCATGTCCCCGGGCCGGGCACCGCCGAGCGTGGTCCGTTCCAGGGTGAACGGGACCAGGGCCACCTCGAATCCATCCGGATGCACCGCGCTGACCGTGAGACTCACGCCGTCCACGGCCACCGCCCCCTTGAAAACCAGGTGTTTCATTATAGATGGATCGGTTCCTATATGGAATACCCGGGAATCCCCCGCGTGCCGGATTTCCCGAACCTTTCCGGTGCCGTCCACATGGCCGTACACCAGGTGCCCGTCGAGCCGCCCCGAAACCGCCATCGCCCGCTCCAGGTTGACCCGGGAGCCCGGCTTCAAGGATCGAAACGTGGTGCGTGCAAGCGTCTCCGCGGAAACATCCGCGAAAAACCGCCCCGCCCCTTTCGAAGTCACGGTCAGGCAGGCGCCCGAAACCGATATCGAGTCCCC
>ERZ1292640.162-Hain-H43-02um-R1-162-length-54077-cov-8_pt2 | contig 10716 bp, 12 predicted proteins | sample MGYA00564404_ERZ1292640 | MGnify/ENA primary metagenome ERZ1292640 (study PRJEB36523, sample SAMEA6512636) | groundwater metagenome | collected 2019-01-08 | study: AquaDiva: Metagenomics assemblies of 32 groundwater samples | reverse complement strand
GCCGTGCAGAGCGACGCCAACGAATTCCGCAAGCAGTCGAAGGCGCTGGCGGAGATCGAGGAGCTCGTCCAGAAGTATCGCGAGTACAAGGCGGTATCGCAGGAGATCGCCAGCACCGAGGAGATGATCAAGGGCGGCGATCCGGAGATGCGCGACCTGGCGCTCGAGGAGCTGAACGACCTCAACGTTCGCAAGGAGCGGCTGTCGGACCAGATCAAGATCCTGCTCGTCCCGAAGGATCCCAATGACGATCGCAACGTCATGGTGGAAATCCGCGCCGGCACCGGTGGCGAGGAAGCCGCGCTGTTTGCGAGCGAGCTGTATCGCGCCTATGTCCGCTACGCCGAACGGCAGCGCTGGAAGGTCGAGTTGATGTCCCTCAGCGAGGCCGACAAGGGCGGCGTCAAGGACGTGGTCGTGGCCATCGAGGGCAAGGGCGCGTACAGCAAGCTGAAGTACGAAAGCGGCGTGCACCGCGTGCAGCGGGTGCCGGCCACCGAAGCGAGCGGCCGCATCCATACCTCGGCGGCCACCGTCGCCGTGCTGCCGGAGGCCGACGAAGTCGACATCCAGATCCACGAAAAGGATCTGCGTATCGACACCTTCTGTTCGAGCGGCCCCGGCGGCCAGAGCGTCAACACCACCTACTCCGCCGTGCGCATTACGCATATCCCGACCGGCACGGTGGTGTCACAGCAGGATGAAAAGTCGCAGGTGAAGAACCGCGCCAAGGCCATGAAGGTGCTGCGCAACCGCCTTTACGAAGCGGAGATGCAGAAGCAACACGATGCCATTGCCAAGGACCGCAAGAGCCAGGTCGGCACCGGCGATCGGTCGGAGAAGATTCGCACTTACAACTTCCCGCAAAGCCGCGTCACCGACCATCGGATCAACTTCACCTCCCATCAATTGCATGACGTGATGGACGGTTACCTCGACGAGCTGATCGACGCCCTCAGCACCTATTACACCGCCGAGAAGCTGCGCGAAGTCACCCAGTCGGGGCAGTGACACTCAGACAACACCTCACCACCGCCAAGGGCCGGCTGGTGGCGGCCGGCATCGAGCCGGCCGAGGCCGCCCGCGACGTGCTGCTGCTGGCCATGCACACGCTGGGCTGGGACCGCGCCAGCCTCCACGCCCGCGATACCGACACCCCCCCGGACGGATTCGCCGCCGTCTACGACGCGGCGATCGCGCGCCGGTCGCGCCGCGAGCCAATCGCCTACATCACCGGCGTGCAGGAGTTCTGGAACCGCGATTTCGCGGTCTCGCCGGCCGTGCTGATTCCGCGCCCGGAGACCGAGCTGATCATCGAGGAGGCAATGTCGATGGTGTTTGCCACCGCAGCCGACATCGGCACCGGCAGCGGCTGCCTGGCCGTCACGCTGGCCGCCGAATTTCCGCGCACCCACGTCGCGGCGACGGACATCTCGCCGACCGCCCTGGCGGTGGCGCGAGCCAATGCCCAGCGCCACGGCGTCGCGGGTCGCATCGCATTTCATGAAACCCGTTATCTCGACGGCCTCGCCGGTCCGTTCGACTTGATCGTGTCCAACCCGCCGTACGTGACCGACGCTGAGTACGCGGCGCTGGCGCCGGAGGTCCACGACTTCGAGCCGCGCTCTGCGCTCGCCTCCGGCGCGGCCGGCCTCGACGATATTGGCGGCGTGTTGCAGGCCGCGCTCACCCACCTCGCCGCCGGCGGCCGCCTGTTGCTCGAGATGGGCCATCAACAGGCCGGCGCCGTCACCGGCCTCGTGGGGGCGCAGCCCGGTCTCCACCTGGTCGACATCCGTCACGACCTGCAGCGGATTGCCCGCATGGCCATCATCGAGCGTAGAATCGGCCCATGAGCTGCTTGTTCTGCAAGATCATCGCGGGCGAGATTCCCGCGTCGAGGGTCTACGAAGACGACCAGCTGATCGCCTTCAACGACATCAACCCGCAGGCGCCGACACACGTCTTGATCGTGCCGAAGCGGCACGTCTCAACGCTCAACGATTTATCCGCGGGAGACGATGGGCTGGTGGGAGCGATGGTGCGGCGCGCCGCCGTGATCGCTAAGGAGAGGGGCATTGACGGTCCGGGCTATCGCACCGTCTTCAACTGCAACGCGCAAGCGGGCCAAACGGTGTTCCACCTCCACCTGCACGTGCTCGGTGGACGCACCATGACCTGGCCGCCGGGCTGATGTGGCGTCCGGCTTCCCTGTCCGCCGGAGCCTTGGCGAAGGTGGAAGCCGGACCTAAGGGGCGATGACCACCGGCACGATCACGCGGGCGGTGCCGCCCTTGCCCGAGGCGCTCGGCTCGATCACTTCCAGATAGGCCAGCGTCGGCTGGTCCACCCTGGCCGCGACCGTGAACGACAGTGATCCGGCGCCGTCCACGCCCCCGCCCCGGGCGGTGCCCCGGGCCAGTTCCTTGCCCCCGCGCATCGTCAGGGTCCACGTCACGGTGCTCTCGAACGTCCGCGAGCAACCAGCGACCGCGAAACCGCTCTTCACCTTCGCGCCGGCGGCCGGCGCGGTCACCATGACGAACGGTTCATCCTTCGGCACATCCGCGCACGGGTTCTGCGCGAGTGCCGTTGACGCACTAACGGAGAACAGGACGACCAGCACCAAGACACGTGACAGCATGATCCCCTCCCTTTCGCGTCCTGCGCGGTTAGTCTTTCCGCGCCAGCAGATAGCGTCCGAATCCGGCCTCTCGCCGGAGCACGAAATCGACCGCCCGGTAGCCTTTCGCAAAGTATGCCTGGAACATCTGGCGCACGTGCAGGCGCCACTGCAGCGCGCGCTCGGGCGCCTGCTGCTGCATCTGCGTAAAGCCGGTCGGGATCTCGATCCACAGGCGCCGCTCGTCCACCGTGAGGTCAATGGCCGTCACCTCGCGCCAGTCGCCATCCAGGGCCGTCACGTTCACCACGGGCGCCTCCCCTAGCTCATGAGACCGGGCCTGCAGGCTGGAAGTTTGGCTGCCCGCCGTCTCGTCCACCGTAGCCTTGGCGGAGGTGGAAGCCGTGGCGAAGGCGGGCTCCAGCCGCCGGACGACGTGCGGTTCGGCAATGCGCCAGCTGACGATCAGGCGATCGGTCGGGGTGCCGCGATGGAGGGCGCTGGTCGACTCGCCGTAGAAATTCTCCGCATACTCCTCGACCACGCCGCCCAGCTTGGCGAAGTTGAGGTGGGCGTTCATGGCCTGCATGGGGTCGAACGTCCACTCGATCAATTCGTAGCCCTGCGCCAGCGCGCGCGTGCGCTGCTCCAGTTTCAACTGGTAGCCCAGGCCGCCGCGATACTCGGGCAGCACGCCGGTCATGTGCGACCACAGCATGGGCCGGCCGTCCTTCATGCCGACGACCGCGTAGGCAAAGCCGACCATCCGGCCGGCATCGAAGGCGCCGATCAGCGTGGCGCCGCGCTTGACGGTGAAGATGAAGACCGGGACGGTGACGATGTCGCCGAGGTCGGTGTAGCCCCAGATCGCCTGCTCGAGGGCCACCACCTGCCGGAACTCGTCGATGGTGGTGAGGTGACGAAGGGTGACGGAAGCGGTCGTCACCGTTTTGCCGATGCCGCGCGCTTGCGTCCGGCCGCTGCGTTGTCGGCCTTGGAGCGCTTGTCGAGTTCCTGGCGCACGAGCACGCCGACGGTTTCCGAGAGTTCTTTCATGACCGCTTCCTTGAGCCGCTCCACCCGGTTCTCCTTGTATGCGCGCAGCACTTCGATTTGTTCCCTCGTCATGAAGAGTTCAGACAGGTCCACCTGGAGGGCGGCGGCAATGCGAGACAGCGTCGCGGTGTCGGAATCGCGCCCGTGCTTGACGAGGTTGGTCAGCGTGTTGGGGCGCAGCGACGCTTTCTCGGCCAGTTGGCGCTGCGTCCATCCCCGCTCAGTCAAGAAAAACGCGATCGCGTCGCCCCACCGGCTCCTCGGCACTTTGTCACTGTAACGCATTCGATCCGCATTCAGTAACCGCAACGATATCAATAGGTTGCGATACACCTGCACGCCTTCGCGCGGCACGGGTTGATTCATGGCTTTACAGTGATAGATTATCCCTGTAAAACGATATTACGTCACTCACGACCATCAATGAGGTGGTGTGATGCCTGCCACGCGGAGATCAGACACGGCAATGCGGGTGTCGGTCGTGGTGCGCGCGGTCGAAACCGACCTGCGACGCGAGTGGACGGTGGCCGAAATGGCGGCCGTGCTCGGCGTTTCTGACGGTCAGCTGCGGCGCCTCGTCGCCGAGGGCGTGGGCGCCACGCCCCGCCACCTGTTGTGCAACGTGCGCCTGCAGGCCGCAGCCCGGCTGCTGGAGGATCCCGCCATTCGCATCAAGGAAGTCCGCGCGCGGGTCGGCATCGCCGACGCCAGCCACTTCTGCCGCGACTTCCACGATCGCTACGGCATGTCGCCGTCGGAATATCGCCTGAGCTGCCAGCTCCACACCGATGAGATGACGGCCAAACAGACCGTTCAAGTCATGCCGGACGCAGACGATGAACGTCTGGGCCAACAAATGCCCGATCCGGCCGATTGACGACGAGTTGCACCGCCCCCACCATCGTCGGCAGGCCGCGGGTCGCGATCGACAGGTGATCACACGCCGCGGCACTGGAGGGTGAAACCCATGAAGACTCCGTTGCAGCGGTTCGTCAGGCTGTCGGGGGCGATTGCGATGATCACGTGCGCGATCTCCGTCTGGCAGGTCATTCCACAAAACCACTCGGCGCGGCTCGAAGCGAAGGCCTGGGCCTCGTCACACGCGGCCGGTCTCGAGCTGGACCTTGCGGCGCTCAATCGCTTTCCCGCCACTTACCAGGACGCGATCTACGAGGCGCTGCCGGCCACGCGGAAGCTGGCGATCTGGCGGCAGTTCCTCGCCGAGTCGGCCCGCTCCGAACGGCTGACGCCGCTGAAGCGCGACGTGCTGGGCCGGGTCGGCGCGGCGATGCGGGCCGAAGATTTCGTGCCCGGCACGGAGCGCCTGCCCAGAATGCGGCACCTGATTGAAGAGGCGGAGGTGGTGCTGGGCGCCGATTTCCGGCTCCTCAAATCCGGCGCCTGGCGGCGCGTGACGATCAGCCGCGACCTGTTCGACACGCCGGTGGCGACGCTGGCGCGCGTGGCGCCGCTGTTTGTGAAGGAGCGATTCCTGCAGCCGGTCACGGCCGCGGCGGCAGCCGACTGCAACTGCTGGGTCGATGAAAGCGGTCAGTACGACTGCGCGGCCCGCGAGGGATTCCACAAGTACTGCGCACCGCACGCCGGCTCCACGGTGTGTGAACCGATCGGCAGCTACAACGGGCCCTGCGGCCTCTATGACAGCCGGCCCTGCGACGGGTTGTGCGCGTACGTAGCCACTGGCGGTGGCGGCGGGAGCGGTGGTGGCGGCGGCGGTGGAGGCTGCTGCGGCTACAGCGAGGGCAACTACTGCGATGCGTCGTGCCAGTGCTGCGAGGCGGTGTGAGGCAGTGACGGCTGGGCCGCTCGCGCGGCCCGGCCCCTTCGTCGACAGAGAGGAGGAGTCATGGGTTGGCGAACACGACTGCAGCTCGATGCTGACAGGGCCTGGTGCATCCTGGATCGACTGGCTTCGGTCGCGATGGTGGCGGCCTCGGCGACCGTGCTGGTCGCGGCCGGGGTGTTGATGTGGCCCGGTGAGAACGTCGCGGCCGACCCGTTGTCGGCCGGACCGGCAGCGGTCGATCAGCAGCCGGTTTCAGAGCTGCTGCTGGCGTCGCTGGGCACCACGGTCAAGGGACACGAGTCGGCCCGGCTGGCGATGATCGAGTTCTCGGATTTTCAGTGTCCCTACTGCGCGCGCTACGCGACCGGCACGCACGCGCGCATCGAACGCGATTACGTCGACACCGGGCGGATCAAGTACGCCTTTCGCAGCATGCTGCTCGACCGCATTCACCCCCATGCGCAGAAGGCGGCCGAGGCGGCGGAATGCGCCGGCCGGCAGGGCCGCTTCTGGGACATGTACGACCGGCTGTTCGCCAATCAGTCGCTTCTCGGACTTGCCGAGCTGACCGGCCACGCCCAGGGCATCGGGCTGGACCGGCGCCAGTTTGCCGCGTGCCTCGAGGGCGAGACAGCCGCGAAGGTGTCAGACGATCGCGCCGAGGCGGCGCGGCTGGCGATCACCTCGACCCCGACGTTCCTGATCGGCGAACTCACTCCGCAAGGTGAGATGCGGGTGCGGCGGCGGGTCAAGGGCACGTATCCGCCGGACGTCTTCGCGGCCATCTTCGACGAGCTGGAAGGAGCGGCGGCGCGGTGAGGAGCTCGCTGTTCGCCGCCGTGTTGCTGGCACTTGCCGCGGAGCAATCGGCGCCGCGGTTTGCGCTGCGCAGCGGCTGCGTGCTGCCCTACGCCGGCTACGCGCCGACCCGGGATGCGCTGTACTTCTGTGACAACGCCGGCCGGCGCGCCGGGATGCCGCCACCACCGCTCGCCGATCGGCTCCGGCTCGATGCCCAGAACAACCTGTGCGCCGCCGCGTCGGCGCCGGTGCCGATCGCGCTGAAGGAGTTCGCCCTCCTGCCGTCGCCGTCGCGATCGGAACTCGCGGCCAGCCGCAAGAGCCTGGCTCGCGTGGCAGTGCTGCCTGGGCGGACGGATGCCGGCGAAGGCACCGTGGTTCGCACCGCCGGCATCATCAGTACGGCCCACGTCACCGGATGCCGCGAGCCGGAGCCGGGCGAAGCCGCGGGCGAGGCCGTGACGTGCCATTTCATGGGCGGACCGAAGGTCAGCGAGATTCAGTTGAACCTGTCGCCGGTCTCGGCGCCGCGGGAGACGCCCGACTGCGACACCATCGTGGCAAAGCTCATCACGCACTATCGCCCAATCTGGTGGGACGACATCGACATCAAGACACCCGAAGCCCCGGTGCGAATCACCGGCCAGTTGTTCTACGACGACTCCGTCGAGAGCTGCCAGCCACGGGCATCGGGACCGGTGGTGGCGCCGGGAACACGGGGTCCTCGCCTCACCAGTTGGGAAATTCACCCCGTGTACGCAATCGATGTCTGCATCGCATCGGCGGCAGCGGATTGCGATCCGTCGAACGGAACCTTGTGGGTGCCCTACCACCAATGGCTGGATCGCCCCGACGCGCGCGTGCGCGCCTCGGGCACGCGCGAGCGGATCGCCTGTCGCGATGCCTCGCTCAAGTGGCTCACCAGCCAGGCCCAGGAGGAACGGTGACGCTGCTGGCGATCGCGGCCTGCGCCACGCTGCTCGGATCGGTTGCCGGCCGCGTCATCGATGCTGACACCGATGCCCCGATCGCCGGGGCGCGCATTACGATCGCCGGCGCCGGGGCCACAGCCGCTTCGGCGCTGGTGTTGACCGACGACGAGGGCCGATTCCGGCGCGATGGCCTGGTGCCCGGCCGCTACGAACTGTCGGCGGCCGCGAGAGGATACGTCGCGGCGTCGGGCCGGTGGGCTGAATGGATCACGGTAGATACGGCGGCAACGGAGCGCGAGGTCATGTTCCGGCTTCATCGCAGCGCGGTCCTCGCCGGTTTCATCACGGACGAGTCGGGCGAACCGATCGCCAACCTGGCGGTGGAAGCAATCCAGGCCGCCGCGCCGCCATCGCGCGCGATCCACTGGAGGGCCCTGCAGACGGTGATCACCGACGATCGGGGGTACTACCGGTTCTGGGGGCTGCGGGCCGGGCGCTACCTCGTCGCCGCGCGGCCGTCGGTCGCCGATCTGGCGGCCGGACGCGTGGATGTCTCACCCGCCGCGAGTTTCTATCCGGGCGTGCATGCGCCATCCCTGGCGGAAGCGGTGGCGGTGCCCGCCGCCGCCGAAGTCGACGGCATCAACTTCAGCATCCGATCGGGCCGGCTCTCGAAACTCACAATTCGCGTCGTCGAGGTAAACGGTCACGCGCCGCCGGAGGCCAGCGTGTCGGTCAGCGAGGCAGGCTCGGGCGCGCCTCAATCGCTCAGCGCGTTCCCGGCCGAGCCCGGATCGTTCGTCGTGCCACAGATGCCGCCCGGCGATTACGTAATCCAGGCGGTCGCGGGGCGGGCCGGATCGGCAGTATCGTCCGCGGCGCAATCGGTAACGATCCCCGGTGACGGCGAAGACGTGTCCGTCGAGCTGGCCACCACACCGGCCGCTCGACTGTCCGGCCAGCTCGTCGCCGCAGCGGACGCCTCGCCGTGGCCACGCGGCGCGGCCGTCAGCGTCTCGAGCGCGTCCGCCGGCGATGAGAATGCGCGTTTCATCCCGGCGCCAGGCACGGCCGATCCGTTCATCGGCGCGGTTCACGGCGATGGCCGGTTCTCAACGGCGGTGCTGCCGGGCCGGCGCACGATTCGGGTCACCGGCCTGCCCCCCGGATGGGCCATCCTGTCGATCACGCTGGACAGCCGCGACGTCGTCGATCGAGAAATCACTTTCTTACCTGGCGACACCGTGAGCCGCGCGCGCATCATCGTGACCGATCGCTTGGGCACGATCACGGGCACGGTGGCAGATGCTGGCGCGACGGCCGTGATCTTCAACGTCGATCGCCTGCAGTGGACGCCGGGAACGCGCGCGATCCTGCAGGCCGACACCGATCAACACGGGCGCTTCCGCATCCCGGGGGTGAGGCCGGGTGACTACCTCGCCGCGGCGGTTCCTCGTGAGTGGTCCGATCGGCCGCGCGACCCTGCGTTCCTGGAGTCACTGGCGAGGGCGGCGGAGACGCTGACCGTGCGTGCCGGCGAGTCGACAGCGATCGCGTTGACGGTGCGCCCATGATGCACCCGGCAATGACGGCACTACTGGTGATCGCCGTTGCGGGCAGCCCGGTCGGCGGCACCGCGCGGTCTGAACGCGGGCGATTGCAGTCGCCACAACCGGCAGCGGCGGGCGCGACGGCGGGCATCAGTGGCCGGGTCATACGGGCGCATGACGGCGGTCCGCTCAGGTTCGCGTCCATCAGCGCCGAGTCCCTCGATGGCAAGGACCGGCGATCGACGACAGCCGACGCCAGCGGCCAATTCGCGATCGCGGGCCTGGCACCCGGACGCTACGCCATCAGCGCGCGCGCGGCCGGATACGTGCAGGGCTGGTGGCGAAAGGACGACGCGGGTCGTGGGGCCACTTACATCGAGCTGTCGGCAGACGAGCAACGGCGCGGCGTGCTCATCGCGCTTGCTCGCGGCGGCGTCATCACCGGCCGGGTCGTGGATGGCGAGGGTGTTCCCGTGGAGGGTGTGCCGGTTCACGCGCTCGTATCCGAGTTTCGCGGCGGCCGCGAACTGGTGCGTCAGGTGACGGCACGTCCAAGGGTGACCGACGATCGGGGTTACTTCCGGCTCTTCGGGCTCGATCCCGCCGAGTACTTCGTCGCGGCCATTCCCGGGCCGATCGGCGGTCACCAAGGCGGCCCACTCCCGGGCCACACGCTGACATATTTCCCCGGTGTACCAGCGGTCGCCGAAGCCCTGCCCACCACCGTGGCCGCCGATCGCGAGTCGGCGATCGGTGATCTCGTAGTCCGTCCGGTCACGACCACCGTCGTCACCGGCATGGTGTTCGACCCGAGCGGAGCCCCGCGCGCCGGCGCCGAGCTCGTGCTGCTGCCGGCGTCGGGGCCTGTCAGCAGCTTGCTGCCGCGCGCGACCAGCGACAGCGCGGGCCGCTTCTCGTTCACCACGGTTCCACCGGGCGGCTACCTCCTGCAGAACCTGCCGCCGCCGACAACGCCATCCGAGTTTGGGGCCGTCGCGTTGCCGGTGATGGGCGGCACCACGTTCGCGACGTTGCGCTTGCAGGCGGCGACACGCGCGCGCGGACACATCGTGTTCGAGGACGAGGCGCCAGATTTCTCGCCACGACAGTTGGCAATCGCGCTGCAAGCCGCGACGGGCGCCCTGTCGCCACTCGCTCGCGGCGCACGCGCGACAGTCCGCGACGACTGGAGTCTCGAGATGACCAGCATCTGGGGTCCCCAGTTCCTGCGCCTGCTCGAGCCACCGGAGGGATGGATGGTGCGGCACGTTTATGCCGGCGCCGACGACTTCGTCGCCCGTCCGATCGACTTCACTCGAGTCGACCTGCCGCCGATCAGGGTGGTTCTCACCAGGCGCGGAGCCGTCATTGCCGGCACCGTTCGCGACGCCGATCGAAGGGCGGCGGCGGGCGCTCGCGTGGTGATCTTCGCCGCCGACGCGAGCCGCTGGTTCCAGGACGATCGCGTGATTCACTGGGCGCGAGTCGATGCGGACGGTCGCTACCACAGCCGCGCGCTGCCTGCGGGCGAGTACCTGATCGCCGCGGTCGACGACCGCGCGGTCCGCGACTGGCCGCCACGGCCGGCGCTGCTCGAGTCGCTTCGCACCGTGGCCAGTGCCGTATCGGTCGGCGAAGGCAGATCCCTTTCGAAAGACCTGATGCTCTCGGCCGTGCCACAGTAAGGCGGGCGTTCAACGACGGAGGTCACGTGGCGCGATTTCTTGTGACGCTGGCGGTGGCGATGGCAGGGGCCTGGCCAGCCGCACCGGTTCTCTCGGCCACCCTCCTGGGCACTCAGCTCTCGTACCTCGACTTCTTGAAGATCCCCCCGGCGCAGCGGGACCGGGAGTTCGCAGCCCTGTCACCTGACAACCGGGCCGCGATCATGAAGCAACACCTCGAGCGCTGGCTCGACGTGCACCGGCCCGACCTGTCGAGCCACGC
>ERZ1292640.4415-Hain-H43-02um-R1-4415-length-10717-cov-9_pt1 | contig 10717 bp, 8 predicted proteins | sample MGYA00564404_ERZ1292640 | MGnify/ENA primary metagenome ERZ1292640 (study PRJEB36523, sample SAMEA6512636) | groundwater metagenome | collected 2019-01-08 | study: AquaDiva: Metagenomics assemblies of 32 groundwater samples | reverse complement strand
GCAGCTGCTCGGCGTACGCGACACCGGGCAGGCTGCAACCACCGCAGACGCCGAAATGTCTGCAATTCACGGTGTCAGACACCCTTCCAAATTTTGCTAACTGCGTCGACCTTGAGATTGACGGGGTTGCAGGCGCAGTTGGCAAAATTTGGAAAGGTGTCTGACACCGTCACTTCACCTCAAGCAGCTCAACCTCGAACACCAGCGTCGCGTTGGGCGGAATCACGCCACCGGCGCCGCGCGCGCCGTAGCCCATGGCGGGCGGAATGGTCAGCACGCGCGTGCCGCCCACCTTCATGCCGGCAAAACCCTGGTCCCACCCGGGAATGACCTGGCCGCCGCCCAGCGGAAACTCGAACGGGTCGTTGCGATCCTTCGAGCTGTCAAACTTGTTGCCGCGTTTGTCGACCTTCGAGGCATCGAACAGCCAGCCGGTATAGTGCACGCGCACGACGCGCCCCGCGCGCGCCTCGGCGCCGTCGCCCACCTTGGTGTCGACCATCTGCAGTTCGTTGACGCCGGTATCAGCCATGGGTGCCCCTTCAGCGGGTTCGGACGTTGGAGTGGAGCCGCCGCATGCAACGGTAGCAATCAAGAGCAGCGACGCGAATGAAAGTCTCTTCATGTGGGTGTCTATCACCTGGCAATCTGTCCAGCGAAGCCGACGGCGAGCGGTATTCCGGAGCCGGGATTCGCACTGTTGGCGGAGGGAGAGGGATTCGAACCCCCGATACCCTTTCAGGTACAGCGGTTTTCAAGACCGCCGCCATCAACCACTCGGCCATCCCTCCGCGCTGTGGTTATTTTACCGCCTCTATCCGCTCCCGCCCGCCCATGAATGGCTTGAGCGCCTCGGGAACCAGCACCGAGCCATCGGCCTGCTGGTAGTTTTCGAGAATCGCAATCAGGGTGCGCCCCACCGCCAGCCCCGAGCCGTTCAGCGTGTGCACGTGCTCGGCCTTGCCAGTGCCGCCCGACCGGAACTTGATGTTGGCGCGCCGCGCCTGGAAGGCTTCGCAATTCGAGCACGACGAGATTTCGCGGTAAGTCTTCTGGCTCGGCAGCCACACCTCGATGTCGTAGGTCTTCGACGACGAGAAGCCCATGTCGCCCGTGCACAGGGCAACCGTGCGATACGGCAGGCCCAGCAACTGCAGCACGCGCTCCGCGTTGGCGGTCAGGCTCTCCAGTTCGTCGTACGACGTTTCCGGCGTGGCGAACTTCACCAGCTCCACCTTGTCGAACTGGTGCTGCCGGATCAGCCCCCGCACGTCGGCGCCGTACGATCCCGCCTCGCTGCGGAAACACGGCGTGTAGGCGGTGTACTTCAACGGCAGCATCCGGCCGTCGATGATCTCGCCGCGATAGAGGTTAGTGACCGGCACTTCGGCGGTGGGGATCAGGTACAAATCCCACTCCCCCGCGATCTTGAACAGATCCTGCTCGAACTTCGGCAACTGGCCCGTGCCGTACAGCGTGGCCGACGACACCAGGAACGGCGGCAACACTTCGGTGTAGCCATGCTCGGTGGTGTGCAGCGTCAGCATGAAGTTGATCAGCGCGCGCTCGAGCTGCGCGCCGGCGCCCATCAGGATGGCAAAGCGCGAACCCGAGATCTTGGTCGCGCGCTCGAAGTCGATGATGCCCAGTTGCGGACCGAGGTCCCAGTGCGCCTTCGCCTCGAAGTCGAGCACCTTCGGCTCGCCCCACGTGCGCACCACCACGTTGTCGGCAGCGCCCTTCCCCACCGGCACGCTCGAATGCGGCAGGTTGGGCAGCGTCTCGAGAATCAGCGTGCGCTGGCGCTCGGCCGCCTCGAGCTCCACTTCCATCTGCTTGATCTTCTGGTTGCGCTGCTTGCTCTCCTCGTAGAGGTGCTGCACCTCCTGGCCCTGTCGCTTGGCCCGCGCCACCTGGTCGCCCGACGCATTCTGCTCGCGCTTGAGGCCTTCGATGGCGGGAATCAGCCGGCGGCGCTGCGTCTCGAAGGTCGCCAGCTGCTGCAGCTCGGATTTGACGTCGAGCCCACGATTGCCAAGGCCCTGCTGGACGGCCTCGATGTTGTCGCGCACGTAAATGGGGTCGAGCATAACTGCACTATTCTATATAGGTATGAGCTCTGCCGTTCGCAAGGTCGTCTTTCCCGCCGCAGGCCTGGGCACGCGTTTTCTGCCCGCGACCAAAGCGCAACCCAAAGAAATGCTGCCGCTCGTCGACAAGCCGACCATCCAGTACGGCGTCGAAGAAGCGGTCCAGTCGGGCGTCCCCAACATCATCCTGGTGACCGGCCGCGGCAAGAACGCCATCGAAGACCACTTCGACGTGTCGAAAGAACTCGAATCGTTCCTCGAAAGCCGCGGCAAGCGCGACCTTGCCGAACAGGTCCGCTCGATCTCCAACCTGATCAACGTGTCGTACGTGCGCCAGGGCGAGCCGCTCGGCCTGGGACACGCGGTGCTCGTCACCGAAACCATCATCGGCAACGAACCCTTCGCCGTCATCCTGGCCGACGATGTGATCGATGCAACGCCACCGGCGCTCGCGCAGATGATCGGGGTGTTCGAAAAAGCCGGCGGCCCGGTGCTCGCCGTCGAGCGGGTGCCGATGGACCAGGTATCGAGCTACGGCGTGATCGCGGGAAAACCCGCGCCGGAACTCGGCAAGGGCGTCTATCGTGTCACGGACCTGGTGGAAAAGCCGGCGCGCGAAGACGCGCCCTCGGACCTCGCCATCATCGGCCGCTACATCCTCACGCCCGACATCTTCCCCGCCCTGCACGCGACCGCCAAGGACCAGTCGGGCGAGATTCAACTGACCAACGGCCTGCGCCGCCTGCTGCAGTCGCGGCCGATCTACGCCTACGAAGTGGACGGCGTGCGCCACGACACGGGCAACAAGCTCGGCTTCCTGAAGGCGACGGTCTACTTTGCGATGAAGCGGCCCGAGCTCGCCGGGCCCTTCCTGGAATACCTGAAGCACGTGACCAACAGGAGTTGAAGAGATCAAGAGTTGGTCTTCTCCTGATCTCTTGATCTTCTGTTAAGTCGTTGAGGCCGGCTTGTCCGCCTTGGTTTCGGTCTTCGTCTCTGACTTGGTCTCGCTCTTGGTCTCGCTCTTGCCGTCGGACTTGGTCTCACCCGCTGGCGTGCTCGCGGACGCCTCTTTAGCCGACCCGGTACCGAGATCGCTCTTGCCGCCGCGACCGTAGTCGGTGAGGTAGAAGCCCGATCCCTTGAACTGGATCGCCGGCGACGAGAACAGCTTGCTCACGGCGCCGCCGCACTTGGGGCAGATGTCGATCGGCGCATCCGAGTACTTCTGGATGACTTCGAAGCGATGCGCACAGGCGTTACATTCGTATTCGTAGAGCGGCATTTCTTTACTCCAGGACCACGTCTGACGACGATCCGTCAAGCATGAGGCGCCGCAGGGCCCAGAAGGGCGCGGAGCCCTGGGCCAGCAGCGCGTCGTGGAACGCGCGCAGCGAGGGCTTGCCGCCTTGCTGCTCGTACCAGTCGCGGCGCAGCTTCAGCAGCATCAACTTGCCTGCTGAATACACAAGATACGTCGGATCGAAGGTGCCGCGCTCGGCTTCCCGTCTGGCGTTGGCTTCTTCCAGGAACGCTTCGTCCCGGAAAAACCGCACGCCCTGCTCCACCGACCAGTCCTCGGTATGCAGGCGGATGCCGACAATGAAGCGGGCGAGCCGGACGAGGGATTCAGCCAACTGGGCCAGCTTGAGCGACTGGTCGCCCTTGCCGAAGCCGGCCTCGAGCATCATCTGCTCGCAGTAATGCGCCCAGCCTTCCATGTACGACGCCGGCGCGAACATGGTCGAGCGGCGGACCTTGGAGTCCACCTTGCGCAGGTGCTGATAGTGCAGGAAGTGGCCGGGATACACCTCGTGGATCGAGATCGTCCATAACGTCGGCGTGTTGAAGTCGCGCAAGTGCTCGAGCTTCCGCTCGGCGTCCCATTTCTGGTCGACGTCGGTGAGGTAGTACATCGCGCGCGAGGGCTTCGATTCGTACGGCCCCGGCGTCCACATGCTGGCCGACGACCAACGGAAGAATTCCGGCGTCGGCGCCACGGCCACGCCGGCGCCGTCGGGAATACCAACCACGGGGTTGCGCGACAGGAACGTGTGCAGCTCGTCGAGCTGCTCGCGCGCCGCCGAAATCAGTGCGCCCGGCGCGGGATGCTGTTGCTTGGCCTTGCGCCACGCCTCGATGGGGTCGCCGCCGTTGCGACCACCCGCGAGCTGGCGGAACTCCGCCTGCGTCGCGGCCAGCTCGCGCGCGGCAATCGCCAGCAGGCGATCGACCGGCAGCGTGATGCCCTCTTCGAGGCGCAGCTTCTGTTCGAACTTGTCGCGGCCGAGGCGGAACGAGCCCTTCGCCCTGGGGCGGATGTCGGTTTCGAGGTCGCCGACGTACGCGCCAATGGTCTGGACCGCTTCGGTGCAGGCATCGGCGAGGTCGCCGAGCAGGTGCATATCGTCGACGTTCGAAAAGGCGCGCGGCAGGTCGGTGTCGATAAACGACATGGCGCCGCGCCAGGTATCGATGCCCACCTTGACGAAGATCGCCGGCGGATCCTTGAGGTTGTCGCGTGCGGCCTGCACCAGCCGGGGCACCTGGCGCAGCTTCGACAGCACGCGGCGGGCGCGTTCGGTTTCGGGCGCGTGGGTGAAGATGGCTTGCGCGGCCAGGCTCGACGCCAGCGTGTCGGCGTAAACGTGCGGGTTGCGTTCCCACGACCTGGTCGCTTCCAGGTCGAATTGCCGGGCACGGATGTTCGCCGCGACGATCTGGTGCTCGACTTGCTCCCGGAGGGGCAGGTTGGCGTGGGGGATGCCGTCCAGCCGCCGCGCGAACCCGGCCAGCGCGCTTATGTGGGTGTCGATGGCCGTGCGGCGGTAGTCCTCGACCAGGTCGTCATGGATGTGAACACCGTCCATGGTCGCCCCGGTGGGGTGGACCTCGTAGAGATAGGCGAGATAGTCGTCGACGAAGTGGGGTAGTGGTTCAGCCGCGTGCATGCAGGACACGGCCGCGATCACGGGAAAGCGGCCATCTCGCAATGGTACAATAAAATGCGGCTGATGAAGGGCACGCTGTACGTCGTCGGGACGCCCATTGGCCACCTTGAGGACATCACCCTTCGAGCCCTCCGGATTCTGAAATCGGTCGAGCTGGTCGCGGCCGAAGACACGCGCCGCACCGGTAACCTGCTTCGGCACTACAACATCGACACGCCGATCCTCAGTGTCCATGAGCACAACGAAGGCGTTCGCGTCGCCCGGTTGTTGCAGCGGCTGACGGCGGGGGATTCAATAGCTTTGGTCAGCGACGCGGGTACGCCGGGGGTTTCCGACCCGGGAGCGACCCTGGTGGCGGCGGTTCGCGAGGCCGGCTTCCGAGTGGAACCTATTCCTGGCGCAAGCGCCGTGGTCACGGCCATTTCTGCGGCCGGAATGAAGTCGGAAGGCTTTTGTTTTCATGGCTTTGCTCCAATTAAGTCAAAAGCCAGAAAATTGTGGTTTCAGGCCCTGGTCGAAGCCAGCCGCGACCGTGCTGTCGTGTTCTTCGAGGCCCCCCATCGGCTCCGGAAGACCCTTGAGGAGATCCGTGAATTGGTCAAATGCCAGATAATGGTGGGGCGGGAGCTTACCAAGATCCACGAGGAGTTCGTTTTCGGCACCCCGGATGAACTCCTGGCCAGGTTTCAGAGTCCTCAGGGTGAGTTCACGCTGGTTATTCCGCCTGGATCTAAGGACCTGGACTTGCCATCAGTCGTTACGGACGACGACATAGCCGAATTGTTTGGTCAATTAACAGAAAACGGCGAGGGAGGGTCCAAGCGTGATACGGCCCGCCTGGTGGCCGAACGGCTTGGGCTGACCACAAAGGTGGTCTACGACGCCCTGGAACGGGTCAAGATTACTCGTGGATGACATTCACGTCGTAGTGCTCGCGGCCGGCAAGGGCACGCGGATGAAGTCGCAGGTGCCGAAGGTCCTGCACCGGATTTCCGGCTTCTCGCTGATCGAACGCGTCCTCCGCGCCGCCGATGCGCTCGCGCCGGCCAGCATTACGCTGGTCGTTGGTCATGGGGCGGAAGAGGTGCAGGCTTCACTGGCCTCGCGCGCGAACCTTCAGTTCGTGGTGCAGGAACAACAACTCGGCACCGGTCACGCGCTGCTGCAGACCCGGCCCGTGCTGGCAGGCAAGTCCGGGGTCATCATCCTGTTGTCGGGCGACGTGCCGCTGCTGACTAGCAACACCCTGCGGTCGCTCATCGAGACGCACCTGCAGTCGCAGGCCGCGGCCACGGTCATCACCGCCGAGATGGCCCGCCCCTTCGGTTACGGCCGCATCGTCCGGGCCAACGGCCGCATTTCACGCATTGTCGAAGAACGCGATGCGTCGCCGGTACAGCGGAAGATTACCGAGATCAACTCGGGGATCTATGCGTTCGAGCTCGAGCCGCTGTTTGGCGCCCTCGATTCGATTGGGACGGCCAACAACCAGGGCGAGTATTACCTGCCCGACCTGATCGCCATCTATCGCAAGCAAAAGCGCACCGTCGCCACGTGGACGGTCGAGCGCGCCGAAGAGATTCGCGGCATCAACAGCCGCACCGAACTTGCCGAGGTCAGCGCCATGGTTCGCCAGCAGAAGAACGAAGAGTTAATGGCCGCGGGTGTCACCCTGATTGACCCCGCCACGACCTATGTCGACAGCGACGTCGTGGTCGGACCCGACACGGTCATCCATCCGTGCGTCTTTCTGGAAGGGTCGACGCGCATCGGCGCGGCATGCGAGATCCACTCGGGCACCCGTATCGTCAATTCCACCCTTGGCGATCGGGTGTGTGTACGGAACCACACTGTGGTCACCGACTCCACAATCGAGGCCGGCGCGTTCCTGGGCCCCTTCGCACACATTCGACCGGGATCGCAGGTGGGGGAGGACGCCCACATCGGCAATTTCGTCGAACTCAAGAAGACGTCCATCGGCAAGGGCGCCAAGGCGAATCACCTGGCATATCTGGGCGATGCCATCGTCGGAGTGGCGACAAATGTCGGCGCCGGCACCATCACCTGCAACTACGACGGCGAGAAGAAGCACCAGACGGTGATTGGCAACAACGTGTTCGTGGGCAGCAACAGCACGCTGGTCGCGCCGGTCACCCTGGCTGATGGCGCGTACATTGCAGCAGGCTCGGCGGTGACGAAGAATGTGCCAGCCGGCGCGCTCGCCATTGGCCGGGCTCGGCAGGAAAACAAAGAAGGATGGCGCGAGAGGCGCCGCCAGAAACCAAAAGCTTAACCATGTGCGGGATTATCGGATACATCGGTCCCAAGCCCGTCGTCCCCGTCATTCTCGATGGGTTGAGGCGGCTCGAATATCGCGGCTATGACTCCGCGGGCGTGGCCGTGGTGCAGGACGGCCAGATCGAGATCCGGCGCAGCGCCGGCAAGCTGATCAACCTCGAGATGGCGATCCAGGCCAAGCCGCTGCAGGGCGACTACGGCCTGGGCCACACGCGCTGGGCCACGCATGGGCGCCCCACGGAAGAGAATGCGCACCCGCACCGCGACGGTTCGGGCCGCATCGTCGTGGTGCACAACGGCATCATCGAGAACTACCTGGAGATCAAGCGCGAGCTGATCGCCGAGGGCCACAAGTTCGAATCGGAGACCGACACCGAAGTCGTCGCGCACCTGGTCCAGAAGGAATGGCGAGGCGACGGCCTCGAGAACGCGGTGCTGCGGGCGATGAAACGTGTGCGCGGGCTGTTTGCGCTGGTGCTGCTCTCGGCCGACGATCCCAAGAAGCTGGTGACGGTCCGCAATGGTCCGCCGATCGTGGTGGGCATCGGCGACGGCGAGTATTTCGTCGCCTCGGATGTGCCGGCCATCCTGAACCACACGCGCGACGTGGTCTTCATGGAAGACAAGGAGATGGCCATCCTCACGCCATCGGGCGTGGTGTTCCAGACACTGGACGGCAAGGTCGTCGACCGCAAGCCGACCCGCGTGCTCTGGGATCCCATTTCGGCGGAGAAGGACGGCTACAAGCACTTCATGCTCAAGGAGATCTTCGAGCAGCCGCATGCAGTGCGAGACACAGTGCTGGGGCGGGCCTCCCTTGATACCGGGCAGATCTACCTGGACGAGATGGCCATCTCCGCAGCCGACCTGCTGGGCATCGACAAGATCACGCTGCTCGCCTGCGGCACGTCGTGGCATGCGGCCCTGGTCGGCAAGTTCATGATCGAGGAGCTGGCCAAGCTGTCGGTCGAAGTCGACTACGGCTCCGAATATCGCTACCGCAACCCGATCATCAACAACAAGACGCTGGCGGTCGCCATCACCCAGTCGGGCGAGACCGCCGACACGCTGGCGGCACTGCGCGAAGCGAAGGGCAAGGGGGCGCGCAGCCTCGCCATCTGCAACGTCGTCGGCAGCATGGCCACCCGCGAAGCCGAAGGCACAATCTACACGCACGCCGGACCAGAAATTGGCGTGGCCTCGACCAAGGCCTTCACCACGCAACTGGTCGCGCTCTACCTGTTCGCCCTGCGCCTGGCCGAAGTCAGGGGCACGCTGACCAGGGAGGAGCGCTGCCAGCACGTCAAGGCGCTCATGCATTTGCCGCAGATCCTCGAGGACACGCTGAAGATCGCCAAGCAGGTTGAGGACATCGCCGTCCGTTTCCACAACCGCTCCGACTTCCTCTACCTGGGCCGCGGCATCAACTACCCGATTGCCCTCGAGGGCGCCCTCAAGCTGAAGGAGATCTCCTACATCCACGCCGAGGGCTATCCCGCCGGCGAGATGAAACACGGGCCGATCGCGCTGATCGACGAGAAGATGCCGGTGGTGGCGCTGGCCACACACGATCACGTGTTCGAGAAGATGCAGGGCAACATCCAGGAGGCCAAGGCCCGCGGCGGATCGATCATCGCCATCACCACGACGGGCGACACGACGCTGGAGGAGATCCTGGACGACAGCGACTCGCTGGTGGCAGTTCCTGCGACTAGTCCGCTGTTGATGCCAGTGGTGCTGTCGATCCCGTTGCAGTTGTTGTCGTACTACATCGCCGTGCGACGCGGTTGTGATGTCGATCAACCGAGGAACCTGGCGAAGAGTGTCACGGTAGAATAGAGGGGTTGGATCTTCTCTCCTCGCTAAACCCTGCTCAGCAAGAAGCAGTACAACAGACGACAGGCCCGCTGCTCATCCTGGCCGGCGCGGGCTCGGGCAAGACGCGTGTGATCGCGCACCGCATTGCCTTCCTGGTCTCGGAGCGGCTCGCTCACCCGGACGAGGTGATGGCCGTCACCTTTACCAACAAGGCCGCGCAGGAAATGCGCGAGCGGGTCGAGAAGCTGCTCGACACCGACTGCCGCGCCATGTGGGTGTCGACGTTTCATGCCCTGTGCGCGCGCCTGTTGCGCCGCGAAGCCCCGGCCATTGGCCTGAGCCGCGACTTCACCATCTATGACTCCGCCGACCAGCAGTCGGTGATCAAGCAGCTTCTGCGCGAGTACCACATGGATGATGCGGCCTACCAGCCGCGGATGGTGCTGGGCCGCATTTCGGCCGCGAAGAACCGGATGGAGGGCCCCGACACGTTTGCCGGGACCTGGAACCCCAAGGACCGTGAAATCGGCAAGCTGTACGAGGGGTATCTCAAGGCCCTGAAGGATGCGAGCGCGCTCGACTTCGACGACCTCCTGCTGAAGACGGTTGAGTTGTTCGACCAGGCGCCGGCGGTCCGCGAGCGCTACGCCCGGCGGTTCAAGTACGTGATGGTCGACGAGTATCAGGACACCAACCGGCCCCAATACCTGCTGGTCAAGCAGTTGGCCGGTGCCCACCGCAACCTGGCGGTGGTCGGCGATCCCGATCAGTCCATCTACAAGTGGCGCGGTGCCGATCTGCGCAACATCCTCGACTTCGAAACCGACTTCCCCGAAGCCGTGATCGTCCGCCTGGAGCAGAATTATCGCTCCACCGAGGTGATCCTGAAGGCCGCCTCGGCGGTGATTGCGAACAACCGCAATCGCAAGGAGAAGGCGCTCTGGACCGACCAGAAGGGTGGCGCCAAGATCCGCTATTTCCGCGGCGCCGACGAGCTGGACGAGGCCGAGTACATCACGAAGGTCGCGCGGGCCGCCATCCAGGAAGATGCGCGATCGCTGACGGCGGTGCTCTACCGCACCAACGCGCAATCGAGGGCGGTGGAGGACTCGCTGCGGGCGGCCGGCATCGCCTACGTCGTGCTCGGCGGCGTGGGGTTCTACGAGCGCCGTGAAATCAAGGATGCGCTCAGTTACCTGAAGCTGATCCTGAACCCGCACGACGACATTGCCCTTCGCCGGATTATCAACACTCCCGCCCGCGGCATTGGCAAAGGCGTGATGGACGCGCTTGAAGGCGTCGACGTGTCGGAGGAGGACGCCAACCTGCCGCCGCTGTTTGCGGGGCTCGCCCCCACCGTGGCCACCAGTTCGCTGTGGACCAAGCTGGTGGTCGCGGTCGAAGGCCGGCGCCTGTCGTCGCGCCAGGGCGCGTCATTGGCGGCCTTCAAGGACATGATCACCACGCTGGCCGACGTGGCGCGGCACGAGCCGGTGTCGATCCTGCTGGGCAAGGTGCTCGATCAATACGGTTACCTCCGCGCCCTGCGGGAAGACCGCA
>ERZ1292640.4414-Hain-H43-02um-R1-4414-length-10719-cov-4_pt1 | contig 10719 bp, 7 predicted proteins | sample MGYA00564404_ERZ1292640 | MGnify/ENA primary metagenome ERZ1292640 (study PRJEB36523, sample SAMEA6512636) | groundwater metagenome | collected 2019-01-08 | study: AquaDiva: Metagenomics assemblies of 32 groundwater samples | reverse complement strand
TTATCCATCGTTGAGGCTTCACTTAATTTTGGCACTGCGGTTTCCGGCTCGGCTTCGCAGGCCCTGAATATGCGTATTAGCAATTACACCAGCAACGCTTTTAATAACAATGTAAAGGTTATCAAGAACCATCTTGCCGGTCCCGGAGGCGCAACCCTCAACCAGAGTAATATCAATATCACCGGTAACCCCTTCACTATCGCAGCTAATTCCAGCATCGATGTTACTATTACGATAAATATTCCTTCAGGCCAGACTTTCGGAGACTATTGGGGAATACTTACCGTCTATGTGGATTTAAACGGAAATAATATCCGCGATAGTAACGAGCCTTATGATGAAGTAGAGCTGCGGGTAAAAGTAAGCCGTCAACCCATCACTAATTTGACGGCCCAAGACCGCGGCACCGGCGGAAAGATCGATTTATTCTGGGATGACCCCAATACCGATACCAGCCAGTATAGGATTTATTACGTAGAGCAGACGCAGAGTTTTGACTTTAACAATCCCCAGATTACTACTTCTTTGCGCTCGCAGCAGATATCCGGTTTAAATAATGGCACCATGTATAAGTTTCTCGTCCGTTCCGTTGATAATTTAGGAAATGCGGATAGTGGAACCTACTCTGTAAGCGCTACGCCTACCTCCAGCGTTGATAATACTCCTCCTACTTTTGAGGGGATAGGGCACGCTTCTTCTAACGGCCAGCCCGGGCAGGTTCAGTTGGAATGGCATGGGGCTTTTGATAAGAGCGCACCCATAACCTATTACATCTACTCCGGCACGAATCCTTATCCTGCTACTCAAATGACCGCGACTAATTCCACATATTTTACCGCTACTGGTTTAAGTAACGGCCAGGTTTACTATTTCAAAGTCATTGCTCAGGATGCCGCGGGTAATCGGGATATGAATAACCACGTAGAAAGCGCTGTTCCCCAGGGCATAGACCACATTAAAATCGAGGCACAAAGCACTCAGTCTACCGTAGGTACGCCGGTGGGCGTAAGATTGACTGCATATATGGATGCCAATGAAAATTACATCGCCACATATTTCAACGACGCAGTAACGATCAGGGTTTCCGAGTCTTCGGGCAGGATGAGGAACAGCTATCTTCTGTCCATCCAGGATAGGATGTCCGGCGACCTGGGAGAAGTGGAGATGTATAATGGCAGAGGCTACTTTACCGTTGATACCCAGGAACCGGAGACCATCACGGTTAATACTGCGAATATTTCAAGTTCCGGCGAGCGCTCCATAACCTTTGGAGCGCCTGCAGGCTCGACGGTCAGTTCTTTTGCTATACAGGGGCCAAGCTATGCTACCGTCGGCGACAGCGCAAGCGATGGCGCCCAAGTCTGGGTAAGCGCGGTTGATTCCACGGGTAAGATAGTTACGAATTATTCCGGCTCGATTACGATTAATGTCAGCGGCAGCGCGCGCCTTTACAAAAACGGAACACAGATTAGCGGTAATTATAACTTTAGCGCTTCGGATAACGGAGAAGTTTTGTTTACATTAATAGATAACCAGCCAGAGTCGGTGACCATGACTATAAATTCCGACACCCAGCATAGTTATGCGGTTACTTTTGCGGGCTTAGGCAAGTTTTACATTGTGCCGGGAGTTGATTTTGTCACTGTCGGCAAGAGGATAAAATTCATTGCCTATGCCCAGACTGCCGGCGGCCAAAAAATCAACTATAACGGCCTGGCTAATTGGAAGAGGATTTCTGAGACTACCGATAATAATAGCAGCTATGTTTCGCCTGCGCAAATTCAATTCCAGGACGGGGGGCTTGAGTTTTACGTTGAAGATTCCGAATACGAAAGTGTGACTTTTAGATTAGAAGAAAGCGGGATAATCAGCAATGACGTTACCGCTACCTTTCAGAGCGTAAACCAGGCTCCGCCCGTAGTTACTCAGGTGTCCGGTGATACACCCTACATTGTCCATATCTATTTTGATAAAGACGTAGATTCGACCAACGCCTTGAGAGAAGATAATTATAGCGGTGTCGGCCAGATTAACAAGGTCTGCTGGTATGGTGATGATGTGACGCTGCATCTTGCCCAGCGCTTGAATCTGGGCTCCAACCAGACTTTAACCATCAAGGGTTTTAGCTCCAATGGTGCCAATGCGATTAAAGACAAAGACGGCAATTATATACAGAACGATGTAAACATGAGTTTCTCTGTTCCACCGGTGGATTATCAGGGTAGTCCTAACCCTGGCCAGGACTGGTTTGAGGTCCAAGTTACCCAACAAACAGTTCCTGCCGGCACAGATACTGCGGTGGGAGTCAAGGTATTCCATAAAAACGCCTGCGGTTATTTGACCGGTTCAAACCGGGTCAATGCCACTACTCAGGTATCATCCGCCAGCATAAATTATAGCGGAAACGGGAGAGTGGTCAACGGCCCCTCTAGCGTAGATGTCTCAAGCGGAGTGGCTGAGTTTATGGTCACCGTTAACTGCAACAGCGGTCAATCCGTGCAGATTGCTGTTACCTCCGGCAGCGTAAATTCGTCGGTTAATCCGACAATAACCGGGCAGTAAAAACAGCGGGGACGCTCCGGGAAACGTCCCCACATTTTACCCACATTTATAAATATGTTTTTACTATTACGATTAATTTTAGCGCATTTTGTCGGCGATTTTATTTTTCAGCCGGATGAACTTTACGCGGTTAAGAAGGAAGGTTTCTTCGGCATCCTTCTTCACGCCGTGATTATCTTTTTTACTCTTCTGGCTTTTGCCTTTTCGTTTCTTGGCCACATTGCCACGTGGCTGGTAATCATCGGGGCTTCGGTTATCCATGCCTTTCAGGACGAGATAAAAATAAGGCGCATACCCTACCCCAAATTGCATTTTTCCGCTTTTATGCTCGACCAATTTTTGCATGCCTGCTGTCTCTTGCCTATTTTACTTTTTGATTTTGCCTACAATTATCCCGTCGCAGATAATATGTTTTTTAAGATTTATAATAACAACAACCTGGTGGTATTTTGCATCGGCTACATTATCTCGGTGTTTATGGCAGCTTATATGTGGGAAACATTTGCCTTTTCCTTTTTAAACCGGCCGTATTCCACAAGCCCCTCTTTTATAAAATACGGAATGTTCGAACGCCTGGTGATTACCACTTCATTTTTGCAGGATTGGCAGCTGGTTTTTTTGCTCATACCATTGGCATTCAGGTTTTTCTTCAAAAAATGTTTTCTCTGCTGGGATTTTCTTTTTAACCTGATTTTTGCCGCCCTGATCGGCCTGTTTTTAAAGCAATACCTGCCCCTGTTCCCAGGATTCTAATCAAAACCATAAGAGCCAGCCGCAGCTTTATTTCATCAAACTTACGCTAGTGCAAGGCGTTACGTTTTTTAAAAAAAATACTTGCAAAGATGATTTATTATGGTATAAAAATACAATAAGCCTGAGTGGTTGCCGAAGCTTGATATACCAACTTACCTAAAGAATAACTACATGGCGCAAAAAGAACCATTTTATAACTCCATCATTCCTCGCCTGATTAATTTCTTTACCTCTGCCACAGTCACCGCAGGCATAGACATCGGCTCATCGGCTCTAAAAATAGTGGAACTCAAGAAAACGCAAGGCGGTTTTACTTTAAATAATTTTGTCTTTGCACCCATCCCCGCGGCAATAAGGGTGGATGAGCTGCAGCGTAACCAGTTTATCATCAGCGCTATCAAGGAGGCCAAGAGAGAGGGCAAGATCCGCTCAATCGGCGCCTTTCTATCCCTTAGCGGCCCGGAGGTAAATATTTTATCCGTAACTGTGCCTAAGGCCGCCAAGTCAAATCTCGGCAAGGCGATTATCATCGAGGTTAAAAAACAAATTTCCTTTGACCCTAAAGAGTCATTTCTTGATTTTCAAATCTCCAGCGAAATCCCCGACCGCGCCGGGCCTAAATTGCAGATCGTGGCTGCGGTGGCTCAAAGAAAAACCATCGCCGCAAAGCTGGATATTTTGGCTAAGGCGGGCTTTCAGCCTTTAGGCGTAAACATACTTCCCAATGTATTAGGCGGTATTTTGCAGAAGGCAACCAAAATCGCCCCGGATGAGACCACCTGCGTATTGGAGATGGGCTCAAAGCTGTCTAGCCTAAGCATTTTTAAAACAGGCAAATTAGAGTTTAGCCGTGAAGTCGCCATTGCCGGCGACCATCTTACGCAGGCCCTGGTAAGAAAAGTTACCTTGGCGGATAAGGAGATCAATATCACCCTTGATCAGGCCGATAAAATAAAAAGGGATTGCGGTATTCCGGCGACAGCAGAGCTGGAAGAAAATATTGAAGGGTTGTCCAAATCTTATATCCTGGCGATGCTTAGGCCGACCTTGGAGCGCCTGACTACAGAGACGCTGCGTTCGCTGAATTATTACCTGCAAACTTTTAAACGCACTAAAATTGACCGGATCTTTATCAGCGGCGGCAGCTCAAGGATCAAGAATATCGCCGAATTTTTGTCCAAGAGTTTAAAAGATATCAAGGTGGAAAAGCTTGATCCCTTAACGGTTATGTCGGGCTGGACTGACCCGGGTGTCGCTAACCAGGAAGTGCTGGAAGAGCTGGCCCCGCAGATGAGCGTTGCCCTGGGGCTGGCGATGGGCAAGAGGCCAGGGCTTTTAGATCTTCTGCCCGCTGAAATAAAGATACAGCAGAAGTTAGCCAGAATAAAAACCGTTTTTAAAATAGTTGCTCCTGTTATTACTTTAGCAATCCTGTTTTTTTATTTTCTGGCTTCCATGCAGCTGTTGCATTACCGCCGCGTCATTACTCAGGCTAAAAATACCGTAAAGTCTTTCGCCTCCACCAGGGATTTAATCGCTGAATACGATAACCTGAAACAAAAAATGGAATCCCGGCAGGCGCTGCTTGAGAGAGCGGTGGGCAGGCAGCCGCTTTGGTGGGGGATCTTAAAAGAGCTGGGTTGGACGCATATCGAAGGCGTAACCCTGGCAAAAATAAGCGTTATAAAACAGGAAGGGCAATCATCAAAATTAAAAGTAGAGGGGGATATCGCCCCTACGTATACCAGCATAGATTTGGCGCTCTCTCAGTATATGGTATTATTAGACGAGTCGCCGTTTTTTAAGGACGTAAAATTAGTTTCTACCGTGCGCGACGTTTATTCGCTTACGCCAAAGGCAAAATTCGAGATCATGCTGGAATTGGTTTACTAAAACGATGAAAGACTTTCAAGGCAAAGAAATAGTAGTGGTTATAGGAGTATCCGTATTCGCTATTTTCGGGGCTTACTATTTGCTTTATCTGCCGAAGCAGAACGAGATATCCAGAATGCAGAAAGAAATCCGCAAGCTGCATAAGGAAGTAGAGGTTATAGAGGAGATGGTCGGCCGTGTCCCTGACCCCAAAAAAGGTATCCAGGTGATACAGGAAAGACTGCAAAAGCTAAAAGAGAAGGCGACAGACAAAGAGCAGATCCCGCGCATCATGCAGCAGCTATTTCAGAAGACTGCGGAGCTCAACATCGAAGTCACCTCGATTAATCCGCGCAATGATATAAAGGCGACATCCGCCAATTTGCCCGAGGGGGTAAGTAAGGTGTTTTTTGAAATAAAGATCCGCTGTTCCTACAAGTCTTTAGTAAATTATATTGACGCCTTAAATAAGCTGTCTTTGTTATTTACCATCGAGGATTTATCCGTAGTCAAGTCTAAGGTAGAAGGTGTTAGCGAGAATTTAGACGTGACATTGCTCCTGAGCACTTATGTTATGGCTTAAGGTTCTAAAGGGTGGCCAAGCTTATGGCATTAGATAAACAGAAAAAAGAATTTATAATCATCGGGGTAGGCTTATTATTATTGGTGGTTGTGGTTTTAAGTAACCTTAAGCCTAAGAAAAAATCCCCGCCTAAATTAAAAGAAGATGTTAAAGCGGCGGACACGGTCAATCCCGCTGCCGGTGTTGTTGTCCCCGACACAGCTGCGGCCGGCGCGCAAAAAATAGGCGGCTTTCTTCCTCCTGATGAAAGCGTGATCAAGGCCCAGCTTAAACGGATGAGTAATGAGCAGCCGTTAAAAGACCCCTTTTATCCTTTAGTGGATAAGGTCACTTCAAAAAGAGGCTCGCTGGTTTTAAAAGGGGTATCCTGGAAGGAAAACGGCGCGTCTTTTGCGGTCATCAATCAAGAGATAGTTAAAATCGGGGATACCATCGGAGACAGTAAGGTGGTGTCTATTGAGAAAAAAAGCGTTACCTTGGAAAAGGATGGCCAGAAATACATCCTGGTATTGGAGGAATAAATGAAAAAGATATTTATGATCGGGCTTATAATTTTTTGGATATCATTCCCTCTTGTTCTAGGCCTGTCCCAGGAGCAGGACCTTATTTCGCTTGATTTCAGGGATATCGAAATCGGCGATGCCCTGCGGCTACTGGCCAAGCAGTATAACTTGAATATCATTCTTTCTAAAGATATTACGGGTGCAGTGACCATACAGTTCTCAAATGTTACGGTAGAAGAAGCGATTGACTCCATAGTCACCACCAATGGTTTTGCCTATACCAAGCTGGGCACAGTCTACAAGGTTACCCGGCCCGATGTTGCTCAGCCCACAAGCCGGCTCTTCCAGCTAAATAACGCCGTAGCCAAGGAATTAAAGGAGCCGCTGAAAAAAGTTTTGTCTTCCGTAGGCAGCATCGAGACCGATGAGCGCTCCAACAGCATCCTGGTTACGGATTTGCCTACCAACCTTTCCAACATAGACAGATTGATTAAGGGCCTTGATAACATTACTCCTCAAATAATGATTGAAGCCAAGATTATAGAGACTGTTTTAGGAACAGCCGATAAATTAGGCATTGACTGGACGATTCAGGCCACTGCCACCGGGGCTAAAAGGCCGACCACTGCTCCTTTTGAAGCGCTGGATCCGCAAAACCTTAAGAATTATGTCCCCTATAGTACTCCTGCGGTTTCTGGTACGGTAGGAACATTTCCTTCCATAGGGTCCGGCCCGCCCTTAACAGGTTTTCCTTATAGTTTTCCTTATGCCACAGTTGCTCAGTTCACCATGGGCACTTTGGATGCCTCCCAATTTAAAATGGCCTTGGAACTCTTAAAATCGCGCTCTAAAACCAACCTATTATCTTCGCCCCGGATTACCACCTTGAACAACCGGGAAGCAAAAGTGGTGGTAGGGAAAAAAGTGCCGATACCGATATATGAACGCAATGCCACCACCGGAAATATGGAGGTTACCGGGTATGATTTACTAGACGTCGGTATAACATTAAGGGTCAAACCCACGGTCAGCCCTGATGGCACCATAAAGCTGGAGTTGCATCCTGAGGTAAGTTCAATTGTCGGGTCTACCGGGCCAAACGGTGAAAGGCCGATTGTGCAGACCCGCGAGGCAGATACTATGGTGCAGGTAAGAGACGGAGAGACCGTGGTCATCGGAGGCTTAATCAGCGAAAATATTACAGATACCGTCAAAAGAGTCCCGATACTTGGTTATATCCCCATTTTAGGATTTCCTTTTCAAAAGACAGAAACCACCAAAGATAAAACCGAGCTTTTAATCTTTGTGACTGCCAATATTCTTACCAACAAGAAAAGAGCGGATTTGACTTATAGCGCTATGGTAGACTCTAAGCGCAAGGATGTTTTTAAACAGGATATGCAGGATTATCTGGATAATAACAAGAAGCCGCTTAAAATAAAATTGACCAAGGAAAATGAGCCTGCGGTTGAGAAAAAGAAAGCCTATAAGCGGGCAAAATAATTTGGGCCCGTGTATTTATCAAATGTAAATTGGAAATTAAAAATTTATAAGCTAATATTATACAAGGAGGCTAAATGAAGGCAAGAGGCTATTCACGCAAGGGCAGTCTGGCGACATTTTTTGTAGTCTTGTTGTTTCTTATTTTAGGGGTCGTTATCCTTGTGCGCGGGGCGACTCAAGGATGGGGTCTTTTCCGCGGATCAGCTGGAAATTCTTCTTCCGTAGAAACAGACGGATTGAATATGCAGCTAGAAGAGAAGATGCAGGAGAACGAAGAGCTGAGATCGCAGCTTAAAAATGCCCAGGAGAATACGGCCAGCCTTAAAGAGGCGATTCAAAGCCTTGAAGAGAGTATTTCTCAGGCCCGGGATGTCAAGGCCCTGAATTCCCTGAAGCAGGATAAGAAAAAATTAGAGGCGGAATTAAAGGGCGTAAATCGCCAGCTACAGGATATTTCCTCTAAATTCAATAAATCTAATGAAGAGATGGGTTCATTAAAGGCGGTTATCCAGAATTATGCTTCACAGCTTACGGAAAAAGAGAAGCGGCTGATTGAATTAAAAGATACCGCCGCAAAGCTGGATAAGGCTAATCAGGAATCTGCTTCTTTGAAGACCGCCGTCCAGAATTACGCTTCTCAGATTGTGGAGAAAGAAAAGCAGCTGAAGGATTTAAAAGACTCCGCCGCAAAGCTGGATAAGGCTAATCAGGAATCCGTATCTTTAAAGGCGCGTATTAAGGATTTTGAATCACAGGTTAAATACAAAGAGCTGGAATTAAAAGACCTTAAGGATGTATCTTTACGGCTGGATAGCTCCATGAAAGACGCGGGGTCTTTAAAAATACGCATCCAAGACCTTGAGTTCCAGCTGAAGGATAAAGAGTCGCAATTAAAAGACCTCAAGGATGTTTCTTTAAAACTGGATAAGACAAGTCAAGAGGCCATTTCTTTAAAGGCGCGCCTGCAGGAGCTTGAGCCCCAGATTAAAGATAAAGAGCAGGTTGTAAAAAATCTCAAGGATACAGCCGCGGCGTTAAATAAATCCACTCAGGAATCAACGGGTTTAAAAGCGCGCATTCAGGATCTGGAAAGCCAGATACAGGATAAGAGCTCGCAGTTAAAGACGATCATGGATGCCAAGCTTGGCCTTGATAAAAGCTATCAGGCCGTATCCTACAACCTCCAGGACGCGCAGGGCAAATACAGCGCGCTTAAACAGCAGTTAGAGCAGGCCACCCAGGATTACAAAAAGAAAGAAGAGGATATCGCTGGTTTGAGCCAGAAGAATAAAGACTTAGGCGACAGGCTTAATTTGAGCCAATCTCAGGCGGATCAGATGCAGGGAAAGGTTGCGGAATTAGAGCAGCAGGTTATCTTGCTTAAGAAAAAATCATCGGATGCGGATTCCCAGAGCCAGGTTTTGACTCAAGCAAGCCAAAAGGTAAAACAGGATTATGAGGCCTTGCGCGCCAGATTTGACGAGATACTTTTAAATAATGCTACTTTAGAAAAAGACATAACTAACTTGAAAGCGCAGATGGCCGCCCAGGGCGATGACGCCAAGAAAAAGCTGGAACAGATTAATTCTTTGAGCCAGGAGGCGATACGCTTGGCTTCAGAGCGGGACGCGGTAAAGGTAGAGCGGGATAATCTTAAAACCAGCCTTGATCAGGCCACCAAGGCCACCTCTTTCCTGACTACGCAATTTTCTCAGATGAAAGAGTCATGGGAAGAAAAGTCCGCGCAATTAACAAAACTGGAGGAAGATATAAAAGGCGTCCAGACAGAGAGGGACGGGTTTAAAGAGCAGTTTGCTTCTTCTCTGGCTACCCAGAAAGAACTCAATGCCCAGTTATCGCAAGTTATGGATAGCGCATCTTCATTGCAAAGCAGGCTCAAGGATGTTTCGGGAGTCTTGGATAGGGCCCCGGCAGCCAACCTGCCTGCGGCTTCAGAGCCTAAGCCAAAGGTTGAAGTGACCCTCTTTCCGCAAACAGCTGCCAAGTCCCAGATGACTAAATGGAATAAGGCGGAAAGCGAAGACACCCTGCATTACAACCTTGGTTTGCAGTATGCCCAGCAGGCCAGATATAAAGAGGCGATCAAGGAGTTCAGGAAGGCGATTGAGCTAAACCCTGATGATGCCGACAGCTACTATAATCTGGCTATAATTTACGACGACAATCTCAAGAATAAAAAAGAGGCAGTAAAATATTATCAGAAATACCTGGATTTAAAACCGCAGGCCGAGGATGCCGAAGCGGTAAAGGATTGGCTAAGGAAGGCCAAAAAATAGAAACACTATTAAGAAGGAGGGTGATGTATGGTAGGTTTACTATTCATTTTGGGAGGATTGACCTTGGGTTTCAGTATCATTTTTTTTGTAGCCCCTCAGCAAATCAGCAAGCGCAATTTAGGAGACATTAATATTTTAACCGGCAAGTCGAAAAGCAAGGAAATCGAGTCCATCATAAACAAGGTTATTTCCATTGATGAGAAGATTTCAGCTGTAGGCAAATTAATGGGCTTTTTGCTGTTGGCGATTACGGTCCTGCTTTTCTGGATAGGACATAGTTTCATTAAATAAATATTTTTTTCAAATAAACCATCACTCCTACATTTTTTCTGCCCTTTTCACCAGCAGGCAGATAGTAGGTTATGGTTATTTATTAGATCCCGTTTCGTAATCGCACGGTATTTTTGAACACAATAATGCACCTTGAGGTGCATTCAGTGAAATCCCGCGCAGCGGGACGCTAGATAAAAGCTTAAGGTGCTCTAGATCCTTGATCTCGCTGACGTTCGATCAAGGATTTCGCTAGATAAAAGCTTAAGGTGCTCAAATTCGCATTAAAACGTCCGACGATAAAAGATGCGGATAAGGTGTTGGGTATCTAAAGCGGAGAGTGTCCAGCTGGCTTGTTCGTAGGGGTCACTGTAAT
>ERZ1292640.4413-Hain-H43-02um-R1-4413-length-10719-cov-12_pt1 | contig 10719 bp, 9 predicted proteins | sample MGYA00564404_ERZ1292640 | MGnify/ENA primary metagenome ERZ1292640 (study PRJEB36523, sample SAMEA6512636) | groundwater metagenome | collected 2019-01-08 | study: AquaDiva: Metagenomics assemblies of 32 groundwater samples | reverse complement strand
GCCTCGGACTGGAATGCGACGGCACTCTCGGACAGTTACAGTCCCCTTCCTGTCGGGGCAGGCGCGCGCCTCTATGCTTCTGACCTCGCGTACTAACGGGCCATAAGAGTTTCAGTCCCCTTCCTGTCGGGGCAGGCGCGCGCCTCGGTAAGAGTGTTATTGTAGGTGGACAAACTAAAACGTTTCAGTCCCCTTCCTGTCGGGGCAGGCGCGCGCCTCATCCTTAGTCTATCACACCTAATGTCGATCAAGATGTTTCAGTCCCCTTCCTGTCGGGGCAGGCGCGCGCCTCCGTTACGCAACACCCTGAATATAAACCAGTTGCTCCTTTAAAGCAAGCCCGGAAATTCGCAGATCACTTTACTGCGGTATCATGCCGTCAATCTGCGAAAGCGGCGAGTCACCAGACGTCGGCGCAGAAGTTGGCGTACTCACAATCCACACAGCGCCCGGGCGCTGAACACGACTCCGGTATCCGGGCAGATTCCACGCAGCGCCGCACCTCCTCCAGCAACTGGTTCAGGCGGGACCGCCATCCGTCATGAAACCTCTTCGCGAATACCGCCTCATCCGGGACGCGGTAGAGGACCACCTGGTCAACTGTGTCATGGCGCTGGTCCTCCACAAGGACCGCGTAGGCCGCCAGTTGCACCCAGTGGGACTCGTTCGGCTCCGCCGCAGTCAGCTTGAACTCAACGACGGAGACCACGCCCGAGGCGACTAGCAGCAGGTCCGGGCAGCCGGAAAGTCCGAGCCGCTCACTCGACAACCGGGCGTGGAAGACCCGCTCGCGGTCCGCGACCCCGTATCGGGCAAGCGTGCGGCGGGTTTCCAACCGTTCCAGCACCTCCTGGGCGGCTTTGCCCTCGCGCATCTTGGCGGTGGGCGGAGTCTTCAGGCCCAGTACCTGCTGGTAATAGACCGAACGCGGACAGTAGAGCCAATTCTTAAGGGCGCTAACAGGAAGGAGACCCATGGCTAGTCCTCCAAATCGCGCAGTATGCGCAGACGAGGCAGCGCCGGCTCGGCACAGGCTTGGGCGTTTGACTCAGGGGCCTGGCGGGCCAGCTCGCCGGCATCTCTGCGCCAGTAGTCGTACTCCCACATGTTGGCGAGACTCTCTTCAGTCACCGGCATGATGCGGACGCGGGCATTCTGCTTCTCCACTTCATTCAGGATGCGAAGGGCCATCTGCTCGCGGAGGTTTCGGGTGATGCGGCCAAAAAAGGCGCTGAACTGAATGCGCTCGAGGCCGAAGTCGAGGCAGATCTGGGCGACGCGGTTGCGCAGGCGGTCGTCCTCGATGTCATAGAGCAGCACGAGCGGCTGCTCGCCGCGCGGCGGCCCGACTTGCTGGGGCCTGAGAACGCTGGTGTAACGGTTCTTGCGAGGCATGGCAGATCACCACTTGAACGCAAAGGGCCGGTACTCGCGTTCGCCGCGGAAGGCGGAGGCGGCGCGGCGGGCCTGCATCTGAATAATGGAACGCACCTGATGCCGCTTGCCGCGGTGCTGCTCTACCGCATTCAACCGGAGCAGCACGCGGGAGGCGACGGCTTCGCGGGAAGGCCCATCGAGCAAACCGCCCTGCACGCGAACATCGCCCCCTTTCGTGAGCCAGGCGAAAAGCGGGCGGTCCACGGCCGGCTGGCGGAACTCCTCGACCAGGTCGAGTACCAGCGAGGGTTTGCCGGAGCGGTCACCGTGGAGGAACCCGGCAAAGGGCTCGAGTCCGGCGTTCAGGACCGCGCCCCAGACGTGGCTGTACAAGATGCCGTAGCCGTAGTTCAAGGCGGCGTTGACGGGGTCGTCGGGTTGGTAGTGAACGCGCCCCCGAAAACCGAGTGCGCCCGGCAGGATGCCGCTAATGGCGGACCAATAGACGCGACCGCCGGCTCCCTCGCAACCAAGAACCGGGGGCCGGACCGATTCCACGCAATCGCCTTCGACGGCGAGCGCTTGGCGGCGCAGTTTGTGCAGGGAGCCGGCCGCATCTTCAAGCCGCCGGCGGGAGTCGCCGTCGCGCGATTTGGCGAAGTAGCGGAGCAGTTTCTCCTGGTTGTGGAGCTTGCCGGCGGCGACCCAGCGGATGAAATCCGCCCCGGCGGGCTGACCGACAGCCGCCAATTGCCGGCGGCGGGTCTCCACCGTGGCCGACAGGAACGGCGAGGTGAGCAGCGCCGCGGGCCGGCCGTTGGGGCGGAGGATGGCAATACGGATGCCGCGCTCGCAGGCGTCGCTGATGAGATCGGTGGAAATGGTTATGCCATGGCCGGCCAGCACGATTTCTTGCAGGCGGTAGAACGGCAGCTCGCCGCAGTTCTTCCGCTTCAGGTGCAGGGTCACTCTCTCGCTCTTCTTGCCGAGCGAGATGCCAAAGCCGGAGACGAGTAACTGGGCTCCGGACTCGGTGGCGAGCAACTGAATGGATTCGTCCGCGCCGAGGGTCTCGGCAGGCGGCCATTCAAGGGGCAATTCCATCTGTTCAGGCAGCGATTCATAGCCGCCTGCGAGCCAGTTATACTGCGCGGTTCCGGGCGACTTGCGCGGAACCGGGAGCGGTTGCGGGAGAGCAGCCATCGGGAAATCCTCCTGGGTATGATCGCGTCGGTACCCGAATGGCGGCGGCTCCAACCCGTTCAGGAGGACAGGAACGGGAAGCGCACGGCGGCAAGGCGGGCGGGGTTGCCGGAGTCTTCGGCAGAATAGAACGCCTCGACACGCGACAGAAGGGTTTCCACCCTGTCCTTGCGCCCACCGGTGCGCGAGGAGAACCCATGGATCAAGATGCTCTTGTTGCGTGCTGCCGGTGAGATCTCGCCGACCCAATCGAGATTCAGAAGCTGGTCAGCGAGCGGGTCCCCCAGATGCTCCAGCAGGTGCGCTACCAGTTCGCGGCCGATCTGGATCTTCCCGTCGCGATCCGGGCGAAGAGGCGAACCGGTGTCGATCAGTTTCCGCGCCCAGTCCTTGGGCGGCCGGAGATCCCCGGAATCAAAGCCGCGGCTCAGGAGCCGGTACTGGCCCACCAGTTCGAGGGCGCGGTACACGCGCACGAGGACTTCTTCCGTCTGGCCTTCGGCGAGCCGGCGGCGAGCATTTGCGAGGATGTCAGCAGCCAGGACCCTGCAAACGGCGACGCGCTGCTCCATGGACTCCGGCAGCTTGGGGGCGAGGAGGCGCAGTGACTTCAGGTTTCCGTCCAAGGGCCAGAATTCCCTGATCCACGCGGGCCGGCGGGGGAGTCCGTTGGCCTCCGACAGCGCCGCGGCCGCGCGGTAGTCGAATCTGTCCCAACAGCCCCAAAACTGTGCAGCCCACTTCGCCCAACGGACATCGCCGCCCAGCGGTCCCGTGGGAGGAATCGCACAGATGCGCTCGGCGGCGGCAAACTGGCCGGCCCGCATGAGGTGCAAGGCCCGCTCGAACTCGCGGCCCACCGTGATCTTTGCGGTGGTGAAGTCGCTGGGCGCTTCGCTTCCGGGCATGACCATTCCGCGGCAATCGCGTTGCGGGGAAGTGATGTAGCGGAGAGTGCGAATGTCGTGGACGATGGCGGCAAGCACAAGCCCGGCGCTCATGGCCTTGGTGCCGCGGGTAAAGTCCGCGGTGACGCCGGCTGGCGCAAAGCCCGCCTCCACGAGGACGGCCAACTGGCGCTCGAAGTGCTCGAAACAGGCGTCCACGTTATCCTCGTCACCCAGGCGACGCAGTGGCCGCACCTCGATGGGGTATTGCGGGTTGGCGTCTCGCAAGGCGAAGGCGTTGCTCTCGGTCTGCTTCGAGGGCAGGAGCACGATCTTCGCCCACTGCCCCTTCTCGATAGACTTCCGTAAGGGGGTAAGGAGGGTCTCCTCGAGTTGGTCGGCGGTTCCGGTGCCGACGGTGAGCACCAGAGCACGATTATCGTCGGGCATGAGTCACTTATTCCTTCAGCCAGATGAAACCCGGATCGTTGGGCTTATTGATTGCCACCTTGAGGGGCACCGAGTCGCCCTGTTTCAGGGATGCCGGCATCATCGGACTGTTCTGAACGGGACCCGGTTTAAGGAAGCCCTCGACGTTGGCCTTCCAGGTTCCCTTGGGGCTCTTCTCCACCAAGGTGCCTATCACACGGTCGCCGACCTTTAAGCTGGTTACCCGGGCGGCTGTGCGCGGCGGCGCGGCTACCACCGGTCCGCGGGCCGGTTGAGGCGCCGGCGGTGCAGGCTTGCCTTCCTGCTCTCCGATCCACTGCTCCATGCGCGCGACACACTTGGTCAGATACGCTCCGCTGGTTGCTAGGTCGGGCAGGCGAGGGCTGGCGAAGGCGGCGATGCGGACCGCATAGCCTCCTTTCTCGTCCCGGAAGACGTGGAAGTGCAGGGGCGACGAGTACCGGCTGAACTGTCGATCCAAGCCGGCAAAAGGCGGTCGTGGTGCTGTGAGAATCTTCGTCCTGCGCGGAAGTCCCAGGGCCCATTTCTCCGGCTTGTGTTTCTCCGAGGATGCGAACGACTGGTAGGCGTAACCGAGTTGGTCGAGCGCGAACCAGGGTTCGTTACCGCGCAAGTGGAGTTCCTTTTCCTGCATCCGTTCGATTGCGGACGAAACCGGTTGTCCGGGTGGAGAAATCCGCGGGCGCACCGCGGCAGCACGAAGCAGCGCCTCCTGCAAATCCTGCGGGGCTTCGGGCACCGAAACCGCAAACGAGCCGAAGCCGCGGCGGGCTTTGGCGCCGACACCTCCGTAACGCCCCAAGAGCCAGAGCGCCAACCGGGCCTGATCGAGCAACTGCGCTGCCGTGAATTCGCCCCTGCGGCGCGCGCTCACCGTCAGCCCCCATGACGGCCCAGGTTCCAGGTAGTAGCGGGCTTGCTTCCCGCCGGAAGCCTGCATGCCGTAGGAATCGTACAAGACGCCCTGAGCCGTCTTGTGATTTGGTGGCTGGTCAAGCCGGTAGCGCCTGGCAACGTCGCGGGGTTCATACCGCTGCGGCTCAGAGAGCGTATCGAGGGGTTCGAGTCGCAGCGCCACCGGGCCACCAGCTTCGGTATCGCCCCAGATCTTCGCTTCGAGTTTGCGGAGTTCGCTGACACTCAAGTGCGCGGAGTGCAGCGTGCGCCACCACCAGCGGAGCAGTCCGCGGAGGGTGGCGGGGCGGAGTTCGCAATCTTTCCCGTCCTGGGTGGCGCCGGCGAGGAAGGCGGGTGTTACCAACTTCAGTTCAGCGGTAAATTGGGCGTGGTCCGGGCCGAGCGCGGGCATTGCATCCGCGTGGAAGCGCCCATAACCGGCGTTGGTCTTGGCGCCGGCCCCGAGCAGCGTCAGCGCGCCGTCGAGCCACTCATGGGCCAGAGCAAGCAGACGCGGGTCGGCGGATTCCCGCTGGCGCAGACCGATGGCGAACTCGAATTCCGCGCCGGCGGCGACAGCGAGGAACGAGACTGGGTTGGGGCCCTCGAAGTCGTCGGGCGGGTCGCGGTCGTCGTTACCCTGATAGTACTTCGGGTGGTGATTGTTGACGATGTCCACCACGAGCCTGGGCCAGGCGACGGGCCATGCGTCATGGAAGACCACCCCGCCGGCGGCGGAGTCCTCGTCCTTGGAACCGGTCTTGCCGAAGACCGCTTCGATCTCGGCTGCCTCCGCGTGTGCAACGGTGTCGGCAAACGCTCGCGCCATGCCCTTCACGCCAGTGCCGGGCAAGTAGACGAAGCCGTAAATGGGATGAAGGCAGATGCCGGCGTTTTCAAACGAACCGGCGCGGGAGAGTTGCAGAGTGAGAGGGCCGGAGGTGGTGCGGGCCCATCGCGTTGCGCCCAGCCCTTCGAGGGCCGCGCGGCGCTGCTTGAGCCGGCGGGCAAGTTCGCCGTCCCTTGGGAGCAGTGCGGCGATCTTCACCAGTTCCGGTTTCTGGTCCTCCTGACGAGGGCACTCGGCATGGTACTTGTCGAGCAGCAGACCCGCGTTCTCGATAGCCTCATTCCCTCGCAGGATGTCCTGAAGCGGCTTGTTGACGGGGATCACGGGCGGCTACTCCTTTCGGTGCGCGTCGGCGAAACGAACCAGCCATGCCAGATAGGCGAGGCACTCCGCGGTGGCCAGGCGCTGAAAGTCTGAATCCCCCTGGGTGACGCGCTCCAGCAAATCCTCGGGCGTACCCTTCTGGTAATCCTGCATCCAGGACGTGAGCGCGTCCAGAAGTTCCGGGGTCTTCTCCTTGGCGCGCAGGAAAGCGAGGCTCTGGCCGAGACCGCTGGTGAGGATGCGCATGGGCAACTTCTTCGCCTGGTTGGCGAACTTCTCGAATTCAAGGGGCGGGCGGGAGCGCTGCTCCTCAACGACCTTCCAGGCATCGTTAGCCCGTCTCTGGGAAAGCGTCTGAAGCGCCATTAGGCACCCCCCCTGACAATGCGGCAGATGCCTTTGCCCGTGGTCTCATCCCCGCCGATCTGAAGGTACTCGGGCAACTGCTGGAACAGGTAGGCCAGCATGGCCTCGGCGGACGCGTCGTCGTCGGGTTTGCGGCTAGAGGCGCCGAGCACCACCGAGTAGAGCAGCGTTTCCGCGGGGAGGAACTCCTGATAGAAAAGCGCGCCCTTATCGACGGTCTTGGTTTCGTGGTTCAGCCGGATGCGCGCGGTAACTTCGGTGGCGTGCTTAACGAAGTAGGTGAAGTCGGTGTCGTCGAGCACGGCCACGCGGGAGCGATCCTCGGGAGACAGAACCGGGAAGAAGTCCAGCGCGGTCGCGCCGGCATCAAAGACGAACTCCTCCAGCACGATTTTCTCCTGGCTGGTGCGCAGGGGACTGCCCTGCGCGGCCAGGGCCTTGCCTTCGCTGATACTGAGTTCCGGCAGATCAATCCTCTGACCCGCAATGTCTGCGTCACGCCGGTAGCGCCGCAACGCCTGCGGGCAGGTGACCCAGGCGAAGACGCCCTTCAGGCTGCGAACGGGGAATGCCAGGATGCGGGCGTCGGTGAGCGATAGCGCACCCGAGTACGAGTCGCTTTCGCCGCCCTTGCCGAAGGCAACATCCAGCAATGGATCGTCACCGTTCTTCCGGCGGCAGGCGTCGCGCAATACCCCTTTGATGCTAGAGCCGGGAATGACCGGCCAGCCGGTGTGGCGCTCGCGCTGGATGGGCATGTCCACCACGCCTAGCGCGGTTCCTGAACCAGGGTGGAGCGAAGTGATCGCGTGCAGATACAGCAGCGCGTTATTCGGCATAGTTCCAGGTTCCTTTCAAGAAATGTCCGTAACCGGACAGCGCATCGTCGGGCGACGCACACAGGCTCGGAGGTGGCGGCGCGCCTTCCAGAAAATAGACGCTGCCGGCGGCGACCCCGAAGCGTGTGGGCTTTGGGCCGCCAAGCGCCAGGTCCCAGCCGGAGACAGCGAAGGGACCATCGACGGCGGCGGCCCGGAGCGCGCCTTGCGGCAAGTTGCCCGGACGCCAGCGGCCGGTGAAGAACGCGGGAGAGATCAGCAACAGCGAGGTGCGCGGACTGTCGTCAGGCGCCTGAGGCCAGCGCACCCGGTTCACCTTGCGCACGATCACGTGATGGCGCTCCCCGCCCCACGACATGACCTGCTCGCCGTCGAACGCCTTCGCGTGTTCCTCGGGCAGATCGATCTCGCCATAGAAGGCCACGTTCAACTTGAGCCGCAGGCTTCGCGTGGAATAGATGAGACCCTCTTCGGCAGCCTGCGTCTTCTCGTCTACTTGAATGCCGGTGCGCTCCTCTACTCCGTAAAGCGCATCGCCGGACGGGAGTTGTTCCGCGCCGATGGCCTGGCCCTGCAAATACGCGCGCAGACCGTCGAAAGTCAGCCATGCGGGCCGAGATTTGTCAGGCCTTCTCCGCTTGAGCCAGAGCGGCAACATTTGCGGCTCATCGGACGGCGGCGACCAACCCGCCAACGGAGTGCGGAGCGGACATAAGGCCACCGGTTCGCCGGCGGCGAGCCCCAGATTGGCAGGAGCGCGCACGAACGGTTTGGGTGATGCCGGGTCTGAGATGTCCGCCAGCCAGGGACCGCGAAAGCGGGTTTCGGCCAACCAGGGAACTCCGGCGGCGGCAAACGCAGCGGCAAGCGATGGCTGGCCGCGCATGCGGCGAAAGTCGGCCCCGGCGCGTTCGAGCAACCAGGTTCGTAAAGCGCCGGCGAAGTTCTGTGGCGCAGGCAGGCCGCTTTCGCCCGACAGGCCCAGTCCGAACGGTCGCCCCCCTCGGAAGAACAGGGTGTCGAGGGGTTCCAAGACAAGTCCGATGATCGGCATGATTAGTCGCGCCCCCTCGCGAGGAAACTGGCAGACTGACAAAGGATGACAAACTCCTCGCGCGGATCCTCGCCGCCGGCCATGCGAAGAAACTCGTCGAAATCCGCGGCGAAGCGCGGGTTCGCCTTCTCGGAGTGATGGAGCAGTCGCCCGAGTTCCCCCGCGAACGCTTCGACGGGCAGTCCCTTCAGGAGCGGCAACTGGCGGCGGAGTTGGTACGTCCATCGGTCGGAACTGGCGGCGAATGCGGTGACCTGGGCCGCCAGCGTGGGAACGTAGCCCCAGGCGCAGGTGGCGGAGGCATGTTCGCCGGAGCGGCGCAGTATTGCGAGTGTCAGCCGGTCCTTACCGTGCTCCTTCGATCGCTTCTCGGCGCTGCGCGCAGACTGGAGAACGTACCGCAAGTCTTCCTTTACGTGGCCCACGGCGATGCCGGCGGAGATGCCCGCTTTTGAGCCCATAACCTCGGGGCCGCGAAAGGCCTCCCGAAGTTCGCGGGCGCAGTCGAGTACCGTGTCGACCGGCAGTGCGGCGAGAACGTCGTCGCCTCCCGAGTAGATCAGGCGGCCACGGTGACGCTCGACGACTCTGGGCGCGAGACGGACAGCGAAGTGCGTCAGTGCCTCGCTGATGGCTGCGTGCAGCGATGGCGAAACCGGGCGCGGTGCGTCGAGCGCCTCCCGCCGGCCGCGCTCCTCCTGGTAGCGGACGATTCTCGGGTGCAGCACGTCACGGACTCGGGGTGACTTGTCGCCCGAAAGCCACTTGCCCATGTCGTCGCCGTCCATGGCGAGTATTGCGAAATACTTTCGGCCCTCACCGGCGAGAGTCTCGGTATCCGGGAAGCCCACGTCAGCCGGGTCCACCCCAATGTGCCGCTTGAAGTACGCCGCGAAGGCGTGCTTCTTCACCAGCGCCACGGCGCAACGTCGGTCCCGGTCCTCCTTTTCACCAGACTCCCTCTCCCAGAAGCGCCGCGAGTCGGTCAGGTGGGCAGGGCCCATTTGCTCGTAGGTTCCAAACAAGGTGCACTTCTGGGGCGTCTCCCCGGAAGGCGCGTAGTTGGGGATGTGGCGTATCCGCGAAGTGGTCGCCATCAACGCGGCGGAAACCATGACGCTGCGTTGCCACTGGCCGGGTGTGGAACCCATGCGGTAGCCGGGCTCGGCAAGTCCGGCCACCCGCTTGCTGCCCTCGACCGCGTCCTTACCAAGCAGATCCGTGAATTTGGCGTCCGCGGGGGCGAGCCATGTAGTGCGGAAGTCGAAATACGACTGGATCTGGTCGTCCCACAGGCGGTCCCACCCGGGGAAATCCGCATCGTGCTTGCGTTTCAACGACTCCCGGACGGCGGCGCCGACCGCGGCCCACGCGGCTTGTGCCGCGTGGCGAACGTCATCGGCGAGTTCCGCCGCGGCGGGTTGTGGTACGAGTGCGAGGAAACGGTTGGGAAGAGAAGCGCGCGCGAGTTCGTCTCTTTTGATATCAACCTCGATGCCTTGGTCTCTCAGCCACCAATCCATGAGCGGCGTGCCGCGCAGGGCCGGGTAGACCAGTGCGGTGGGGCCACACGACTCAAGAATCGGCCCCATGGCCGCGAAGGATATCCAGGACAGCAGATAGCTGCCACTCAGCAGGTCGCGCAGGGAGCGTGACGCTTCGATGAAGGGCTGAACGGGTGAGACCTTGAAGCTGAGTAAGGCTACCCGACCACCGCCACACAGAGCAAGCGCCGAAGTCGTGTCCAGGTGCTGCCACAGCGTGTGGTCGGGGTTGCGGGTCTCAGCCGGGAGGCGGGGACCGAATCGCTCGGGGGCATGCCGCCAGAGTGTCAGGAAACGCTGCTGGGGCGAAAAGCTGTCCGGAATCATCCGCCGCAGGCAGGTTGCCGTGCCGGCTTCATCAAGGGAAATAGGGATTCTTGTAGCTTCCGCGCTCAGCGGGTGGAAAACCGTGAGTTCTCCGTTTTCTGGGCCCACGCGGGTCTCATCGCGGTCACCGGGCGGCATCGGCAGCCGTTCGTACGCCGAAGCGATGTGGTCGGACGTGCCGCCCTTGAGTTCGGACTCTGTGACTTCGCGTCCCAGGACAATGGCAGCGTACCGGCGAGCACGCGCCTCGTGGCCGCGGATATCAGCGGCCTTGTCAACCGGGTCGTGCAGCCAGGAGAGGAGCAGGGATTCCCACGGGGCCGTAAGCATATTTTCAGACCCGCAATTGAATTTACCACCAAATAGGATCTGTGCCTAGCGCCAATTTACAGGATGCCGACCGGAAAATCAGCAAGTGTCGGCCGGGGAAGGGGTTGGGAACTTCAGCTTGTACGAGCTAACGGGCGGTGGCCGCGTCGCGCTGAAGTCGAAGCTGGGCGAACAAACACGGCGTCCATGGTCAGTCTGGCCACGCCGTCGCGTAGTACGATGCGCTCGGCGGCATCCAGGATGCGGTCCT
>ERZ1292640.2351-Hain-H43-02um-R1-2351-length-15166-cov-45_pt2 | contig 10720 bp, 8 predicted proteins | sample MGYA00564404_ERZ1292640 | MGnify/ENA primary metagenome ERZ1292640 (study PRJEB36523, sample SAMEA6512636) | groundwater metagenome | collected 2019-01-08 | study: AquaDiva: Metagenomics assemblies of 32 groundwater samples | reverse complement strand
GGATTGGGTCAGCTACAGCATTTCCGGGGCTTCCAGCGTGGTAAACAAAAACGCCGGAAGTCAGCGGGGGCCCGCGCGGCGTCATCAACTTCGACGGCAGCGTGACCGCCCTCAGCGGCGGCGCTGCGCCGAACTTCTTCAACACTTACGCTACCACGCTGCTCGGCCTGGTCAGCAGCTATTCCAAGGCTCTGCAGTTCCAGCTCATGACCAACCGTGAGTGGCAGTTCGGCTGGTATTTCCGCGACCGGTGGCAGGTCAGCCGCAAACTGACGTTGAACCTCGGCCTGCGGTATGAGTACTACCCGCTGATCACGCGAAAGGACCGCGGCATCGAGCGCTGGGATCCGGAGACCAACAAGGTGCAACTGGGCGGCATCGGCAGTGTGCCGAGAAGCGTCGGGATCATCACCAGCAAGAAACTGTTCGGCCCGCGGGTGGGCTTTGCCTACCGCCTGAATGACAGCACGGTCATCCGGAGCGGGTACGGAATCACGTACGACCCGCTGCCGTTCTCGCGGCCCCTGCGCGGTCTGTACCCCGCCTCGATCAGAGCCAACTGGGTGTCGGATCCGTATTCCTGGTTCAACCGGATCGACCAGGGCATTCCGTCGATCCCGGTGCCGGACATCAGCAGCGGCGTTATCGATCTGCCCCGAGACGTGGACATGGGCCCCAGGAGCCCATGGGCGGGAGAGCTGCATCGCGGCTACATCCAGTCCTGGAACTTTACCATCGAGCGCAAGCTGCCGGCGGACTGGGTGACCAGCATCGCCTACGTCGGTACGCAAACGGTCCACCAGCTCCTCGATACCGACATCAACGCCGGGTTCCCGGGGTCCGGGACCAGGGGCCGTCCCTTGTATGCCAGGCTCGGCCGCTCTATTACCACCGCCATGTGGGACGGCTGGGCCGGCGTTGGGCGTAACTGGGCGCCGCAGATTCGCTGGAACCGGGCGCGCACCGGCTACGACCGCACCCACATGTTCGCCATCGGCTGGCTCTACGAGCTGCCGTTGGGTCCTAACAAGACCTGGGCCAGCTCGGGCATGGCCGCCAAGGCGCTGGGCAACTGGCAGATCAACGGCGCCTTTGGCGCCTACACCGGGACGCCGTTCACCGTGAGTGCCTCCGGGGCTTCGGTGAACGCTCCCGGCAACACCCAGACGGCGGACTTGGTCAAGCCAGGCAAGGTGACCAAGCTTGGCAAGATCGGCCCCGGCGAGCAGTTCTTTGACGCGCTGGCCTTCCGGTCCGTCAGCGAGGTTCGGTTTGGCAATGCGGGGCGGAACATCCTGACCGGTCCGGGCATCGTCAACCTGAACCTGAACCTGAGCCTGTTCCGCAGCATGTCGGTGACCGAACGCCTCAAGATGGAGGTCAAGGCGGAGGCCTTCAACTTCACCAACACGCCCCACTTCAATAACCCGAGCACCAACGTGTCGAACATGGCGCTGAACCCCGACGGGACGATCCGGAGCCTGGGCAACTTCATGTCGGTCACGGGGGCCAACATCATGGGCCGCCAGGAACCTGGCGACGAACGGCAGTTCCGCTTCGGCATCCGCTTCAGCTTCTGAAGCGGCTTTAGGCGGCGAGGTCCCGCAGCCCGCCCCGGGTGTGTACTTGCTCTACCCGGAAGGTCATCATGGCCGCGGTGACGCGCCGCGCCTTTTGGCACGTTTCCTCCGCTGCTGCCCTGGCCGCCGCCTTCTCCTCTCAGCGGGCGCGGTTCTCACCTCTTCTTCATCGTCACGGCCAACCCGCCGCCTTGCATGTAGAACACGGTTTCGAGTTCCGGATTTCGGGCCACGGCCGCCACGTATTCCGGAACCATGCTTACGTTGTGCCCAAGATCAGGCCGCCAGCCCGCACAAATCGAGGGCGGGGTTAACAGCGCGCGCCAAAGAGGGGGCGGGCACGCCCGACCCCTACCGCGGGGTCCGTAAACCGTTGTAGGGGCGAGGCAGGCCTCGCCCCTGGTAAGCATCACCCTTGAGCAGCTTCTTCAGTTCCTCCACCGTGGGGACCTTGCCGGAAAGCACAGCCTTGCCGTCCACGATGACGGCGGGCGTGAGTCTCACGCCCAGCGCCGCATACTGTCTGACGTCGTACAGGTGCGAGATATCAGCGGCCAGATCGAGTTCCGCGCAGGCGTTGAAGACGTTCTCTCCGTTGTCAGGCACCTCGGGCAACCGGGGCCGGCGATCTGAATCTTCATGGTTTCACCTCAGAGAATGAAATTCCCAAAGAACCACCCAACCAACGTGCCAAGCACCACAATCGTGCTTACGTACACGACTGATTTCCACACACCGAACACCTTGGCGATGGCCAGCCAGTTGGGCAGGCTCAGCCCCGGTCCGGTCAGCAGCAGCGCCAGAGCGGGCCCCTTGCCCATGCCGAGCTTCATGAGCGTATCCACGAACGGCGCCTCCGTCATGGTGGCAAAGTAGCTGATGGCGCCGATCATGGTGGCCAGGAACGACGCCCCCAGGCCGTTCCCTCCAAGCCAGGTTTTGATCCAGTCTTAGGGTAGGATCTTTCCGATGACGCCGACGATGAAAACGCCCAACAGGAGCAACGGGAAGATGATCCTCACGAACCACCATGTCTCCCGCAGCCAGGCCCGCACTCCGTCTTTGGGAAGGACTCTGACGGCATACAGCGCCGCCGCGATCCTGGCGATAACCAAGGATCCCCCCAGGATGTTGCCGGTGTAGATGAGGGCCAGGATATTGGAAGCCGGGGCCACCCAGAGCACGATGAACGCGACGCCGATCCCGGCTCCGCTGTAATAGAGGCCGCTCGCCACCGGGATGACTGTGCAGGAGCAGGCGGCCACCAGAAAGCTGGATACCGCTCCCAGCGAGAACGACTGGACCTTGCCGGCCTTCTCGCCGAGATAGTCCAGGATCACCTCGCGGCTGATGAAGGTCACCATTGCGCCGGCCAGAAGAAACGCCGGCACCAGGCATGTGAGCACGTGCGTGGCGATGTAATCCTTCAAAACGAGGAACCCCGCAACCGCCAGATCCTCAAGCATCATCGATCGCTACTTCCGATTGACCTGGCTCCGTTGCGGGGAACCAGTGCCGCGTGCGGTTGCAGACCGAGCAAACCGAGAGCATCACGGGAACCTCGATGAGTACGCCCACCACCGTCGCCAGGGCCGCCCCGGAACCCGGCCCGAACAGGGCGATGGCGGTTGCCACCGCAAGCTCAAAGAAGTTGCTGGCGCCAATCAGCGCGCCGGGAGCGGCCACGGAATACCCCACCCCGAGGAGCCTCATCAACCCGTAAGCTAGCGAGGCATTGAAATAGACCTGGATCAGTATCGGAACAGCGATCAGAACCACGTGCAGGAACTTCCCGGTGATGTTGTCGGCCTGAAACGCGAAGATCAGCACCAGGGTCGCCAGCAAGGCCGCCATGCTGACGAGGGCGAAACGAGGCAGAAGCGCCTCCTCAAACCACAGGGATCCCCGAGTTGCGATGAACCACCGTCGGAGGATTACGCCGGCCGTGAGGGGAATCACGATGAAGACGAGGACCGAATAGAGCAGCACGTGAAACGGCACCTGGAGCGAGGAAGCTCCGCTCACCAGGAATCGCACGATCGGCGCGAACAGCAACAGCATGATCAGATCGTTGAGCGAGACCTGCACCAGCGTGTAGGCCGGGTCGCCGTCGGTGAGATAGCTCCAGACGAAGACCATCGCGGTGCAGGGAGCCGCCGCCAGAATGATGGCGCCCGCGATGTACTGGTCCGCGTCGGCGGGCGCGATCCAGGCCGCGAAGACGTGGCGGAAGAACAACCAGGCGAACAGGGCCATCGAGAAGGGCTTGACCAGCCAGTTGACGAACAGCGTCACCAGCAGCCCGCGCGGCCGTTTCCCGACGTTGCGAACGGCGGCGAAATCGACCTTCATCATCATCGGGATGATCATCAGCCAGATCAAGACGGCGATCGGAACATTGATCTGGCTGCCCGCTCCAAACTCGAGGCGCCGCAAGCCGTCCACCACGCCAGCCAGCACCCTGCCGAGCACGAGGCCGACCACCATGCAAGCGGCTACCCAGGCGGTCAAGTACCTCTCGAAGTAGTTGAGCTTCTTCTTCTGGCTGGAGTTTCCGGTTCCCTGTTCCATCCGGTTCCTTTCGCGGCGCGGAATCAACGGACACGGGGCCGAGCCTGCCTGGTCACGCGCGCGTCCGCGGCATTGGCGCAGTCGGAGGGCGTTCTCCGGCACCACGCTTCCGCCTCAACCCGGTACTCCTCTCGCGAGAGGAAAAGACCGCGCAGACAACGCTGGAGCACGGCGCCCTCCCGGCCCTCCAGCCTAACCGAGTAGTTGACCCGCATTCCTTGCCGCCGATCTAGGACCAGCCCGGCGTTGCGCAGGTGGGCCACATGCCGCGAAATCAGCGGCTGGGAGGTTGCGAGCACGGCTTCCATCTCGCAGACGCAGCCCGGCTCCGCCAGGAGCAGGTTGAGGATGCGCAGGCGGGTAGGGTCGGCCAGGGCCTTGAAGAGCCGGTCGAGGCGTTCCATGGACATAAGGATATCCCTATAGCCATCCAAACCACAAGCGCCTCTCCAGGCGACTCGCGCCGGCCGCGGAGTGTGGTAATATTCTGCCGGATTGGGTGTTTATGTTGTGCCTTCCCAAGGCTGGCTGGGCCACCGTTGTACTCGCGGCTCCTCTGATTGCCCAGAGCACCGGCACGGTCACCGGGCTGGTCACGGACCAGACTAAGCTCCCCGTCCCCGGGGTGCGGATCGTGGTGACCGCGGTCGGCACCGGCGTCAAGCAGCAGACGGTGACCAACAGCGACGGTTACTACACCGTGCCCTCGCTGCCCCCTAAGGATTACACCGTCACGGCGGAACTGGAGGGCTTCAAGAAGGTCGTTTCCCCGCCGGCCAAGCTGAGCACGGGATCGACCGCGCGCGTGGATCTGATCCTGGTTCCCAGCGACACCAAGGAGGTCGTCCAGGTCACCGCCGAGGCCCCGGCGCTGGAGACCCAACTAGGCATGGCAACCACCATCATGAGCGCGCAGGAGATGGAAGTGCTTCCGCTGGGCGGGCGCAACTCGCTGGAGATGGCGGCCATCGTCCCCGGCGTGACCGGCGACATTGGCGAGGACGAGGGCGGCATCTTCCAGGATGTCCCCACCTCTGGCGCCGGCTTAAGCATCAGCGGCGGGCGCACCGGCAGCTCGGCGTTCCTGGCCGACGGCGCCAACGCCACCTCGATCGGCCACGGCCGCGCCACCGTCAGCTTCTCGCCCGACACCGTCGCCGAGGTGCAGGTGATTACCTCGACCTTCTCGGCCCGCTACGGTGTCTCGGGCGGCGGCATCGTCCAGACCGTCTCCAAGTCCGGCGACGACCGCTACCGCGGCACCGTCTACTGGTATCACCGTAACCCGGCCCTGCACGCCCGGCAGTTCAACCGCCCCATTCCGCCCCAGCAGCGCCGCAACGAGTTCGGCTTCATCCTCAGCGGCCCGCTGGTGATTCCGAAGCTGTACAGCGGCAAGCAGCGGACATTCTTCTTCGCCTCGGTCGAGCCGAAGCGGTATTTCGACGCCATCGAGATTTACGACCGCTTCCCCACCGAGGCAGAGCGCCAGGGCGATTTTCGCAATTCCTATGTCGCCCCCGGCCAGACGCGGCCCAAGCTGTACCAGCAGGTCCGCTGCATGCCGTCGCCTTGGGACTGCCAGCAGTTGTATCCCATGCACCGGCCTTCGAGCACCGCCGAATACCCGCTGTTCAGCGCCGATGACCCCGACCCCACCAAACGCGGCTACGTCATCCCCAAGGCCTATCTGGACCCGCTCGCCCAGAAGATCCTCAAGGACGCCCCGCTGCCCAACATGCCCTATGACGCCCAGGGGCGGAACTACTTCGGCACCCGCGGCGTGGACGGCAGCGGCAATCGCTGGATGCTGAAGATCGACCACAACGTCTCGGCCAAGAACCGGCTCAGCGGCCGCTACATGGAGGTGCCCAACTACTCCGACCGGTACCGCGTCGAGAAGGGCAACCTCTTCATGAGCTATCAGTCGGATTTGAGCCTCACCCGCCAGGCCGTCCTGACCGACTCCCACACGATTTCGCCGCGCATGGTCAACGAATTTCGCGGCGCTTACACCTTCTCCGATTACAGCCGCATCCCGCCGGGCGACTTGGCCGCCGTGAATTACACCAAGGAGAAGTTCGATCTTCCCAACGCGACCAACTGGGGGTATCCGCGGTTCAACTCCGGCTTCGGCAGCTACGGCCTCAACGGGGACTCGATCGGCAAGTACATCGAGCACCAGTACCAGATCGCCGACGACCTCACCATGATGTTCGGGCGGCACACCGTGAGCGCCGGAACCGACGCCCGGCTGATGATGCTCAACATCAAGTCCAGCGGCATGTGGAACCTCTGCTGCGGCACTTACGGCTGGAACGCGAACCAGACCAACTCCGGCAACGCCAACACGCCGGGCGGGACCGGCGGACTCCAGTTCGCCTCCTTCCTGCTGGGCGTGCCCTCCAGCGCAAGCCTCCGCAGCATCCTCATCCCGTACTACTACCGCTGGAAGATGGCTTCGGCGTACCTCCAGGACGATTTCAAGCTCAAGCCGAACCTCACCCTCAACCTCGGCCTGCGCTATCAATACAACAGCCCCAGGGCCGAGAAATTCAACCGGCAGGCCACCATCGATCTCGACGACCCGGTGGAGATCATGAGCGAAGCCGGCGACCTGCGGGCCATCACCTTCAACTACCTCTATAGCGGCTACAGCGGGCGCTCCATCTACCTCGAGCCGGCGCACGAGCGCAACCTCGAGCCGCGCTTCGGCTTCGCCTGGGTGCCCAGGTTCTGGCGATTCAAGAAGAGCATGCTGGTGATTCGCGGCGGTTACGGGATCAGCCATTCGCCCAGCACCGGACGCGGCCGGGCGCCGGTGCCGGATTTCGGCGCCGGCTCCAGCGGAAGCTGGAGCTACACCCGCTGGCAGAACAACAACCCCTATCCCGCCACCCAGGCCCGCAATCCCGGCTTCCTGAACAGCATTGGCCGCAACCCGCCGGTCCTGCGGATGGACTCCAGGGTCCTGCTGATCCCCGAGGACGGCACGCTCTGCCACAGTTGCACCAACCCGCGCGACCCGCGCGTGCCCGCCGGCTCGCTGGTGGTGTTCACCAAGGATGCCAGGGCGCCCTACGTTCAGACCTGGAACCTGACCGTCCAGACGCAGGTGCGGGGCGGCATGGTGCTGACGCTGGGCTACCTGGGGCAGAAGGGCACCCACCTGTATTCCCCGCTGATGCCGGTCAACAACCCCGACCCCGTCAAGTATGCCCAGCTTCTGGACGAGGGCGGCGACCCGAACGAGGCCATCCCCGATCCGTTCGGACGCGAGGACGCCTCCGGCAACCTGATTACCACCGCGCTGGTCAACCTGATGCGCCCCTTCCCCACCGCCGGCGACATCAACGTGGCCGGCCTCACCAACAGCAACTCCACCTACCACGCCGGCACGGCCTCGCTGGACCGCCGCTACGCCCGCGGGCTGGGCTTCCGCGTCAACTACACCTGGGGCAAGTCGATCGACACCGCTTCGGACGGCAACATCGGCGGCAACGCCGGTTTCCTCTGGGGCGACACGCGCGTGCAGAACTCGCTCGACCTGAAGGCCAACCGCTCCGTCTCCCTGTACGACACCAGGCACCGCGTCAACGTGACCCTCACCGCCGAGCTGCCCTTCGGCAAACGGCGGCGCTTCCTCTCCCACGCCGGCAAGCTGGTCAACTTCCTCGCCGGCAACTGGAGCGTCAGCGCGGTGGGATCCATCTTCAGCGGCATGCCGTTCGCCCCGTTTCTCGGCGACGCCAACGGGATTCCGGGCGGGACCGCCGGGGCCGAGCGCATCCGGCCCGACGTAATTCCGGGAGTGCCGTTCATCAACCCCCGCTGGTCGAAGAACGTCGCCAACGACGTGCCCTACTTCAACCCGGAGGCGTTCGGGCGCCCCGAGTACGGCCACATGGGCACTGCCCCGCGCACGCTGGACTACGTCCGCAATCCCTGGAGGCAGACCCTGAACACCAATATCTTCCGCGAGTTTCACCCCTGGGAGAACAAGCGCCGCTACATCCAGTTGCGCGGCGAGGCCTACAACTTGCTCAACCATGCGACCTTCACCACCGTGGCCGGCAGCAACGTCTCGCAGCTCTTCACGGGCACCCCGCCGGTCTGCCGCACCTGCATGTCGATCGGCGGCCCCATGCCGTACCTGGTCAACATGGTGGGCCGCGATTTCCCGGTGGGAACGCGCGAAAACGTGCTGGCGCAGTATTACAGCCAGAACTTCGGCAAGCTCTGGCGCGACCGCAACGGGCCGGGCCGCGTCATTCAGCTTGCGCTCAAGATTTACTTCTAGCCTATGCGCCGGGCCATTCTACTACTGATGCCTCTCTCGCTCGCGGCCAGCCTCAGGTTGCCGCTGCGTTTTGTGGAGAACGCGGGGCAGGCTCACCCGGCGGTGCGTTTTCAGGCCGCGCCGGACGTCTTGCTGACGGCGACGGGCGTCGTGCTGGCCTCCGGCGGCGCCACCCTCCGCATCGAGTTCGATGGCGCCAACCCCTCGCCCCTGGTCCGGGGCCTTGATCCGCTGGCCGGCCAGAGCAACTACCTGGTGGGCGGCGATCCGGCGCGCTGGCGCACCGGCCTGCCCAACTACGCGCGCGTGCGTTATGAAGGCGTGTATCCCGGTATCGACGTCGTCTTCTACGGCAACCGGGACGGCCGCCTCGAGTACGACTTCCTGGTGGCCCCCGGCGCCGACCCGGCGCGTGTCCGGCTCAAGCTGGCCGGGCCGCGGAAACCGGCGCTGGACGCCGGCGGCGATCTGCGCCTGGGTCCGTTCCGCCTGGCCAGGCCGCGAGCCTACCAGGGGGCGCGGGGTGTCCGCTGCCGCTACCGCCTTCACCCGGGCGGCAGTGTCTCTTTCGAAGTGGCCGCCTTCGATCGACGCCGGCCGCTGGTCATCGATCCTGTGCTCGACTACTCCAGTTACCTCGGCGGCAGCGGGGGTTCGGTCGGCGAGAGCATCGCCGTCGATCAGGCCGGCTACATCTACGTGACCGGCGCCACCACATCGAATAACTTCCCGCTGGTCGAGCCGATCCAGCAGTTCTTCTACGGCAGCAACGAGGTCTTCGTAGTGAAGCTGGACCCGACTGGCGAGAACGTGGTCTATTCCACTTACCTGGGCAGTTGGGGCGACGACCGCGGGCTGGATATTGCGGCGGACGCCGAGGGCTGCGCTTACGTGACCGGTCACACGACGTCGCCCGACTTTCCGACCGCCGGTCCGGTCCGCGGCGGGCATCGCGGCGGCAGCATCGCTAACGGCGGCGATGCCTTCGTGCTCAAGCTCAGCCCTTCGGGCTCGGAGCTGATCTTCTCCCGGCTCATCGGCGGCACCGGCGACGAGTTCGCCCGCAGCATTGCGCTCGACCCCGAGGGCAACATCTGGATAGTGGGATCCACCACGTCGCTCGATTACCCCATCGAGCGCCCCCACCAGGACTTCCACGGCGGCGCCACCCGCGACGTCTTCCTGACCAGGCTCAGCGCCGACGGATCGAAGCTGCTGTATTCCACTTACCTGGGCGGCAGCGGCGTCGATGAGGGCAACTCCCTCGCACTCGACCCCGAGGGCAACGTGTACATCACCGGCACCACCACCGCGGCCGAGTACCTGTTCCCGCTCAAAGATCCGATCCGGGATTCATACGCCGGCGGCGCCCGCGACAGCTTCGTGGCCAAGTTCGCCGCCGAACCTCCCGCCCTGGTCTACTCCACGCTGATCGGGGGCACCGGCGACGATTCGGCCCGCAGCATCGCGGTGGATTCCGACGGCAGCGCTTACATCACCGGCTACACCACCAACAACAACTACCCCACCACCGCGAACCGCTTCAAAGGCCATGGCGGCAGCCGGGATGCGTTCATCACCAAGCTGAATCCCGAGGGCGCCGAGATGGTTTACTCCACCTTCCTCGGCGGCAGCGGCACCGACGAAACCTTCGGCATCGCGCTGGACGCCGGGAAGAACATCTACGTCGCCGGCTTCACCCAATCCCGGAATCTCCCCGTGGAGAACGCCTTCCAGGGGACCATCGTCGGCAGTTGCACAACGAGTTCCTGCACTGCCGACCTCTTCATAGCCAAGCTCAACGCCGAAGGCTCGGCACTGATCTACTCCACTTATCTGGGCGGCGCCAGGGCCGATCAGCCTCGTGCGATTGCCCTCGACGCCCAGGGGCACGCCGTCGTGACCGGCTACACCGCGTCGCTGGACTTCCCCACCGTCCGCCCCTTCCAGCCCGAGTACAATGGCGGCGGCACCAATATCGCTTTCGTGGTGAAGCTGGCAGACGAGTAACCCGGGGACAGACGGAACGTTCCCCGGTTTTGCGGGGCTTGGGCTGCAAGGGCTGGGCCGCGCAACCCGAATGGTACAATGGCCTCATGACATCGCGAACCCAAGAGTTGGTGCGCGAGGCCCTGGCGTTGCCCGTTGAAGAACGCGCTGATGTCGCCGCCGAACTGCTCGCCAGTCTTGACGAGCCGCCCCCCGTGGACGAAGCCGCCGCGGAAGCCGCTTGGGCACGGGAAATCGAGCGCCGCGCGCGGCGCGCGAT
>ERZ1292640.4412-Hain-H43-02um-R1-4412-length-10721-cov-4_pt1 | contig 10721 bp, 10 predicted proteins | sample MGYA00564404_ERZ1292640 | MGnify/ENA primary metagenome ERZ1292640 (study PRJEB36523, sample SAMEA6512636) | groundwater metagenome | collected 2019-01-08 | study: AquaDiva: Metagenomics assemblies of 32 groundwater samples | reverse complement strand
TGCCTCAAGAAGCTCTTAGTTATGCCCGGCAGGTAGTCAGGGGAGAAGCGGAAGAGGTCATCGTTGATGTGGCCGAGGGCAGGATAAAAGATCGCTTAGTAGAAGGCAGGCCAATCCAAAATCTTGACGCCTTGCCCCATCCGGATTTTTCTCTGATCAAGGGCTTTAAATCTCCTTCCGTGATTACGCCTATTTCTACTTCCCGGGGCTGCCCTTTTGATTGCAGTTTTTGTTCTGTGACCAAGATCTTTGGCCGCAAATACCGTTTCCGCAGCGCCGAAAACGTGATAGATGAGATGCGTTCAAGAAATGCGCGTTCTTTCTTTTTTTGCGATGATAATTTCACCGCCCATCCTAAGCGCGCACACGCCTTATTGGGCCTTATGCTGAAAAACAAAATCCGCAACTGGTCATGCCAGGTGCGTTGCGATGCGGCAAAAGACAAGAGCCTCTTAAACCTGATGGCCAAGGCGGGCTGCCGGCTGGTCTGCATCGGTTTTGAATCCATTAATAGCTTAAGCCTTAAGGCTTATGAGAAAAAACAGACCGTTGATGATATCATCCATGCCATAAGTTCCTTCCATAAAAAAAGGATCAAGATTCACGGCATGTTTATTTTAGGCGGCGATAATGATAACCAGAAAACCGTCTGGGACACCCTGAAATTCGCGGTAAAGCAGAAGATCGACACTATCCAGATGGCGATACTCACCCCCTTTCCCGGGACCAGGACTTATGAAGCGCTGGAGGCCGAGAACCGCATTTTTACCAAAGACTGGAGCCTTTACGATGGCCAGCACATCGTTTTTAAACCGAAGCTTTTATCGGCAAAAGAGCTGCAGTTAAATGTGTTGAATGCCTACTCTAAATTTTATACACTTTTCCGCTCAATATCCCTGCTTTTTAGATTGCATTTCCGCAATGCCGCTTTTAATCTCATGGGCTATGTCATTATTAAAGAATGGAAGAAGCTTAATCATAAAATGAAATGGCTTACGGGAAAGCAGGCCACGGCTTTAGGGTAAAACCGCGGTATAATAGCAGCATAAGAAATAGGTGAGAGCATGACTGATATTTATTTGACCCGCAAGGGATACGAGAAATTAATGGAGGGGTTGGAATATTTAAAAACTGTCCGGCGCAGAGAGCTTTCTAAGGCCATAGGCCAGGCGCGCGCGCACGGAGATATCAGCGAGAATGCCGAGTATGATGCGGCCAAAGACGCGCAGGGCCTGAACGAAAAAAGGATCGCGGATTTAGAAGGCAAATTATCCCGGGCGCGTATCCTTGATGGCGAGGATATGGCTAAAGATGAGGTTCTTATAGGGGCAACGGTAAAATTAAAAGACTCAGACTCTGGCGAAGAATTGGAATATACCTTAGTATCAGAAGAAGAGGCAGATTATTCTCAAGGTAAAATTTCTATTGCCTCTCCCGTAGGCAAGGCATTGCTCGGCCATAAAGAAAACGATATAGTTGAAATTAAAGTCCCTGCCGGAATCTTAAAATACAAGATATTAAAAATATCCAGATAAAATAAAAATCTTCTATCCGAATCAATATCTGTGAAAAATTTTAAAATAAAAATATTTATGCCGATAATAGCCGTTGCCTTAGCTATAATTATTATATTAGGGTTAAAATTATATTCTCTAAGTAAGGTAAAGCCGAACATCATACTCATTACTTTTGATTCTTTGCGCGCAGATCATTTAGGATGTTATGGATATACAAAGGATACCTCGCCATTCTTAGATTCTTTAAGCAAAGAGGCCTTGATTTTTACTAATTGCATAGCTCAATCCGGCAGCACCGTACCCGCAATTTCTGCCCTATTTACTTCGCGCTTTCCATATTTAGACAGCGTTGTTGTAGAAGGCGACTTGCAAGGCGAATTGGGGGGAAGATATCTAACCATCGCAGAATTTCTCAAAGATCTGGAGTATGATACCCTAGCCATTCCCGGGCATTATTATGTAAAAAAAAAGTTTGGATTTTCACGCGGATTCAATTATTATAATGACAATTATAACAATCGTATAAATGCCCAGGAAACACTGATGCGGGTCATTAATTTATTTAAAGATAAAATTATAAAGAAAAGCTTTTTTTTGTGGATACATTTTAGGGAGCCGCATACGCCATATTCTCCACCCAGAGAATATGTGCTTCAGTTTTCAGAGCCGCTGAATCCAACCTGGCACAAGGATGGGGTATATGTACTTTCTGGCGAGAACCAGAAACTTACCGGCAGGGATATTAATAAGTTCATCTCTGGATATGATGGGAATATCCGCTATGCCGATGATAAGCTTAGAGAAATATTCGGTTATCTAAATAAAAAGGGTATTCTAAGAAAATCAATCATAATAATTACTGCGGATCATGCCGAGAGCCTGGGGGCACACGGCATTTTTGACCACGGCTTCCTTTATTATGGCATATTGCGTGTCCCATTGATTATTAAAATTCCCGGATACAGGGGCGATAAGATTACCTACCCTGTTTCCTCTGTCGATATTTTTCCAACCATAATCGGCTTGCTGAAAGGCAATAAATATCTCTCCCGGTTAAATTTGAGAGGCAAAAGCCTGCCAGGGGAAAGAAATATGGATGAGGCTCAATTTTCAGAAGTACCGGGTTCCTATTCAGTGATTAAGAATGGATGGAGGGTTTCCTTGAATTTATTAAATGGCGAGAAGAAATTATTTAATGTTGTTCTTGGTCCCGAGGAAGAAAAGGATTTAATAAGTGAGTATCCGGATATTTTTCAGTCTTTATTTTATGAACTGGAGAAGATTCGAGCAAGCGCAAGCAACCTTCCCCGGCCTTCTACGGATGTAAAAAGTACACTGAGCAAGGAAGATGTGGAGCAGCTCAGAGCCCTTGGTTATGCGAATTAAGTTATTAAAAATCGGCAGCAGAATCAGGAACGCGTGTTTTTTGAGCGAAAAAATAAGCAAGAAAAAATAAAAAACCCGGAGTTCATGGTTTAATATTATAAAAAAATAAAAATGATGATTAATCTTATCTGGGCATTGGCGGCAAGTTTGATCGTAAGTTCTATATCTCTGATCGGCATCTTTGCGCTATCTTTAAACGAGAAGTTCCTTAATGGAATTTTATTTTTGCTGATTGGTTTCTCGGCAGGGGGATTAATCGGCGCAGCCTTCCTGCACCTGCTTCCGGAGGCCCTCGAGCAAGGCCAAAACAGCGTCATTTTTATTTATATCATTTTAGGCTTTATATCTTTCTTTGTCCTGGAAAGATACCTGCATTGGCGGCACTGCCATAAAGAGGGCCGTTGCGATATCCACGCCTTTACCTATTTGAACCTTATCGGCGACGGCATACATAATTTAGCCGACGGTTTAATTATCGGTTCAAGTTTTGCCTTGAGCATCCACTTTGGTATTATCACTACACTGGTCATTGTCTTTCATGAAATCCCGCAGGAGATAGGCGATTTCGGCGTATTAGTCTACGGCGGATTCAGCAAAGCCAAAGCACTTTTTTATAACTATATTTCCAGCCTTACCTGTATTCTGGGGACTGCTATAGGATACATCCTTTCCACAAGGGTGGGTAATTTCTCCATATTTCTTTTGCCTTTTATTGCCGGCGGGTTTATCTATATCGCTGCCTGCGATCTTATCCCGGAGCTGCATAAGGATCCGGATCTAAAGAAAAGCACACTTTCCTTCCTTGCCTTTCTTGCCGGAATCCTGTTTATTTTTTTTGCCAGGTTGTTACCTGCCCATTAATTTCCTAAAAAAATACTTGACAACTTTTACCTTTATATTATACTCTACTATGTCGATAGATATTATATAGAATAAAGGAAAACTAGATGAAGATAACCTATCGCGGCGATTATGCATTAAAAGCGGTTTTGGATTTGACTTTAAATTACGGAAAGATAGTTACTATTCATGATTTAGCTGAGCGTGCGGATGCGCCAGTGAAATTTCTTGAGCAGGTGCTTTTAGATTTAAAAAGGGGGGGGTTTGTGGAAAGCCGGCGCGGAAAAATCGGCGGTTATCTTTTAGCCAGGCATCCCGGGCAAATCAAGCTAGGCGAAGTAATCAGGTTTATGGACGGCGCCATTGAGCCGATCGCCTGTGTTGAAAAAGGCTATTTAGCCTGCGCAGATATGTATAAATGTGTTTTTCGCAAGACCTGGCAGGAAGTAGCCGGGGCGATCTCTAATATAATTGATAACATTACTTTTGAAGATTTGGCGCATAAGGTTACGGCAGCAAAGGAAGGGTTTGTTTATTCTATATAGGCAAAATTAGGAAAGGGGGAAAAAATGAGCAAGATTGATGCTAAGTTAAAAGTTGAAACTTTAGCCTTACACGGCGGCCAAGAGGCTGATCCGGTTACGGGTTCCAGGGCAGTGCCTATATACCAGACCACTTCCTATCAGTTTAAAAATACAGAACACGCGGCAAATCTTTTCGCCCTTAAAGAATTCGGCAATATCTATACGCGCCTGATGAATCCCACTACAGATGTTTTCGAAAAGAGAATTGCGTTACTTGATGGCGGCGTAGGAGCCTTGGCAGTTGCCAGCGGCCAGTCTGCAATTACCTTGGCTCTTTTAAATATTGCTCAAGCTGGCGATGAGATTATTTCTGCGGATAACCTTTATGGCGGCACCTACAATCTTTTTCACTATACCTTCCCGCGCCTGGGGGTTAAGGCCAAATTCGTAAGATCTAATGATTTGGATGCGCTTCAGAAGGCAATCGGGCCGCGCACAAAGGCTTTTTATGCTGAATCCATCGGTAATCCCAAATTAGATATTTGTGATCTGGAAGGGATTTCTAAGTTGCTGCATAAAAACGGTATTCCCTTTGTGCTGGATAATACTGTTTCTCCGTATCTACTAAGGCCGATAGATTTCGGAGTGGATATAGTGGTATATTCCGCGACTAAGTTTATCGGAGGCCACGGTACCTCCATGGGAGGGTTGATTGTGGACTCGGGAAAGTTTGATTGGGCCAACGGTAAATTTCCGTTAATTTCCGAGCCGGACCCCAGTTATCATGGAATTAACTTTGTAGAGGCCTTGAAACCGCTGGGAAACATCGCCTATATTATCAAGGCCAGAGTTACGCTTTTAAGAGATCTAGGGCCTGCGCTATCGCCATTTAATTCCTTTTTGTTTTTGCAGGGCTTAGAGACTCTGCATTTAAGGATGCCCCGGCATTCTGAGAATGCCCTGGCTGTGGCTAAATATTTAGAGAAGCATCCCGAAGTCTCTTGGGTAAATTATCCGGGTTTAGATTCCAGCCCCGAAAAGACAAGAGTTAAAAGATATCTTGCTAAGGGGGCAGGCGCAATTTTAGGCTTCGGTATTAAGGGCGGCCTGGCAGCGGGTAAGAAATTCATTGATTCTCTGGAGCTGGTATCGCATCTGGCCAATGTAGGAGATGCTAAAACTCTGGCAATACATCCGGCTACTACCACGCATCAGCAATTATCAGCGGAAGAACAATTGGCTACCGGAGTAACTGCTGATTTTATACGTTTATCCATAGGCCTGGAACATATTGATGATATTATTGCGGATATCGAACAAGCGTTGGCAAAGGCAGGCTAAATGAAGCTTCGCGCATAGCGCGGAGTCAAACAAGCAATAAACGCCAGAGGCAGCGTTATCGAAGATCCCCTGCAGAGCAGGGGATAAACAAACGCTAAACGCCAGAGGCAGCGTTTGTTTAAGGAGGGATACATGGCAAGAATATTCGAAGATATAACTCAAACAATAGGCAATACCCCTTTGGTGAGAATCAATAAGTTGACGAAAGGCATGAAGGCGACTGTCCTGGCCAAGCTTGAGTTTTTTAATCCTTTATCCAGCGTTAAAGACAGAATCGGTGTAGCGATGATCGAAGATGCCGAGAAAAAAGGATTGCTCAACAAGGATTCCGTTATTATTGAGCCTACCAGCGGAAACACCGGCATTTCCCTGGCGTTTGTGGCAGCGGCCAGAGGATACAAGCTTATTCTGACTATGCCGGAGACGATGACGATGGAGCGCAGGCAGCTCTTGCGAATTCTAGGGGCTGAGAATGTGCTTACCGATGGCGGAAAGGGCATGCGCGGCGCGGTGGAAAAAGCTGAAGAGCTGGCAAAGAATACCCCCAACAGCTTCCTCCCGCAGCAGTTCAATAATCCTGCAAACCCTGAAATCCACCGTAAGACCACGGCCGAAGAGATATGGGCAGATACGCAAGGCCGGGTAGATATCTTTATTTCCGGCATTGGAACCGCAGGGACCATCACAGGCGTAGGGGAGGTTTTAAAAAAGAGAAAACCTTCTGTCAAAATTATCGGTTTGGAACCCGCGGATTCACCGGTTATTTCCGGCGGAAAACCCGGCCCGCATAAAATACAGGGGATTGGCGCCGGCTTTGTGCCGAATGTTTTAAACCGACAGGTTATTGATGAAATCATTCAGGTAACTAACGAAGATGCCGGTGTAACTACTAAACTTCTGGCCCGCCAGGAAGGTATTTTTGCAGGGATATCCAGCGGCGCTGCCATGTGGGCAGCTTTACAGGTTGCCTTGCGCAAGGAATCTGAAGGCAAGATTATCGTGGTGATTTTACCGGATACAGGAGAGCGGTATCTGTCTACCTGGTTGTTCCAGGAATTTTTAGGTTAAAAATATTATGGAAAAGAAAAAACAATCAGAGAATAACTTAGGGTTGGTGAAAACTCAGTATTTTACCTTTGCCCATCCGCCGCAGGAGCTTAAATTAGAATCGGGGGATAAGCTTGGGCCAATCACGCTTGCTTATGAGACTTACGGCAAGTTAGACAAAGACAAAGCTAACGCGATACTGGTATTGCATGCCCTTTCCGGAGATGCCCATGCCGCAGGTTTTCACGAAGGCGATAAAGATCCCGGCTGGTGGGATGTGATGATCGGCCCGGGCAAAGCCTTTGACACGGAGAAATATTTTGTCATCTGCTCAAATATCATTGGAGGGTGCAAAGGCTCAACCGGACCATCTTCCCTGAATCCCAAGACTCAGGAGCCCTATGCATTGGGTTTTCCCATTATTACTATTGCCGACATGGTTAAAGCCCAATGCAATTTGATCGATCACTTAGGTATTAAAAAACTTTTATGCGTGGTTGGCGGTTCTGTGGGCGGGATGCAGGCTTTAGAGTGGGTGGTTTTGTACCCGGAAAGAATTTCTTGCGTTATTCCTATAGCCACTGCCTTGAAGCATTCACCGCAGCAGATTGCTTTTGACGAAGTTGGCCGCCAGGCTATTATGGCGGATCCGGATTGGCGCCAGGGCAATTATTACGGGCAGGCTCAACCGGAAAAAGGCTTATCGGTAGCCAGGATGATCGGACATATTACTTATATGAGCGAACAATCCATGGAAGAAAAATTTTCCCGCAGGCAAAAAGACAAAAATTACAGCTTTAAATTCGGCACTGATTTTGAAGTCGAAGGCTACCTGCGCTACCGCTCAGATAATTTTGTGAAACGCTTTGATGCTAACTCTTACCTCTATATCACCAAGGCCATGGACTATTTTGATGTCTCGGGGGATAAGCTGTTGCCTAAGGATAAGAAGCTTGCCATCCGTTTTCTGGTTATTGCCTTTAAATCTGATTGGCTCTATCCTGCGTATCAATCCCAGGAGATTGTGCGCCAGCTTAAAATCCGCAATATGGATGCCACATATTGTGAAATAAAATCTAGCTATGGCCATGATGCATTTTTGCTGGAGGTCGAGGAGCAGACGCATTTAATTAAGCATTTTTTGAATAAGACTTTCTACGGGTATAACATAGCGAGGAATAATGAAATTTAATTTACTTGCCTTAGACCATCAGGTTATTTATCAGATCATCGAGCCGGGTTGCCGGGTCTTAGATTTAGGCTGCGGCAGCGGAGATTTGCTTTATCTTCTGGCCAAAGAGAAGGATGCTAAAGTCCAGGGGATAGAGATTGATGATAGCGCCATCTATAAATGCGTAGAAAAAGGCCTAAGCGTATTCCACGGCGATATCGATAGCGGTTTAAGCGATTATCCGGATCAATCTTTTGATTACGTGATCCTCAATCAAAGCATGCAGCAGGTAAAAAAAGTTGATTTTGTGCTTGATGAAGCCTTAAGGGTTGGCAGGAAAGTGATTGTCGGATTTCCGAATTTTACTTACCTGCGAGCGCGCCTGATGTTTTTTTTCCGGGGCAAGGCCCCGATCACGCCTTCCCTGCCTTACCGCTGGTATGATACCCCGAACCTGCATTTTTTAAGCATCAGCGACTTTCAGGATTTCTGCCGCCAGAAGAAGATCCGTATCTTGTCGGCACATTATTTAGGCAAAAAAAGATTAGTTAAGGCCTGGCCGAACCTGCTGGCTTTAAATGCGATTTTTGTTATTGCCAAACCCTGAGTTTTCCCTCCGCTTTAAGTTGCCAGGGCGCAAGCCCCATGGTATTATAAAAACATGTTTACCCAAATAAAAAATAAAATTGACCGCCAGCTCATTGCCTTCGTTAAGGATATTGATAAAAACTATTCTTTAAGCAAATTTTCACCGCTACTTTTTAAAAGCATCAAGGATTTTGTTTTACGCGACGGCAAAAGAGTGCGGCCGATCCTTTTTGTGATCGGATACCTGGGGTTTGCTAAAAAGCCGGCGCCAAATCTTTATACCGGCGCGCTTTCCATAGAGCTGCTGCATGATTTTATGCTTGTGCATGACGATATTATTGACAAATCCGATACCCGGCGCAGCAAGCCCTCCATGCACAAGATGTTGAACGACTATCTAAAAGGTTTCAAGAAGGTTAAATTCAACGGCCAGGATTTAAGCATCGTAGTCGGCGATGTGATGTTTGCGTTGGCTATCCGCGCGTTCTTGTCGATCAACGTGGATATGAAACGCAAAGAGGAGGGGTTAAAAAAGCTGATTGAGGCAGCACTTTATACAGGCAGCGGGGAATTTCTGGAGCTTGTCTATAGCCTCAAAGATATTGGCAAAATCACCAAGGAAGACATATATAAAGTCTATGATTATAAAACCGCCTGCTATACCTTTGCCTGTCCTTTATCCACGGGCGCTCTTTTAGCCGGTGTCAATCAAAGGCAGGCAGAGTTGCTTTTTAAATACGGCATTTATCTTGGCAGGGCTTTTCAGATCAAGGATGATATCCTGGGGATGTTCAGCGAGGAGGCAAAAACCGGTAAATCCGCGCTTACGGATTTAAAGGAAGCCAAAAAAACCGTGCTTATTTGGCACGCGTATAATAATTCCAGCAGAGAGAATAAAGCCAAGATTAAGCAAATTCTTACGAAAAAAAACGCCGCGGTAAAGGATCTCTTGGTTATGCGCAAGGCGATCATGGAAGCTAAAAGTTTAGATTATGCCAAGAAGGAAGTGGTTGGATTGTTAAGAAAATCTCAAGATATATTATCGTTATCCAGGATAAAGCCGCGGTATAAAAACATCCTGCATCATTATGCGCAGCAGATTCTCACCCTTTAATATCATTTATAATTTCAAGGTTAAACTTTAACTTGGATTTTATGCGAAGCTATTGTAGAATAAATCCAAAAGAATGCCGCCTTTATGATATATGCGATATGCAGGATAAGCGATGAGGCGGTCGATGCCCACTGTGGCTGATGCGGGAAAATTTTTTACTGCATTAAAAATATTATTTACCGCGCAATACCTATGAAGATAAATTTAGCTAAATCCGCGGGTTTTTGTTTTGGCGTAAAAAGGGCGCTGGAGATCGCTTTTAAAACTGCGTCGCTTAGCGGGCGCGTATATATGCTTTCAGACATAGTCCACAATGAGGACGTGATTAAGGAAATAAGAAGAAGCCGGATAATGAAGATAAGAAAGCTTGACTCCGGCAAGGGGAAAATCCTGCTTATCCCTGCCCACGGTGCGGGCATAAAAACAATAGATAAAGTCCGCAACCTTGGCTATAAAATTGTCGATGCCACCTGTCCGATGGTTAAAGAAATACATAAGATTGCCAGAAATATGGAAAACCGGGGTTATAAAATCATCATTATCGGGGATAAAAAACACGACGAAGTCAGGGGCATAGTCGGGCATCTGAAGAAAAGGGCGATTGTGATCGAGGATTTAGGCGACATCCCGCCTTTTAAAATAAACAAAGCCGCCCTTGTGGCTCAGTCTACGCAGAACCTTGAAAAAGTCCGCAGAATTGTAGATGCATTAAAGCCGCGTGTTGATGACTTTGAATTCTTCAATACGATTTGCCGGCCGACGCTTATAAAACAGGAAGAGATAAGAAAGATGCCGTTAGAAAATGAAGTGATGATAATCGTCGGCTCAAAAAACAGCGCCAACACTAAAAGGCTCCATGAAATCTCCAAATCTCTTAACCCCAGGAGTTTTTGGGTGCAGTCCAGGCGCGATGTGAAATTAAGCTGGCTTAAGGGGATAAAAAGCGCAGGGGTTGCTGCCGGGGCTTCTACCCCCGACAATGTGATCAAGGAAGTAATCGAATATATAAAGAATGCAGGCTAAGATGGGCGCTTAGCTTTAAGCAGCCCTTTGATAATCCCAAGCCTATTTTTAAAACCATACGAACGATACGCCGACATGGCATAATGTAAAAGCGTAGGCAAAAGGCCTTTTAATTTTATCCCCAGGATTTCGCCGCAGGATTTATTGTTGGCCATGGGGATGATATAGCC